>JAABUH010000128.1_pt1 | contig 111496 bp, 99 predicted proteins | sample 5559121 | NCBI WGS metagenome assembly JAABUH01 (sample SAMN10711871, study PRJNA513364) | rock metagenome | isolation source: Antarctica rocks | place: Antarctica: Victoria Land, Battleship Promontory nord | collected 2015-12-28
GTCCCCCCGCGAGCGGGGCTTGTTGATACCCACCTTGAACGCCAGCAGCTCGGTGGCCAGCTTGGCCGCCTGCTCCTCGTCGTCGCAGGCCAGCGAGGCCACCAGGGCCCCGTTCGAGGCATTCATGGCCGCCAGCAGCTCGGCCTCGGTGTCGGCCAGCACCACCGTGTCCACCGGCCCGAAGGGCTCGGCATGGTGCAGCGTCGACGCTCGGGGCGGGCCCAGGATGGCCACCGGGGCCACGTAGGCCGAACGATCCTGCCCAGCCACGAAATCCCCGTCGTCCAGTGTCCCCCGGTACAGCGGCACACCACCGCGGTCGATGGCGTCGGAGACCTTGGCCTCCAGGTCGGCCGCCTTGGCGGCGTTGATCACCGGCCCAAAGTCCAGGTCCGGCAGCTCGTCACCCGGATCGGCCACTGCCAGCGGGTGCCCAAAGCGCAGCGATCGCAGCACCGGCAGGTACATGGCCAGGAACTTGTCGAACAGCGAACGCTGGACCACGTAGCGCGGATAGGCCGTGCAGCGCTGCTTGGCATAGGCGAAGCCGGAGCGGATGTGGCCAGCCAGCGTCTCCCAGTCCGAGAAGTCCCACACCCCCCAGCAGTTGAGGCCCTCCTGCTCGAGCATGTGGCGCTTGTCCGTCTGGACCAGCTCGGAGGCGATCTGGCCCCCGGTGTCACGGCCCCCCACGAAGGCCAGGCAGCCGATGGCGGGAGAGCGCACCAGCACCGGCGAGAGCTTGGCCCCGGCTCCGCTCACCACCGTGACCGGCAGGCCGGCCCGCAGGGCCAGGGCCGAGGCCAGGGACAGGGCGCACACGCCCCCGTCGGTCGGCGCCTTGGCGATCACCGCGTTGCCGGCCAGCATCTGCACGAGCATGGCGTGGACCAGCACCGACAGCGGGTAATTCCAGGAGGCGATGTTGGACACCGGCCCGTCAAGGGGCCGCCGCCCCTCTAGCATGGGCTCGATCTCCTCGCAGTACCAGGCCACGCCGGACACGGTGCGGTCCACCGAGGTCAGCGCTTGGCGCCAGGGCTTGCCGATCTCCCACACCAACAGCAGGGCCAGCAGCTCCCGGTTGGCCTCCAGGTCCTCGACGCAGGCTCGCACCCGCCGCCGGCGCTCCTCCAGCGGTACCGACCGCCACTCCTGGTGATCGACCACCGAGGCCGCCAGCGCCTGAGCCGCCTGCTCGGGCTCCAGCATGGGCGGCCCGGCCATGGGCGACCCGTCCACGCAGGAGGTGGTCTGCGACGGCTCGCCCACCCGGCGCCACTGGCCGCCCCACAGGTTGCGCATCCGGTCCTCGTCGAAGGCCTCGGGCGCCACCGCCCGGGCCCGATGGTACGTCTCGTGCCAGGAGGTACCCGGCTTGAGCACCAGGTTTGACTCACCCATCCCGCCATGGTCGCACACCCAGGACGCCCACCGGTCGCACGGTAGTTTCTCTCGCAATATGGGCCTTTCCCACCCGCCCGCCACCGCCCACTCCGGCCGTGCCTGCCCGGCGAAAGCCAACCCCCCCGGGCACCTGGCTCTGGTCGGCCCCACCGCCTCGGGCAAGACGGCCCTGGCCCTGGCCCTGGCTCGCCGCCGGCCGGAGACGGTGGAGCTGGTCTCGGTGGACTCCATGGCCGTGTACCTGGGGATGGACGTGGGCACGGCCAAGCCCACCCTGGCCGAACGGGCCGGCGTCGCCTACCACCTCGTTGACCTGGCCGACCCGTCGGAGGACTTCTCGGTGAGCCGCTTCCGGGCGGCCGCCACCGAGGCCATCAAGGGCATCGAAGGGCGGGACAAGGTCGCCCTGCTGGTGGGGGGGACCGGCCTGTACCTGCAGGCAGTGGTGGACGACCTGCAGCTGCCCGGCCGCTGGCCCGAGGTGGCCGCCGCCCTCAATGCCGAGATTGCAGGGTGGCAGACAGCAGCGGCTGCCGGAGGGACCGGTGCGCCAGCCGACGCCGCTGCAGCCGACGCCGCTGCAGCCGACGCCGGGGCAGCCGACGCCGGGGTAGGTGCCGTCGCCGCCCTGCACGCCCGCCTGGCCGATCTCGACCCAGCGGCCGCGGCCCGCATGGAGCCGACCAACCGCCGCCGGGTGGTGAGGGCTCTGGAGGTGACGCTGGGCAGCGGCCGCCCCTTCTCCTCGTTCGGTCCCGGCCTGGGGGCCTACCCGCCCAGCCGGTTCGCCCTGGTGGGACTGAGCGTGCCCGGACCGGTCCTGGCCCAGCGCATCGACTCCCGGCTGGACGCCCAGTTGGCGGCCGGGTTCGTCGACGAGGTGCGCCGGATGGCGGCTCGGCCCGCCGGACTGTCCCGCACCGCCCGCCAGGCCGTGGGCTACCGAGAGCTGCTGGCCCACGTAGAAACGGGATTGCCCCTTGCCCAGGCAGTGGATGAGACCCGCCAGCGCGCCCGGCGCCTGGCCCGCCGCCAGAGAGCCTGGTTTGGCCGGGACCCCCGGATCACCTGGCTGGCGGACGACGACCCGGCCGCCGCCCTGGACGAGCTGGAGACCCACCTCGACACCGTGCTCGCCGGCCGCTGACTTCACGGCCCTCAAGCAGTTGGCCTATCATAGGGCTGTGGCTCGGACCCAAACGATGGTGCAACTCACCGACAGCTTGGTTCATCTGCTCGATGATGCGGCCGCCGGTCGGGGCATGTCCCGTTCGGCGATCATCAGAGAGGCACTGGAGCGCTACCTGGCCGAGGAGGGCCACTCGCTGGTCACTGCTCAACTGGTCAGAGCGTATGAGAAAACTCCTCAGGCCGAGCCCGACACTTGGGCATCGATGGCGGGGTTGGGCGACCAGGCGACGGCTGAAGCACTGGCTCGTCTGGACGAAGAAGAGCACCGGTCAGGGGTTGGACCGTGGTAGCTCGGGGCGAGGTGTGGTGGTACGAGCATCCCGCCGCTGGGCGCAGGCCGTTCCTTCTCCTGAGCAGGACCGGTCTGGTACCGATGCTGACACAGGTACTGGCTGTGCCTGCCACCCGAACGGTGCGTGGCATACCCACCGAAGTCGCCTTGGACGAGGACGATGGCATGCCGACACCCTGCGTGTTGAGCCTCGACAACCTCTCACTGATCCGTCCCAGCCTCTGCACCGAGCACATCACCACACTCGGACCAGCCAAGGTGCATGCGGTGTGCCAGGCTCTGCGAGTCGCCACTGGCTGCTGACGGTGAACCGGCCACTACTGGCAGTGATATCTGCAGATATCATGAGGAGGTGGACCATTGTCGGACATTCTCATCCGTGACGTTCCCGAGGAGGTCGTCGCCGTGATCGAAGCTCGCGCTGCCAGCCTTGGCCTGTCTCGTAACGAGTACCTGCGTCGGCGGCTTCGCCAAGACGCCCAGCATGGTGCTTCGCCAGTCGGTGTACCTGATCTTCAGCGTTTCGCGACATTGTTCGCCGATTTGACCAAGGCAGAAGTCATGACGCGGGCGTGGTCCTGATCGTCGGACCAGTATCCTGAGATCAGGTGGGTTCCACACTCTGGCTGATCGACAAGTCGGCTCTTGTCCGTCTGGGAGTAAGCGACCAGGCAGAGCAATGGGCGACCCGGGTCAATCGAGGTCTCGTGCGGATCACCACCATTACGCGGCTGGAAGTTGCGTACTCCGCCCGCACGGCCAGTGATCTCCGGGCCGGCGTGAGCGGTCCTCCGATCTCGTCTATGCCGGTCGAGTACCTGACTCCCGTCATCGAGGACCGTGCTATCGAGGTGGTGGCCTCGCTTGCGGACCGCGGCCAGCACCGTGCACCCTCGATCCCTGACCTCCTCATCGCTGCCACTGCTGAATTGTCCGGGCTCACTGTGCTCCATCTCGACAAGGACTTCGAGGTCATCGCCGAGATAACTGGCCAGCCCATCGAGCGATTGACGTTGGAGCCTCAGCCCAGCTGAGCCACCAGGGCGTCCACCGTGTCCACCGGCTCCAGGCAGGCGTAGTTCCGGCACACGTAGGCCCGGCCCGCCTCTCGGCCCTCCCACAACGGTGACGGGTAGGGCTCTCCCCAGGCCCGCACGACAGCCGGGCGGTACCCCGCGGCCACCGCCGCCACCAGGTCGGGCCGGTCGCCCACCACTGCCACCTCGGTGATTCCCCCACTGAGGAGGTCGGCCGCCGCCAGGAGGTTGGTGAAGGCGGTGGGGGACCCAGCCGCCCGCCCGGCCAGGAGCTCCAGGATGGACCACGCCGCCTCGGTGTACCGGTCCTCACCGGTGAGCGCACCCAGGCGTCCGAGGGCCATCGCCGCCACCGAGTTGGCTGAAGGGGTGGCCCCATCGATGGTGTCCTTGGCCCGCACGATGAGCCGCTCGGCGTCCTTGCCGGTGGTGAACAGCCCACCCTCGTCGGGATCCCAGAACAGCTCCAGCAGGGCGTCAGCCGTCTCCCGGGCCAGCTGGGTCCACCGGGCCTGGCCACGCAATTCCCCCAGTCGGGTGAAGGCGTCCACCAACCAGGCGTAGTCGGCCGCGTAGGCCAATTGGCGGGCCCGCCCCCCCTGCCAGGAGCGAAGCCACCGGCCGTCGTCCTCCCGGCGCAGGGCCGAGCACAAGAACTCCGCCACCCCTGTCGCCGAGGACCACCAGTCCACCCGCCCGGTGGCCCCGGCCGCCTCGGCCAGGGTGGAGCACCACATGGCGTTCCACTCGGTCAGCACCTTGTCGTCCAGGCCTGGGCGGGTCCGCCGGGAACGTACCGCCAACAGCGCCGCCCTGGTCTGCTCCACCTCGGGCGGGCGCACCAGGTCGCCCCGTACCGGGCGGTGCAAGATGTTGGCTCCCTCGAAGTTCCCGGCCCGGGTGACCCCGTACCACTCCATGGCCCGGGCCGCCAGCGAACGCCCCAGCACACCCGACAGCTCCTCCGGCCGCCATACGTAGAAGCGGCCCTCCTCGCCCTCGGAGTCGGCGTCCTCGGCCGAGCACACCCCCCCGCCCGGCGAGGCCAGGTCCCGGCTGACGTAGGCCACCGTCTCCTCCACCACCGCCAGCCAGCGCCCCTCCCCGGACACCTGCCAGGCGTGGAGGTAGGCGCGGGCCAGGCCGGCCTGGTCGTACAGCATCTTCTCGAAATGGGGCACCAGCCACCGCTCGTCCACCGAGTAGCGGTGGAACCCGCCCCCCAGGTGGTCGTACAGGCCCCCGGAGGCCATGGCGTCCAGCGTCGTGGCCACAGCGTCCAGCGTGGTGGTGATCCCAGGCCCGGGCGGGCCTGACAAGCCCCGCAGCAACAGCTCCACCATGGTCGGCTGGGGGAACTTGGGTGCCCGCCCAAACCCTCCCCATCTCTCGTCATGGGCCGCGCCCAGAGCCGCCTGGGCCGTCTTGAGCAGGTTTTCCCAGAATTGGCCCTCTCCGCCAGGCCCCTTCCCCCTCTCCAGTTCGTCCGGTTCCCCCAGGGACTGCTCACCTCCCCCGCCACCAGTGGCGGCCGACCCCGAGACCCGGGCCGCCGAGGCCATGGCCTGAGCCAGGGCCTCGGCCTGAGCCAGCACCTCCGTGCGCTTCTCGTGCCACAGGGCATCGATGGCCCGCAGCACCTTGACGAAGCCGGGCAGGCCGTGGCGGTCGGCCTTGGGGAAGTAGGTGCCGGCGTAGAAGGGCTGGCCGTCGGGGGTGAGGAAGACGGTCATGGGCCAGCCCCCCTGGCCGGTGAGGGCCTGCACGGCGTCCATATAGATGGAGTCGACGTCGGGCCGCTCCTCCCGATCCACCTTGACGGCCACGTAGGCCTGGTTGATCTCCTTGGCCGTGTCCTCGTCCTCGAAGCTCTCGTGGGCCATGACGTGGCACCAGTGGCAGGCCGAGTAACCCACCGAGAGCAGCACCGGGCGGTCCTGGGCCCGGGCCGCCTCGAACGCCTCCTGGCCCCACGGATACCAGTCCACCGGGTTGTCCCGGTGTTGGCGCAGGTAGGGGCTGGTTTCCTCGGCAAGACGGTTCATCCCGGCGAGCCTAGGGCCGAGGGGCTAGAGTGCTGCCTGCGCTGGGAGGTCGGTGACGCTGGTCAGCCCTTGACAATCGTGTTACTATTCGTTTCGTAGCGTGTTCGTAATGTAGAGCAGCGACCAAGCAACTACGAAGTAGCAGCGAGACAGCAGTACCGAATTACAAAACTGAGGCGGCATTCCGCCGATAACCCGTTGACGGCAGCCAATGATGGCTGGGAGAACTGAGGTGTTCGGATGACAGGACGGCGGAAGTATCGCAGTAATGCGCTAAATAAGAAGGGGGGACGGCTGATCGCAGTAGGCGGTCTGCTGGTCACCTCGGCAGGCGTGGTCGGAGCGGCAGCCGCCCCGGCCGGAGCCCAGGGCGGGAACTTCTCGGGTGCAGCCATCGGCAACTTGTTGTCGATCGACGCCCTCAACATCCCTGGGACCTTGGACTTGGCCAATGCCCAGGTCGCCCCGGCCCTGGCCGAGGTCAATTCGGCCGGCGGCCTCATGGCCGGCACCGGCACGCCCACCACCAGCACCACGACGGGCGGCACCACCGGCACGACGAGCGGCACCGGCGCCGGAGCCAGCGCCGGCAGCGGCGGCAACTTTACTTCGCACGGCCATGCCACCAACCTCAACGCCAACATTGCAGCCGGCAGCACACCCGGCACCGGCACCGGTCTGGGGGGGGTTACCGGCATCTTGGGTGGCGGGACCGGGGGCACCAGCCTCGGAAGCCTCAGCGGTCTCCTTGGTTTGGGTGGCGGTAGTGGCGGCAGCGGCGTGCTCGGCGGCATCCTCGGAGGTACTGCCACCGGCAGCAGCGGGGCCGGCGGCAACGCCTGCGTGTCCAACATGAACGGCGGCATCTCCCTGAACAACCTGATCGTGTGCGCCGACCAGACGGCTCCGCCGGACAACAACAGCCCGGTCATCAACACTCTCCTGCCCCTGAGTTCGGGTGGCACGCCCATCACCAGCGGAGCCGGCTCCCTCGGGAGTCTTGGTAGCCTCACTGGCAACCTCCTCGGCGGCGGTCTGGCCGGCTCGGGCGGCACCAGCAGCGCCATCTTGGGTGGCAACGCTGTCACCGCCTGCGCCCTGGCTCATGACACCTCGGTGAGCGCCACGGGTACCGGCAGCGGCACGGGCACCACCGGCACCACCGGCACCACCGGCACCAACTGCCTCAATGCCCCTGGCCTGGGTAGCAGCACCACCAGCGGCTCTGGCACTGGCTCCGGCACTGGCACTGGCTCCGGCACTGGAACTGGCTCCGGCACTGGAACTGGCTCCGGCACTGGAACTGGCTCCGGCACCACCGGCGCCTCGGGCGGCACCACCAGCGCCACCACCTGCCCGATCACCAACGCCAACGGCAGCGGCGGCAACGTGACCCTGCCCAGCAGCACCAATGCCGGTATTCAGGCCCGGTCCACCACCAGCCTGGCCGACATTGTCCTGGGTAGCGGCACCGGCCTGGGAGGCCTGTTGAGCGGCCTGGAGTCGCTCAATCCAGCCAGCACCACCACTGGCCTGGCCAGCGGGCTGGCCGGCTTGACCGGGCTCAGCATCCGGATTGTCTCCCCCAACATTTTGTGCGCTACTGCGCTGGGTGTTCCGGGTGGGGCCAGCGTGACTTTCACCCCCGCAGTGGTCCAGATTGTGCAAGGGGCTAATGGCCAGGGCCAAGGCGGCACTGTGGTCAGCACCCTGAGCGGCAGCAACCCCAGCACCAACGGGCTTAGCGGTGCCGGCGGTCTCGGCGGCCTCCTGGGCGCCGGCGGACTGCTCAACATCAACCTGGGCATGCCGGTCAATGTCAAGACGGCCCCGGACGGGACCAGCGCCTCGGCGCAGTCCAGCCTGCTGACCATCTCGATCGGCCTCGGTGGCCTGTTGAGCGGCGGCACGCTTGGCGGCGCTGCCAGCACAGGTAGCCCCGTCACTGGGCTCCTCGGCGGTACCGGCGGTGGCCTTCCCATCGTCAGCGGTCTCCTTGGCGGCGGAGCCGGTGGTGCGCCACTGGGCTTGGCCTTCAATACGGCCTCCGGCGGACCCACGCTCACGGCTACGGCTACCCCGGCGGCCCCCCTGCCGTCGATCCCCGTGCCGTCGCTCCCCGTGCCGACGACCCTGCCGGGCGCCGTGCCTCCGACGACCCTGCCGGGCGCCGTGCCTCCGACGACCCTGCCGGGCGCCGTGCCTCCGACGACCCTGCCGGGCACCATGCCGCCGGCGACCGTTCCCGGTACTCCGGGCACGCCCGCTCCGGGCACCCAGCTGCTCAACATCCAGGTGGCTCCCATGGCGGTGGCGGCCAACGCCCCGGCCGGTGGCATCGACTGCACCACGGCCAACTGCAACCCCGGTGGCGGTACTACGGGAACGCCGGCCTTCACCGGCTCCGGAGCGACGTCATCCACCTTGACCAGCCCAGCCAATCCGTTGGCTCAGGGCCGCAACTCAGTGGCTGACGCTTCGGTCCTGAGCGGTCTGCTCAGCCTGCCGGGTACGTCCAGCACCGACAGCATCGTCCAGCTGGTCACGCCCACGGCACTTACGCCGGGCACCACGCCGACGCCTGGCCCCGGGCCAGGCACCCCGACTGGTCCCAGCGCGGCTGGTCCGGGTGCTGGTAACGGCGGAAACGCTGGCAACGGTGGGACGCTCCCCTTCACTGGTGAGCATCCCTGGATTCCCATCGCCGCTGGCGGCCTGCTTGGTGCCGGTCTCCTCGGTGTGGGCATCCGTCGCCGGATGGCGCACAGCAGCTAGTCATGGCCGGGGAACCCCGGTCCGGCGAGAGCCGGGCCGGGACACCGGCTCCCACAACGTGAAGTAAGAGAACCCCCACCTAGCGGTGGGGGTTCTCTTCTTTCGCGTTCGGCTCCATCGGGGGATGGCCTGGCTGTGCCATGCTGGCGGTGAGGCAACACTGGTCGGGCGCCCCTTCGACCTGGAGGACCTGTCTGAGACGCCCAGCGACGCCAACCGCTACGAGGTGCTCGACGGGGCCCTGGTAGTGACCGCTCCGCGGGAACGGCCCACCAGGGAGCGGTAGCTGGCCGTCCTGCTTCGCCAAGCCGCCCGGCCGCTCGGGCTTCGAACCCTCGTGGCCCCCCTGGACTGGCGGATTGGTCCGGGCCAGGTGGCTGAGCCAGACCTGATGGTGGTGAGCACCGATGCTCTGACGGCCCGGGCCGTGGAGGCGAGCCCCCTACTGGTGACGGAGGTCCTCTCGCCCACCGGTCGCAACCGTGACCTGTTCGAGAAGCGCCGGCTCTACGCCCTGGGCAGTGCCCCTACCTATTGGCTCTTCGACCCGGCTGAGCCGAACCTCACCGTGCTTCGACTGGTGGGCGACGAGTACGAGGAGGGGGCACACGTCACGGGTAGCTCTGTCTATGTCACCTCGAGCCCTTTCCCGATCCGGGTGGTGCCGTCCGAGGTGGTCAGCTGACGGACTGAGCGGTACGCCCGCCGCGGAGCATCCAGGCCGCGCTGGCGGCCAGCCAGGCGTCGCCCAGGGTGAGACCGGCCCGCTGCAGCAACCCATGGGCTGGTCCGAGGGTGGTGGCGGCCAGACACAGCGCAGTAGTCACGCCGGTGGCCACCGAAGCGGCCGCTGCTGGGCGCCGACCCGAGGCCCGTAGCGGTCCGGCGGCCAGCAGCGGGGTGGCGGCCAGGGCCACATAGGCCAGGGCGGCCAACCCGGCGTGGGCAGTGTCGGTGGTCGATGAGGCGCCGAGGGGTACGGCCGCCACCCCAAGGGTGGCCAGCCCAGTGGCCACCGCGGTGCCCCACGCCGGGCCGGGAACTGATCGTCGCAACGCCATGGCGTAGATCGGGACACCGACGCCGAACCCCACGAAGCCGGCCGTCATCAGGGAGCGGCCAGGGGTGCCGACGGCTGCCAATTGGCTGATGGCATCGTCGATGGGCGAGTAGCCGCGCCGTATGGCCCCGCCCACCAGCCAAGCGGCCACAAACACACCGGGCCCGGCAATACCTCCCCAAGCGGAACCTCTCCAGGCAGGGGACGGGTCGGCGATCATGGGCTCCATCATGCCCGGCCTGAGCCGCTACACCGTTGGTCGGCCGGCCAGAGGGAGGCAGGTCGATGTCCGGGTAACGCCTTGGGATCTCGGCCAGCTGATCGTGAATCAAGGTGTCGCCGGTGATGTAGAGGCGTAACCGGATATCTGGCCCTTCCAGGTCGAGCATGCTGCCCATGACCGGGGGGGAGCAGCAACCGGAGTGGCTGGGGGGCGTGCTTGCCCGGCATCGACGTGATCGTCAGCCGGGCTATCTCCTCTACCCCTACCGCAAGTCCTCCGACAAGAACCGGGTTCGCTTGCAGTTCGCGGTGCTGGCTCTCCGACCTTGGATAGAGGCCCGTGGCCCGAGCCGAGCCACGGTGGCCGGATCGGCGGAGTCCTGGTTCCAGCAGACTGAATGTCTCCTGGAGGCGCCCTCTCTACCGCGGCACTGCGAGTACGGGTCCGCTTCTTGCAGTTCCAGGCCAAGGCGGTGGAGCGCGCCGAGGTCGGTGGGGCTTCACCCGGTGGACGAGCTCCGCCTGGCAGACGCTGACTGTCTCAGCTTCGAGGAGGCGGTGCCTCAGGAGATCGATGCGTTCACCACCGTGGGTGAGGTCCTCGGCGGGGAGCGCTTGGTGGAGATCGAGGTCCAGGTGGCGAGGACACGCAGGCCATTGTGGATCCCTCGGGCGCCCAGGTGGGACGGGTGGTCAGGCGCCGTTGGCCGCTGAGAGCCGTACTGGGGCTGTCAGCTCAGGCGGTCACAGCCCCCTTTTCGCTGATCCGACTCCGCGTCCGCACCGAGAACCATGGGGAATCCACTCTCTCCAGTGACGGTGATGTCGGGATGCTCAGCTATGACTCGTAGGGCCCTGTCCTGGGCGTGGGCTGTAGCGGCTTTGGTAACTTCCCGCTGAGCCGTGGTGCCGGGGAGCGAACGCCTCCAGGTCACTTCGTCGGATGAGCCAGTGTTGTCCGATCCGAGCGGCGGGTAGCCGACCGTCCTGGCAGCGTGATAGCCACAAGGGCGTCTCCGAAATCGCAGCCGATTGTCCGGCGGCGCCATCAGGATCGCACGCCGAGGCGAGCTTCTAGTGCCTCCCGAGCGAGTTGCGAGATGGTCTTACCCTCATCAGCCGCCACCTGCGAAGCGCGGTCGCGAACCTCGACTGGGACCCGAAAGGCGATCTGGGGGGAATGGGCGGCCTTCCCCGACAGCGACGGTCGGCCGCCACGGCGAACCTCCTCGACAATCGCTTCGGCCAGGGCCGGCGTCAGCCGTGTGCCGTCAGCCAGCCGGACGTCCTCTCGATCCAAGTCGACATCGGGGCCGATGGGGGTAGCGGTGGTGATCTGCGGTGCAGGCCGCTTGGTCATGGCGAGTCCTTTCTGAAGTGAGTGGGCATGACGTGGAAGACGAGCAGCACCGGCTCGGGGTCCCGGTCGCCTTGGACTTCCACGGCGACGACTTCGAGCTGGCGGCCCCGTTCATCGAGGCCGACCCACCGCCACGCTGTGCTGTCCTGATGGGTCGTGGTGCCAGTCGCAGCGGTATGGGTCAGAACCCAAAGGACCGAGCGTCGGCCGATCCGGTGCCGTCGCGCTGCCTGGGCAAACCGGATTTCCACGCCATCACTCTGCCAGACACCCCTAGTTGTGTCAAACAAAACTAGTGGGGTGCTGGCGCACCGGGTCCACTGGCTCCCCACCTCGTACAGCCGGCCGCCCTTGGCGTCGGAAATGGAGCGGTCCTACGACTGGCGTGTGCCAGGCTGAGGGTATGTGCCGCAACATCACGACGCTGCGAGGCCTCGAACCGCCGGCCTCGTCAGAGGAAGTCACCGCCGCCGCCCGACAGTACGTGCGCAAAGTCAGCGGAGTGCAACAGCCATCGGTCCGTACCGCTGAGGCGGTGCAGGAGGCGGTCGACCGGATCGCCGCTGCCACCTCCGACTTGCTGGCTGTCCTGCCGCCACGCCAGCAACCGCCGCCCACCCTGCCCCCACTCCGACGCTCGCGGCGGTGAGGCGTGGCCGGACGGCTCGACGAGTTTGCGCCGACACTTGCCCGCCGGTCCGCGGTTGCCAGGGCGCCCGACGGTGAGCAGTTCCTCCTACCGGCCCACTCCCCCGTGGACCAGCCGGACCTGGGCGGGTAGCCCAGGAAAGTTCAATGGAGACGGAGAAAAAGGAGGACAAACCTGGGAGTCCACCCTCAGTGTTGGTGAGCTGACCGCGCTTGGCTCAGTCGGCCTTGTGCCAGGAGGAGTCGTACAAGCCACCACTGTGGCGCCCATGCCGACGGCGCCCAGCCTGACCTGGCAGCAGCAGCATAACGAGCTCCATCGATATCCCTGTCCTCACGGAGGTGCTGTTACTCATCTCGACGGCTACACGTACGAGCGCCGCATCTACGAGAAGGTGCCCAGGCGTGCATTAGAGACAACGCGGCAACGGCTCTCCGAGCAAGCAGCAGTCATCGGAGCCCATGGAGTGGTCGTCACGCACCTGCGGAAGTGTTGGGTGGCTGGCCCGACTCTGGGAGTGTCGGTCTCGATGGCTGGCACGGCTGTGAGCCGTCCCGGGGCTCCTTGCCTCCCCGAGCCCTTCACCACCTACCTGTCGGGGACCGACTTGGCCAAGGCCCTGCGGGCCGGGTGGGTCCCTACAGACCTGGTGGCCACCGTTGCATCGGTCGCGGTTGACGCCGGGTGCGCGACGGTCTCTCAGCGACGAATCGGGTCGGTCGGAGAGGTGGTCCAGCTCGGCGAGGCCATGACCGCTTGTCGACGGTTGGTGGTCGAGGATCTCGAGGCTCAGGCCTCTCGTCGGGGCGACGGGGTCGTGGCCGTGGAAGTGCAGGTGAATGTCCACGAGGCAGACAGCCGCTCACCGATCCTGGAAGGGTGGGGTGTAGGCACGGCCGTGCGCTCCTTCGCCCGTTGCCTCGAACCTGTGGCTCCCCTGGTCATGCTCGACCTTCGGGACCGGAGAACTGGCCTCGGGACCACCTTGAACACGGGCCGCTCACGGGCGTATCAGCCGGGCTGCGGTGGCCAGCTTGCGCCAGGTGGGGACCCTGACCCTGCCTGAGAACACGTCGTACCCGGCCGACTCGATCTGGGCCAGGATGCCGCCGTACAGGGCCAGGGCCCCGGTGATGCAGCGGGCCGAGGTAGGAGGCAGGAGGGGGATGCCCCGTTCGGCTGAGGCATAGTAGGTCCGGGTCCGCTCGATCTCGAAGCGCATGAGGGCTACCCACTGGGGGCTCACCTGGCGGCCCTGGATGGCCGGCTCGGCCCCGAACCGGTCCACGTCTTCCACGGGGACGTACAGGCGCCCGCGGTTGAGGTCCTCGCCCACGTCCCGCCAGAAGTTGGTGAGCTGGAAGGCGATGCCCAGATCCCGGGCCGCCTGTTTGGCGGCGGGGGAGGTTGGCTCCAGGATGGGCAGCATCATCTCGCCGATCACCGCCGCCGAGCCGTCCATGTAGTCGAGCAGATCCTCGAACCGCGGGTAGCGCTCGACGGTGAAGTCCATGGCCATGGAGCGCAGGAACCTCCGAAAATACTCAGGGTCGAGGTCGAATGCCCGCACCGTGTGGATGACCGCCTTGAGCACGGGGTGGTCCGAGTGGCCTTGCTCCAGGTCACAGAACAGCTGGCGGCCCAGGGCGTCGAGGGCCTGCTCTCGCTCGGGCACCGGGACGGGCCCCAAATCGTCGACGATGTCGTCGGCGTACCGGCAAAAGCCGTAGAGGGCGTGGACATGGTGGCGCTTGACCCTGGGCAACAGGCGGGTGGACCAGTAGTAGGTGGTGCCGTTGCGCCGGTTGAGCAGCCGGCAACGCTCGTAGGACTGGTCCAGGGTGACGGGCTGGGCTGCGCTCAGCACAGCTGGCCCACCCGCTCGGCGGCCAGGCGCCCGGACAGCAACACCATGGGGATCCCCACCCCCGGCTGGGTGCCCGAGCCCACGAAGACCAGGCCGGGCGCTCGCCGGTCGACGTTGCCGGGCCGAAAGGGACCAGTCTGGAAGAAGTGATGCGACAGGGCGAAGGGGGTGCCGCGCTCCATGCCCTGGCGTTCCCAGCCCAAGGGGTCACAGAAGCGCTCCACCTCCACCGCCCCGTCACCCAGGTACCCGAGGGCCCCCACCCGGCGGATCAGGTCGGCCCGGAGGGGCTCACTCTGGCTGTACCAGTCCACCGCACCGTCCAGGTTGGGCACCGGCTCCAGCACATAGAGGCACTGGTGCCCAACCGGGGCCAGTGACGGGTCGGTGACGGTCGGCACGCTCACCAAGATGGAGGGATCAGGCATCAAGGTGGCGCCGGTGGCCCGCCCCCTCCGGCGGCGCCGACCCATCAGGGCAGCAAACGAGTCCTCCCATCCCTGGCCAAAATGGATGTTGTGGTGCGCAGCCCCCTCGGCCACTCCACCCGCCACCCCAGCCAGCCAAACCACGCACGACGGTGAGTACCGGCCCCGGCGGGCCACTCGGGGCAGGTCCAGCTCAGGCAGGAGATGGCGATAGGCCACCGGCAGGTCGGCGTTGCACACCACCGCATCCGCCCTCATCACCTCGCCGCCGTCCAGGCGCACGCCGGTGACCGCCCCGTGCGCGCCTGGGCGGCGCACGATCCGCTCCACCCCGGTGCCCAGCTCGATCACCGCCCCCGCCTTCTCGGCCGCCCGGGCCAGCCCGGTGGCCACCGCGTGAATCCCCCCCCGGGGAAACAGCACCCCATCCACGGTGTCCATGTAGTCGATCACCCCGTAGAGGGCCAGCGCCTCGAAGGGCGAGAGCCCGGCGTAGAGAGCCTGGAAGGAGAACAGCCGTTGCAGCCGGGGATCCGAGAAATATCCCGCCACCACCGAGTGCAACCGGCGCAGGCCGCCCATGCGCACCAGCTCCACGATGGGCGAGAGTGGGCGAGCGATGTCCAGCCAAGAGTCGTAATTTCGATCTATGAACGCCGGCATCTCCAGCCGGTACAGCCGCTCCAGCCAGTCGCAGAATGGGCCAAATGAGGCGGCCTCCTTGGGCCCGCACACCGCGCGGATCTCCTCGGTCATGGCCTCCCGGCCCCGGCGGACGCGCACCACGCCCGCCCCGAGTGGGTCGCCCCCCTCGGCGAAGCAGGCCCGGTACATGGGATCGACGGCCACCAGGTCCAGGTGGTCGGCCATGTCGGCCCCGGCGGCGGCGAAGGTGTCGGAGAGGATGCCGCCCATGGTGAGCACCACCGGCCCGGTGTCGAAGCGGTAGCCGCCCTCCTCCACCAGCCCGGCCCGGCCTCCCGGCTGGTCGGCCCGGTCCACCACCGTCACCTGGTGGCCCCCACCGGCCAGGTGGCAGGCGGCCGACAGCCCGCCCAGCCCGGCCCCGACCACGACCACCCGCACGGCTCAGTGCTCCCGGCTGGCGACGAAGTAGGCGAGCTCGATCAGGTGGTGGCGGGCGTCGGGAGTTATGACCCGGGAGCCCTCGATGGCCTGCAGTGACCGCTCCACCAGGCCCGCGATGGTGGCCTCGGTGGCGGCTAGAGCGCCGGTGGCCACCAGCACCTCCTGCAGGCCGACCACCTCTCTCGGGCTCAGATCGGCCGCACCGAAGCGCTCGGCCAGCAGGCGGGCCCCCGGCCCCTGCGCCCGTTCCACCGCCAGGGCGTGCAGCACGGTGGGCTTGCCGTCCCGCAGATCCTCCCCCACCGGCTTGCCGGTGACCGCCGGGTCGCCAAAGGCGCCCAGGATGTCGTCCCGCAGCTGGAAGGCCTCGCCCAGCGGTATGCCGTAGGCCGACAGATCATCGCGGAATTCACCCAGTCGGCCAGCCAGGGCCGCGCCCAGGTGCAAGGGTCGCTCCACGGTGTACTTGCCCGTCTTGTACATGCAGATGCGCCGCGCCGACTCGGCGTCGCAGTCCCTGCGGGCGGTGCCCACCAGGTCCAGGTACTGGCCGAAATTGACCTCCAGGCGCAGCTCGGTGAACACCTCCATGGCCTGCCTGGAGGCACCAGCCAGCAGCCGATCGGCGTACACGAAGGCCAGATCGCCGGCCAGGATGGCCACCCCCTCGCCGAATCGGCGGCCCTCGCCCTCCCATCCCGCCACCAGGTGTCGGCCCTCGAAGTCCTGGTGGATGGTCTGGACCCCGTGGCGCTGGCCCGAGCCGTCCATGACATCATCGTGGATGAGGGCGAAGGAGTGCAACAGCTCCAGGGCGGCGCCGGCATCGGTGATGAGCGGGTCGGCCGGATCGCCTCCCGCCCCCACGAACGACCAGTGGCAAAAGGCGGGCCGCAGGCGCTTGCCGCCGGCCAGCACCAGGCGCCCGAGTGCCTCCAGGGGCTCGGCCAGGTCCCGGTCCAGGTTGGTCCAGCGCCAGATCTCCTGGGACAGCAGGCTGTCGATACGAGCCTCCACCCGCTCGGCGATGGCCGCCAGGCTCCCCAGGGAGGCGGCATCACTGGACGCGCCTGGTGAGCAGGGTGTGGCGCCGGGGGGCGCGGAGATGCCGGCGGGCGTCACGGCATAAGTCACGCCTGATCAGCTTACGCCGATCACCGCCGGTACTCCGGCTCAGGCCGGAGGCAGGGCCCGCAGGTAGCGGTAGACCCCTTCGAAGTCGCTGACTGTCTTGTCCGGGAGTCGGTGCTCGCCGCCCAGGGCCCGGGCGCCATGTACCACCTGGGCGGTGCGCTCCACCACCAGGGCCACGTGCAGGGCCTGGTCAGGGGTGGAGCCGATGCTGATCATGCCGTGGCTGGCCAGCAGGGCGGCGCTGGTGGCGGCCAGGTTGCGCACCGCCTCCTCGCCCAGGGCGGCGGTACCGGTCATGGTGTACTCACACACCGGCACCTCGCCCCCCACGAAGACCACGAACTCCTCGATGGCCGCCGGTATGGGCTGGCGGGCGCAGGCGAACATGGAGGCATGGAGGGGGTGTGAGTGGATGACGCCGCCGACGTTGGGGAGGGATCGGTAGCAAGCCAGGTGGAGGTCCTTTTCGGAGGTGGGGCTGCGGGTGCCCTCTATTACCTGGCCGTCGGTGTCCATCACCACCAGGTCCTGGATGCCCATGGTCTCGTAGCTGACCGAGGAGGGGGTCAGGCAGACGTAGCCGTCGGCGGTGAGGGCCGAGACGTTGCCGGCGGTACCCTCCACCAGACCCTTGTGGTACATGGCCCTGGCTGTCTGGAGGACCGCCTCCTTCTCCGCCAGCCACCTCGGTGCCTCGACCCTGGGCGTGGCGGCGCCGGTCAAGCGAGCACCTCGGGATTGACACCGAGTACCTCGGGATTGACACCGAGTACCTCGGGATTGACACCGAGTACCTCGGGATTGACACCGAGTACCTCGGGATTAACACAGTGGAGCGGGCGCTCGCCGGCCAGCAGGCGGGCCAGGTCGCCGGCGATCATCTGGGAGTGGTTGGCCTCGGTGTCATAGGTGGCCCCTCCGATGTGGGGGGTGAGCACCACATTGGCCATGGAGACCAGAGGGTGGTTGGGGGGGAGTATCTCGCCCTCGAAGTGGTCCAAGGCAGCGGCGGCCACCTTGCCCGACGCGAGGGCGCCCACCAAGGCGTCGGTGTCATGCAGGGCGGCCCGGGCGGCATTGACGAACACCACCCCGTCCCTCATGGCCGCGAACTGCTTGGCGCCGATCATCCCGGCCGACTCAGGGGTCACCGCGGCGTGTAGCGAGATCACGTCCGAGCGGTCGAGGAGCTCGTCGAGGGAGACTCTGGCCCCGACCTCGTCGGTGTCGTCTGCGTAGGGGTCGAAGGCGATGACCCGCATGCCCAGGCCCTCCAACCGCCAGCGCACCGCCCGTCCCGCCGCCCCCAGCCCGATGAGGCCGGCCGTGCGCCCACTCAGCTGCCAGGCCCGGAAGCGCTGGTAGGGGATGGTCCCGTCCCGGAACACCTCACCCGCTCGGACGTCGGCATCGGCGGCCAGCAGGTGGCGAGTAGCGCACAGCACCAGGGCCACGGTCATCTCGCCCACCGCGTCGGCGTTGCGCCCAGGGGCCCGCAGCACCGGCACCCCGGCGGCGGTGGCCGCCGCCACGTCCACGTTGGTCGGCTCTCCCCGGGTAGCCCCCACCGCCACCAGGGGCAGGTCGAAGACCGGGCCGGCGCACAGGTCGGCCTCGCAGATCACGATGGTGGCACCCTCGGCCGTGATCCGCTCGGCCAGCTGCTCGGGCGAGTACAGCCGGAGCGGCCGGTGGTCGAGCCAGGGATCCAGGACGACATCGGCCATGGACCTGAGCTGGTCGAGCCCCTCCCCCCGGAAGGGGGCAGTCACCAGGGCAGTGGGTCGCTCGGAGGAGGGCGTCATGGAACTCACCCAGGTCATCCAAGCAGGTGCAGAGCCGGCCTGTCAGGCCCGCTGCGAAGATGGCCCAGTTCAACCGGGGCCAGGCCGGGACCTTGTACCGCAAGGTGATGTCGGTCACGGACAAGGCCAATCTGGCGGCCGACCATTCGCCCTGGGTGCCCCCGAGGCGACTTGTGCTGTCGGTCATGGCTGCTCGCGCTGTGGCAGGCTGCTCGTTGGTGCCGGACACCGAGTGGAAGGACCGCACGGCGAATACTCAGCTCGTCCCGGGCAATGCGCCGGACCTCGTCCCGGCAGTGGCCGGCAAGCCCCGCCTGCGCGGTTGGATCCACGCTGGCGGACTGCCGTTCGTGCTGGCTGCCAGCATCGTGCTGGTCGCTCTGGCCAGGCCTGGGTGGGCCAGAGCCACCACCATCATCTATGCCCTCTGCGCGCTCACCCTGTTCGCCACCAGCGCGGCCTACCATCGCGGCAACTGGGCGCCGCGTACACAAGTCAGGTTGAGGCGGCTCGACCATTGCAACATCTACCTGCTCATCGCCGGTACGTCTGTCCCGGTTGACGCCCTCGGGCTCACCGGCCCGGCCCGCAGCATCAGCCTGTGGGTCATCACCGTTGGAGCGACAATCGGGATCATCTCCCGCCTGGCCTGGCCGGGCGCGCCCAGAGCCATCTACACGGCGACGTACATCGTCCTCGGCTGGTCCACCCTTCCCGTCGTCGTCCTCCTGTTCGGCGATGCGGGGACGGTCACCGCCGCCCTGGTGGTCGCCGGGGGCGCCCTCTACACCGCCGGTGCCATCACCTACGGCCTCAAGCGCCCCAACCCCTCGCCCGCCTGGTTCGGGTTCCACGAGATCTTCCACCTGTGCACCCTGGCCGCGTGGGCCTGTCAGTACATCGCCATCCTCCGCCTGGCCACCTAGACTCGCTCGCCTGTCGACCAAGACGGGGGCGGGCTAGGCGGTGCACGAACTGGTCTATGCCGGGCTGTTCTTGGCAATCCTCGCCATACCCTTTCGCCGGGACCAACGCTGGGCCTGGTGGCCTGGTGGGCCGTGCTGGCAGCCTCGATCGTCTACTCGCTCACCTTCGGGCGAAAGACCCCGACGCTCCTGATGGCGGCGTCCATCCCTCGTTTCTTCCGGGTGCCCAGAAGACCCTTGCCCGGCAATCTGCTAGCATAATGCAACATGAGGACCTTGTACTTGCGGAATGTGCCAGAGGAGGTGGTGGAGCGCCTACAGCGGCTGGCCGCTCGCGATGGGACGTCGCTGACGTCAGTTGCGGTCAGGGAGCTGACCGAGGTGTCGCGTCGAGCTGACAACCCGGCTCTGCTCGGAGCCCTCCCTGATCTCGGTGTGGAGTCAGCCGCGATCGTGGCCCACCTGAAGACCGAGCGGGCCAGAAGGTGATCGTGCTCGACGCCTCGGCGGCTATATCCGCCCTGGTCAACGCCGGCTCCGCCCGCGAAGCCCTCGACGATGGGCAGGTTCATGTCCCACATCTCATCGACTCCGAGGTGGCCAGCGGCCTGCGCCGCCAGGTCATGGACGGCGACCTGGCTCCGGACGACGGTTGGCTAGCGTTGGATACCTGGCGCCATCTGGGCGTGACTCGCTATCCGGTTTACGCACTCCTCGATCGGGTCTGGCAGCTCCGGGAGAACCTCACGGCCTACGATGCCTCGTACGTTGCCCTGGCGGAGGCCCTGAACTGCTCCTTGGTCACCGCTGACCGGCGAATCGGGCGCGCACCCGGTCTACGCTGCCCGGTCACGGTGGTTTCCCGGTAGGCGGGGACGGCTGGGTCAGCTCCAGGCGTATGGTGGCGATCTCGAACGGCGACAGATCCAGGCGGATGACTTGGCGCATGGGTAGGCTCCGGCTGCGATGCCAACGTCGGCCGAGATGCCCGAGGTCGCTGGGATGCCAGATTACTCCGACTCAGAAGTTCAGGACGGCACCTCGCCACCTGGAATGCGCCTACCGCCGGTTGTCCGCCGCCGGCCAAGTGGATGGGTATTGGTGGCGGCCGGCATTGCCGGTCTCAGCCTGGCCGCCGCCTTGGGCTTTTGGGTCCTGGCTGCCGTCAGTCCCCGGGACCAGCTGTTCATCTCGGTGATCGGCGCCATGTGGGCGGTGAACGCGTTGTTCTTCTGGTGGCAGTGGCGCCAGGCGCGCCAGCGCCGCTCGTAGCTGGCGGTTGGCTCGGTGGCCTGTCCCTGCCGCGGCGCGCTCGGAAGTCGAACAACGGTGCACTTGCGCGGCCTTTCAGATGTCCTCATGGACCCCAATGGCCTGTTCTAGCTCTTCGGCGCTCTGGTCGTTGCTGGCGCGGCTCATCTCCGCCAGCGCCCTGGCAATGGCGTCGAGCTTGCGTTGCACCGCGTGCTCAGAGCGGCGCTCGGTGTTCTTGAGCAGGGCCACCAACGTCAGGGTGAGGGCCGACAGCAGGTCTCCGAGGAAGGAACGCCAACCGTCCGGCCAGTGGAGGGCGTACGAAAGCACCCAGGCCAGCACGAGCAGGCAGCAGCCCGAGAAGAACAACGGTGAAGAGGTCAGGTTCGAGACCCGTTCGGCCAGGTGCTCGAAACCGCCCCGGCCCTCTCCGCCGCGTTCGACGGGATGCTTGGTCGACATCGCCCATGCCTATCCCAATCCGTCGCCATCCGGCCAGACGGTCGCCGCTCAGAGGTGGTAGAGGTCGTCGTCCTCGGCCCCGGCCGGGTCGACCGGCCTGGTGCAGGTGGGGCAGTACCACCGAGCCTCCATCGGCGTTCCGCAGGCCCGGTGACGTACCGCGTCGGCGCCGGGCGAGCTGCCTGCTCCCCACTGAGCCAGCAGGCGTAGGACGCCCGCCAGCTCTGAGCCGGTGGCGCTTAGTTGGTAGACGAGCCGCAGGGGCCGGCGGCAGTACGGAGCAGTGGCCACCAGTCCGGCCCTCTCCAGGTGCTTGAGTCGGGCGGACAAGATGTTGGGAGCCAGACCGGGAATGGCCTGGGTCAGTTGGCCAAAACGGCGGGGCCCATCCAAGAGGGCCGAGATGATCAGCAGGATCCATCGGTCCCCAATTTGTCCCAGGGCCTCCTCCAGAGCCGAGGGTCCCTGAGCTGACGACACGGGACCGGCCGGCTGCCGGGCGTCGGGTGCTACCATGAGTCCAGAATAACTTGTAACATGCAAGTGACAACACAAAGGAAGGTCGCGATGGGTATGCTTGACGATCTCGCAGCAACTACTGCCAGGGTGGCCGAGCGGGCCGGCCCGGCCACCGTCGGCATCGGCTCAGGTTGGGCCCAGGGCTCGGGACTGGTGGTGGGCGACGCCGCGGTGCTCACCAATGCCCACAACCTGCGGGACGAGGCCATCACTGTCACCTTCGGTGACGGGCGGGTGACCGAGGGCTCGGTGCGGGGAGTGGACATCGACGGCGACCTGGCCGTGATTGGCGTCGATACCGCCGAGGTGAGCCCCCTGGAATGGTCGAGCACTCCGGTCAGCCTAGGGACACCGGTTCTCGCCCTGGCCAATCCCGGTGGGCAAGGACTGCGGGTAACCCTGGGACAGGTGTCGGCGGTTGGGCAGGCCTTCCGGGGGCCGCGGGGCCGTCGGGTGACCGGGACCGTCGAGCACACGGCTCCGCTGGCCAAGGGTTCCTCGGGTGGCCCGGTGGTCGATGTCGATGGGCGACTGGTGGGCGTCAACGTCAACCGGCTGGGCGAGGGCTTCTATCTGGCCATCCCGGCCGACCAGGACCTTCGTGCCCGAGTCGACGCCCTGACGGCTGGGTCATCTGCCACCCATCGTCACTTGGGCGTGGCATTGGCACCACCCCGAGTGGCCCGGCGTCTGCGGGCGGCAGTGGGTCTGGCCGAGCGCGACGGGTTGCTGGTGCAAGGGCTGGAGGAGGACGGCCCGGCTGAGCGGTCCGGGATGCGGATCGGCGACTTGGTGGTGGCGGCCTCCGGCCGACCGGTGACCTCGATCGACGAGCTCCACCGTGCCCTGGACATGCTTGGCGATGGTGAGTCGTTGGCCCTGACCGTGCTGCGGGGCAACGACGAAGCTGACCTGACCGTCAGTTTCGGTGCTGCTACGGCACAACCAACTGGCGCTTGAGGATCTTCCCGGTGGCGTTGTGGGGCAGCTCGTCGATCAGGGTGATCTGGCGGGGGACCTTGTAGTCAGCCAGCCGCTCGGCGCAGTGCTCCCTGAGGTCGTCGGGGAGCAGGGCGGTGGACGAGTCTCTGGCCACCACAAAAGCGGCCACGTCCTCCCCCAGGACAGGGTGGGGGACGCCGATGACGGCGGCCTCCAGCACGCCGGGGTGGGCCAGGAGCGCGGCCTCGACCTCGGTGGCGTAGATGTTGTTGCCTCCCCGGATGATGACGTCTTTCATGCGCCCGACGATGTAGAGATACCCGTCCTCGTCCAGGCGGCCGAGATCGCCTGAGTGCAGCCACCCGTCCACCCAGGTATGGGCGGTGGCCTCGTCATCCCGGTAGTACTCCCGCTGGCGGCCCGGCAGGTGGATGGTCACCTCACCCACCTCTCCGACGCCAACCTCGGATCCGCCGGCATCGACTATGCGGACCTCCATGGGTGCCATGGGCTGGCCCACCGATCCGATCCGGCGGGTGGATTCCTCCTTGGGCATGGTGCAGTAGGCGGGGCCGGCTTCGGTCATCCCGTAGCCGTTGGAGACCGTAGCCCCCGGCATCTTGTCCTGGAGCCGGCGAAGGGTGGCCGCCGCCACCGGTGCGCTGCCCAGCGAGCACAGGGCCAGGCTGGACAGGTCGGCTGTCTCGAAGTCGGGATGGGCGATGATCAGCTGGGCCATGGCCGGCACGATGAAGGCGGCCCAGGGTCGCTCGGCGGCGACGACCTCCAGCCAGCGGCCGGGGTCGAACCGGGCCAGGAACAGCCCGGACAAGCCCAGCTTCATGGGGGTGTACACGAAGGCGATACCGGCGAAGCTGAAAAGTGGAGACGCGTGCAGCCAGCCTGAGTGGCCCCATGCTGGCTCGTTGTTGGGTAGTACCGAGGCATTGGCGTGACGCACCACCACCGCCTTGGGGGAACCAGTGGTCCCCGAGGTGTACATGATGTCGGCCACCGCATCTTCGCTGATCGGGACCTGTACCTCGGCCTCGTCCTGGTCCAGGATCTCATCCCATGTCGTCACCCTGGCGTGGCCGAGGTCTGGCCGGACGCCCCTAACGAAAGGGTCGGGACCGACGCCGGGGCCAGGCCCGAGGACCTGCTTGGGACTGCGGCCGGTCCGGCTGTCGGTCACCACCGCCAGGCGGATCGACGCCAGCCCCGCGCCGGCTGCGGCCAGGGTCCCCAGCAGCTCCGGCGAGGTGATCACCACGGTGGCTTCGGCATGGCCGAGGATGCTGGCCAGCTCACCCACCGACATCCGGGTGTTGGTGGGTACGGCCACTGCTCCGGCTTTGTGGACCGCCGCATAGGCCACCACCCACGCCAGCACCTCCTCGCCGGGCAGGTAGATGGAGACTCGCTCACCCCGGGCCACCCCTGACCGAATCAGTCCTCGGGCCAGCCGGTTCGAATCGGCCTCCCATGCGGCAAAGGTCAAGGAGGTGCTCTCGTCCAGGTTGCGATAGCCCACCTCGTCGGGATAGAGGCGGGCCATGGTCCGAAGCTGCTCAGGAAGCAGCTGGGCTGTCGATGCCGGCCCGGTCAGCGGTTCACCTGGCTCATGTCCGGGTAGCGCTGGCCGACGACCCGCTCGGGGGGAACTGCTTCCTCCAGGTGGTCCAGGTCCTCTGGGCTGAGGTCCACCTCGAGGGCCGCCACGTTTTCCTCCAGATAGGTCCGGCGCTTGGTGCCCGGGATGGGCACCACGTCACTGCCCCGGGCCAGCACCCAGGCCAGGGCCAGCTGGGCGGCGGTGACACCCTTGTCGGCCGCCAGACGCTTCACCTGCTCGACCAATTGGTAGTTGCGCTGGAAGCTCTCGCCTGGAACCGGGGCGAGTTGCGCCGGAAGTCGTCGGCATCCAGGTCGTCGGGGCTCTGCCACCGCCCGGTGAGGAATCCCCGCCCCAGCGGGCTGTAGGCCACGAAGCCGATCCCCAGCTCGCGTACCGCAGGCACGACTTCGTCCTCGACGTCGCGGCTCCACAAGGACCACTCGGACTGCACGGCGCTGATCGGATGCTCGCCGTGGGCCCGCCGGATGGTGTCTGCGCCGGCCTCCGACAGCCCCAGGTAACCCACCTTGCCCGCTTGGACCAGCTCGGCCATGGCCCCCACCGTCTCCTCGATCGGCACGGTGAGATCGACTCGGTGCTGGTAGTAGATGTCGATCCGCTCGACTTGCAGGCGGCGCAGGGAAGCGTCGCACGCCTGGCGCACGTATGCAGGGTCGCCCCGTATGCCGCGGTAGGAACGGTCCTCGCTGCGCACCATGGCGAACTTGGTGGCCAAGACCACCTCGTCGCGCCGGCCGGCGATGGCCCGGCCCACCAGTTCCTCATTGGTGAACGGGCCATACATGTCGGCCGTGTCGATGAAGGTGACCCCCAGGTCCAGGGCCCGGTGGATGGTGGCGATGGACTCCTGTTCGTCGCCGGGACCGTAGAACTCGGACATGCCCATGCATCCCAGTCCCTCGGCCGACACCGTCAATCCCTCTGCGCCCAAGCTGCGACTGTCCATCTCGTCTCCCTCGCCTATTCGTCATTGCGCATCTACGTCATGCTGGTCGTACCCGACCATCTACCCTCTAACGTTATTGCTGCGAGCGGAAAGCCATGACCGAGCTGACCGCAGGTAGCCAACTGACCGTCGGCATCGACATCGGGACCACCTCGACCAAGGCGCTGGCGGTGGATGCCGACGGCAACGTGGTCGCCAGGCATCGGGTCCCACACCCCTTGGTGGTGCGCGAGGCCACCTTGATGGAGCACGATGCCAACCGAGCCTGGCGACGAGGTCCGGGGCTCGCCCTGGCTGGCTTGGGCACCATGGCCCCGGTTGGCGTGTGCGTGGCCGCCATGGTGCCTTCCCTCTGCGCGGTCGATCACCGTGGGGTGCCTCGCTCGCCCGGGCTGCTCTACGGTGATGCCAGGGGTGCGGCCCAGATCTCGACTGCATCGCCGGTCAGCGGGGAGTTGGGAGCCATGCTGGCCTGGGCCGCCCAGCACCACCCCCGGGCCGGTGGGTACTGGCCGGCCCAGGCGGTGGCCAACCACGCCTTGGCAGGAGAGGCAGTCATCGACTCGGGCGCCGCGGCCCTGGCCCTTCCGCTCTTCAACGGCCAGGGTTGGGACGAGGGCGCGGCTGCTGCCCTGGGCGTGGCGCCGGCCCAGCTGCCCAGGGTGGTGGGTACCGGCCAGCCCGGGGGTTGGCTGGTTGATCCAGGGGGTGGCTCAGGCGACGGGCCGGGGAGCGGACCGGGTGGCGGACCGGGTGGCGGACCGGGTGGCGGACCGGGTGGCGGACCGGGTGGCGGACCGGGTGGCGGACCGGGGAGCGGGTTGGGGACCAGTCGCCCGGCGGTGCTGGCCTCTGGGCTGGTGGATGCCATGGGCGAGCAGATGGTGGCTGGTGCCGACCATGACGGGGATGTGCTGGTCATCTGCGGCACCACCCTCATCACCTGGGTGATCACGTCGCAGTGGCGCCAGGTGCCGGGACTGTGGACCATCCCGCACACCACCCCGGGCAAGGTGATGGTGGGAGGCGCCAGCGGAGCTGGTGGCCTCTTCTTGAATTGGGCCACCGGCCTGTTGGGCCGCTCAGGGCCGGCCATGGACCCCCACCGGGTGCCGGTGTGGGCGCCCTACCCTCGCGGTGAGCGCACGCCATTGCACGATCCGGGCCGGCGGGCTGTCCTGTCGGGACTGGACCTGACCCACAGTGCCGGAGCCGTGCGTCGGGCCGCCTTCGAGGCGTCGGGCTTCGTCGTCCGCCATCACATCGACTGTGCCGGTCTGCCGGCCCGCCGGTTGGTGGCCACTGGGGGAGGCGTCCGGGTGGAGGAGTGGGTCCAGGCCCTGGCTGACTGCACCGGGTTGCCGGTCGATGTGGTTCAGGTGCCGGAGGGGGGGGCTCTGGGGGCGGCCTTCACTGCTCGAATGGCGGCCGGCCGGGAGACGTCACTGGCCGACGCCTCCCGGTGGGCCCGAGTGGACCGCCAGGTGGAGCCGGATCCCTCGTGGGTGGCGCCTGTCGCCCACCGTTACGCCACCTTTCGGGAGCTGAGCGGCCGCCCCCTCCACGACGACGGCACCAGCGAGTTTGTGTGACCGCTGGCGCGCCCCGCGCCCCAGCCGCCCCCCAGCCGCCAGGGCTCAGGCCCAGCGGTCGGCCAGGCGGCGGTAGAGGCCGGGGGTGAGGGCCGAGAGGGCAACGGGCAGGCCCAGCCAGCTCGGGACGATGGTGTGGGGACGGCCCTCGGTGATGGCCGTCCCCACTGCCACTGCCACCCGGCCAGCTGGGATGGGGCGGGGCCGCCGGCGGGCATAGGCCATACCCCGCCGCTCGAAGAAGGCAGTCTGTACCACGCCCGGACTCACCAGGCAGACGTCAACTCCGGCGGGGGCCAGCTCCACTCGGAGGGACTCGGCCAGAGATGTAAGGGCGGCCTTGGTGGCCGAGTAGACCGCCTCCTGGGGTGCACCCAGGTGGCCGACGATGGAGCCCACCAGCACCAGGCAGCCGCGCCCACGCGCCACCATGCCCGGGACCACCGCCCTGGCCAGGTGGACAGGGGCAGTGAGGTTGAGGGCGATCAGGCAGTCGGCCTCGGCCGGGCCCATCTCGCAAAATGGGCCTGCCCAGCCCGCACCCGCATTGCTCACCACCACGTCGAGCGGACCGAGGTCGGCTTCGGCGGCGGCCGCCACCGCCTCGGCTGCCCCCGGTTCGGTGAGATCGCCCTGGATGGTCGGGGCCCCCAGGTCGGCCGCCAGGCGGTCCAGGGCCGCTCGGTCCCGCCCGTGGACTGCCACCCTGGCTCCGGCCCCGGCCAGCAGCCGGGCAGTGGCCCCCCCGATCCCCGACGATGCACCGGTCACCAGGCAGGCAGCCCCGACCAGATCGAGGCCGCGACGGGCCCTGGAGGAACGCTCTGGGGCTGCCGACCCGCCCCGGACGAATAGTTGGTCGGTCATTGGGCGCCTGACGTTAGCCCGGCACTAGTGGGTGGAGACGGCAGCCCTCAGAGACTGTTTGAGGGAACCCATGGTGGCCAGCACGGCCGTCGGCTCGTACCCGCAATGGGCCATGCAATTGGCACAGCGAGGATCCTTGCCCCGCCCGTACTTGTCCCAGTCGGTGGTCTCCACCAGCTCCTGGTAGGTCTTGGCGTACCCGTCTCCCATCAGGTAGCACGGCCGTTGCCAGCCGAAGACGGAGTAACTGGGGATTCCCCACGCCGTGCAGCTGTAGTCGACCTTGCCCTCCAGGAAATCGAGGAACAGGGGAGTGTGGTTGAGCCGCCACTTCTTGCGCCGGCCCTCGCCAAAGGCCTCTCGGAAAAGCTCACGGGTCTGGGTCACGCCCAGGAAGTGCTCCTGATCGGGGGCCTTTTGGTAGGCGTAGGCAGGAGACAGCATCATGGCGTCGACCTTCAGGTCGTCGTTGATGAAGTCGAGGACCCCTCTGACCGTCTCGGCCGAGTCGGTGGTGAAGAAGGTGGAGTTGGTAGTGACCCTGAAACCCCTGGCCTTGGCCTCCCGGATGGCTGCCACCGCCTCGTCGAACACCCCCTCGCGATCGACGGCCTTGTCGTGGCGCTCCTTCAGGCCGTCCAGGTGCACGGTCCAGGAGAAGTAGGGCGATGGAGCGAACTTGTCCATCTTGCGCCGCATCAGCACCGCGTTGCTGCACAGGTAGACGAAGCGCTTGCGCTCGATGAGCGCCTCCACCATCTGGGTGATCTGCGGGTGCAGCAGCGGCTCGCCTCCCGCGATGGAGACCATGGGTGCCCCCGACTCCTCGACCGCGGCCACCGCATCTTCCACGCTCACTCGCTGGCGCAGGATGTCCGTCGGGTACTGGATCTTGCCGCAGCCGGGACAGGACAGGTTGCAGGCGAACAGGGGCTCCAGCTCCACGATGAGGGGGAACTTCTTGTTCCCGGCCATCTTCTGGCGGAACAGGTAGCTGGCAATCTTGATGTTCTGGCGCAGGGGTATCGCCATCAACGGACCTCCGTGGGTAGGGGGAACTGCACTGACTCAGTGGTACCTGGACGTTCGAGAACCGTGACCGGCCCGAGGGTGGCCAAGGCCGACACGACTTGGTGGACGAGGGACTCAGGAGCGGATGCGCCGGCTGTCACCCCGACCGTGGCCACTCCGGCCAGCCAGGCCAGATCGAGGTCGCTCGGCTCGTCGATCAGGTGGGCCGGGCAGCCCAGGCGATGAGCCACCTCGACCAGGCGATTGGAGTTGGAGGAGTTGGGGGAGCCCACCACTATGAGGAGCTGACAGTCCGGGGCCAGCGCCCTCACTGCCTCCTGGCGGTTCTGGGTGGCGTAGCAGATGTCGTCGGCCGCCGGCCCTACCAGGGCGGGGAAGCGGGCCCGCAGACCCTGGATCACGTCAGCCACCTCGTCGGTGGCCAGGGTGGTCTGGGTCAGGTAGGCCACCCTGGTCGGATCTTCGACCCTCACCTTGTCCACGTCGGCCAGCTCCTCCACCAGCTGGACCACCTCGGGTGCCTCCCCCATGGTGCCCTCGACCTCCTCGTGGCCCTGGTGGCCCACCAGCAGGATCCGGTAGCCCTTGCGAGAGAAGCGACGGGTCTCGGCGTGGACCTTGGCCACCAGCGGGCAGGTGGCGTCCACTGCGTGGAGGCGCCGGGACTCCGCCTCCCGACGAACCCTCGGCGACACCCCGTGGGCGGAGAAGACGACGGTCGACTCGGCCGGCACCTCGTCCAGCTGGTCCACGAAGATGGCCCCCCGAGCCTCCAGGTCACGCACCACGTGGATGTTGTGCACGATCTGCTTGCGCACGTAGACCGGGCTGCCGAAGCGTTCCAGGGCCCGCTCGACGATCTGGATGGCCCGCTCCACGCCGGCACAGAACGACCGCGGCCCGGCCAGCAGCACCGTCCGGGTGCTCTCGGGCGCCACCGTGGCGGCCGCCCAGTCCTCCAGCACCGAGGCCGCCCGGCGCAGCGAGCGGTAGGCCTTGGCCCCTCCGACCAGGGCGTTCGGGGACACCAGTCCGGACTCGGGAGTGTCCACCACTGCCCTCACCACGGCCAGTGGCCGCCCACCCGCCGCCGGTGCCAACCAGGCCGACTCCATGTCCACCACCAGGGCCCCGTGCTCCCGGCCCAAGGCAGCTCGCCCTTCCCCGCTTACCACATGGTCCACCGAGACGATCGGGCCGGTATGGACCGTCAGGCCGGCCCGGCGCAGGGCATCCGCCACCAGCTGGGCCGAGGGCAGGGCCACTACCGGGGTGTCCGGCCTCGTCTTGCTCCGTGCCGCCAGGAGCTCGGTGGCCACCACCAGGTCGCCCGGAGCCAGGCCCGTCTGCAGGGCGCCGCCGAAGCCCATGACGGCCACCGCTCCCGCTGGCGCAGCCCCGTCAGCGCCCTCCTGGGCGACGAGGCGCCGCGCCGCAGCGTCGGACCGGTCAGGCCCCATGCCCGTGATCCGCACCTGGGCCGCCGGGGCCCCCCTGCGTATGGCAGCCGCCTCGACCCGCAAGGGGGCCAGAGCCAACAACCGCGGGCCACCGGTCATGAGGATCCCTGCGACGCGTCAGCTGCGTCGTTCACCCAGCGGCCCAGGGCCATGACCGGAAAGACCAGCCGGTACAGGTGGTAGTTGATCGAGAAGTCCCAGGGGAAGCCGGTGCCGGTGTACCACGGCTCGTCCCACGTGCCGTCCGCGCCCTGGTGGTCGACCAGCCAGGTCACGCCCCGCCGGGCCGTTTCTCCCCGCTCTCCGGCGGCCAGCAGGGCCAGCAGGGCCCACGCCGTCTGGGAGGCGGTGGACTCTCCCTTGCCCCGCCAGGCCTGGTCCCGGTAGGAGCGGAGATCCTCACCCCAACCGCCGTCGGCGCTCTGGTGCTGGTCCAGCCAGGCCACCGCCCGGCGGATGGGCAGCTCTCCGGGAGCCACCTTGGCCGCCACCAGAGCCGGTACCACCGCTGCGGTGCCGTAGACATGGTTGACACCCCAGCGGCCAAACCAGGACCCGTCGTCCTCCTGGTTGTCCAGCAGCCAGTTGACCCCCCGAGCCAGGCGGACCGGGTCGCGGCCGGGCTCGGCCGCCAGCATCTCCACCACATGGGCGGTCACGTCGGCGCTGGGTGGGTCGATCACCTCGCCAAAGTCGCAGAACGGCAGGGCGGCCACCACCGCCCGGGTGTTGTCGGCGTCGAAGGCGGCCCATCCGCCGTCCCGGCTCTGCATGCCCTGCGTCCAGGTCACGCCCCGCTCCACCGCGGCGAGCACCTCGCGAGAGTGGGCATCAGGGGGGGCGGCGGGACCAGTGCTGTTTCGGGAGATGGGAACCAGACGCCGGAGGGCCAGTATCACCTCGGCGGTGTCGTCGGCGTCGGGGTAGGAGTCGTTCTCGAACTCGAAGGCCCACCCGCCCGGCGCCAGATGGGGGCGGCGGATGGACCAGTCACCGGCCGTGCGCACCTCCTCGGCCAACAGCCACGAGCCGGCCCGGGCCATGGCCGGGTGGTCGGCGGCCAGGCCGGCATCATCCAGGGCCACCACCGCCAGCGCAGTGTCCCAGACCGGCGACTGGCAGGCCTCCAGCCGGCGGCCCCGCTGGTCGTCGATGACAAAGCTGTCCAGGCCTTCCAGGCCGGCCCGCATCACCGGATGGTCGATGGGGTATCCCTGCAGCGACAGGGCGATGAGGGAGTAGACCCAGGGGGGCTGTATCCCCCCCCACGACCCGTCGGCCTCCTGGCGGCGGACGATCCACCTCTCGGCTCGCCGCAGGGCCAACCGCCGTAGCGCCCGCAGCGGCCGGTGCTGATAGGCCCGCAGCACCCGGTCGAGCGTCCAAAATCGCCCGGCCACCGTAGCCAGGGTCAACTTGGGGCGCTCCATCGCTCCGGTGCACAGCTCGTCCACGCGAAAAGGGAGGCTTCTCGCCGGACGGTGTGCCCCCACTACCGTGATGGCCACCACGGTCTGGCGGGCCCAGCAGGCGAAGTCGTAGATGTTGAGCGGCACCTGGGGCGGGAGCAGGATCAGCTCGGGGGGAAGGGCCGGCAGGTCGTCCCAGGACCACAGACCAAAGAGAGCCAGCCACAGCCGGGTGAAGACCCGGGAGCGCTCGACTCCCCCTGCCTGGCGCACGAACTCGGCCGCCTTGGACATGTGGGCGGCGTCCGGTAGGTCGCCGGCCAGGCGCAGGGCGACATAGGCCTCGATGGTGGTGGACAGGTCGCCCGGGCCGCCGTAGAAGGTGGCCCAGGTGGCGTCCGGACGCTGTTGGGAGCGGATCCAGGCAGCGGCGGCCTGAGTCACCTCCTCGGTGCGGATGCCGAGAAAGTGGCGCAGCAGGAGATCCTCGGCGTCCATGGTGACGTTGGTCTCCAGCTCGCCCTTCCACCAGCCGCGGGTGTCCTGTAGTCCGAGCAGGTGGTCCACTGCGCCGGCCAGGGCCTGCGCCGCTCCAGTGCCGGGCTCGGTCACGGCGGAGATGCTGGTGGACTCGTTCGACATTCTCAGTGCTCCCGATCGGCCACGAAGCGGGCCACCTGGGCCAGCTCGAGGGCGGCGGTTGGATTCAGGGGTGCACTCTCCAGTGCGGCCAGGGCCGCGCTCAGCTGGTGGTGGGCCTCACCGACGGTCAGCTCCCGACCCCCGCACGCCTCGATCATCCGGGCCGCCCGGGCCACCTCGGTCTCGGACAGCTCTGGGCTGGCCAGCAGGCTGGAGAGCTCGCCGGCGTAGCCGTCGGCGCTGGCCAGGGCAGCCGTCACCGGAAGGGTCTTCTTGTGCTGGCGCAGGTCGCTCCAGGTGGGCTTGCCCGTGCGGGCTGGGTCCCCCCAGATGCCCAGTAGGTCGTCAACCGCCTGAAATGCCAAGCCCAGGTGCATCCCGAAGTCACTGAGGGCCTTCACGGTCGGTGCTGGAGCGTCGGCCAGGATGGCCCCGATGGACGAGGCGCAGGCCAGGATGGCCCCCGTCTTGGCTGCCTCCATGGCCAGGCAGTGGTCCACCGCCACGTCGGTCCGGGTCTCGAAGGCCATGTCGTCGGCCTGACCGGTGATCATGGCCATGGTGGCGTCAGCCAGTGACCGGGCCGCCGCCCGACCGGGGACGCCAGGCACGTCGAGGAGCATCCGCTGGGCCAGGGCCAAGAGGGCATCGCCCGTGATGATGGCCTTTGCCACGCCAAAGATGGCCCAGACTGTGGGACGGTGGCGCCGCTCGTCGTCCCCGTCGATGACGTCGTCGTGCAGCAGCGAGAAGTTGTGGACGAGCTCCACCGCCGCCCCCCCCGGCAGGCTCACCGACCCGTCGGCTCCGGCCGCCTGAGCCGAGAGCAGGGCCAGGGCCGGGCGCACGCACTTGCCGCTGTCGGCACCGGCCGGGCGGCCGTCGGCGTCGGCCCAACCGAGGTGGTACTCGGCTGCCGAGCGGATCTCGGGGGTCAGGGTCGCCACGGCCGACCTGAGCACGGGAGTCACCTGCTGGCGCGCCTTGTCCAGAACCTCTGGAACACCGCGAACGGCGATCACGTCAGCACCTCCCTGATGTTGCGAGATGGAGTGTTGTGAGATGGAGCGTTGTGAGACGGGGATGCCGTCGGCCCCGGGGCCGCCGGAGCCGCCGCCGGGGCCGGCCCGGCCATGACGCGGCCGCCCAGGTGGTGGAGGACCTCCCGAGCCGCAGCCTGTCCGCTGCGCACTGCCCCCTCCATGGTCGCCGGCCAGCCAGTGTCGGTCCATGCCCCGGCCAGGGCCAGGCCAGGGACAGTGGTCTTCGTTCCAGGTCGCAGGGCGGCGGTGCCGGGAACGGCCCGGAAGGTGGCGGCCCGTTCTCGGGTGACGACCGTGTCCAGCACCCGAGCCGAACGGGCAGCCGGGAAGAGGTCGGCCAGGGCGCCTACGATCAGGTCGCTCAACTGCTCGGGCCGCTGGCCCAGCCACTCGTCGGCGGCCGACAGGGACACCCCCAGCACCTGCTCACCGGAGGAACCCCTCGTCTCGGTGCCCCAGTGGGCCGCCTCCGTGCGGTCGAACACCCATTGGGCGGGCGACCCCAGTCCGGCCGCCAGGGTCAGATCGGTTACCCGGCGGTCGTACACGACACCCACGTTGACGATGGGTGACACGCCCAGCCCATCCAAGCGCTCCGAATGGGGTACTGCCCCCGCCGGCAGGAGACTGGCCGCCTCGGTGTGGGGCACGGCCAGGACGACTGCGTCAGCGTGCAGGGGCTGACCGTCGACCACCACCACCAGCGGATGGCTGCTGAACGCGGCCGTCGCTGCGATGCGCTCGACCTTGGCCCGCAGCCGGACCGTGCCCCCGGCCCGCTCCAGGGCCGCGGCGGCCGCCTCGCCGTGCAGCTGGGCCAGGGGTACGGCGGTCCAGCCGATGTCGGCCGCGTCGGCCTGGCTGAGCAGGCCGGTCTGGAACACCTTGGCCGCCATGGCCAGCGAGACCTCTGACGCCGCAAGGTTGGCGGTGGGCAGCACGATGAGCCCCCAGAGGCCATCCACTGCCGGCGGCCGCTGGCCGTGGCTTGTCAACCAGTCGGCAAAGCTCACCTGGTCCAAAGCTGGGTCAGCCAGGTCCAGGCGACCCAGGGCGAGAGCGGCCGGACCAAGACGAACCCTGTCGGCCAAGCCCAGGTGGCTGTAACTGGCCAGGGAGGCAGCCAGGTGGAAAGGCGCCGGGAGCCGGCTGGTCCTTCGGATCCACGAGGTCTTGCCGCCTGGCGCCACCACCGGGACAGCCAGTTGGTCCTGGAGGTGGACCTGGTTCGATGTGCCGATCCGGTCGAGAAAGCCCCTGTAGGCGGTGCAGCATCGCAAGAACACGTGCTGACCGTTGTCGAACCGTCTGCCATTGCGCTCGAAGGACCAGGTGGCTCCGCCCAGTCGTGGCCGACCTTCGAGCAGCGTCACCCGGGCCCCGGCGTCGGCGCAGGCCAGCCCGGCCGACAACCCGGCCAGTCCAGCCCCCACCACTACGACGTGGCCTCGGCCGCCTGGCCGCCCATCTCCCGAGCGGACCATGCCGGCCAACCCACCTTCCGAGCGGACCATGCCGGCCGCGCCGCCGATGCCCATGCCGGCCGCGCCGCCGATGCCCATGCCGGCCGCGCCGCCGATGCCCATGCCGGCCGCGCCGCCGATGCCCATGGTCGGCCCACCCAGGCTCATGCCCTGGCCCCGTCTCTGATGCCAACGCCGCTGATGGACCGGACGGCCACCCAGGCCTTCTCCCATCCCGGCAGGGAGACCCTCTCCTCGCTGACCGCAGTGGGGCGACGCTCGATTCGGGCCAGCAGCCGCTGATAGATCCCGGCCATGGCCGCCACGCAGGCCCGGCTGCGGTGGTCGAGGAGGGGGAGCAGGGCCAAGCCTTCAGCCCAGAACGGGCCGGTTCGCTCGGCCTCGAACACGACCAGAGCGGCCAGGTTGTCGGTCGGCCCAGTCAGGTCAGGCGCCACGCCGAACCGGGCGATGTCCTGCCTCGGCAGGTAGACCCGGCCCATCTCCTCGCGGTCCTCCACCAGATCCCGCAGGATGTTCGTGACCTGGAGGGCGACGCCCAGGGCATCAGCTCGGGGGTTGGCGACGGTCAGGTCGGCCGCCCCGAACACGCCCAGCGACAGCCGCCCGATGGACCCGGCCACCCGCCGGCAGTACCCGACCAGATCCTCGAAGGTCTCGTAGGAGGTGCCGGCGGCGTCCATCTCGCAGCCCTCGACCAGCTCACCAAAGGCGCCCATGGGCACGGGGTATCGCCGGGCCGCGTCCGCCACGGCCATCATCACCGGGTCGTGCTCGACCCTTGCGGGGTCCGCCAGCTGTCGGCGCACCTCGCCCAGGCGATCCAGCTTGTCACGGGTGGACAGGTCGCCGTCGCCGATGTCGTCGATCCGCCGGGCCATGGCGTAGATGGCCGACAGGGCATGGCGTTTGGGTGGCGGCAGCAACCGGATGCCGTAGTAGAAATTCTTGGCCTGGGCCCTGGTGATGGCCTCGCAGTCGGCGTAAGCGGTGGCGACGCTCACGGGCGACCTCGGCGAACGGCCGTGCTGTCGGGCCGGCTGGCACCGGCCGTGTTGTCGGGCCGGCTGGCACGGGCCGTGCTGGCGCGGGACCGGGGACTCAGGAGCGCGGCCCCCACCAGGAGGACGAGCCGTCGGGTCATTCCCCACCGGGAGCGATGGACGGTGCTGGCCAACACGTCGAAGCCGGACGCCTCCATGGCGTCCAGGGTCGCCTGGCCGCCGGCGGTGAAGCCGGCCACCGCCAGGGCTGGACGTCCCCGCAACGACGCGATCAAGGGAGATCCGGCGTCCAGGAAGAGGCGGGCTCTGGCCGCCTGAAAGGCCATCAGAGCTCGCAACTGCGGACCGGTCACCGGCCATCCGAGCTCGGACGGCTCGCAACCGAACCGCTCCATGTCCTGGGCCGGCAGGTAGACCCGTCCGGCGGCAAAGTCCTCGGCCACGTCCTGCCAGTGCTCGACCAACTGCAGCCCGGTGCAGATCTGGTCGGAGAGGATCACCCGTTCGGGCGTGGCCGCGCCAAAGGCAGCCAGCACCAGGTGTCCCACCGGGTTGGCTGACAGCCGGCAGTAATCAGCCAGATCGTCGAAGGTGGCGTATCGGTGGACGATCTGGTCCTGACGGTTGGCCTGGATCAGGTCGCGGAAGGGCTGGTCAGGCAGGCCAAGGGCCTGAAGGGCGAGCGTCAGGCGGACCATTACCGGGTGCCTGGCCTGCCCCCGGTAGGCCCGTTCGAGCTCGGACTCCATCCAGTCGAGATTCGCCAACCGGTCACCGGGGCCGTCATCGCCCAGTTGGTCGACCATTCTGGCGAAGCCGTATATGGCCAAGAGGTTGGCGCGAGCCGATCTGGGAAGCAGACGGGAGGCAACCGGAAAATTCTCGCTGCCCGCCCTGGCCATTATGGCCTCCGCCGTCGGTATCCCACCGGGCACCGGGATGCTCGGGCTGACTGAGGCACTCCTGGTCACGGGCGAGCCCTTTGGGCCACGCCATCCGAGCCATTGGCGCCCCCCGCGCCCCTGGGTTCGACCCGCAGGGCGCTCAACACGGAGTTGGCAATGCCGGGCCCATCCAGACCAAGGGCGGCCAGGATCACGTTGGGCTTGGCCTGGGGCAGGTAGGCGACGGGGACGCCGAGGATAATAACCGGTGGGCTGCGTCGTCCCTGGTCGAGGGCAGCCAGCCCATCGGCCAGCCAGGTACCGGCCCCCCCCACCCGGATACCGTCCTCCACCGTCACCACCAGGTCGTGGGCGGCCGCGTCGGCCAGCATGGCCGGATCGGTGGGTTTGACCACCCTGACGTCCCAGACGGTGGCGTGGATACCCGAATCCTCGAGAGTCCCAGCGGCCAGACGGGCAGCCTCCAGCATCTTGCCCACCGCCAGGATGCACACGCTCCCGTCTCCCCGACGAAACTGGCGGGCGCGAAGCCCCGAGCCGACCTCGTCCTTGACCCCGACCGGAGGTGGAGTCTTGGAATAGCGGATGGACACCGGGCCGTCAAGGCTCAGGGCGGTGCTGAGCATGGCTGGCACCTCCAGGGCTGACGAGGGCGCCAGGACCACCATGCCGGGAATGGTCAGGCATTGGGCCATGTCCAACAGGCCGTGATGGGAGGGGCCGTCGTCGCCGGTGATGCCGGCCCGGTCGAGGGCGAAGACCACCGGCAGATGGTGCAGGCCGACATCCAGGTTGGCCTGATCGAAGGCCCGGGAGAAAAAGGTGGCATACAGCGCCACCACCGGGCGCAGGCCCCCCATGGCCATGCCCGCGGCGGCGGTGACGGCGTGGGCCTCGGCGATGCCCACGTCGAAGAAGCGCTCGGGATGAGCGGCGGCAAAGGGCAGCAGACCGGTCGGGCCGGGCATGGCCGCGGTGATGGCCACCAACGCCGGGTTGGCCTCGCCCTCGGCCAGCAGGGCACGGGTGAAGGCGTCGGTGTAGGACAGCGGAGCGACGTCCGCAATGGAGCCAGGAGTGGGCTGGGCGCTGGGGGCGATCGGCGCTGCGGTGCCCGTGCTGCCGTCACCCGACAGCAGGTCGCGTACCTTGGCGTCGCGAACCTTGAGATCGTGCAGGCAGGCCACCTCGTCGGCCTCGGCCGGGGCATAGCCCCTTCCCTTGTGGGTGAGGACGTGGACCACGATGGGGCCATCCCACTCGGCCGCATTGGCCAGGGCCGACTCCATGCCGGCCACGTCGTGGCCATCGAGGGGCCCTGTGTAGCGCACACCCAGATCCTCGAAGAAGGCGTGAGGCTCGATCACGTCCCGCAGCGCGGCGGTCAGGCCCGACACACCCGATACGGCCATCGGCCCCAATCGGGGCACCTCCTTGACCACCGTGCGAAGCCTGGCCCTGGCCTGGACGTAGGAGGGGTTGAGGCGCAGGCGGGTGAGGCTCTCCGACAGCTTCGACACGGTGGGGGCGTACGAGCGACCGTTGTCGTTCAGCACTATGACCACCTTGGCGCCCGAATGCCCGAGGTTGTTGAGCGCCTCGTAGGCCATGCCGCCGGTGAGGGCCCCGTCGCCCACCACCGCTATGACCCGGCGATCGGTTCCCCTCCCGATGGCGGGCTGCGCCCCCAGGGTGAGGGCACAGGCCAGGCCGTGGGCGTAGGACAAGATGGTGGAGGCATGGCTGTTCTCCACCCAGTCGTGGGCCGACTCGGCTCTCGAGGGGTACCCGGACAGGCCCCCGGCCTGACGCAGAGAGGCGAAACCGGCCCGGCGGCCGGTCAGCAGCTTGTGGACGTAGGCCTGATGGCCGGTGTCCCACAGGATCATGTCCTTGGGCGAGTCGAACACCCGGTGTAGGGCGAGAGTCAGCTCGACCGCGCCCAGGTTGGAACCCAGATGGCCTCCGGTGGCTGACACCGCGGCCACTATGAAAGCCCGGATCTCTCCTGCCAGGGCGACCAAATCCTCAGTGCTCAGGGCCTTGACATCAGCTGGGCTGTTGATCTGCTCCAGGATGGATCTAGGTGCGATAGACCGAGATACCATGGAATGAGGTGCCACCGCACCCGACGCGTAAGTCCAGCCCTCCGCTGCTTCCATCTGGCTCGCCCTTCCCCTTCCAGGCCCAACACGGTGCCGGACGCTCAGCGCACACGACGTGATAATGACTACCCGGTCACTCTTACCTCGTAAACCTAATAGGGGCCGCGTTTGACCTCGACGGGACTCGACACCCTCGGGGCCGACCCAGGCCCCTGACTATTGGCCGGCAGCTGGATTCCCAGCCCAGGGTTCCAGCTCAGGTTTGTCGTCGACCAGGTGGCGGGTTCCCAAGAGCACGGCTTGGCCCACAACCCGTAGGTCGGCGCCCGGAGTGGCCGAGGACGCCAGATTGGAGCGAACCACCGAGCGCAGTTGGGCGAACACTCCCCTGGCCACTCGGGCGTGGCCGGGGCGCCGCTGGGCCGCCAGGGCCAGGAGGCCCAGGATCAGCGGCAAATGGCGGGTGAGGGCTTGGGTCAGGACAACGGCGGCTTCGTCCTCGTCCAGACCCTCCCCCAGGCCCTCGCCCCGACCGTCGCCTATCCGGGCCGACTCGGCGAAGGCCCGGCCGGCCTCGCTGGCGGCGGCCTGGGCGGCGGCGAAGAAGAGATCCTCCTTGGAGCTGTAGTGCCGGTAGAAGGATCCCTTGGCCAGCTTGGCCGACTGACAGAGATCGTCGATCCTCACCTCGGCGAAGCCGTGGCGAGCAAAGGCCGCCATCCCGGCCTGTAGCAGGCGGGCCGATGGCTCTCGCCGGGATCCCATCCCGGCGTGCGACTTCATGACCTCGTCCCACATCTCAGGACGAAATGCCTGCTCAGCGGGCATCTTGGCCAAACTGGGGAGCATCTGGCGGATCTCGGGCAGGGAGAGCTGGCGTCGTTCTCTGAGGCTGCGGATGATGCGAAGGGCCTGCTCGTGGCGACGGTCGTACAAAAAGCGGTTGGCGGCGACCCGATGGGGTGGGGGCAGCAGCTCGAGGCTCAGGTAGTGGCGGACGGTAGCCGGGCTCACCCCGGTGCGGGCTACCAGCTCGGACATCGAAAAGCGATCACGGCCGCTCATCGAGGCCTCGTACGCTCGACGGCAGGGCCTGGGGACCGCTCCGCACTACCATTAGGGGCGGCAGCGCGGGGCGCACGGAGTCATCACTACCCCCGAAGGGGAGGGATATGGCGAGAGTTGCACTGGTAACTGACTCCAGTGCATGCCTGCCTGCCCCCCTGGTCGCCGCCCTGGCCATTCGGGTCCTCCCGATAACCGTGCATCTCCCCGGGATGAATCGCCTGGACGGCGACCAAGGACTTCCCGAGCAGGTCTACCAGGCGCTGGAGGCAGACCAACCGGTGAGGTCCAGCCCTCCCTCGGTGGCCGACTACCTCGGTGCCATCGACCAGGCCGGTGCCGAGGCCGACCTCGAAGCGGTCGTCCTGGTGGTGCCGGCGGCTGAGTTCACCGACATGCGCAGCCACGCCCTGATCGCCTGTGACCTGTCCGGTGGCCGGGCGGTGGCGGTCGACTCGCGCACGGCAGCCGCCGGTCAGGCGCTGGTGGTCCTGGCCGGAGCGGAGGCCGCCGCCGCCGGGGAGTCGCTGGAGCGAGTGCTGCGGGCCATCGAGGAGGCAACCAGGCGGGTCGACCTGGTGGCTTCGGTGGCCGAGTTGGGCCCCCTGCGGCGAAGCGGCCGGGTGCCCTCGCCCAGCCTTGGCCCAGCCCGCCCGGCAGAGGCTCGGTCGGTCTTTCGGATGCGGCGGGGAGCGGTCGAGCCGTTGGCCAGGGTCGAGTCGGCCGACGCAGCTCTGCAGCGCATCCACCAGGAGTGGAGGGCGGGAGGTGGGCCGGGAGCCACCAGCTGTGCGCTCTTCCACGCCGACTGCCCTGAGTTGGCCAGTCAGCTGGGTGAACAGCTGAGGGCAGTGACCATGGTGGCTGGGTTCAGCGCGGCCATGGGAATCAATACTGGTCGCGGGGTGGTGGGAGCAGCCTGGCTGCCCTCGCCGCCTGGACCGGGGCTGGATTAGCCAAGCCCGGTCCTGGGCCCCCTGACCCAGCCGCCGCGTCTGTCGCCACGCCAGCCACCTCCAGCGCCTCCACCAGGCAGGCCGCTACCGGGACACCAACCGATCTCAGGTCGGACGGGTGATGGCTGCCCCCCTCGACCAGGACGCAGGCGGCCCCGACACTCCGAGCGGCGGCGGCGTCATCCAGGCTGTCCCCGACCATCAGCACCGACGCTGGCTCCACGGGAACAGCGTCGAGATGCTCGACCAGGAGCTGAGTCTTGCTGTCCATCCCACCTGGGCCGGGTTGGCCGTCAATTTGGGCAAAATACTCTCTGATTCCCACTCGCTCGACTGCCCCCACCAGCTCCTCGTGCTCCCACATGGACAGCAGTGACTGGTCCAGCCCGACGCCGCGGACCGCCTGCAGGGCTTGCAGTGCGTCGGGGGCCAACCTGGCATCCACCGCCAGGAGCCGGTACCGGGCGCGAAACGAGCGAGAGAGGGCGGAGAGCTCCGGCGGGGAGATCTCCCTTTTGAAGATGGCTTCGTAGAACAGGCGAATGGGACGGGTGAAGTGGGTGCGGTAGGCGTCGGCGTCGAGCGGCTCCAGGCCCAGAGCCCCGCAACTGTCGGCGGTCGCCTGCACGATGATGTCGAAGTCGTCCAGCAGGGTGCCGTTCCAGTCCCAGACCACGTGGGTGATGTTCACCCGGCGAGAATAGGCGCCTACCGCTGGCCGTATTCGGTCTTGGCGGGTGCGCAGTGCCCGAACATCTGAAATTTCATCTCGTGACACTCTCCGGTCCCCGTTTCGATACCAGCCGTCAAACACCGACTTCTAGCGTGCTTGTGTCAGCGATTACCGAACGCTCTCTGGAGGTGGCACTTTGCTTCTCGCGGGACTCTTCCCGAAGTCCTGGACCGGGGATACTCCCTTCCAGTTGCCCTTGGCGGCCAACGTGGTCGTCTACCTGATCATCGTGGCAGTCTGCCTCGGGGCCTTGGCCCTCGTGTTCCGCAACGCCCGCCGAGCCGGGCGCCTCGGAGTCGTCACTCGTCGCTGGACCACTCAGGACCTCCTGGTCATCGCCATCCTCGGGGTCCTGCTGGAGGTGTACGACAACCTGATCGGCGATCAGCTCATCACGCCAATCATCCAGGCCGTTCCCTTCGCCCATGCGTTTGCCCTCAACGACCTTCCCTACATGTTCTTGCTGATGACTGGCATCGCCATCGTCCGCAAGCCGGGGGCGGCCACCGCATTGGTCTTCCTCAACTTCCTGCTCATGCAGCTCCTCTACGGCGGAGCGGAGTCGAGCCCGCTGTTCTGGCCCTACGGGCTCCTGCAGGGTGTCTTCATTGACCTGTACCTCTTGGCCCGCCGAGGCCAGGCCTTCAGTCGCAGCGGGCCCCGAGCCGTTGTTGACGGCCTGGCCATGGGCGCCCTGCGGGCCTTTCCTGCCACCATGGCTCAGGCCGCGGTCATCACCCCCTTACTCAATGGGACTACCCAGACTGGCGCCTACATCTTGCTGTACGCGGCGTTCAACACCATCGGCAACGCGTTGGAGGCGGGCATCACTGCCCCGCTCGCCCTGCGCGTCGCCCGCACCGTGGACCCGAGCGCCGGCTTCGGCGATATCGACAACGAGGCCGCGTTACCCCCGGCGGGCGCGGCCACACCGGAGGTGGCCCGATGACCGCAGAAGTCCGAGAAGCTAGAGGCGAGGAGCTCGGTGAGCGACGCGTCCCGCGCCGGACCACGCTTGGCCGCCTCACCATCACCAGTGCCGTTCTCACCGTCCTGGTCGGCGCAGACGCGATCTACATGCAGGTCGCCGGCTATCACGCCTCCGACAGCAACAACTTCCAGCTATCGGACGCGGCCACCGTGTTCTTCGCCGCCGGGTTGCTCTTCATCTGCACCATCGCCCTTTTCGCCTTGTGGCGTCAGGCATGCCGGGCGGCTCGCTAGGTGCCGGACCTGGTCGTTGACAACGTGACCTTCCAGTACTCGGGAGCCGCTGTGCCTGCGCTGTCGGGCGTCCGGCTCAGCATCCGTCGGGGAGAGGTGGTCCTGGTTGCCGGCCCGTCCGGGTGCGGCAAGTCCACCCTGGCCCTGGCCTTGTCCGGGCTGATCCCCGGGCGCGTACGCGGCCACTTGGCTGGCTCGGTGTCCCTGGGGGGCGTGGCCCTTTCATCGCTCGAACCCCACCGGGCCGCCCAACAGGTGGGCATGGTGTTCCAGGACCCGGCCAGCCAATTGGTCACCCCCATGGTCGAGGCCGAGGTGGCCTTCGGCCCGGAGAACCTGGCTCTGCCGCGGGACGAGATCAGCCGACGGGTGGAGGAGGCCCTGATCGCCACGGGTACCACCCACTTGCGCCGGGCCACCACGGCATCACTGTCGGGGGGAGAGAAGCAGCGGGTGGCCATCGCCGCCACCCTCGCTATGCGCCCCGAGGTGCTGATCCTCGACGAGCCGTGCTCCGACCTCGACCCGGCGGGGGCCCAGGCCATATTGGCCGTGCTGCGTCGGCTCAACCAAGAGAGCGGCACGACCATCGTTCTCGTGGAGCACCGCATCGACGAGGTGGTGGAATGGGTGGACCGGGTGGTGCTCCTCGATCGTGGTCGGGTGGTCCTCGACCGTCCGACCCGAGTGGCCTTCGACGAGCCGCGGCGGTGGGACAACCTCGGTGTGGCGGTCCCCGAAGTGGTCCGGATCGGCCATGCCCTTCCGGAGTACTTTGCTGGAGGGTCGCCGTTGTCGGTGGACGACGCCTACCAGGCGCTGGCCGGTTCCCCGGCGGCCGCCGCTTTGCTCGAGCCCGCTCGGTGGCCATCAGCGCCCTGTTCCCATCAGTCGGCTCGGGAGCCGGTGATCTCCTGGGAAGGAGTGTCCCTGGACTACGACCGCCGCTCGGTGCTGTCGGGGGTGGATCTGGCGGTTGGACCAGGAGAGTGGCTGGCGGTGGCCGGCCCCAACGGGTCGGGGAAGACGTCGCTCGCTGAGCTGGCGTTGGGCTTCCGTGGCCCGACCGGGGGTGCCGTGAAGGTCAACGGGCACAGGGTCGACGCCTCTGACGTGTCCCGTCAGGCCCGCCAGGTCGGCTATTTGTTCCAGTCGGCCGACACTATGCTGTTCACCGCCTCGGTGGCCAAGGAGCTGGGATTCGCCCTGCGCCACCGGCGCCGATCACCTCACCCGCCCGGCCGGCTTCGCCGGTCATCACTCGACGCTCGCCGGCAATGCCCCGACCAGCAGCTGCGAATCGAGAAGCTCCTCGAGCTCATCGGGCTGAGCGACCGCCAGGATGCCGACCCCTTCTCACTTAGCGCCGGCGAGCGGGAGCGTCTGGCTATCGCCGCTCTTCTCGTCGAGGCCCCTGGCGCGCTCATCCTCGACGAGCCGACGACCGGCCAGGACGAGGGGCACGCCCGCGCCATTCTCACCTTCTTGGACCACCTGCGCCGCGCCGCCGGGCTGACCTATGTGATGGTCACCCACGACATGCGGGTGGTGGCCCGCTACGCCACCCGGCTGGCCGTCCTGGCCGGGGGTCGGATCCTCCTGGATGGCCCTCCGGCGGTGGTGTTCGCCCACCGCCAAGAGCTCGCCGAGGCCAACCTGGTGGCCCCGCCTGCCGCCGATCTGCACGCCCGCCTGGTACCTGGCCCGCTCTCGCGCGTCAGCCTGTCGGTGCCGGAGCTATTGACCGCGCTAGGGGCCCGGTCGCTGCCCACTCCGGTATGAGCCATCTGGTGCTGCACACCCTGGCTGGGCGGACGGCAGTCGCCTACCTGGCCGTGTTCGTAGTGCCGGTTATCCTGCCCGCCGCCTTCGTGAAGCTGGTAGGGCTGGGCGGCCTGCGCAGCATCTTCTCCTATGCGGACGACGACGCCCCGATCCACCGCCTGGATCCCAGGATCAAGCTGGTGTACCCATTCGTCGTCTCGACGACCAGCGTGTTGCTGAGTTGGCGGGCAGTCATGGGACTGGTGGTAGTCACCCTGGTGCCGTGGGTGATCCTCCGGCCGTCGCTGTCGCGAGCCAGGGCGCTGCTTACCATGGCCCTCGCCCCGGCCGTGACGATCATCTGGTCCCAGGCACTGTTCCACCCCGCGGTGTCCGCAGCTGGCATCCCGCTCGTCGACTTCCGGTTCCCGCCCACCATCAGCTGGCTGGGCACGCCGGGCCTGTCTGTGAGCGGGCTGGTGTACGGGGCTGAGCAGTCCGGACGCCTCCTGGTGTCCGTATCGGCCTCGCTGCTCCTTGTGCTCACCACCAGCCCGTCGGACATGGTGTGGGCGTTTCGAAAATTCCGGCTGCCGGCGAAGGCCGGCTTCGCCCTGGCCGTTGCACTGCGATTCCTGCCCGACCTGTTCACCCGGCTCACTGCGCTGCTCCGGGCCGTCGAGGTGCGGGGACTGGACCTCAGCCGGCCCCGCTGGACCCGGCCCTGGGAGTGGGTCGGGTATCTGGGGCGGGTCTTGACCTGCGTCCCGGTCGTGACCGTGCCACTGTTGGTCGGGGCCCTACGCTCCACTGGGACGATGGCCATGGTGGCCGATGCCCGAGCGTTTGGGGTGGTGGCGACCCCCACCACCTTGAAGGTGCACCGGGCCCGCCGGGCCGACCTGGTGGCCATCGGGCTGCTGGCCGCGGTGATCGTTGTCGCCGTGGTCCTGGTGGCGGCCGGTATCGGCGCTCGCAGCCGCTACGGCTGAGCCCGAGGGCTCCCGCCGAGCGAGATTCCAAGCAGCGCGGTACCAGCGAGACGGCCGAGCCTCTCAGGGCATGAGGAGGCGGTCCCGCAGGGCTCCTGCTACGCCGAGAGAAAGGCCGCCCGGTCCGACCAGGTAGCCCTCGACCGAGCCCCAACCAGCCGTCATGGCACCCAGAGCGGTGATCAGGGCCGGTGGGTGGGCGGCATAGACCGGGGCGAACTGGTCGACCGCAACGCCGAGCTGCTCCAGGCGGAGCTGGTACCGGGCCAGGCGCGGCGCGCAGATGCCGTCACGGGAGCGGACATAGTCGGCGACCAATGCTGCGTCGGAGACACCCAGGACCGCCAGGATGATCGCCGCGGCCAGGCCGGTACGGTCCTTACCTGCGGAGCAGTGGACCACTGCCGGCAGGGATTCAGGGCGGGACAGGCCCTCGACGACCGCGCCGAAGCCGGGGGCATAGGCGCTGACCATGGCCACGTAGGTCCTCACCTTGGCCGCGGCATAGGCGGCGACAAACTGCTCGGCCGTGATCGCAGAGGTTGAAAGCAACCGGTCCGACAGCGTGGTGCCGGGCTCGCCGTCCTCCCACATCGGCAGGCGCACCACCTCGATCCCTGCTCGTTCGGCTCGGTTGGTGCCACCGCCCCGCTCGTGGTCGGCCCGGAGATCGAAGAATGTGCGCACGCCCAGACCGGCGACCGCCTCCCAGCCGGCAGGTGTGAGGTTGTCCAGGTCCCCCGACCGGTAGACCAGCCCCTGGTGCACCTCCCCGCCGTCCATTGTCTGGACGCCTCCCAGGTCGCGGAAGTTGAAGGATCCTTCGGGAGCGGTGGTCGGAGGCTCGGCGTGGCAACTGTGGTCGGATGGCTGGGGAGCCGAGGTCATGGGGGCCGGGTCACTCTCGCTCGGGTCAACATCGACGATTGTCGTAAGCGGCGGTGACCGTGCAGTGACGTTTCACCGTGCGGTTGGTTGCCCGTCGATGAACATCGGGGGAGCCAGGAGGTCCGCAGGACCACCGAATCATGGCGGCATGGTGGTACTAACTAACTAGGGACGATGTCGACAAGCGTCCCGAGCGGCAGTACCGCCACCAGGCGAGTGATCTCGGCATTGTCCATTCGGACACTGCCGTGGGACACGCTGGTGCCGAGGACCGTGACATCGTCCGCTGCCGTCGAAGGCCTTGAGTGCCGAGCGATTCCTACACTGGTAGGATTCATGTATGGCTGTCCGCAAATGGTCCGTGAGCATCAATGAAGATCTGGCGCAACGGGTTGAGGCACATGTGGGCGGCCGGGGTCTGAGTGGGTTCGTGGCCACCGCGGTCGACCACGAACTCGAGCGGGAGGCTCTCGTGACCTATCTCGATGACCTGGACACCGAGTTCGGCCCGGTGCGGCCCGGGTTGGCGGAAGGCTACGACGCTCTGTGGCCCTGATCCTCGACAGTGAGGCACTCTCTGCCCTTGCTCGACCGCGCTCGGCGCCACAGACGCACGAGCGCGTACGGGCGGCGATGCGTTCGGCACCACGACGCCGGGAACCTGTGCGCATTCCCACTGCGACACTGCTGGAGTTGTACCGGGGGGCAGGCACTGATGAGGCCATTGATCTCGAACTTGGCCGTGGATACGCCAAGGTCATCACCACTGGGGTACGCATCGCACGCATCGCTGGCCATCTGCTGGCTTCCATTGGCGCAGGCAGCGACCTGGCCGTCGACGCCCTTGTGGTGGCCACGGCCGTTCGCCTCGGTGGAGGAATGATCCTCACCCACGACCCGTCGGACCTCGACCGTCTCGCTGCTGGCCAATCCAACGTCCGGATTGCGGCCGTCTGAGCTGAGTCGTCAGCAGCATCGCTCGACCCTGACCGCGCACTGCTTGTAGTTGGGCTCTCGGGACACCGGGTCGAACTCGTCCAGGGTCAGGCGGTTCACGCACGCCTCGTCGTAATGGAACGGGATGAACACCTCCCCTTCCCGGATGGTGGCCGTTACCCGGACAAGGACTGAGTCGATGGATCCCCGGGCGGAGGAGACCGTGGCCCGGTCACCGCCGGCCAGGCCGAGATGACGGGCGTCGGCTGGACTGACTTCCACCCAGGCTTCCGGAGCCAGGGCCTCCAGGACACCGACCCGGCCCGTCTTGGTGCGCGTGTGCCAGTGCTCGACGGTGCGCCCGGTGTTGAGGACCAGCGGGAAGGCGGACGACGCCGGCTCGGAGATCGGCTCGGGCGCCACCGCCCACAGCTGGGCTCGACCCGACGGAGTGGGGAAGGTGCCGTCGGCGTACAGCCGGGCTGTGCCGCCGGCCGGGGTAGCTGTGGACGTCCCAGCTGGGGACGGTCCAGCTGGGGACGGTCCAGCTGGACAGGGCCACTGGAGGCCGCCCGAGGAGTCGAGAGTCTGATAGCTCATTCCGCTGTAGTCGCAGGGCCGCCCAGCCGATACCCGGGCCCACTCGGCGAAGGCATCAGCCGGGGTCTCCCAGCCGGGGAAAAGGTGCTTGGCGCAACCGAGGTGCTCGGCCACGGCCATGAAGATGTCGAAGTCGGACCGGGCCAGCCCGGGCGGTCCCACCGCCTGGCGCACCCTCGACACCCGCCGCTCGGAGTTGGTGTAGGTCCCCTCCTTCTCCCCCCAGATTGCGGCTGGGAGCACCACGTGGGCCAGTGCGGTGGTGGGCGTGTGGAAGCCATCCTGGACCACCAGCAGGTCCAGCCGGGCCAGGGCGGCCTCCAGGCGCTCCCGGTTGGGGAAGGACACCGGGGGATTGGTGCCGATGACCCACAGCCCCCGGATGGTCCCGTCCAAGATGCCCTGGATGATGTCGGGGTAGGCCCGGCCCCGCTGGGCCGGCAGCTCAGCCTCCTCGATGTCCCACAACCGGGCCAGCTCGGCCCGGTCATGGGTTAGGTCGTACCTCCGGTAGCCGGGCATGGAGGCGGTGAAGCCGGCCTCCCGGGTGCCCATGGCGTTGCACTGGCCGGTGATGGACAGCGGGGCCGCTCCCGCCCGCCCGACGTTGCCCGTCACCAGGCACAAGCTGTTGATCAGGGTCACCGTCTGAGTGCCCTGGACCGAGTGGTTGACTCCCATGGTCCAGGCGGCCATGGCCCGGGGAGCCCGGCCAAAGGCCAGCGCGGCCCGGCGAACGTCTTGGCTGGGGACACCGCATTCGGCCGCCACCCGGTCCAGACCGAAGCCCTCCAGGCTGGCCACCAGATCGTCGTAGCCCTCGGTGTGGGCCTTTACGTAGTCGGTGTCTACCAAGCCTTCCTCGACGATCACCTTGAGCATGCCGTTGAGCAGGGTGATGTCGGTGCGGGGCCGCACGGCCAGGTGCAGGTCGGCCAGCATGGCCGTCTTGGTGATCCTGGGGTCGACCACGATGACGGTGGCGTCGGGGTTGGCCAGCAGGCGGGGCACCAGCAGCGGGTGGTTGTCGGCCAGGTTGGCCCCCACCAGCAAGATGCAGTCGGCCTCCTCCAGGTCGGCGTAGCAGCCAGGCGGCCCGTCCGCGCCAAAGGTCGCCTTGTAGCCGGACACCGCGCTGGCCATGCACAATGTGGTGTTGCCGTCGTGGTGAGCCAGACCCAACCCCAGGCGGGCCAGCTTGCCCAGGGCGTAGAACTCCTCGGTGACCAGCTGGCCGGTGCTGAGCACCGCCACCGAGTCGGGCCCGTGGGCATCGATCAGGCGGGTGATGCCACCCAACATCTCATCCAGGGCTGTGTCCCAGGTGGCTGGGACCTGCTGGCCGGCTGCGTCCCTTACCAGCGGTGAGGTCAGCCTGCCCTCGGCGGCGATGGTGCGGTGCTCGGCCAGACCCTTGGGGCACAGGCGGCCACGATTGACCGGGTGGGCGTGGTCGCCTCTGACGGTTACCGCCGAGCCATCTCGCACGCCGATCTCCATGCCGCAACCCACCGAGCAGTAGCCGCACGTGGTGCGCACCCACTGGGTGGTCCCGGGCGGCGGAGAACTCTCGTCCGAATTGTGGCTGCTATAGCAACCACAATTCGGACGAGAGTTCCGATCAACCTCCCCCGGACCGGCCGCTGGGCCCTTGCTCAGGCCGAGCCAGTCGAGGACCCCGTCGGCTACGCCGAGGTGCTTCACCTGGGCCCCCACCAGCCCCGGGCGGCGGTCATGGAGGTGACGCTCACGTAGAACAGGTAGCGACCCACCAACTCGCTCAGACCGGCCAGGGCCAGGATCCCGCCCAGGGTCAGGGCCTCACCCAGGCGGGAGGGGCCCAGCGGACCGGCCGTCGGCGCCAACAGCACCCAGCCGCAGCCGGCCAGGCCAGCAAGTCCAGTCGCCACCCGGGCTGCCACCAGGAAGCGCATGGGCCCGAACAGGAGCCGGGACGTGAGCCTGAGCTCCCGCGCCGGCTGACGGGCGACCCCACTCATCAGGTGACCCAGGCAACCGAGGCCAAGCACGAGGCCGCCCGCCGCCAATCCCACCAATACCCGCCCGCCGCCCGCCGTCAGGACCGAGCCGCCGCCGGTCAGGCCACCGCCCGCCGTCAGAACCGAGCCGCCGCCGGGCAGGCCGCCCACCAGGCCGCCGCCGGTCAGCACTACCAACACCACCAGCGGTCCCATCGCCAGCGCAGTGGCCAGGAACGACACGACAGTGCGAGGCGAGTCCCATGCCGGACGGGCCGGGATGCGGTAGAGCCGTGCACTGGCGTAGAGCCCGGCCACCCCCACCAGGCTGCCGGCCACCTCGAGTCCGAGGGATAAGGGCGCCCCCGGGCCAACCACGGTGGCAACCAGGGCCGCCCCCCCGGCCAGGCCAGCGAAGGCCGACAGTAGGGCCACCTCCCGTGACAGCCAGGATCGGCGCAGGTTGCGCATGGCCTTCCACGCCCGGCCAGGGCGGCCCAGGTGGAACACGGAGGCAACCATGGCCACTGCGCCCACCGCGGCCGCCGCCCACAGACCGCCCACCAGGCCAGCTGTCCCGGGGGAGCCAGCGGAGCCAGAGATGCCGGCTCCCCCCAGCCCAAGCCTGGTCCCGGCCAGCCCGAGCCCGCCCAGCCCCGCCCAGCCCAGCCCCACCACTCCCAAGCGGGTGGCCAGAGCCAGGGCGGTGGTGACGCACAGGGCACCCACTGCAACCTGGCTGAGCAGGGTCAGCAGGATCAGCGGCCAGTGGGGGTCGGCCGGCCGGGCGTGGTCGGCATCCACACTCGACACGTCGTCTCGCAGGTCAGCTGGCAGCACGAACCGGGTGGTGGAGACGGTCAGCGCCGAGGGCGGCAAACCCGGGGCATCGGCCCCCGAGTGGTCGCCTCGCCACACGTCCGGGTCGACCCGCTCGACGCCGAGGGCCCGGGTGGGACAGGCATTCACGCAGGCCGGATCCTGTCCCGCCTCCAGGCGGGGCTGGCACAGGTTGCACTTGCTCACCACCCCCTTGGCCGGGTCGAACTTGGGCACCTCGTAAGGGCAGGTCCAGGTGCAGTAGCCGCATCCCACACATTCCGACTGCTGGTGGATGACGACCCCGTTGTCCGCCTTGATGTAGGCGTTGGTGGGGCACCCGATCAGACAGGCCGGCTCCAGGCAGTGGTTGCAGCCCATGGACACGCTGTGACGTCGGGTCTCGGGGAAGCTGCCCCCCTCCACTTCGCCCACCCGTCGCCAGGCCACTCCCACCGGCGTGGAGTTCTCCTCGGCGCACGCCACCTCGCAGGCATGACAGCCGATGCATGACTCCATGGCGAAGGTGAAGCGGACGTGGTCGCCGGCGTCCAGGGGCAGGAGTTCGGGCGCACCAGCCAGGTCAGGGAGGTCAACCGGCCCAGGGGCAACCAGGTCGAGGACGTCGAGTGAGCTCACTCCGGCTCCGCCACCTCGACCCGGCCGTCCACGCAGCGCACCTCGAAGGTGGGAATGGAGACGTCCTGGTCCCCCAGGCAGCGACCGGTGGCCAGCTCGAAATTGTGCTTGAACATGGGCGACGCCACCTTGGCCACCTCGCCGGCCGAGCCCACGATCCCCCGAGACATGACATTGGCCTTGGCGAACGGGTCATAGTTGCTCAGGGCGTACAGGGCATCGTCACCCGCGGTACGAAATACCGCCACCTGGTGTGGCCCGACCTTGGCACACACTCCCCGGTCGGGGACCAGCTCGTCGAAGGCGCAGACCCCCACCCACCTCACCGGGTTGCCCCCACCAGCACCGGTACGCCACGGGCATCGGGCCGTTCGCCTTCATAGGCCGGTCGGGGCTGACCCCGCTCGCTCACCATGACCACGCCGGGATCCACGTCGTCGCTGTTTACGAAGTGCGTGAAGCGGGCCATGCGCTGCGGGTCGCCCAGGGTGGCCTTCCACTCGCACTCGTAAGTCTCCACGTGATGGGCCATGGCCGCCTCCAGCTCGGCCCCGATGCCCAGGGCGTCGTCCACCACCACCCGGCGCAGGTAATCCAGGCCCCCGTCCAGCTTGTTGAGCCATCCGGCGGTGCGCTCCAGGCGCCCGGCGGTGCGGATGTAGAACATGAGGAACCGGTCGATGGTGCGGATCAGAGTCTCGGTGTCCAGGTCGCTGGCCAGCAGGACCGCGTGCTGCGGGCGGGTCCCACCGTTGCCGCACACGTAGAGGTTCCACCCCTTCTCGGTGGCGATGACCCCGAAGTCCTTGCCCTGAGCCTCGGCGCACTCCCGCGAGCAGCCCGACACCGCCGACTTGATCTTGTGCGGCGAGCGCAGTCCCCGGTAGCGCAGCTCCATCTGGATAGCCAGGGCGGTGGAGTCCTGGACTCCGTAGCGGCACCAGTTGGTACCCACGCAGGACTTGACCGTGCGCAACGCCTTGCCGTAGGCGTGCCCCGACTCGAAGCCGGCGTCCACCAGCCGGCTCCAGATGGCGGGGAGCTGGTGGACCCGAGCCCCCAGCAGGTCGATGCGCTGGCCGCCGGTGATCTTGGAGTAGAGGCCAAAGTCCCTGGCCACCTCGCCCAGCGTGATCAACTGCTCGGGCGTGATCTCGCCCCCTGGCACGCGGGGGATTACCGAGTAGGTGCCGTCCCGCTGCAGGTTGGCCAGGAAGTGGTCGTTGGTGTCCTGCAGGGCCGCCTGGGCGGCATCCAGGATGTAGCCCGAGCCCGTGGAGGCCAGCATGGAAGCGACCGCTGGCTTGCACACCTCGCACCCGCGCCCGGTTCCCCGCTTGGCCAGCAGGTCGGAGAAGGATGTGAGCTCCTCGGCCCGGACGATGTCGAACAGCTCCTGGCGGGAGTAGGCGAAGTGCTCGCAGAGGTGCTTGGTCACCGCCACCCCGGCCCGGCTCAGCTCGTCGTCCACCAGATCGGCCAGCAGCGGCAGGCAGCCCCCGCAACCGGTGCCGGCCTTGGTAGCTGACTTGATCCCGGCCACGTCGGTCGCGCCCCCGTCCGAGACGGCCGCGCAGATGGATCCCTTGGAGACATTTTCGCAATTGCAGATGGTCGCCGACTCACTGAGGCCGGCCACTCCCGCCCCTCGCGCCCCGGTGGAGGCTCCCGCCACTCCTACCGGCAAGACCAGGGCAGCCGGCTCCGACGGCGTGGTCATGAAGCCCTGGGCCATGGCCGCCAGCTCGGTGTAGCCGGACGCGTCCCCGACCAGGACCCCGCCCACCACCCGGCCATCGGCGGTGTCCAGGACCAGCTTGCGGTAGATGGGCGCCCGAGCGTCGGCGAAGGTGAGGGACTCGGTCCCAGGCGCCTCGCCGTGGGCGTCGCCGAAGCTGGCCACGTCCACTCCCAACAGCTTGAGCTTGGTCGAGCAGTCGGCGCCGGTGAAGGTGGAGCTGCCGTCCATGAGGCGATCGGCCACCACCTTGGCCATCTGGTAGCCGGGGGAGACCAGACCCCAGGTCCGGCCGGCCACCAGGGCGCACTCGCCGATGGCGAAGATGGCCGGATCGGAGGTGCGGCAGGCCTCGTCCACCACCACTCCGCCCCGCTCGCCCACCTCCAGGCCACACGCCCGGGCCAACTCGTCGCGGGGCCGGATGCCGGCTGAGAAGACGACCAGGCTGGAGACCAGCTCCTTGCCGTCGTCCAGCCGCAGACCGGCCACCCGCCGGGCACTGCCGGTCCTGCTCCCCGGCCCACCGCCCATCCCCGTGCCACCTCCCGGGCGGCCCCGTGCCGCCCAGGTCAGCACCTCGGCGCTGCGACAGCCGGTGTGGACAGTCACGCCCAGCGCCTGGATGTGCCTGCGCAGCGCATCTCCGCCCCCGTCGTCCACCTGGACCGGCATCAGGCGGGGCGCCAGCTCGACCACGTGGGTGACCAGTCCCAGGTGGACCAGGGCATTGGCCGCCTCCAGGCCCAGGAGGCCTCCCCCGATCACCACCCCCACCCGGCAGTCGGTGGCCCACGCCTTGATGGCCTCGACGTCGTCGATGGTGCGGTACACGAAGCAGCCGGCGGCGTCATGGCCGGGGATGGGGGGAACGAAGGGAGCCGATCCGGTGGCCAGCACCAGCGCGTCGTAGGTGACTCGGCGCCCGATGGAGGAGACCACCTGGCGCGCCTGGCGGTCGACCGAGGCGACCCGCTCGCCCAGGTGCACGGTGAGACCGGGAGTGGCCGCGGAGCTGGGGGCGGGAAGGGCTATTTCGTCAGGAGAGGACCCCGAGAAGAGAGAGGACAGGGCCACCCGGTCGTAGGCCGGCCGGGGCTCCTCGGCGAAGGTGACGATGTCCCACTGGTCGGTGGCACCCTTCTCCACCAGGGCCTCCAGCAGGCGGTGGCCGACCATGCCGTTCCCGGCTACGACCAGCGTGGACCGTGGGGTGTTCGCCATGCCTGCCATCCAAGCGGGCGGAGGTTCCGGCGGTATTGCCCCAACGTGAACGCTGGGTCACATTCCGCTCTCATGGGATGGGCGGCGCCTGCCCGTGCCGGTGTGCGGTTGAGTTCACACGGCCAACTCCAGCTGGCAATCCGGCGGTAACAATCGCGGGCCATAGTTGAGCATGGGTGTGCTGGCCCTTCAGGGCTTCACCATCGGCGTGACGGCCGATCGCCGCTGGGCCGAGCAGGCTGACCTGCTGCGCCGGAGGGGGGCAACGGTCCTGCACGGGCCGTCCATCACCACTGCCTACCTGGTCGACGACGTGGCCCTGCGGCGGGACACCGAGGCGGTGATCGCCTCACCTCCGGCGTGGCTCCTGGCCACCACCGGGATTGGCATGCGGGCCTGGTTCGGGGCGGCCCAGGAGTGGGGGATCGAGGAGGGGCTGCGGGCCGCCCTGGCCCGTGCCCGGGTGGTGGCCCGAGGGCCCAAGTCGGCGGTCGCCGCCGAGTCGCTCGGGCTGGCGGTGTGGAAGCGAGCGCCCACCGAGCGCATGGGCGACCTGGTGGCCATCCTGGCCGAGGCAGGGGCAGCTGCGGGGGATGCGGCCGACGGGGATGGGGCCGCGGCGGGGGAGGTGGCCGGCCAGCGGGTGGTGGTGCAGCTCTACGGCACCGAGTCGCCGGAGGTCCGCCTGGCCCTGGAGGACATGGGCGCCCAGGTGACCGAGATCGGTGTCTACCAGTGGCGCAGTCCGCCCGACGAGGGACCGGCGGTGAGGCTGGCCACCGCGGTGGTGGCTGGACGGTTGGAGGCGGTGACCTTCACTGCCGCGCCGGCCGCTCGCAACCTGATGGCCATCGCCGGGCGTCACGGTCTGGAGAAGCAGCTGCGGGATGCCTTCAACACCAGGGTGCTGGCCGCCTGCGTGGGCCCAGTGTGCGCCGGAGGAGCGCGGGAGGTGGGTATCGAGGCGCCGCTGGCCCCGGCGGTGGGGCGCCTCGGTCTCCTGGTCAGGGAGCTGACCCAGCGCCTCCAGGACGACCGGCCGGTACTGGACCTGGCCGGCCATCAGGTGGTGGTCCAGGGTTGCCTGGCCATAGTGGACGGAGAGCCGGTCCGGCTGGGGCCGAGGGAGCGGGACCTGATCCTGGCCCTGGCCCGTCGCCCCGGTGCGGTGGCCGCCCGCGCCTGGCTGCTCCAGCGGGTATGGGGCGACCATGCCCGGGACTCCCATGTGGTGGAGGTCACTGTAGGAAGGTTGCGGGACAAGCTGGGCCCGGCCGGCGCCGCCATCGAGGTGGTGCCCGGCCGGGGCTATCGCATGGTGACCGCGGCGGGCGCCTGACCCGTCTGGGCCGCCAGGACTCTCACCTAAGCTCCAACCGAGGCCTCAGCTGGGTTGGGCAGCTGGGCAGCGTCGGTCGAGGAGGTACGGGACCACCGCGTAGCAGAGCAGGGCCAGCCCGGTGAGTAGGGCCATGGCCAGCGAATCGGCGGCCTGGCCCTTGCTTACGAAGCTGGCTCCGTTGAAGGCCGCCCCGACCAGGGCCAGCAGCCCCACCACCGAGGCAGTCATCACCCCCCTCCGCCTGGACCTGACCGCCTGTACCACCACCACGATGGCGTTCAGGACCACCAGCAGGCCAAGGGAGGCGTGGATGGCCAAAGCCGGGGCGCCCTGGGTGATGGCCTTGCCGAAGGCCTGACCGATCCCGGGGTGTCCGCCCGGTACCTTGACGTACAGGTTCACGACCATCCCCAGCCCGTACTCGATGAGCAGGAGCACGAGCATGACCAGGCTGGCCCGCCGCATGGCTGCTATCGGCCCGGCCCGGCCGGCCTGGCCGTTCAATGAAGCCGTTGCCCCTTCCGCCATGTTCGCCTCCTCGTCGAGTCGCTCGGTCCGTGCCCTGCATCAGGCCCGGGGCCGGACCGTATCAGCCGTTCGGCGGCGAGCTGTCCAGTTCCAGGGCCAGGGAATTCATGCAGTAGCGCTGACCGGTGGGGCCCGGTCCATCGTTGAAGACATGACCCAGATGCGAGCCACAGCGCCGGCAGGTGACCTCGGTCCGCATCATCATGTGGGAGCGATCGCGGGTGAGAACCACGTTGTCGGTTACCGCTGGCTCGGTGAAGCTGGGCCAGCCGGTTCCCGAGTCGAACTTGGTGCCCGATTCGAAAAGCTCGGCCCCGCACCCCGCACAGCGGTAGGTCCCATCCTGGTGAGCGTGGACGTACCGACCACTGAAGGCCGGCTCGGTACCCTTGCGCCGTAGTACCTGGTACTGCTCCGGGCTCAGCCGGTCGCGCCACTCCTCCTCACTGCGTGTCACCTCCGGTGCGCCTGGTTGGGGCGAAGTCTCAGCACTCACCGGTCCACCACCTTGTCTCGAGCGACCTATCCACCTCTTCACCACGGCCATTCTACCGAGGGCCGGGTCATGAGCCTCTGCTGTGCCTCAGGGCGTATTGTGCGTGTTGTTGCCCATGTGGTTGCATGGGGCCTTCAGCGCCGAGACGCACCAAGACGCACCAGACGCACCGAGACCGTAGCGAGAGAGTAGATCCATGGGCACGCTCAACATCCTGACCAGTCCGGGTTTCCTGGTGTCCATGGGGGCCATCTTTGCCGTCACCGTGGGAGCCCTGCTCCTCACCCAGTACCTGGGGCGGCGCCACGATCGTCGATCTGGCAGGGGCACCGAGCTCAACGGGCCGGCCGCCACCACCACCAAGCCCGGCGTCACCTTCGCCGACCTGGCCGGCATGGACGAGGCCATTGCCGAGGTCCGGGAGCTGGGCGACTACCTGGCCGACTCCCACCGCTACAAGCGCCTGGGCGCCGAGCTGCCAACGGGGATACTCCTCCATGGCCCGCCTGGCTGCGGCAAGACCCTCCTGGCCCGAGCCCTGGCCGGGGAGACCGGAGTGCCCTTCTATTACATCTCGGCCGCCAGCTTCGTGGAGCGCTACGTGGGTGTCGGGGCGGCCCGGGTGCGTGAGCTGTTCGTCAAGGCGCGGGAGAAGCCATCGATCCTGTTCATCGATGAGCTGGATGCCATCGGGCGCCACCGCCACGGCGATGTGGGCGGCGGTCGGGAGTTCGACAACACCCTCAACCAGCTCCTGGTGGAGCTGGACGGCGCCGGTACCTCCTCCGGCACTCTGGTCATCGCCGCCACCAACCGTCCCGAGATGATCGATCCGGCCCTGTTGCGGCCGGGCCGATTCGACCGCCGCGTCCTGATCGACCTGCCCGGGCCCCGAGCGCGCCAGGAGATCTTGGCCCTTCACGCCAGCCGGCGTCGGTTCTCCAAGCGAGTGGACTGGGCCGCGGTGGCCAACGACACGGCCGGCTGCTCGGCGGCCGACCTGGCCAATCTGGTCAACGAGGCCTCCCTGCTGGCTGCCCGTCACCACCGGGAGATGATCGGGCCGGAGGACGTGGACGAGGCGGGGGCCCGTCTGCACACCGGTACCGGCGCGGCCCAGTCCATGGAAGAGGACGAGCGTCAGCTGATCGCCTATCACGAGGCCGGCCACGCCCTGCTCTGCCTGCTCCTGCGGGGCGTGAAGCCTCCTCCCCGGATCTCGATCTACAGCCGTGGGAACGACACGGAGCGCTCCATCTGGTCGATAGCCGAGGGTCGGTCGGTCCTCACCAAGCGGGAGTTGCAGGCCCAGATGATCCTGCTGCTCGGAGGACGGGCGGCCGAGATGAATGTCTTTGGAGAGCCCACCACCCGCTCGGAGGACGACCTCCGCCATGCCGGGACGCTGGCGCGACGGATGGTGGAGCAGTGGGCCATGATTGCCCGCCCCGGTCAGGCCGGTACCAGCCTGGACACCCTGGCCCAGCAGGTGGCCAGCGGGCTGGGGGGCACCTCGGTGGACCCGATCGGCAACCTGTTGAACCGGGCCGAGCAAGCCGCTCGGGTGATCCTGGACGATCACGCCGAGGAGCTCGACCTCATCGCCGAGGCCCTGTACGACCGGGAGACCCTGACTGCCGCCCAGCTGGAATCCCTGGTACCGGGACAGCCGTCACGCCGGGAGCCGGTCGCTCCCCGCCGCCTGAGCGCACTCCCCCTCGAGGTCGCCAGCTCAGCTGGCTGAGTGCCAGGGCCGGCTCGGCCGGCTCGGCCGGCTCGGCCGGCTCGGCCGGCTCGGCATAGCGTTCCCAGCTCAGGGTCCGATCAGGGATGTCCCCAATGGTTGTCCTCTCCAGCGGCGCGAGGATGGTGCCATGGCTGAGGACACCCCCGGATGATCGTGGCCGACGGGCTCACCAAGCGCTACGGTCGAACCCTGGCCGTGGACCGGCTCAGCTTCGAGGTTCGACCTGGCCAGGTGACCGGCTTCCTCGGGCCCAACGGGGCGGGCAAGTCCACGACCATGCGCATGATCTTGGGCCTGGATGGCCCCGATGCTGGCCAAGCGCAAATCAACGGCAAGGACTATCACCAGCTGCGCTGGCCATTGCGAGAGGTGGGTGCCCTCTTGGAGGCCAAAGCGTTCCATCCGGGCCGCAGCGCCTACCATCACCTGACCAGCCTGGCCGTGACCAACGCCATCCCGCTGGCGCGGGTCGACGAGGTGCTGGAGATGGTGGGTCTCTCCGGTGTGGCCCGCAAGCGGGCCGGGACATTCTCCCTCGGCATGGGCCAGCGCCTCGGAATGGCCAGTGCGCTGTTGGGTGATCCCGACGTGCTGATGTTCGACGAGCCGGTGAACGGGCTCGACCCTGAGGGCATCCGGTGGATCCGCAACTTCCTCAAGGCCCTGGCCCGACAGGGACGGACGGTCCTGGTGTCCAGCCATCTGATGAGCGAGATGGCGCTGACTGCTGACCATCTGGTGGTGATCGGCAGGGGCCGGATGATCGCCGAGATGTCGGTCGCCGAGTTCATCGCCCAGAGCTCTCAGCACTCCGTGCGGGTTCGCAGTCCTCAGGCAGGCGTCCTCAGCGGCATCCTGAGTGAAGCGGGGGCGACCGTCACTACCGAGGCTGATGTCGGGTTGGTGGTGACCGGCCTGTCAACCAGCGCTATCGGTGAGCTGGCCGGTGGGCGGGGGGTCATCCTCCACGAGCTGTCTCCCCAGGCCGCCTCCCTGGAGGAAGCCTTCATGGAGATGACTCATGACAGCGTCGAGTACCGAGGTGGTGGTGGCATGGCCGACTCGGACGGCCGGCAGGCCGACATGGCCAAGAAAGGGAGCACGCCGTGACCGTCGCCAACGAGATCACCTCCGCCGAGGCCCGGCCGCTACCCGCCGGCCGTTACCACTTCACCGGAGCCATCCGCTCTTAGTGGATCAAGCTACGCACCGTTCGCTCAACCGTGTGGACGCTCGCCGCCCTGATTGTCCTCACCATCGGCGTGGGCGTACTGGTGACCCATGCCGATGCCTCCAACTGGGCACATCTGTCCCAGTCTGACAGGCTTCAGTTCGACCCGACCAACGACAGCTTGGCTGGGTTGTCCCTCGGCCAGCTGGCCATAGGGGTACTGGGAATCCTCGTCATCACCGCTGAGCACGGCACGGGGAGCATCCGAGCCACTCTGTCGGCCATCCCCAACCGGCCGCTGGTGCTGGGGGCCAAGGCAGCCGTCTTTGGTGTTGTCGCGTTGTTGGTCGGAGAAGCCGTCTGCGTGGTCTCCTTCCTGGCCGGACAGGCCATGGTGTCAGGCAAGGCACCCCCCGCCAGCTTCGGCCAGCCTGGGGTGGCGCGGGCGGTGCTCTTGGCTGGGGCCTTCGTGGCCCTGATCGGTCTTGTCGCCCTGGGGATCGGCACCATCATCCGACATACCGCCGGGGCCATCGCCATCTATGCCGTGGTGGTGTTCATCTTGCCACTGGTCATCGGTGCCTTCCCGGCCTCGATCCGCACGGCGGTGGAGAAGTTCCTCCCGCTCGATGTCGGTCGGTCCATGGGCGCCGTCCATCCGGTGGCCCATGCCTTGTCGCCGTGGGCCAGTCTGGGCTTGCTCTGCGGGTACGCGGCAGTGCTACTGGGGGTCGGCTGCTGGCTGCTGGCACGCAGAGACGCCTGATCCAGCCGGGCTTAGCGACAACCGACCGGGTGCCCCGCGGGGGTGCCTCATCGCCTACTGACGTGCCTGACAGAGATGCTCCGTTGCCCAGGCCACGGTTGCCCTGACGAAGGCGGCCCGGTTGCGGGTCTGCATGAGCTCATGTCCCTCGTCGGGGAAGACGAGGTACCGATGTTCGAGGCCCAGAGCCTCCAAGGCGCCTACCACCTGCTGGGCCTGGTCGAGCGGGACGTTGGTGTCGTGACCACCGTGGACCACCAGGAGGGGGGCCAGGAGGCGATCGATGTGGTGAATGGGGGAGAGGTCGAACAGCAGTTGCTCGTCCAGGACGGGATCGCCGTACTTGGAGGTGGCGGCGGCCGCGATCCAGGGCTCGGTGAGAGCAAAGAAACTCCCAAAGTCGGTCATCCCACAAACATCGATGCCGACCGAGAACAATTCCGGGTACCACACGAGGGCGGAGAGGGTTAGGTAACCTCCATAGGAGCGGCCCATGCAGCCTATGCGACCGGCGTCAGCGACGCCCAGGACCGCCAGGTGCTTGGCGCAGGCCGCCACGTCAGCGATGGCTCCATAGCGGCCGGCGAGGTTGTCGGCGTTGAGAAACTGGGGGCCGAAGCCCGAGGAACCCCGGACATTGGGGGCGAACACGGCGATGCCGGCCGACAGCAGAGATTGATAGAGCGAGTTGTAGACAGGCCGCTCTTGGGCCTCGGGGCCCCCGTGCAGGTAGACCATGGTGGGCCACGGCGGCGTGCCGGGCGGTCGGTAGAGCCAACCGGTGAGCGGCGTTCCATCGGCCGAGGCGAGGTGCGAGAGGGTGGGAGGCGACAGCTGGGTGGTGTCGGCGCTGTCAGTGCTGGCTCCTGGCGAGCTGATGATCGTCGTACCACCGGGACTGCTCACCGGCTTTGCCTGCCGTGTGCCCAGGTCGATGGACCAGACGCCCCGGGGGTCGGACCAGTCCTCGCCGGTGAGGAAGATGGACGAGCCGTCGGGGGAGAAACAGCACTCGTCGATGACGGCCCGAGGTAAGGCGGCGATGGGTCGCTCGTACGCACTGGCCAACTCCAGCATGCTCAGCTGGCTGCACCCGCTGTTGACATTCCAGACCAGCGCCAAGTGGTTCTCATCGGGCGACAGGACGAGATCCTCGAGCTCAGCACCATCCCGCTCCAAGACCATGTACGGCGACTCTCCGGAGAGGTCTAATGAGCCCTCGTGCCCGTCCAGGCTGACAGCGACCAGCACCGCTCGCTGGCGGCCGGCGTCGCTACGGGCCCAGAGCACGGACCCATCGTGGGACAGGACGGCCTTGTCGGTGGAACCTGGTCCGATCACACCCGGCCCCGCCGTGCCTGACCCCGCCGTGCCTGGCCCCGCCGTTCGCGGCCCGGCCGTGCCTGACCCCGGGCCGGGCTTGACGACGCCGAGCCATTGCTGGCCCCGCCGCCCGTACCGAAGTAGAGCCGTGCGGCCGTCCTGGCTCACATCGAGCAGGGTGAGCAACCTGCCGGCCGCCATGAGCTGGCGCTCGCCACTGGCAGGATCGATCAGCAGGGCCCGGGAGTGGCCGTCCCTCTCCGTCACGAGCATTCGCCCGTCAGCCGCCCATCCCTGCCACCGACCGGTACCCAGCAGGGCAGTCACCCTCCCGGCGCCGGCCACCCGACGAAGTTCGGATCCGTCAGGCCTCACCACCCACACCCGCTGGCGCGAGGCGCCACTGGCGGCTGTGACGCAGGCGAGCCAGTCGCCCTGAGGCGCCCAGCTGACTGTGAGCACTCGCCGCAGGTCAGTGGCAAGCGGCGCCACTTGCGAGGAACCCAGCTCAGCCAGCCATACCTGAGCCTCGCCGCTGCGGTCAGAGACGAAGGCCAGACGCCCGCCGGCAGGCGAGCAGGTCGGCGACCAACTGCCGTAGACGTCCTCAGGCACCCGCTGCCGGTGCGCAGTTTGCTGTCGAAGGGCGGTCTGTTGCCGGCCGGCCTTCGGCCAGCCGGGCATTCCTATCTCGATGTCACGGTGCAATCGACCAGGTGGTCCACGACATCCGCCAGCCGGCCGCTGCGCTGATAGATGTGCCTCTGCTGGGCTGCGGAGCTACCGCGGGCGATGGCCTCTGCCGCCAGTACCGAAACCTGCTGCCAGTCCCGCGCCTCCTCCAGCCAGGGCCGGAGACCACCTACCAGCTCTCTCACTGCGTCGGCCGCCGGGATGGGCCGAGGTGACCGCGGCAAATCCAAGAGGCGACTCTCCATCCCCGAGCGAGCCGCCCTCCACATGGCCGCCCTCAACAGGGGTGCGGCGGTTCGCGCCGGCGGAGTACCGAGGGCCACGCTGTCGCGCTCACGACGCACCAGCGCCCGAAAAAGACCGGCAATCAACACGACATCGTCCAGGCTAGGGCACGCATCCATGATGCGTAGCTCCAGAGTCGGCACATGCGCCGACGGCCGCACGTCGAAATAGATCATGCCGGGGTCACTGATCACCTCCGAGGCGACCAGGTCAGCGACCAGCGCATCGTGCTCGGCGGCCGACGAGATCTCTCCGCTCAGGCCGGCCGTCGGCCATCGCTGCCAGACGAGTGAGCGGGCGCTGGCGTAACCGCTGTCCTCACCGAACCAGAATGGCGAGCTGGCCGAGAGCGCCAGCAGGCAGGGGAGGAAGGGTGAGACCCGCTGGGCGACAGCCACCGCCAGGTCCCGGTCCGAGAGCTGGACATGGACCTGCACCCCACAGATCAGTTGCTCTCTGGCCAAGAGCTGATAGTCGTCGAGCATCCGGGCGTACCGGGTCGAGGGAGTGACCGCCAACCGCAGGGGGTCCACCAGGGGGACAGTGCCGGCTGCCGCCAAGCCAAGCCCTTCCGCCTCGGCGGCCGACGCCAACTGGGCGCGGAGGCCGGAGAGCTCGCCCCGAAGCTCGTCGAGCCCGCCACATACGGCGCTCTTCGATTCGACGACGCTGCGATGCAGCTCGCCCCCGAAGGACTCCACCGGCAGGTGGGCCAGGAGTTGCGGTGCCTGGGCCACCAGCTCTCGGGTGACCAGGTCGACCACATGGAACTCCTCCTCCACCCCCATGCTGGTGGCCTCGCCATCAGCCAGGGATCCCTCCACGGCCGCCCGCGGTGCCCGATGTTGGAGATCCCCGGCCCGGCTGGCCCCCTGATCTGGGTCCGTTACGGTCATCGGGGTAGCCCTTGGGCAATCGCGTTGGGCGGGCTCATACGACCGACCGTAGAGACTCACTGTGTCCCGCAGGTTTCGGGACGGTGAACGGTTCACACGCCCGGGCAGGGTGCCTGGACACGCTCCGCCACGTGCCCTACAGGCCGTGGGTCTGGAGCCACAGCTCCAGCAGGCCGAGCTGCCAGAGCTTGTTGTAGCGCAGGGTGGTCAGCTCGTTGGGCCGGGCCAGGAGGTGCTCGACATGACCCCTGTCGAACAAGCCACGATCGCGGGCTGCCGTCGACAGCAGGGCGTCGCGCATCAGGTCGACGTACGGCCCCTCCAGGCGCACCAGGGGCGGGACCGGAAAGTAGCCCTTGGGCCGGTCAATGACCTCGGCCGGGAGTATCCGTCGGGCCAACTTCTTGAGGATGCCCTTGCCGCCCTGAGCCACCTTGAAGGGAGCCGGGCAGGCAGCCGCCAGCTCGACCAGCTCGTGGTCCAGGAAGGGGACCCGCCCTTCGAGGCCCCACGCCATGGTCATGTTGTCCACCCGCTTGACCGGATCTTCGACCAGCATGACCTCGGTATCGATCCTCAGCGCCCGGTCGAGGGCAGTCGGGGCGCCCGATCTGGCGAATTGATCCACGATGAACTGACGGCTCACGTCGGCCTCCAGCTGATAGTCGCAGCCCACCACGGCTGCCATCTCGGCATGGGTTCGATCGCAAAACACCGACTGGTACCGGTCGACGCCCACCGATCGGTCCTGGAACATGGGTTGGTACCAGTGGTAACCGGCGAAGACCTCGTCGGCTCCCTGTCCGGACTGGACGACTTTGACCGAGCGAGCCACCTCCCGGGACAGCAGGTAAAAGGCGACCACGTCGTGGCTGACCATCGGTTCGTTCATGGCTGCGACCACGCCCGGCAGGGCATCCAGCACCTCGTCCGTGGGTACGAATATCCGGTGATGGTCGGTGGCAAATCGCTCGGCGATCAGGTCCGACCAGCGGAACTCGTCACCATGCTCGTCTCCGATGCTCTCGAACCCGATGCTGAAGGTCGAAAGGCCCTCCTGGCCAGCCTCGCTCAACAGGGCCACGATCAAGCTGGAGTCCAGTCCGCCTGACAGCAGCACTCCGACCGGCACGTCGGCCACCAGCCGTCGGCGCACCGCAGTCTGCAGGGCTGCCAGTACCGCCTCCTCCCAATCTGCGGCGTCCCATCCAGCCCTGGCCCGGTCGGGCTCACAGCGCAGCTCCCAATAGCGACGTTGGTGGCGCCGACCGGCCGCATCCACCGTCAGTATCGTCCCGGGGGCGAGGCGCCTGACGCCCGCCAGCACCGTTCGCTCGTCCGGCACCACGGCGTGAAACGTCAGGTAATGGTGCAGCGCCACTGGGTCGATCGAGGTGTCGGCCAAGCCGCCGGCCAACAGAGCCGGTAGCGAGGAGGCGAACCGGAGGCCGCCCGGTACCTCACTCAGGTACAGGGGTTTGATGCCCAGCCGGTCCCGAGCCAAGACGGCCCTGCCCGAGCTGCGCTCCACGATGCAGAGGGCGAACATCCCAGACAGATGCTCGACAAAGTGGTCACCCCAATGGTGGTACGCCTTGAGCAGGACCTCGGTATCACTCGTCGAGAAGAAGCAGTAGCCGGCGGTCTCCAGCTCCCGGCGGAGGTCCTGATAATTGTAGATGCACCCGTTGAACACCACCGCCAGGCCCAGGACCGGGTCGATCATCGGCTGATCACCCCGCCAGGACAGGTCGATGACGGACAGGCGGCGGTGAGCCAGAGCCACCGAATTGCAGCTCCAGGTGCCGGCCCCGTCTGGCCCCCGGGGGGCCAGGGTGGCGGCCATGCGAAGCGTCGCATCGACGTCGGCTCGGCTGCCGTCGGTACGCAGCTCCCCTGCGATCCCGCACATGGGGGTTATGCGCTCATCCGCTGGTCATCCAGACGGGTCTCGGGAAAGAGCAGGTCCAAGAAGCGGGCCGCCGTCGGCCTGGGCTCGTGGTTGGCCAGCCCGGGCTGCTCGTTGACCTCGATGACCACCCCGCCGGGGGCGTCGACCGCGTCAATGATGAGGTCGACGCCGGCCACCGGTAGATCGACAGCTGCTGCTGCCGCCACCGCCAGCGCTTCGAGCTCTCGATGGAGCCGGTCGGTTACGTCGTGGATGGTGCCGCCGGTATGGACATTGGCGGTGCGTAGGACCGTCACCATCTCTCCTTTGGCCAGGACCTCCTCGAGGTCGTCGAAGCCAGCCGCTTGCAGGGTGATCCAGGTGGCCTCGTTCAGGGGAATGGTCGAACCGGCACCCATGGCCGCGGTCCGCTCTTGGCTGTACTGGGCTATCAGTTGGGCGAGCGTCTGAGATCCGGTACCGGTGACCATGGGCGGCCGCCGGATGGCGGCCGCCACCATCTCACCGGCAATCACCACCACTCTCAGGTCCTCTCCCTCGCACCGCCTCTCGAGCAGCACCTCCGGCCAGTGCCGGCGGGCAGAGTCACAGGCCCGGCCCAGGCCGTCAACGGTGATCACTCCAACGCTGATCCCTCGGCCTTGCTCACCGCGGGCCGGCTTGACCACCAGGTCCCGGTGCAGCTCGAGAAAGTCCTGGTCAGCCTGATCGAAAGTGGCGGCCTGACCGGGAGCGACGGGCAGGGCCGCCTGCTGCAGCACCCGGCGAGTAAGCAGCTTGTCGTCGCAACGGCGGAAGGCGACGGCGTTGGTGAGCTCGGAGAGTGATTCGAGCGTGGTTACCGTTCGGCCACCAAAGCGCAGGCACAGCTCGCCGAGCACCGGATCCACGATCTCGACCGCGATGTGGCGTCGCTGCGCCTCGTCGACGATGACGCGGGTGTGGCGGTTGAGCTCTTGGTAGCCCCCGGGAACCGGTGCCATCGGCGTGTCTTTCCAGGTGTCAGGAGTAGCCCTCTCGCCAACGAAGGATCGTCCAAGACACTGCACTGCCTCTGTGAACGTGGTGTTGCTGGCCGATTACGGAGGCGAGACGGCTGGCCGCCGATCAGCGCTCAGGCGTAGGCCAGCGCTCCAGCCTGTTCCTGTTGGCGCTCGATCATGCGACGCCCGGCCGCACCGATGCGCTCGATTCGCCTGACCAGTCGAGCCCGGGCCTCCTCGGCGCGGGAGTTGAGCCCCTCTATGTCGGCCAGGTGCCACTGGCGCATGACCGCCGGCACCAGGACCTGATCGTGGTGGAGCAGGTAGTCGTAGATTCCCGCCTTGGCCACGGCCATGGCGTGGCGGGCGAAGTCGACGATTCCCTGGCCGGGCATCTCGAAGGTGCGGACCTGGCGTTCCATGGCCAGCACGACCGACGAGGGGTCGAGGGCCAGGGCGGCGGTGGTGAGGTCCCGATAGAAGAGGTGGTGGAGGTTCTCGTCGGCTGCCACCCGGGCCATCACCTGGTAGCCGAGCTCATCCACGCTGCCGGATGCCTCTCGCCCGGTCATGGCTTTGCCGGTGTTGCGGTGAGCGACCCTGGTGGCCAGCTCCTGGAGGGCCACATAAATGAGGCCGTCGGGCACGGTCTGGGGCTGGGGCACCACGGCCAGGGAGACCTGGTGCATGCGGGCCCGCTCCAAGGCGACCGGGTCGACGGCCCGGGTGACGGTCAGAAAGTCGCGGATGACGATCGAATGTCGCTGCTCCTCCGCGGTCCAGCGCCTGGCCCATACCCGCCACGCCTCGCCCTGAAATAGGTTGTCGATGGTGTCGAAGTAATAAGGGAGGTTGTCCTCCGTCAATAGATTGACGAACAGGGCGCTGCGCACCGCCTCGGGGAGCTGGTACTCCTCGGGGTCCCACTCCTCTCCGGGCACGAAATCACGGGCCTGTCCCCACGGGACGAGCTCATGCGGGAACCACTCCTTCGAAGCTGCCAGATGGCGGTCGAGGAGCGTCTCGACGGTGGGGGCCAGCTCGGACAAGAGGGCGCTGTCGTTCATGAGCCCTAGCCTACCTACCGGTCGGTAGGTTGTCTACCCACCCACGCCCGCTCAGTTGACGATAGCGTCATGGAATGAGGGTGTTCCTGGCTGGCGGCAGTGGGGTGATCGGGATGCGCCTGATCCCGATGCTCAGCGCGGCGGGGCACGACATCGCAGGTATGACCCGCACCCCTGGAAAAGCCAATCGGCTGCTGACGCTGGGAGCCTGGCCGGTCGTGTGCGATGTGTTCGACCTGGAGGCTCTGTGCGACGCGGTTGGGAGCTACCGCCCTGACGTGGTTCTCCACCAGCTCACCGACCTGCCGGACGACCAGAGTCAGATCACCGAGCGAGCTGCGGCCAACGCCAGGATACGTCGCGAGGGAACACGCAACCTGCTGGTGGCGGCCAAGCGCGCCCTCACCCCCCGCTTCGTGGCCCAGAGTGTCGCTTGGCAGCTTCCAGGCGACGGCGGAGCGGCCGTCGAGGAACATGAGCTCGCCGTGCTCGACGCTGGAGGAGTCGTCATCCGCTACGGACAGTTCTACGGGCCACGAACCTATTTGAGTCGGAGGTGCCCCCGCACCCCCGCGTGGAGATAAGCGATGCCGCCCGCCGGACCATTTCTGCCCTTACCGCACCGAGCGGGGTACTGGAGATCGCCGAAGATCCGGCTGAATGAGGCCCTCCGGGGCCAGGCGATCAACCATGGGCAGGTGGACGGTGAAGCAGCATCCTTGTGCCTCGTTGTCGACCAGGATGTGCCCTCCGTGGGCTGCTACCAGTCCCTGAGCAATGGCCAGGCCCAGGCCGCCTCGCTGGTTGGATCCGGGACTGCGGGCGCTGTCCCCCCGGTATCCCAGCTCGAAGACTCGACTCAGTTCACCCTCGGGAATCCCGCCGCAGCCGTCACGTACGGCGACCACCGCCTCAGTGGGACTGACTCCCACGTGCACCGACACCTGCCCAGCCGGAGGGGTGTGCCGCAGGGCGTTGTCCAACAGGTTGCGCAGCACTCGGAGGAACTCTGGGATGGCGAGGGTCACCGATACGTCGCCGTCGGGGACCTGACCGGTGAGCCGGACGCCCTTCGCCTGCGCTTCGGGCATCGCCAAGGACACCGCATCGGACACCAGGTCGCTGAGCGAAGCCGCCTCGACCTGCAGGTTGATCAAGCCGGCGTGCATGCGGCTCAGACGGAACAGGTCGTCAACCATCCCGGTGAGGCGCTCGACCTCGGCCCGGATTGTGCGGTGGTAGCGCCCGACCGTCTCGGCGTCACTCACCACGCCATCCTCCAGCGCCTCGGACATCGCCCGAATGCCAGCCAGTGGAGTGCGTAGGTCATGAGAAATCCATGCCACCAGCTCACGGCGGGAGGCGTCCAGCGACCGCTCGCGCCGGGCTGACGCATGCAGTTGCTCGCCCACTTCGCTCAGTTGGGCAGCCAGCGTCGAGAGCTCCCGCGTCGGGAGCTGGGCGGTAGCAGGTTTGCTCGGCTGCTGGCCGAGTGACGCGGCCAGCCCGGCCACCACCTCGACGGCCCGGTTGAGCTTGGCCGCCATGGCCAGGGCAGTGAGAGCCCCCACCGTGCCGGCGGCCACCAGGATGACCAGGACGGTCTTGGTGTCGGCTGGGGAGAGGAACATCTGCTGACTGGCTATGAGGACGCCGGCAGCCAAGCCGAGCATCATGGTCATCACTTCCACCCAGATCTGAACGGTCAGTGGGCGCCTACGCAGCCGGACCATCAGGCCCGCGCCGGTAAGCGACAGCGCCAGCGAGGCTCCGGCAGCCAGGGTGACCACCTCGCTGGCGGCAGCCGGGCTGTCCCCCAGGGCCAGGGCCAACACCCAGGCGATGGCCAAGCCGGCGACGCCCACGGCCACGGCCACGGTGGATCTCATGGTTCGAAGCGGTAACCGACGCCCCACACGGTGAGTATTCGGGTCGGCTGGGATGGGTAGGTCTCGGTCTTCTCCCGCAATCGTCTTATGTGCACGGTGACAGTGGCCGTGTCGCCGTAAGCCCATCCCCACACCGCTTCCATGAGGTCCTCGCGTCGGAACACCACCCGGGGGTGGCGCATCATGAATACCAGCAGGTCTAGCTCCCGTGGCGGGAGGGTGACGGGCTCTCCGTTCAGGCGCACCTCCCTGGCGCCCACGTCGACCAGCAGCCCGCTGGCCTGCAGCACCGGCTCGCCGGCCATCGGGGGACCGGCGGCCGGGCTCGCCCGGTTCAGCACCGCCTTTACCCGGGCCGTTACCTCTCTGGGGGAGAACGGCTTGACAACGTAGTCGTCGGCGCCCAACTCGAGGCCGGTTACTCGGTCCTCCTCTTCGCCGTTGGCTGTCAGCATGACGACCGGTACCGGACCGAGCAGGCGGATCAGGCGGAGGACCTCGAGCCCATCCATGCCGGGGAGCATGATGTCCAACAGCACGAGATCGGGCAGGCGTCGCCGGGCCGCCTCGACCGCGTCCGGCCCGTCGCCCACGCCGGAGACCTCGAATCCCTCTCGGTCCAGGTACTTGGTCATCACATCCACGACGGTTGGGTCGTCGTCCACCACCAGGATGTGCGAGCCGGACACGCTGTGATGGTAAATGCATTTGAACGCCGGGGTCCCTTGGTGCCGAAAAGTTTCGCAAACGGTAAGGACTTTGGGGTTCAATGGGCGGACGGCTGCCCCTACGGTCTGACCCATGGTTGTGGATGCACCCATCGAGCGGCTCAACGGCCGAGGCCTCGAGCGGTGGTTTGCCGCCGCCGGCCAGCCTGTGCGCCTGGACATGGCACGCAGCGGCGCCCCGGCCCGGTCGGCCCGAGACCTGCTCGATCTGGCCGGTCCGGCCCAGGTCCAGGAGTATCTCGATCTGTCCCTGGACTACGGGCCCGGGATTGGCACCGAGCGACTCCGAGCGGCGATTTCGACGTTCACAGGTTCCTCCGCGGCCGAAGTGATCGTCACTCACGGAGCGGTGGAAGCCCTCCTGCTGGCTTGTGGCACCGCCATCGGAGACCGACACTTGGTTGCCGTAGCCAGCCCCGCCTACGAGGCCATGTACCTGGGAGTGGAGGCGATGGGGGGGATCGCCCATCCCGTACCGGTCTGGAAGCCGGGTTCGGCGCGCCTCGACCTGGCTGCCATCGCCGACCTCGATCTGCGACGGTACGCCGCCGTAGTGGTCAACTCCCCGCACAACCCCACCGGACTACAGGCCGACGTGGCGGAACTGGAGCACCTGGCCGATTGCTGCGCCCGCGCCGGGGCCGCCCTGATCGTCGACGAGGTGTCCATGGGGACCCTCGATCCCGGCGCGGTCAGCTTCGGGACCAGCCGGGCGGTCGAGTCCCACGCGGTGGTGCTGATCGGTGACGTGAGCAAGGCCTTCGGCCTGGGCGGTCTGCGGGTTGGATGGTGCGCCACCACCTGTCCCCAGCGCCGCCGGCGCCTGGCCACCCTACGAGACGTCACCAGCCTGGCCAACTCCGCTCCCAGTCAGTACCTGGCCGCCCTGGCCCTGGAAAACCGGGCCCAGCTCTCGATATCGGGGACGGCGCGGACCAACCTGGACCGCCTCGGGGTCTGCATGGCGTCACTACCGGGATCGAGCTGGGTGCCGCCGACCGACGGCCTGGTGGCCTTTCCCGGACCAGCCATTCCAGGCTTTGCATCAGTGGCGTTTGCCGAGCTTTTGCTGGCCAAGCACCGCGTGTCGGTTGCTCCAGGAAGCTTCTTCGGTCAGGATGGCCACCTCCGAGTCGGTCTTGGCCTGTCCGTAGGAGCCTTCGCCGAAGGACTCGCCCAGCTCTGCGAGGCCATGTCTGAGGCAGCAACGTCCGGGCCAGCAACGTTCGGGCCAGCAACGTCCGGGCCAACAATGGCCGAGGCAACGCGTGAGGCAGCTCGGTGAGCGCGGCTGCGCCCGCCGCGCCCGAGCCCGCCGCGCCCGAGCCCGCCGCGCCCGAGCCCGGTCGGGCCTCCCGGCTGCGATCGCTGTACCACAAGGGACCCGGCGGTCCCTTTCGTCCCGAGGTGTGGCGCAGCCCCATCCGGGGCCCGTGGCTCACCTCGGTGCTCGGCTCGGCCCTGCTGGTGGGGATCCCGGTCATGTTCATCACCGGGCTGGTCTCCTATGCGGCCTACGATCCCCACTTCGCCGGCAACGACACCTCGCCGGGCAAGGGCCTCCTGGGATTGTACCTGTTCAATTGGGTGTCGAACCCGTCGTGGATCTACCGGGTCAGTCAGGGCACCCACATCGTCCTCGGTCTGGCGCTGGTACCAATTGTTCTGGCCAAGCTCTGGTCGGTGATACCCAAGCTCTTCGAGTGGCCCAGCATCCGCTCGGTCGCCCATGTTCTGGAGCGCCTGAGCCTGGCCCTGCTGGTGGGCGGGGTCGTCTTCGAGTTCGCCACCGGAATTGCCGACATCGAGTACTTCTACCCCTGGAAGTTCTCCTTCTACGATGGTCATTTCTTGGGCGCCTGGGTGTTCATCACCGGCTTCGTGGTCCACGCCGTACTCAAGGTCCCGATCATGCGCAAGACGCTGCGCCAGCGCGGTTTGAGGGCGGAGTTGGCCACCTCGCTGGCCGATACCCGGCCCGAGCCGGCCGACTCCCGGGACTCTGGTGGACATGGTCTGATACCCGTGAAGCCGGCACTGCCCACCATCTCCCGGCGTGGTGCGCTGGCGCTGGTGGGCGGCTCCTCCCTGGCTGTCTTCCTTCTGACTGCCGGTGAGTCCATTCGTCCCCTGCGCTCCCTCGCCGTGCTCGCTCCCCGGGCCCGCAGCAAGCCAACCGGCGCTGACGGGGTGGCCAACGACTTCGAGATCAACATCACCTTCGCCACCGCCGACATCAATGCCGCGGCCACTGGCACCGAGTGGCGGCTACAGCTGCACGGCGCCCGGTCCATGGCCCTTTCCCGTGAGGAGCTCCTGGCCATGCCCCAGACGACCGAGGAGCTGCCCATATCCTGTGTGGAAGGGTGGTCGACGGTGCAGACCTGGACTGGCGTACGCCTGGTCGACCTGGGCCGTATGGTAGGCGTGGCTGAGCCGGTGCCGCTGTTCGTGGATTCCCTGGAGAAACCGGGAAAAGCCTTCCGGTCCGTGACCTTGGCAGCCAACCAGATGGCCAACCCTCGATCACTGCTGGCCCTGCGGGTCAACGGCGCCGACCTCTCGCTTGACCATGGTTTCCCCGCCCGGGTCATCGTGCCCGCCGCTCCCGGCGTTCACTGCACCAAATGGGTCAGTCACCTGACCTTCCAAGTATGAGACGCCGTAGGCGGCACTTGCCCCTGCGGAGCAGTGCCGTATGAGACGCCGTAGGCGGCACTTGCCCCTGCGGAGCAGTGCCGTATGAGACGCCGTAGGCGGCACTTGCCCCTGCGGAGCAGTGCCGTATGAGACGCCGTAGGCGCCCCTTGCCCCTGCGGAGCAGTGCCGTATGAGACGGTTCACCCGTCTGTACGGAGCCGGCCCGCGGCATGCCGCGCTCCTGCTGGCCAGCTTCGCGGTGGCGGGCTACGTGGCGTCCAGGGTGTTGGGGGTCTCCCATGCCGGCTGGATCGGGGTGTGGGTGGTCGGCGCCATCGTGGCCCACGACCTGGTCCTGTTCCCCCTCTATGCCGCGGCTGACCGCCTGCTCAGCCGGCGACGCGGCCCAGGGCGGGAGGCGGCTGTGCCGTGGAGGAACCACGTTCGCACCCCCGTAATTGTGTCCGGGACCCTCCTGCTCATCACCTTCCCGCTCGTCCTGCGCCTGTCCGAGCCGCACTATGTAAGTGCCACTGGCCTGCACACCTCGGTTTACCTGGGTCGCTGGTTGGCGGTGACGGCGGCCGTCTTCGCCTGCTCAGGCGTCATCTACGCGGCTCGTTGGACCGCTCACCGAGGTGCCCGGCGACGGACGGGGGCACCGATCGACAGCAGGGACAAGTAGCGTTGTTGTCTGCAACCGCCAGCCCGCCGCTGGTCCTGGCCGACACCCCGACGAGGGCGCGCCCATGGCGATCGAGGGTTGGGGCCCCCCTGAGAGGTGGGGCGGCGGAGCGCCTGGTTGGCTTGGCCGTCGCCCTGGTGGGCTCGTGGCCGGTGTTGCGGTACTTGTGGGTGGTCGCTCATCGTCTCGGCTATCCCTTCGAGCTCGAGTGGTTGGAAGGCGGGGCGGTCGAGTTGGCTCACCGGGTAGCCACCGCCCAAGCCCTCTATGGGCCGCCTTCGTTGCACTTCACTCCGTGGCCCTACCCACCGCTGTACTTCTGGATCTCCGGTGCCCTTGCCCGTGTGATTGGAGTCGGGTTCCTTCCTTTGCGCATCGTTTCCACGGCGGCGTCCCTGGTAGTGCTGTGGCTGTTGTACCGCCTGGTGGTGGCGGAGACGGGGAACCGGGCTGGCGGGGTGCTGGCTGCCGGAGTCTATGCCGCCACCTACCGATTGGCCGGGGCCTGGGCCGACCTTGGCCGGGTCGACTCTCTGTTCCTAGCCTTCGCCCTGGCTGGCCTGGTTGTTGCTCACCGGGCCCAGTCCCGCCGGGCCGGTGCGGTGGCTGGCCTGCTCTTCTTCCTGTCCTTTTTCACCAAGCAGGACGGTTTGCTGATCGCCCTGCCGGTTGTCGCCTGGCTGCTGATCGTTCGCCGGCGAGCCGGCGTGAGCGCCCTGGCCGTGCTGGGTGGCTTGGTGGCCCTGTCGACCGTGGCCCTCGACGCCGTCTCGCACGGCTGGTACCGGTACTACGTGTTCGGGGAGTTGCCCTCCCAGGGGATCGTCCGGTCGCAGTGGCAGGGTTTTTGGCGCCACGACCTGTGGCATCCCCTCGGCCTGGTGGTGGGCATCATAGTGATCGGCTTGGCTCTGCTTTTCCTGGGACGCCGGTTCGCCGGGCACCGGTCCGAGGGTGAATGGCCTGTGGTCGGCTGGAGAGCCGGCGGGTTCTGCGCGGCCGGTGCGCTCGGTCTGCTGGGCGCGGCCTGGGCCGGCCGACTCCACGCTGGCGGGTACGACAACGTCTTGATGCCTGGCTATGCCGCCGTCGCCTGGTTGGTCGGCCTGGTGGTTGCCAGGTTGCGCAGCCACCCGACAGCGGTGGCCCGCCTCGGTCTGTCGGCGGGCGTGGTGGTCATCATGGGGGCTCAGTTCCACCGCACCGCCTATCCCATCGGTCCCCAGATCCCCTCGGCCGCGGACCAACGGTCCGGTGACGCATTCCTCACCCTGGTCAGGCACCTTCCCGGGCGGGTGGTCGTGCTCGATCACCCGTTCTACGCCACCCTGGCCGGCAAGGGAACCAACGCTGATGAGGAGGCGGCCAACGACATCGAGCGTTCGGGGCCCAGTTCCGCCCGTCGCGTCCTGGTGGCCGACATGCGCACGGCACTGCTGCGTCCGGGCGTGGGCGCGGTGATCCTGGACAACACCGGCGACGAGCGCAATCTCCGGGCCGAGCTGCGATCCGGGTATCGCCTCTTGGCCACTCCGGCGGTGGCGGGCAATGCCTTCTCCCCGGTCACCGATCTGCAGCTGCGACCGTCCCTGGTCTTCGTACGGAGGACCGCCGCGGCATCGGGCACCGGGCGTTGATGGGCATGCACGTGCTGGTGTTGGCCAAGTCACCGGTACCCGGGCGGGTCAAGACCAGGTTGTGCCCGCCGTTGAGCGAGACGCAGGCGGCCGAGCTGGCCGAGGCCGCTCTGGCCGACACCCTGGACGCCGTGGCTCGATGCGGAGCCGACCGCCGACTGGTGGCCCTGGACGGGGCGCCGGGGCCCTGGCTGCCCCCTGGCTTCGAGGTATTTCCCCAGCAGGGCTTTGGTCTCGGGGAGCGCCTGGCGGCCGCCTGGGACGTCGCCGGCGGCCCCGGACTGCAGATCGGGATGGACACGCCCCAGGTCACCCCCGACCTGCTCGATCTCTGCCTGGGCCGTCTGGGTTCGCCCCTTGCCACCGCGGTCCTGGGAACGGCCAGCGACGGCGGTTGGTGGGCCATCGGCCTGCGAGAGGCGCAGCGTGAGGTGTTCCTCGGAGTGGCAATGAGCACTGCTCACACCGGCCGGGACCAGGAGCGCCGTCTCCGCCACCTTGGCCATGAGCCGGCACCCCTGCCCATCCTGCGAGATGTGGACTACATGGACGACGCCGATGCGGTGGCCGAGCTGATCCCAGCCTCGCGGTTCGCTCAGGTTCACCGCCGGTTCTCGGAGGCACGATTCTCGGGAGCGCTGCGTTGAGGGTCCTGGTCACCGGCGGAGCAGGTTTCATCGGATCGGCCATCGTCGACCACCTGGTGGAAGGCGGCCACCGGGTCACGGTACTGGACAACCTGTCTCCCAGCGCCCATGCCGTCGAGCCCGACTACCTCAATCCTGACGCCCATTACGTCTGGGCCGATCTGGCCGACCTGGATGCAGTGGCCCGGGCCGCGTCCGGGATGGACGCCGTCTGCCATCAGGCCGCTCGAGTCGGTCTGGGGGTGGACTTCGATGACGTGAGCGCCTACGTGGCTGACAACGATGCCGGGACCGCCAACTTGTTGCGCGCCCTTTATGGCCAACGTTGGCACGGACGGTTGGTCCTGGCCTCCAGCATGGTCGTCTACGGCGAGGGGGGCTACACCTGTGGGGAGCACGGGCGTGTTCGCCCCGGGCCACGGCGCAAGGAGGATCTCGACGCCGCCCGCTTCGAGCCCGGCTGCCCCATTTGCGCGGCGGCATTGTCGCCCGTCGACCTGGACGAGGAGACAGCCCTTGATCCTCGAAATGTCTACGCCGCCACCAAGGTTCATCAGGAGCACCTGAGCGCGGCCTTCGCCAGAGAGACAGGGTCCACGCTGTGCTCCTTGCGCTACCACAACGTCTACGGTCCGAGGATGCCCCGCGACACGTCCTACGCCGGAGTGGCCAGCATCTTTCGCAGCGCCTTCGCCAGCGGCCGGGCGCCCGAGGTGCTGGAGGACGGCGGTCAACGCCGGGATTTCGTGCACGTGTCGGACGTGGCCCGGGCCAACCTGGTGGCACTGACGGCCGACGAAGCGGTCACCGGACCGCTCAACATCGCCAGCGGGGAAGTGCATACGGTGTGGGAGATGGCGACTGCCCTTCGAAGTGCCTTTGGCCCGCAGACCCCTGCACCGGTGATCACTGGTGGCTACCGGATTGGAGACGTCCGCCATCTGACGGCATCCCCCGCCCGGGCGCAACGGTGTCTCGGGCTGCGGGCCGCCGTTTCCTTTGACCAGGGAATGAGCGAGTTTGCCGCCGCCGCCCTACGGGCCCCGCTGGTGGAACGATGAGACTCCTGAGGAGCGGCTGCCTTCGAGCCGGGTTGGCGGCCACCGTGAGCACGGTCTGCCTGGCGGCCTGCGCCTCGTCGGGCACGGGAGCCACGTCCAGTGCCGCCCAACGGATGCCGCCTGCCGCGGAGCCGGCCGTCTCCCCACCCCTGACCACCGCTCCGGCCGGATTGGTCTTCTCAGTCGGTCCCCACGCCGAGGGAATAGCAGTCGACCCGGCCACCGCCACGGTGGCGGTCGGGGACTCCGCCGGGGCGGTGCTGTTCGACGAGAATGGGCAGGTCCTCCATCGGGTAAACCTGCCCGCCGGGCCTCGCCATATCGCCTCAGAGGGGCATGGTGGACCGTTGCTGATCCCGGCCGAAGGGGCAGACGAGCTGGCGTTCGTGGACCCCAGAACTGGGCAGGTGGAAGGGGTGGTGCGTACCGGCCGACGGCCCCATGACATAGCCGTGGCGGATGGCAAGGTGTTCATCGGCAACGAGTTGGGCAACAGCGTCACCGTGGTGCAAGGCGACAAGGTGGTAGCAACCCGACCGGTCGTCACCCAGCCGGGCGGACTGGCCGCCATTGGCCAGGCCATCGCCGTGGTGGGGGTGAGGGCGCGCCTCCTGGAGCTCCTGGATGCCCGCACCCTTCGGCCGATCGCCGAGGTGCCGGCCAGGACCGGGCCATCCCATGTCGCCTCTTACGGGGCGGACCTGTACGTGGTCGACACTGGCGGCGGCGCCCTGCTCTCCTATGCGACCACCCCGCGGCTGCACCAGACGGCCCGCCTGGCCCTACCAGGCGGCAGTCCCCTCGGCATGGCCGTGGATCCCAGCCGCCGTCGGCTGTGGGTGACGCTCACCGGCGACAACACCCTGGTGGAGTTCGATCTGTCGACCCCCGTGCCCCGGCGGGTAGCCACCTTCCCGATTGTCCGCCAACCCGACTCGGTGGCAGTCGACCCCAACACTGGCGCCGTGGTGGTGGCCGGAGAGGCAGCGGGAGTGCTCCAAATCCTGCACCCAGGATGAGACTCCCACCAGGCCGCCCCGCCTACCCAGGCCCCCCAATCAGTTCTCTGCCAACGACGCCGACTCCGACCGGCGGGCGATCTCGTTCATCACCTCGGCGTTGGCCAGGGTGGTGACGTCACCCAGCTGGCGGGCTTCGGAGACGTCCTTCAGCAGGCGGCGCATGATCTTTCCCGAGCGGGTCTTGGGTAGCTCGTCGGTGAACACGATGGAGGCGGGGCGGGCGATCTTGCCGATCTTGGAGGCCACGTGGCGGCGAAGCTCCTGGATCAGCGCCTCGTCGCCCACCTCGGTGCCCTTGAGGGTCACGAAGGCGGCGATGGCCTGGCCGGTTTGCTGGTCGGCCCGGCCCACCACCGCCGCCTCGGCCACCATGGGGTGGTCCACCAGGGCCGACTCCACCTCCAGGGTGGAGATGCGATGGGCCGAGATGTTCATCACGTCGTCCACCCGGCCCAGCAGCCAGTAGTACCCCTCGTCGTCGCGCTTGGCCCCGTCCCCGGAGAAGTAGACCCACTTGCCCGCCTCCGGGTCGCTGAACCGCTTCCAGTAAACCTCCACAAAGCGGTCAGGATCCCGGTACAAGGTCCGCATCATGGCTGGCCACGGCCGGGTCAGCACCAGGTAGCCCCCGCCCCCTATGGGTACGCTCTGGCCCTGGTCGTCCACCACGTCGGCACTGACTCCCGGCAGCGCAAAGGTGGCCGATCCCGGCTTGGTAGTGGTGATCCCAGGCAGGGGAGCGATCATGAGCATGCCCGTCTCGGTCTGCCACCAGGTGTCCACGATCGGGCAGCGCTGGCCACCGATCACCGTGTGGTACCACATCCACGCCTCGGCGTTGATGGGCTCGCCCACCGATCCCAGCAGGCGCAGGCTGGACATGTCGTGGCGCTCGGGGTACTCGGGGCCCCACTTGACGAAGGTGCGGATGGCGGTGGGTGCGGTGTAGAGGACGCTCACGCGGTAGCGCTCCACGATCTCCCACAGCCGGTCCTTGCCCGGGTGGCCCGGAGCACCCTCGTACATCACACTGGTGGTGGCATTGGCCAGTGGCCCGTAGACGATGTAGCTGTGGCCGGTCACCCAGCCGATGTCGGCCGCGCACCAGTAGACGTCGTCGGCCTTGATGTCGAAGACCATCCGGTGAGTGGTGGACACCCCGACCAGGTAGCCGGCAGTGGTGTGGACGATCCCCTTGGGCTTGGCCGTGGTCCCCGACGTGTAGAGGATGTAGAGGAGGTCCTCGGCGTCCATCTCGGTGGCCGGGCGGTGCTCGGGCTGGCCTTCCACCACGTCGTGCCACCACCGGTCCCGGCCCTGCACCATGTCCACGTCCTGGCCGGTGCGGCGCAGGACCACCACCGCCTGGATGGAGGGCGTCTCGGCCAGGGCGACGTCTGCGCTGGCCTTGAGCTCCACCACCTTGCCCGCCCGCCAGGCCCCGTCGCAGGTGACCAGCACCTTGGCCTGGGCGTCGATGATCCGGTCCCGCAACGAGTCGGAGCTGAAACCCCCGAAGACCACCGAGTGGGCCGCCCCCAGCCGGGCGCAGGCCAGCATGGCCACCGCCAGCTCGGGGACCATACCCATGTAGATGGCCACCCGGTCGCCCTTGACGACGCCCAGGTCGGCCAGGGCGTTGGCGAACCGGCACACCTCGGCGCACAGCTGGGCATAGGTGAGGGTGCGCCGGTCGCCGGGTTCACCCTCCCAGTAATAAGCAACTTTGTCACCGTGCTCGGCCAGGTGGCGGTCCAGGCAGCTCTCGGTGATGTTGAGGGTGCCGCCGGTGAACCAACGGGCAAACGGGGGATTGGACCAGTCGAGGACCTGGTCCGGAGGCTGGCGCCAGGCCAGGCCCCGGGCCTGCTCGGCCCAGAAGGACTCGAGGTCGTCACCCTCTCGGTAGGTCGCCTCGGAGGCGACGTTGGCCTTCTCGGCAAAATATGGCGGTGGTGGGAACTTGCGCTCCTCGCCCAGCAACGCCTCGATGGTGGCGGCTGCACCCTGCTCGTGCTCAGTCACGGGTCACACTCCCGACTCTACGGCCTCCCGGCTTCAAGGACCACGGTAGGCGGCCAGGGCGGACACCACCTTGTCCTCCACCGCGGTGCCCCCGGCATAGGAGAACGAGCCATCCACCACCAGGGCGAAGTGCAGGGGCCGGGCCACGTCCAGGGTGCCCACCATGGCCGCCACCCCGTTGATGCTGCCCGTCTTGGCAGCCAGCGAGGCCTGCTCCGGCGTCCCCAGGAACCGCCTGGCCAGGGTGCCGCTCTGGCCAGGCACGGCCAGGCCCTGGCCAATGGCCTCGAAGCCGGGTCGGGAAGCCAGGTCCAGGGCTCCCAGCAGGGCCGAGCAGGTGACCAGGTTGGTTGCAGCCAGCCCCGAGCCGTCCACCAGGTCGACCCCGGTGGTGGGGATGCCCAGGCCCTGGTCGACCTGGATCACGGCCGCCGTCCCCGCCTGGGTGGTGCCCGTGCCGGTCACCTTGAGGCCGACCGCCCGGGTCAGCACCTCGGCAGTGACATTGTCGCTGGAGCGCAGCATGAAGGCCACGATCTGGGACAGGGGCGCCGAGGTGACGCTGGCCAGCACCGTCGCTCCCGGCGGAGCTTGCCCATCAGATGCAGCCACCTCGGGCGAGGGCGTAGGGGAGGTTGTGGTGGGTATCGGGGTGGGTGCAGGGGTGGCGGGGCGGGGAGGTGCTGGTTTGGCCGGGGGGCGGCCCGGCGGGGGCGGGGGCGGGGGTAGGGGTAGGGCGCCGCCCGTCAGGCCGGGCACCGGAACCCCCCCGCTGACGATTCCCTTGGCCTCGAGCAGCCCAGCCAGACGGGCAGTGGCTGCCGCGGCAGGGTCGCTCACCGGGTGGTAGGCCGGCCAGTCCCGCCAGCCCTCGTCCACCGTCAGGGCGCTCACCGGGCTGATGTCGCCCTCGGTCTGGTCGGCCAGCGTCCACCCTGGGACGTAGCGCTGCTGGGACAAAGCGGTGTCGTCACCGTGGATCCCGGCGGGGACCGCCTTGATCCCCCTGGCGACCAACTGGTCGGCCAGGCTGGCCATGGCCGTGATTGGAGCGGTCTTCCACCGTGGTCGGCTGGCCAGGTAGGCGGCGTAGTCCGGGCTGGCCAGCATGGGATCCCCCGACCCCACCAGCCAGGCCTGGCTGAGGGTCCCACCCACTGGCGGGGTGTCGGAGACCACGCTGGTCTGGAACTGATAATTGGGACCGAGAGACGACAGGGCGGCCGCCGCCAGCAGGAGCTTTTGGGTCGAGGCCGATGCCAGCCGGGCCGATGGCTGGTCATCGACCACCGGGGTGGCGCCGTCAGTCACCACCGCACATGAGCGCGTACCGGCCAGGGCGGCGGTCACCTGGGCTTGAAGCGCAGTGCTGGCGGGTGAGGCGGAGAGCACGGTGGACTGGGTGGCCCCCGACTTTGGACTGTGGGACACGGCCAGCGCCGGGCGGACTGGGACTCGAGGCGACGACGAACCCGCGGTGTTGAGCCCTGTCACATGGAGGTAGCCGGTACGAACCGCTACCGCCCCCAGGCTGGCCAACAGCATCGACAAGGCCACCAAGCCGAGCCCCAGGAACACCCAGCCACTGGTGGGTTTGCCGCTTCCCCCGCCGCTCCCCATGGTCATTCGGGCGATCAGCCTAGCTGGGGGCAGCGGTCGTGAGTGGGCGGGGGGTGTGGGCCGCGAACGGTATTATTTCGAAAATGTCTGAATTGCCGGTCCCTGCCCCTTCGGGCGGCCGGGCCGCCGGGGCCCGCTCGGGCGGACCAGCCGTGATGGCCCGTAGGACGTTCCGGTCCCTGCGGGTGCGCAACTATCGGTTGTACTTCCTCGCTCAGATCGTCTCGGTGAGTGGCACCTGGATGCAGAGCATCGGCCTGGCCTGGCTGGTCCTGCGTCTCACCGGTAGCGGCGTGGACCTGGGGGCGGTCACGGCCATGCAGTTCGTGCCCGTGCTGGTGGCCGGGGCCTGGGGTGGGGTGGTGGCCGACCGCGTCGACAAGCGTCGGCTGCTGTTCGGGACCCAGGCGGGCGCCGGCGTGCTGGCCCTGGCCCTGGGTTTGCTCACCGCCCTCGGGGACGTCAAATTGTGGTTGGTCTACCTGCTGGCTGGGCTCATGGGCTGTGTGCGGGTGATCGACACGCCGGCTCGCCAGGCCTTCGTGCTGGAGATGGTCGGGCCGGCCGACCTGGCCAATGCCGTCAGCCTCAACAGCGTGGTGATGAACTCGGCCCGAATCGTGGGGCCGGCGGTGGCGGGAGCGCTGATCTCTACGGTGGGCCTGGCCCCCTGCTTCCTGGTCAATGCCGCCTCCTACCTGGCGGTGATCGCCGGCTTGGCCCTCATGCGCACCGCTGAGCTGGTTCCCCATGCCCCGTTGGCTCGGGCGCGCGGCCAGCTGCGCGATGGGCTGCGCCACGTCTGGTCCACCCCTGAGCTGCGCTCGCCGTTGCTGGCCATGGTGGTGATCGGGACCCTGACCTATGAGTTCACCGTCACGCTGCCCTTGCTGGCCAGGTTCAGCTTCCACGGAGGCGCCGGTGTGCTGGGGGCCATGTACGCCTTCATGAGCGGGGGAGCGGTGGTCGGAGGCCTGGTGGTCGCCCACCGGGCCCGTCCCACGCCACGGGCCCTGGCCGGATCGGCCTTGGCGTTCGGCCTTTTCATGCTGGGAGTGTCCCTGGCTCCTGTCCTGCCCTTGGAGCTGGCCCTGCTGGTGCCCATGGGTGCAGCCAGCATTGCCTTCACCGCCACCGCCAACTCGACCCTGCAGCTGCGCTCCGACCCAGCCATGCGAGGCCGGGTGATGGCCCTCTATGGGGTCGCCTTCCTGGGCAGCACGCCCATCGGCGCCCCCATCGTGGGGGCGGTGGCCCAGGTCGTCAATCCGCGCGCCGCGGTGGCCCTGGGCGCGGTGGCCGCCCTGGTCGTCGGAGCCTTCCTCGGCCGGGGGGTACGGGCGTCAGGCCGCCAGCCTGACGGGGAGCCGGCATCTGCCCTACGGCAGGCCCATGGTGGTGGCATGGGTACCGGTGAGGGAGTGGGGTGGAGCCAGGTCGACCCCGTCGGGGATGCGCAGATAGCCGGGCAGGACCCCGGCCTGGTGGGTGTGTCCGTACTGCCAGACGATGGTGTTGGTGCGCGGATCCACCACGATGACCCGGTGGTTGTAGTCATCGTTGACGACGATGTCGCCGTTGGGCAGCGGCAGGGCCAGTGAGGGCTGGTTCAAGGCGTTGGCTCCCGTCGGCTTGAACCGCCACAGCAGCTGACCCTGGCTGGTGAATGTCTCGATCTGGCCCGGGTTGGAGTAGTCGGCCGTCAGGTACACGCCCGGTGAGACCTCGTTGGTGTCCGACGGGTAGGCCGCGTTGGGCGGATGGGTCGAGCCATAGATGGAGCCGTTGAGGCCCAACTCGTCCACCCAGTCGCCATTGATCTCGGTCACCAGGTAGTGGCCGTTGGTCATCGGGAAGGCCCCGTTGGGGCTGCCGTAGTGGCTGGGCGGGTCGTGGTGACAGGCGCTGATGGTGGTGCCATAGACGCGCCGTGGAGTGTGCTGGCCGGGGCCGATCAGCAGGATCCGGCAATTTTTGATGTCGGCGGCCAACAGGTCGTGGTTGGGCAGCAGGAGGGCGTCGTCGGGGTTGTGGACCTGGTTGGGGCCCGATCCGGGCATGCCTGGGGTGCCGTAGCGGTAGACGATGCGATGAGTGGCAATGTCGATCACGCTGATGACGTAGTCGTCCTCCTCGGTGGCCACTATCACCTTGGCGTCGGGTGAGAAGAAGGCGTCGTCGGGGACCCGAAAGCTCTGCCCCGGCGCCAGGTCGCCGGGACGGGGGAACTCCCAGGTGATGTCTCCCCGGGGATTGACCACGATCAGCCGGTCGTTGGCCTTGTCGGCGATGAGCAGGTTGCCGGGCAGGGCCGAGGGGTCGGAGCCGGGGGCCAGGTTGGGCCCGGGCGCCATGTGGGCACCAGAGGGACCGCTGATGCCCGAGCTGGCGGCCGCGGCGTTGGTAGCAGAGCCATTGCCGGCAGAGCCATTGCCGGCGCCGGTCCTGGAGTCAGGGCCGCGGGGGTCGCCCTTGGTGGCCCCTCCCGAGCCGAAGGCGCCGGTCGACCACAAAGCGATGCCCAGGACTACCGCGATCAGGCCAGCCAGGCGAAGGCGCCCCCGGCGCACCCGAGCCATCCGCTGCGCCGACAGAGCCTGACTGCGGGGGCGCCGCCTCACCGGCTGGCGGCCAGGTCGTCTACCCACGACGAGATGCTACTGGCGCCGCACGTCGACACTCTGGTCGGCCCGAGTAGACATGTTGTGCGCGCCAGGCGTTATGGCTATGTTCATCGCTGAGAGATTTCTCAGCAACATTCTTTTTACATTGGGACTGTTTCTTCGGGGGAGCGCAGGCCTGTGACTGATCCGCAGACGACGAGTACCACGGCCGCCCCTTTGGCGCTCTCGGACGTCACCAAGCTCTATGCCGGCGCCAAGGCGCCAGCCGTCGACCACCTGTCGATCGAAGTTCCGGCTGGCGAGATCTGTGTACTCGTCGGGCCATCCGGCTGCGGCAAGACGACGGCCATGCGCCTGGTCAACCGGATGATCGAGCTCACCAGCGGTGACATCCTGATCGGCGGGGCCACGGTGCTCAAGCGGGAACCGTCGGACCTGCGGCGCGAGATCGGCTACGTGATCCAACAGGTCGGGCTTTTCCCTCATCTCACCATCTCGGCCAACATCGGGGTGGTCCCCAAGTTGCTCGGCTGGGACAAGGATCGCATCACCAGGCGCAGTGCCGAGCTTCTCGATCTGGTTGGACTGCCCGAGGAGATGGGTGACCGGTTCCCGTCTCAGCTCTCCGGCGGGCAGCGCCAGCGGGTGGGCGTGGCCCGGGCCTTGGCCGCCGATCCCCCGCTGATGCTGATGGACGAACCGTTCGGCGCCATCGACCCCATCAACCGGGCCCACCTGCAAAACGAGTTCCTCCGGTTGCAGGCGGCCATCCGCAAGACGGTGGTCTTCGTCACTCACGACATCGACGAGGCGATCAAGATGGGCGATCGCATCGCCATCCTGCGGGAGGGCGGGGAACTGGTGCAGTACGACACCCCCAACGAGATCCTGGCCCACCCGGCCGATGACTTCGTGGCCCGCTTCGTCGGAGCCGACCGCGGTCTCAAGCGCCTGGCCCTGACCAAGTTGGCCGACATCGACCTCATCGCCGCCACCTGCGTCAAGTCGGGCGAGGCGGTCGGGGCGGCCCGCAACCGGCTGGCCAACGGCGCCTCTGTGGTACTGGTCGACAGCGATGGCCGTCCGCTGGGTGAGGTGGCCGCCGACCGGGTGGCTGACGGCGCGGTGACCGGTTCTGATGCCCGCGGGATTGGCCCGACGGTCACCACCGCGGTGACCATGCGGGAGGCCCTGTCGCTGATGATGACCGACTCCCTGCGGCCACTACTGGTGGTCGACGGCGAGGGCCGGGTGGCCGGCTACGTGTCCATCGAGCTGATCAACCGGGCTCTTCACAACGAGGCCAGCCACGCTCGGCGAGACCCGGTGACCGAGGCTCGATGATGGTCGCTGCTGGACTCTCCGCCAGCGGCCCAGTCATTCCCCACTACGGCACCTCCGACTCCTGCGTGCTGCACAACGGGACGTTCTGCTGGCACTGGTTCACCGGGAACTGGGGGACGCTGTTCCAGCCCAAGCTGATCCAGCACATCGAGCTCACGGTGATCGCCATGGTGGTCGGCTTTGCCATAGCCTTCGCCCTGGCCCTGGTGGCCCATCGCAAGAGGTGGCTGGCCCCGCCGGTCACCTTCGTGACCAGCCTGCTCTACACCATCCCCTCGCTGGCTGCCTTCGAGATCCTGGTGCCGCTCACCGGCCTGGGGACCCTGACCATCGAGATACCCCTCATCACCTACACCCTCCTGGTGCTGTTCACCAACACCCTGGCCGGGCTGTCGGGCGTGTCCGCCGAGGTTCGCGACGCGGCCACCGGTATCGGCCTCACCGCCCGCCAGATCCTCACGCGCGTGGAGCTGCCACTGGCCCTGCCCACCATCATCGCCGGTCTCCGGGTGGCCACAGTGACCATCATCTCCCTGGCCACGGTCGCTGCCTACGTCGGCAACGAGGGCCTGGGCCAACCGATCTTCGATGCCCTCCACAGTGGCGATTTCAACACCCAGTTCCTCGGAGCAGGCGGGCTGGCCATCCTGCTGGCCCTCTTGGCCGACGCCTTCCTGGTGCTGACCCAGCGCTTCCTTACCCCTTGGGCCACCGCTCGCCGGCCGGTCTGAGCGCCGACGATGAGTGACTTGTCCCGATGAGCGACTTCTCCGCCGCCTTCGCCTTCGTGTTGCACAACGGCCATCTCCTGCTGGCCAAGACGGGTGCCCATCTGGCCATCTCCTTCGAGTCCATCCTCATCTCGGTGGTACTCGGAGTGCCCCTCGGCATACTCCTCGGTCACATCCATCGGGGCTCGTTCCTGGCCATCAATGTCTCCAACGTGGGTCGCTCCCTGCCCAGCCTGGCCATCCTGGCCATCCTCTTGCCGGTGGTGGGCATCACCCGTACCAACGTGATCATCACCCTGGTCATCCTGGCCTTTCCCCCGATCCTGACCAACAGCTACGTGGCCGTCGAACAGGTGGACCGGGACGCAGTGGAGGCCGCCGTGGGCATGGGAATGCGTCCCCTCGAGGTGATCCTCAAGGTCGAGCTGCCGCTGGCTCTGCCGCTCATCTTCGCCGGTATCCGCACCGCGGCCGTCTTCGTGGTGGCCACCGCCACCCTGGCCGGCTTCTTCGGCGGTGGTGGGCTGGGAGACATCATCGCCAATGAGGCCAGCTACCACCTGAGCGGGGTCATCGGCGCCTCCTACGTTCTCATCGTCCTGGCCCTGGCTTTCCAGGTCCTCTTCAAGGGTCTGGAGATGGCCGTCACTCCCAGGGGTCTGCGCAAGCAGGCTCGGGTCGTTCCCGCTCAGGTCATCGAGCCAACCGTCGCCCAGGCAGCCGCCTGACTATCGTCTGACCCACCCCGGACCACGGTCCGATCACCGAAGGAGTAGTCACATGAAGACATTCACCCAACCAGGTTGGGCATGGCGGGGAACCATCGGCGCCTGTGTGACACTCGCCATGGCTGCCGCACTGGCCGCCTGCGGCTCGAGTGGCAGCAATTCGGCGTCCGGCACCAACAGCGGGAGCGGGGGAAAGACGACTTCCAATCTGCCCTCTGGCCAGCCCGGCAAGGGCAAGCCGCCGATCACCATGGGCGACAAGAACTTCGAGGAGCAGTACCTCCTCGGCTACCTCTACAGCGATGCCCTCCAGGCCAAGGGCTACACGGTCACCCTCAAGCCCAACATCGGCAGCTCGGAGATCATCGACAAGGCCCTCACCAGTGGTCAGATCGACATGTACCCCGAGTACACCGGTGTGATCTACCAGGTCATCGCCGGCCACACCGACAACCCCATGACCGCCCAGCAGACTTACAATGTGTCCCAGCAGTTCGAGCAGGGCCGTGGGTTCTCCCTGCTCCAGCCCACGCCGTTCCAGGATGCTGACGGGGTGGCCTCCACTAAGGGGTACGCCTCCCAGCACCACCTCAAGACCATTGCCGACCTCAAGAACGTGGGCCCGTTCACCTACGGCGGTCCACCGGAGAACGCCACCCGCCTGCAAGGCGTCGTTGGCCTACAGCAGGACTACGGTCTGAGCAACCTCAAGTTCGTGCCCCTGACTTCTGGGTCCCAGTACCAGGCTCTGGACGCCGGCCAGGTCAACACCATCGCCATCTTCACCACCGACGGCCAGCTGCTCAGCGGCAAGTACGCGGTGCTGACCGACACCAAGCACATCTTCGGCTTCCAGCAGGTGGCCCCGGTGGTCAAGACCAGCCTGGTCCAGTCGGAGGGCCCGGCCTTCAAGCAAATCCTCGACGCGGTGAGCGCCAAGCTGACCTTCCCGGCCATGCAGCAGATGAACGGAGCGGTGGTCAGCGCCCACCAGGACCCGGCCACCGTGGCCAAGCAATTCCTGGACGCCAACGGCCTCGGCTAGCGCGAGGTTGGCCAGGCATTTCCTGATGGCCAACCGACTCAAGTAGGCCAAGTAGGCGTCGAGTGCGGTAGGCCGGGTAACATCCTGCCGGTCAAGCCGCCCACCAGGGGCAGCGGTCGAGGACAGGGGGTAGAGGAAGGTGGTTCCATGGCGCGTCGACCTCCCCTGTCGTCCGGTCCCCTGTCCCGGGTTCGCCGCGCTGAGCGGTCTCGGCGCGTCCTCACCACCCGAGCGGTACGCGAAGCCATAGTCTCGTTGGCCGGCCTGGTGGGCCGGCCGGTCATCCAGGGCGGCAAAGAGATAGGCGCCCTGGTCGATGTGGTGGCCCGGTGGGCCGACGAGCACCCTTACCCCCCGGTGACCGGGCTGGTGGTGCGGGTGGGTCGCAGCCTGGCTTTCATTGACGTCGAGCTGGTGGAGGGCCTCGCTCACGCCGAGGTCCGACTGCGCTCGGCTCGGCTGGACCTGCGCGACTTCGAGCGACGCCCGGGCGAGGTCATGCTGGCGCGCGACGTCCTCGACCACCAACTGGTCGACGTCGACGGCGTTCAGGTCATACGGGCCGCCGACTTGTACCTGGCCCCTGCCCTGGGGTGCATCCGCCTGGTCGGGGTGGACGTGAGCATGCAGTCGCTGCTGCGCCGGTTGGGCCCGGCCCGCTGGCAGCCGCGCCCAACCCCTGACCGGGTCATCGACTGGGCCGCCATCCAGCCCTTTGGCGAGTCGGTGCCCCAGGTCCGCCTGCGGACCTCCAACGAGGGACTGCAGCGGCTACGACCCGGAGAGCTGGCTGACCTGTTGGAGGATCTGGGCCGGCCGGCCCGCCAGGAGCTGCTGGCGGCGCTGGAGCCCGAGGCGGCGGCTGACGCCCTGGAGGAGATGGACCCGGACGAGCTGGAGGCACTGCTGCGGGAGGCGGAGCCAGACCGGGCGGCTGCCCTGCTGGCATCCATGGAGCCCGACGAGGCGGTGGATGCCCTGCGAGACCTGGGCCCCGAGGTCAGGGAGGCGTTGTTTGCCCACATGCCGGCCGAGACGGCCTGGCACCTCGCCGAGCTGCTCGACTACCCAGAGGACGAGGCCGGCGGGTTCATGACCACGACGGTGGTGATGGCCAACCCCACCGACACGGTGGCCGAGGTTCGCCAGCGCCTGGTCGAGCTGGGCGATCACCGCGACGTCATCGACGCGGTGGCGGTGGTCGACGAGGCCGGGCGCCTGACCGCGGACCTGACTCTCTACCAGCTGATGGTGGCCGACCCGGCAACCTCGCTCAGCCAGTTGGCAGACGACGCCGAGCCGGTCACGGTGGGACCGTCGGCCGACGTGTCCGAGGTGGCGGCTCAGCTCATCGAGTCCCGGCGCTCGTCGGTAATGGTGGTGGAGGACGGCCGGCCGATCGGGCGCATCCTGGCCGACGACATCGTCGACGCCCTCACCCCCGAGCGCGGCCGTCTCCATTTCCCGAGGCTCCTCCAGTGAGCACCGAGGTCCCGGCTCGTCCGCCCGAGGACGACGAACCGAGAGGCGGCGGTGGCCTGACGCCAGGCGACGAGGCACCCAGGAGCTCTCGCTGGCGGCGCCCCTTGGCCTATCTGGCGGTGGCTGGCCCAGGCCTCATCGCGGCCAACGCCGGCAACGATGCCGGTGGTATTGCCGTCTACGCGTCGGCCGGCTCTCAGTACGTCTATCGCACCTTGTTCTTCATGGTGCTGGTCACCGTGGGGCTGGTGGTGGTCCAAGAGATGTCCGCTCGACTGGGCGCCTTCACCGGCAAGGGGCTGGCCTCGCTGATCCGCGAGGAGTTCTCCGTTCGCCTGGCCGCCCTGGCGGTGGCCTGCCTCCTGCTGTCCAACGTGGGCCTGGTGGTCTCGGAGTTTGCCGGTATTGGCGCCGCCTTCGAGCTGTTCGGCGTCTCCCGGTACATCTCCATTCCCCTGGCCGCAGCGGTCATCTGGGCCCTGGTGCTGTTTGGCTCCTACCGCTACGCCGAGCGGGTCTTCCTGGTCCTGACCCTGGCCTTCCTGGCCTACCCGGTGGCCGCCATCCTGGCCCATCCCCACTGGAAGGCGGTGGCCCTCAACACCGTCCTGCCCCACTTCCTGGCCAGCAAGGACTTCATCTTCGTGGGAGTGGCCCTGATCGGCACCACCATCTCTCCCTATATGCAGCTGTACGCGGCAGCTGGCGTTGTCGACCGTGGTATCGGCCCCGATGAGTACCGCCTGCAGCGGGTGGACGTGGTCGGCGGCGCCCTGTTCGCCAACATCATCTCCATCTTCATCATCATCGCGGCGGGCGCCACCATCGGGGGCATGGGCCCCCTCAGCTCGGCCAAGCAGGCGGCCGAGGCGCTGCGACCGGTGGCCGGGGCGGGAGCTGCAGTCCTCTTTGGACTGGGCCTGTTGGGAGCCTCCGCCCTGGCCGGGGCGGTAGTACCGCTGTCGACGTCTTATGCGGTGTCCGAGGCCATTGGCGTGGAGCGATCAGTGTCCCGGCGCTTCAGCGAGGCCCCGCTCTTTCTGGGCCTGTTCACCGCCCAGGTGGTCATCGGGGCGACTGTGGCCCTGTTGTCCCACAACCTCATTCGCCTCCTGGTGGGTACCCAGGTCCTCCAGGGCGTGCTCACCCCGGTGGTCCTTGTCTTCATCCTGGCGCTGGCCAACCGCCGCAGCCTCCTGGGGGACGCGGTCAACGGCCCCATCTTCCGGCGGGTGGCCTTCGTGTGTGTGGTGGCAGTGGCTGGGTTGTCAAGCGTCTACCTCATCCAGACCGTCCTCGGCCTGCTGGGGCTGGCGTAGGGCCCTGCTTGCGCCGGCCGGGTGGCGCAGGGGAGGCTCTGGCGCCATGAGACCCCTGCGGATCGCCTTCCTGGTCTACCGGGGGAATCCTCATTCTGGGGGCCAGGGCGTCTACACCCGCCACCTGACTCGGGAGCTGGTGGCGCTCGGTCACCACGTGGAGGTCTTCGCCGGGCAGCCCTATCCCGAGCTGGATGACGGGGTGGGCCTGGTGGCCGTGCCCAGCCTGGACCTGTACCGCCAGCCCGATCCATTTCGGGTGCCCCGGCTGTCCGAGCTGCACTCGCCCATTGACGTACTCGAATTCGCCATCATGTGCGCGGCCGGCTTCCCCGAGCCGTTGACCTTCAGCCTCAGGGCTCGCCGGGCCCTGGCCGGACGCAGGAACCAGTTCGACCTGGTCCACGACAACCAATGCCTGGGCCGTGGGATGGTTGGGCTGATGGCTGATGGCTGGCCTCTGCTCACCACCGTGCACCATCCCATCACCGTCGACCGGGACCTGGAGCTGGCTCACGCGGCCGGATGGCGGCGGCGATTGTCCGTTCGCCGCTGGTACGGCTTTCTCGCCATGCAGCTCGAGGTGGTCCGCCAGCTGCCGGCCATCGTTACCGTCTCCACCTCGTCGGCGGCCGACATCGTGAGCCACATGGGCGTCGATCCCGCCCGCCTGTCGGTGGTACCGGTGGGAGTGGACACCAGTCGCTGGCGACCGCTGGTCGGGGTCGATCGGGTACCGGGCCGGCTCATGACCACGGCCAGCGCCGACGTCCCCATGAAGGGGCTGGTGCCGCTGTTGGAGGCCTTGGCCAAGGTGCGTACCGAGCGCCACGCGGAGCTGGTGGTGGTGGGCCAACCCCGCCGGGAGACGCAGGTAAGAGCCACCATCGAGCGCCTGGGTCTGGACCGCGCCGTCCGCTTCGTGAGCAGCCTGAGCGACCAGGACATGGTGGAGCTCTACGCCCAGGCCGAGGTGGCAGTGGTGCCCTCGCTGTACGAGGGCTTCTCGCTGCCGGCCATCGAGGCCATGGCCTGCGGGGTGCCGGTCGTCACCACCACCGGTGGTGCCCTGCCCGAGGTTGTCGGTACCGACGGCGTCACCGGCCTGCTGGTACCGCCCGGGGACCCCGGCGCGCTGGCCATGGCCCTGGGCCGGGCGCTCGACGACCCCGCCCTGCGGGAGCGCCTGGGAGCAGCTGGGCGGGAACGAGTCTCCCGGCGGTTCACCTGGAGGGCCACCGCCGAGGCGACTGTGGAGCAATATCGAGCGCTTCTCGGTGGACGGCCCCCGGGACCCCACGTGGTGGCTGACGGCCTCGCCGCCGCGGGCGGCGACTGAGTGCTCTCGGTCGACTATTCGCGTCTCGGATTGCAGCCCGGTGAGCGCCTGTTGGATCTGGGCTGTGGAGCTGGCCGGCACGCCTACGAGGGGGCGCGCCTGGGTGCCCATGTGGTCGCCCTGGATTCCGACCCGGTCGAGCTGGTCGGGGTCATGGCCGTGTCGACAGCCATCTCTCGAGCCGCTGGCCAGGGTAGCGACGGGTCCGTGGCCGCCGATGCCGCAGTCGGGAGCGGAGGGGCTCGAGTGGGCAGCGTGGCGGGAGACGCGACCCGGCTCCCGTTTCGCGATGGCGCCTTTGACAAGGTGATCGCGGCTGAGGTCCTCGAGCACATCCCGGCCGACCAGGTGGCCATGGCCGAGCTGGTTCGGGTGCTGCGCCCGGGTGGATCGCTGGGCGTGACGGTGCCTCGCTTCGGGCCCGAGTTGGTCAACTGGGCCCTCTCGGAGGCCTATCACCAGGTGGAAGGCGGCCACATCCGCATCTACCGGCGATCCACCCTGTTGGGCCGCCTGCGCCGGGCCGGCCTGGCGCCCCGAGCCAGTCACCACGCCCATGCGCTGCACTCCCCCTACTGGTGGTTGCGCTGCGCGGTGGGCGTCGACCGGGAGGATCACCTGCTCGTTCGGGCTTACCATCGCCTCCTGGTGTGGGACATCACCGCCGCCCCGCCACTTACCCGGGTCACCGAGCGCCTGCTCAATCCGCTGTTGGGCAAGAGCCTCGTCCTGTACCTGGACAAGCCGGGATGAGGCCGATGCCCGCTCCCGCCCCGACTGTCGCCTCTGCTCCTGGCCCTGCTCCCGCTGGCATCGCTCTGGCTGCCGACGCCGTCAGGACCGACGCCCAGATGGACTTCACCGCGGGAACCATCGCCGAGGTGCAGCTGGCCAATGGGATGATCCCATGGTTCCCCGGCGGTCACGCCGATCCGTGGAACCATGTCGAGGCGGCCATGGCCCTGGCGGTGGCCGGCTACCGGGTCGAGGCGGAGGCCGCCTACGAGTGGCTGCGCTCGACTCAGCACGCCGACGGCTCGTGGTGCACCTATTACCGGGAGTCGGGCATAGAAGAAGCTCGGCGGGACACCAACGTGAGCGCCTACGTGGCCACCGGCACCTGGCACCACTTCCTGGTCACTGGGGACGTCGGGTTCCTCGACACCATGTACTCGTCGGTGGTCGAGCCGGCCCTGGAGTTCTGCCTGGGCCTCCAGCAACCTGGCGGTGAGGTCCTGTGGGCCCTGGAGGCGGACGGTATACCGGGGCGCTTCGCCCTCCTGACCGGGTCCTCGTCGCTGTACCTGAGCCTGCGCTGCGCCATGGCCGCGGCCGAGCGCCTGGGGCGGGAGCGGCCCGACTGGGAGCTGGCAGCCGGACGCCTGGGCCATGCCGTGGGCTGTCGGGGGGAGGCTTTCGCGCCCAAGCACCGTTGGGCCATGGACTGGTACTACCCCGTGCTGACCGGGGTGGTCACCGGGCTGGCGGCTCGGGAGCGGCTGTGGGCTCGGTGGGACGACTTCGTGATGGAGGGGCTGGGCGTACGCTGCGTCTCCGACCAGCCGTGGGTAACTGCGGCCGAGACGGCGGAGTGTGCCATGGCGCTACAGGCCGCCGGGATGTCCTGCGAGGCCCACCGGGTGCTGGCCTGGGCCCATCAGCTCCGCGACGTAGACGGCTCGTACTGGACCGGCTGCGTGCATCCACAAGAGGTCCACTTCCCGGGGGGGGAGCGCAGCACGTACAGCGCCGCCGCCGTCATCCTGGCCGCCGACTGCCTCCGGGGAACCGGTCCGGCCGCTGGCCTGTTCGGCGGCCGTGGCCTTCCGGTCGGCCTGGACCTGTCGGTCCCCGCCGGCTCAGTCCCCGCCGGGTCGGTCCCCGCCGGGTCGGTCCCCGCCGGCTCAGCCGTGCACAGGTCGGTCCCCGCCGGCTCAGCCGTGCACAGGTCGGTCCCCCAGCGCCACCCGGCGCAGCACCCTTAGGCTGCCGCACGCCGACTCCTCGGCAAAGGCGCCCGAGGCCAGGGCTGTCATCCAGATGTCATGGGGGGGACGCCCGCCGTCGGCTGGCTCCGGGAACACGTCGTGAATGGCCAAGAGGCCACCCTCGGCCACCCAGGGGACCCAGCCGCGGTAGTCGGCCCATGCCGGATCGCTCCCGTGGCCGCCGTCGATGAACACCAGGGCCAGCGGCGTCCGCCAGTGGGCGGCCACCGTCGCCGAGTCGCCCACTACGCCCACCACCGCCTGCTCCAACCCGGCCTCGGTCACCGTGGCCCGCCAGGCGGCCAGGGTGTCGAGGCGCCCGCTGACCGGGTCGACCAAGGTCGGGTCGTGGTGCTCCCAGCCAGGCTGGTTCTCCTCGGAGCCGTGATGGTGGTCGACGCTGAACAGCACCGTCTCCCCTTGGGCGGCAGCTACCCCCAAGTAGACGGTTGACTTGCCGCAGTAGGCCCCCACCTCGAGGAGCGGCCCCAGAGTGCTGCTGGCGGCCCGACGACCGGCCTGGTGTAGCGCCATCCCCTCGTCGTCGGGCATGAAGCCCTCCGTCGAGCGAGCCAGGACCAGCCAGGGGGGATCACCAGTCGTAGGCCAAATGCTAACCCCACCGTCGAAGGTCCCACCATCCGGCCCGGCTGGTCATCCTGGCTCACGCCGCGCTCACCGCGCTGGCCACGGCGAATCCCAGCAGGGCGATGCCAGCCAGGCGGCGTATGAGCGTCAGAGGGATCAGGCGGGGCAGGGCCCGGCCGGCGACTACGGCAATGGCGGCTACTGCCCAGAGGCCAACGGTGGCGCCGGTGAACACCGCCAGAGGATCGTGATATCGAGCGGCCAGGTTGGCCGTGAGGATCTGGGTCAGGTCGCCCCACTCGGCCACGAAGACCACGCCGAACGAGGTGAGCAGCGCCCTTCGCACAGACGCCCCGCCTGGCTCGCCCGGCTCGGCCCGTCCCGGCGTGACCGGCTGGGCCTGTCCGGGAGCCACCTCGGCCACCTGCTCCCCCTTGTCCTCCTCGGCCGACTCGGGCACGAAGAGCAGGTAGGCGGCGCCCCCGGCGAACAGGACCGCCACCACTATCTGCACCGCTTCGTGGGGCAGGAGCCTGAGCAGGCTGCCAGCTCCCACCGCGATGGCGGCGTGGACCACGAAGGCGCCCGCCACCCCCAGCCACACCAACAGCGGCCGGAACCTGGTGCTCAGCACCAGCGAGGCGATGAACGTCTTGTCCGGCAGCTCAGCCGGGAACACCAGGGCAGCCACGGTGGCCGCCACAGCCAGATTCACACCAGCCGAGCCAAGTGGGTCACGCTCCCCCAAAGGCGAGCAACCCGTGTCCGCCAGCCACGTAGATGGACGACCCGCTTACTGCCGGCGTGGCGAAATGGGCCACCTGGCCCACCTGGGCCCTTCCCCTGGGTGCGCCGGTGACCAGGTCCGAGCCGTACAGGTAGCCGTGGTCGGTGTCGAGCGCCCACACCACCCCGCCGGCCACCACCGGTGCCCCCGGGTGCCCTGACCCCCTCCAGGCCACAGTGAAGCCGACCGGCTGGGCGGCCAGCCCGGCGCACGGCCCAGGTTGCCCGGGCGCCCGTACACACCCCGTCCCGATCCGCAGGGCAACCAGGCCGGTGGTGCACGGGACCACCACCAGCGATCCCGAGGTGGCGTCGGCCCCGTAGGCGCCACCCTGGCACACGGGCGCCGCAAAGGCCGGGTGCCCGACCCCGCCCAGATGAGCCGCATCCAGCAGGTACCCGACCCCGGCTTTGCCGATCTGGAACACCTGCCCGCTGCCCACCAGCACCGGACCGGTGGACCCGAGGTCAGCATCGTTGGCGTTGAGCTGGGCGAAGTCGGACGGGGTGAAATAGTCGGTCTCGACCAGGGCAGGCGACAGCCGGACCACGGCGTTGCCGCCGTCAAAGGAGCTGGACGAGCTGCCGTTGCCGGTGGCCACGAAAAGGTCCCCGGCTGGGTCGACGGCCGGCCCCGAAGCCGCCCAGATGGCCCCCCCCCGCTGGCTCGGCACCTGATAGACCCCGAGGGAGCCGGTGCCGTCAAGGGTCGCTCCCACCACATAGCCGTGATAGTTGCCACAGTCCCCGTAAAGGCCGCCGAAGGGGACGTAGACGTGGCCCTGGGACAGGGTCAGCGCCCCTCGCTGCTGCTCCACCAACGGGTTCGATCCCGGCGGGTCGACCGTCCGCTGGGAGCGCACCTCCCCGCTGGCCAGGTTCAGCTGGTACAGGACATGGTGCCCGGGCCTCACGAAGGCGACCACCCAGATGCTGCCCGTTGCCTGGTCGACGACCGGGGTGCCGGTGACGCCGGAGGGGTCGATGTTGCCACAGGGCAGGGCTGCGCCGCTCACCGGCTGGCCGAGTGATGTTCGCCAGCGGACCCGCCCGGTGTCGCCCTGCACGGCAAACAGGTCGTTCCCCTCGGTGGCCACCACCACCAGGCCACTAGCCACCAGGGGCTCGGCGTACACGGCTGTCCCATCGAGGCGGGTGGTCCACCGGCTGACCAGCGGACCGGCAGGAGGTGCCCCCGGATCGCTGCCGCTACGGGCCAGGTCGTGATGATAGGTGGGCCAGTCACCACCAGGGCTTTGCGAAATAGACGTGGTGCCCCCACCAGCGCCACCCCCACTTGCACCGGTCCCGCCGGGCAGTATCGGCCTCCCGACGGCGGAAGCACCTTTGGGCCCCACGGAGGTCGCCCGGGCACCGGTGCGGGCGGTGCCGCAGGCGGCCAGGAGCAGGACCAGGCCGATCAGCACCGGCCACGGGCGGCGGGCGAAGGACCGGTACACGTGTCCATCATCCCCGAACCGGTGACGCTGCTCACACATTGGACCTCCCTTCTCCACATTCCAGCTGCGACAGGCTCGTCCTAGCATGGCGGTGTCATGGAGATGCTCCCGTTCGAGCCGCTGGACACCGTGCGCCGGGTCAGCCTGGTGCGCCTCAGCGCCGAGATCGCCCGCTCGGCGGCCTCCATCGGAGTGGTGGCGGTGGAGGGAGAGGTGGCCCGTCCCAGGACCACGGGGAGCGGTCGGGTCTACCTGACCCTGCGGGACCGGGCGTCCCAGATCACCGTTGTCTGCCCGGCGGCTCGCATCCGGCGCTGTCGCACGGTGGACGGCGAGCGGGTGTGCGTCACCGGCTCACTGTCCTGGTCCAATGATCGGGGCCAGCTGACCCTGGTGGCCGAGGAGGTGGTCCCGGTGGGGGCGGGGGCAATCGCCGCCGCCCTGGCCGACGTGCGCCGGCGCCTGGTGGCCGACGGTCTGGTGGGTCGCCGTGGCCGGCGAATTCCACGCCTGCCAGCCGTGGTGGGCGTGGTCTGCGGCGCCGACGCCGCGGTCAGGGCTGACATCGAGTCGGTGGTGGCGGTTCGCTTCCCGGGGTACCCGGTCGACTTCGTCGAGGTCCCTGTCTCCGGGCCGGGAGCAGCTGAGGCGGTCATGGGTGCGCTGGCTGTGCTCGACGCCCGCCCGGAGGTGGAGGTGGTGATCCTGGCTCGCGGCGGGGGAGATCCGGCGTCCCTGATGACCTTCAGCGACGAGGATCTGTGCCGGGCCATTGCTGCCTCGACCACGCCGGTGGTGTCGGCCATCGGCCACGAAGGGGACCGGCCACTCTGCGACGAGGTGGCTGACCTGCGCTGCGGTACCCCCTCACTGGCGGCCGCGGCGGTGGTGCCCGATCAGCTGGAGCTGCTCAGCCAGCTCGACAGGAGCCTGGCTGCCACGGGTGCTGCCACCCGGGAGCTGTTGGGCGGGGCGGCAGCTCGGCTCGGCCGGACCGACCCAGCCGACGCGGCCCGGACCAACCTGGCCGCCGGAGCGGCCAGACTAGAGAAGGTGAAGGCCGGTCTGACCCCAACTGTGCTGCGCTGGCGGCTGGCTGACGCCGACCGCCGCCTGGTCACCGTGGACTGGAAGGGGCCCCTGCTTCGCCGGGTTGACGGCGCGGCAGACGACCTGGCTGCCCGTCGGAGGGAGACCGAGGCGCTGGGACCACCGAGAGTCCTGGCGCGGGGCTACGCGGTGGTTCGCACCGTCGACGGGACCGTGGTCCGGGATCCGTCCCAGGTCGGCACGGGGGACGACCTCCAGGTGGCCCTGGCCCAGGGCAGCCTGCGGGCCACCGTGGCCCAGGTCGGTCCGAGAGCTCAGGCCAGTTGAGCGACCCGGCCACGCCCGGCGACGGCCCGATGGCTGGCCTGACCGGCCAGGGCGACACCGCCATGGAGTCCCTCACCTACGAGCAGCTGGTGGATGCTCTGGAGGATCTGGCCCGGCGCATGGCCGCCGGCGACGTGGGCATCGAGGAGGCTGCCGAGCTCTATGAGCAGGCCGGCGCCATTCACCGCCTGGCCAGTGAGCGCCTGGAACGGGTCCGCCGCCGGATCGAGAAGCTGGACGGAGACCCCCCGCCGGGCTCGGCCGGGCCAGCCACCGCTGAGAGCAGTGGGGGCTCTGCACCTGGGCCGTAGCACACTGCTACGATGTTCTTGTGCGTACCATTCCTCACCGAGAGCTTCGCAACGACAGCGCCCGCATCCTTGCCGCGGTCAAGGCCGGTGAGGTGATCCAGGTGACCAATGGGGGGGAGGTCGCGGCAATCCTGGTGCCCCCGACCACTTCCCGCCTCGATGTGCTCCGTCTGGCCGGCAAGATAACCACCCCCGAACCACTCGACAGGCTCGCCGGCATCACCCCGGTCACGGCCACCGAGTCCACACAAGATGTGCTGGACGCTCTGCGAGCCGAGCGTTGATCGCCTACCTCGAGACGTCGGCGTTCCTCAAGCTCGTCGTGACCGAGGCAGAGTCGGACGCCTTGCGGGCCCGGTTCAGCGCTTTGCGAGCCGGGGGTGACCAGGTGGTGTCCTGCCGGCTTCTGGTCACCGAAGCGCACAGGGCAGCAGAGCGGATCGCCGCTCTCGATCACGCCTCCGTGGCCAAGGCCCTCGGCCAGGTGGCACTGGTCGACCTGGAGGCCGAACGGTTCACCGAGGCCGGGATCCTTGGCGGCGAGAACCTGCGCTCCCTGGATGCCCTGCACATTGCCTCGGCGCTGGATCTGGGCTGCGACCTGGTGATCGCCTATGACCAGCGGGTCCTCGAAGCGGCCGCCACCACAGGGCTCGCTGTCGAGTGCCCTGGCTGAGTGAGTACTCGCTCGACAAACCAGATTGCACGCCAGCGATCCGTGGTCGAGAAAGAGGGCCGGTCGCCAGCCCATGAGCGACTGGTTCGAGTATTACTCGTTATACTAGCCCCCATGAAGACCGCCGTCTCCGTTCCCGACGAGCTGTTCCGGGAAGCTGATGCGCTTGCCCGCCAGTTGGGGCTCAATCGCTCGCAGCTGTATTCAAAGGCTCTCCAGGAGTACATGTCTATGTATACCCAGGACCCAGTTACTGCGTCCTGGGATGCTGTCGCAGACGACCTCGATATGGGTGTCACCGCTGGCGAGGTTGAGTGCCTCTCGCTCGAGGCGGCGAGAGACTTGATCGATCGAGGTGAGTGGGAGCACTGAGACGAGGCGAGATATGGTGGGTGGACTTCGGTGTGCCGTTGGGATCAGAGCCAGGTTGCCGCCGACCCGCCCTGATCGTCTCGTCGGATCGCCTGAATCGCTCCCGGATCAGGACGGTCCTGGTGGTTCCGCTTACTACCAACCTCCGCCTGGCCGGGGGGCGGGGGAACGTCTCTGTGCCCCGCGGCCATGCAGGCCTGGCTAAGGACTCGGTAGTCAACGTCAGTCAGGTCGTGGTAGTGGACCGCAACCGGTTGGTCGGGCGGGCAGGCGACCTAGCGCCTCTGCTGATGGAGGACGTTGACAGCGGCCTTCGTCTGGTTCTGGACCTCTGAATGTCCTCGGCGGCCGAGAGGCGGCTTCGAGCAGTCAGCTGAGCAGGACCAGCAGGCCGGCCGCGCCCAACCCGAGGACGGCTACTCCGCCGGCCATCGCCAGTATCACCCGGACCGGGAAGGAGCGGCCCACCATGACCATGGAGGGGAGGCTGAGGGCGGGCAGCGTCACCAGCAGGGCGCCGGCCGGGCCGAGTCCCACACCGGCCCCCAGCAGTCCCTGGATGATGGGAATCTCACCGGCGGTGGGGATCACGAACAAGGTCCCCACCACCGCGAACACCAGCACGGCCAGCACTCCCAATCCGGCCAGGCTGTGGCCGACCGGGAAGAGCCAGCCCCGCAGGCCGCCCAGCAACAGCACCACGACCAGGTACTCAGGCAGCAGGGTGACTGACAGGCGCCCCAGGGCCACCAGGAAGCGCCGCCCGGCACCGGCCAGCGTCGTTGGGCCGTCGAGGTCTGTGGCCCCGCTTGGGACCGGCGGTACCATTGTCTGGGAGGCCGTGGCGTCGAGCTCTCCGGGGCTCAGCCGGCCGACCACGGTGGTCACCCCGACCACCAGGACGACCCCGATGAGGATGCGTACGGTTACCCACTGCCAGGGCAGGACGATGGCCAAGAAGCCCAGCACGGCTGGATTGAGGGTCGGGTTGCCCACCCAGTAGGCCAGGGCGGACGACGTGGGGACGCCCTGGCGGCGAATGCTGACGGTCAGGGGGGCGGTGCAACAGGTGCACATCATGCAGGGCAGGGCCAGCAGGCCGCCGGCGACCGAGCCGGCCAGGCGGCTGTGACCGCGCTGGAGCACGGCCAGCAACCAGCGCCTGGGCAAGAAAGCCTCCACTGCCGAGGCGATGAGCAGGGCGGCCACCAGGGCGATCCAGATCGACTTGCCGTAGGCGATGGTGTAGCTGAGGGCGGCGTGCCAGGAGGGGGCCGGAGGGGCCTTGGCCTTGCCGGTGAGGATGGAGGTCCCCAGGTTGGCAGTGGCCAGGACGTGGAACAGCTTGTGCCAGTAGGGATCCCACTTGGCCCAGGTAAGGCCGGCCACGGCCACCGCGGCGAAGGCGGTCAACCCCACCAAGAGGGGACGACGGGGGACGGATGAAAGGGGGCCGGGTGACCCCACGGGGGCCAGGTCGGCTGGCGGGACGATGTTGCTCACGGGTGCTCCTCGCGATCAGTGATGGATGTGCCGCAGGGAGCCCGGTACTCGATTGCTCAGGGATCGCGGCTGCGGCGGGGTTCGCCCGACCGGGCGATGCAGGTGGGGGCTCAGCGTCGTGCCACAGCGGCGCCTCCTTTGGCAAGATCGACGAGCGGGACGGCGAGACCCTACCGCTCCCTGGGCGGCCAGGGGTCAACTAGGTTGTGATGCTCAGGCCGGCTGGTTGCCGGCCGGTTGAAGGAGGAGCACATGCTGCGCTGTCGCTGAGCAGGCGACAGCGTCGTCCGGTCGGGCGACCATGGTTGTGGCCCCTCTGTCCTGCCTCCGGGTGGCTGAGGGCCGCAGTCTCACACCAGCCATCAAAGGAGAGAGCATGCCGGAATGGAAGGACGCGCTAGAGCGCGTCATCACTGATGTGGTCGCCCCCGACGCCGAGCGCGTCGATACCCAAGGTACTTTTCCATCGGCGTCCATCGGCGCGCTGGGGGATGCGGGCCTCCTCGGGCTGACCTCGGCCGCGGCAATCGGCGGCGGCGGCGGCAATCTGGCGGCGGCCGCTCATGTCGTCGAACGGCTGGCGGCCAGCTGCGGGTCGACCGCCATGATCATGATGATGCACTACACGGCCACCGTCGCCATAGAGGCTTACGGGCCCGAGGAGGTGCGTCGGGCCATCGCCTCGGGGGGGCACCTGTCAACGCTGGCTTTCTCCGAGGCGGGCTCCAGGAGCCACTTGTGGGCCACCCAGTCGACGGCCGCCCAGTCCGGCGAAGGGGCTGAGGTGAGTCTCGACGCCAAGAAGAGCTGGGTGACCGCCGCCAATCACGCCCAGAGCTACGTCTGGTCCAGCCGGCCACTGGCGGCTGAGGGGCCGATGACCCTGTGGCTGGTGCCGGCCGATACGCCCGGGCTGCATCGCTCCGGAGGCTTCGACGGCATGGGTTTGCGGGGTAACGACTCCGTACCGGTGACCGCGGATGGCGCCAAGGTGGCGGCCACCGCCATGCTCGGGGCGGACGGAGGCGGTCTCGACCTTGCCCTCATGGTGGTGTTCCCATGGTTCCTGGTTCTCTCCGCGGCGTTCAGCTCGGGAATAATGGAAGCGGTCACGACTGAGGCGGCCCGCCACCTCCGGGCCACCCGGTTGGAGCATCTCGATCAGACACTCATCCAGCAGCCGTTGGCCCGGGCCGACCTGGCCCGCATGCGAGTGGCCACTGACTCCGCCAGGACGCTGGTGGGGGACACCATCACCGCCGTCGCCAAGTCCCGGGAGGACGCCATGTTGCGGGTGCTGGAGGTCAAGGCGGTGGCTGCCGAGGCCGCCCTGGAGGTGACCGACCTGGCCATGAAGGTCTGCGGGGGATCAGCATTTCGCAAGGAGCTCGGGATCGAGCGCCGCTTTCGGGACTCTCGGGCGGCGCGGGTCATGGCACCGACCACCGATGCCCTGCTGGATTTCATCGGCCGAGTGGTGGGCGGCCTCCCGCTCCTCGACTGATGGCCCACCTGCAGGAGCAGCTGGCGGCTGAGCCCACCCTTCGATCCGCCCTGGCGGCCGCCGTCGAGAGGCGCCACGACGTGCTGGCCTCGACCGGTGGCCTGGACCGGGCCGGGTAGCGAAGCTCTACAAGGTGGCTTCGAGCATGGCGGCCAGGGTTGGGCCCTCTCGCTGGGCGAACGCGAGGTTCACGGCCAGGCGCTCCAGGCTCTGCTCGACCGTTCGTCCACCTGAAGGAACGGGGTGGGCCTTAAGGAAGGCGCCCACATCGGCTGCCAGGGCTGGCTCGCACAGCCCGGAGATGCCGCTGAGCATGCGGGGGATGGTGTTGCGGGGGAAGCGGACCAGCAACTCGTCCCAGTGGGCCTTGACGAACTCCCAGGCGGCGCGACCTCCGTCCCGGTTGACCAGCAACAGGTTGACCATGAACGGGGCGTTCTGGGTACGGGCCTCGGTGCGAGCGAACTCCAGGGTGCGAGCCACCAGGTCCGGCTGGCGGAACCGGGGCAGGCTATAGAGGTAACGGGTCTCCTCCTGGGGATTGGCCGGATGGTGGTAACGCTCCAGGAAGGCCTCGTACTCGGCCCCCCCGCCGTTGACCGCCACTACCGCCACCACCGCTCCGGCCAGGTCGGGCTCGATGGCTTCCTGCCCGGCCATGGCGTCGGCGTGAATCCCCCTGGCCCGCTCGATCACCCTCGGGTCGGCGCCCAGATTGCCCAGGGCGTCCAGCAGGGTGGCCCGCAGGGTGCCGGTCCTCTCGCCATCCCCAATCTTGGCCGTCCAGCCCGCCCGCCCAAAGGCAGGGCCGAGTCGGGCGCGAGCGAAGGCCTGGAGGGCCGGCCGACTTCCCTCTCCACCGATGCGGTCCAAGAGGGCCAAGGCGCCGACGACCACGCTCCAGACGCTGGGATCCGACTCATTCTCCAACCGCCGGATCAGGGCCAGGAACGCCCCCAGCGGCTGTATGCCCGCCAGTACCTCGGCCCAGGTGTCGCTCACCAGGTTGAAGCGCTCGAGGGGTCCCAGGTTGCCCAGCTGATCGGCCAGCGCCTGAGCCAGGTCCCCGTACTGGTGGGCCCGGTAGAAGCCCCAGCCGCCCTCGTTGACCACCACCCAGTTGACCCGGCCGCCCAGATCCACTCTTGCCCCATCCGGCCCGAGGAGCACCCGGTGGTGCTCGACCTGCTCGGCCTCGTCTCCGGCGTCGGCCCCCTTCACGCCGGCCCTCAACATGACCGGGACCTGCCAGTCGGAGCCGATGGCTCCTCGCCCGTTGCCCTCGGCACGGTAGCGAAACGGCAGCTGGTCCAATGCCAGCGCCCTACGGTCTCCGCTGGCGCTGACCCGGACGAGGGGATAACCGCCCTGGAAGATCCAACTGTCCATGGTGGCTCGGACCGGCTCCCCGGTGACCGTCTCGATGGCGTCCCACAGGTCGGTGGTCTCGGCGTTGCCGTGACGATGGGCATTGAGGTAATGGCCGATGCCCCGCCGAAAGGGCTCGGCCCCGAGGTAGCGCTCCAGCATGCGCAGGACCGCCGCCCCCTTCTCGTAGGTGAGGATGTCGAACATCCCCTCCGCCTCGGACGGACGCCCCACCGGGAACTCGATGGGCCGGGTGGAGGCCATCCCGTCGGTGTCCATGGCTGCGCCTCGTGACAGCCCGAAGCTGACCCAGCGCTCCCAATCCGGGCGGAAGGCGTCAACGCAGAGCATCTCCATAAAGGTGGCGAAGGCCTCGTTGAGCCACAGGCCGTTCCACCATTTCATGGTGACCAGATCGCCAAACCACATATGAGCGATCTCGTGGGAGACCACATCGGCCACCCGTTCCAACTCGGCCCGGGAGGCGGCCGCCGGGTCGATCAACAGCACCTGCTCCCTGAAGGTCACCGCTCCCAGGTTCTCCATGGCCCCAGCCGCGAAATCAGGCAGGGCGATGAGGTCCAGCTTGTCGGCCGGGTACGCGATGGCGAACCAGGCGGAGAAGAACCTCAGTGCATGGGCCCCCACCTCCAGAGCGAAGTCACACAGGTGGCCCTTGCCCGGCACATGCACGACCCGAAGGGGAATGCCCTCGATGTCGGTTGGCTCGGTGGCCTCCAGGGGTCCCACCACCATGGCCACCAGATAGGTGGACATCACCATGGTGTCGGCGAAGCGCACCCGCCGTTTGCCGTCCCCGGCCGGGGCCTCCTCGACTCTGGAGTCAGAGGCCACTGCCGCATTCGAGATGGCCGTCAGGCCTTCGTCGACCACCAGGGTCACCGAGAAGACCGCCTTGCGGTCGGGCTCGTCCCAGCAGGGAAAGGCCCTACGGGCATCAGTGGACTCGAACTGGGTGGTGGCGATGACCCTCTGGGCGCCGGACTGGTCGACGAAGGTGGACCGGTAGAACCCCCGCAGCTTGTCGTTGAGCACTCCCGAGAAGCTGAGCTCCAAGGTGGCCGAGCCGGCGGGGACTGGGGTGGGAAGACCGAGTACCACCTGCTCGTCCGCCTCGACCATGGTGATGGTCAGTTGGTGTCGCGTACCGTCGGGCGCCGCCAGGCTGGCTCGGCTGATCTCGAGCTCGGCGGCATTGAGCACGATCTCGCTGATCGGCTGGTGCACCTGGAGGCTGACCACCTCGTCACCCGAGAAGGTGGCCGCCCCCAGATCGGGGGTGATGGTCAGCTCATAGCGCAAGGGCGCCACGGTGCGGGGCAGGCGGTAGGCGGAGTCTTCCCCCACTGGGGAGGCTGGCGCGGCTGGCGGTGGAGTCATCGGGAATCGAGGCTAGACGGCTCTGGGGACTACGGTGAGCGGCCATGGCGGACCGAACCGATCCCGACCAGGTCGAAGTGGTGGGGATCGGCAGCGCCATCGTCGACGTGCTGGCCCACGCCTCGGACGAGGAGGTGGCCGCGCTGGGTCTGGCCAAAGGGTCCATGACGCTGGTGGACCAGCCCGAATCGGACCGGCTGCTGGCGGCCATGGGGCCTGCCACCCAGGCTTCGGGAGGCTCGGCGGCCAACACCATGGCGGGGGTGTCCTGCCTCGGCAGGTCGGCCGCTTACCTGGCCAGGGTGGCGGACGACGAGCTGGGCCAGGTGTTCAGTCGGGACATTCGAGCCGCCGGAGTGCACTTTGCTGCCAGCTCGGTTGGAGGCGGTCCCCCGCTCGACGGGGAGGGAACCGGCCGCTGTCTGGTGCTGGTCACCCCCGACGCCGAGCGGACCATGAGCACCTACCTCGGCGTGGCATCCCAGCTCGGATCGGCCGACGTCGACACCGATCTGGTGGCCCGGGCAAAGATCCTTTACGTCGAGGGTTACCTCTGGGACATGCCGGCCGCCAAGCAGGCCCTGCGGGCAGCCATGGCGGCCGCTCGGCGGGCGGGCGGCCGGGTCGCTCTCAGTCTCTCGGACAGCTTCTGCGTGCAGCGTCACCGAGACGATTTCCTCACCCTGGTGGCTGACGAGGTTGATGTGGTCTTCGCCAATCAGGCTGAGGTGAGCCTGCTCACCGGCATGCAAGACGTGGGCGCAGCCATTGACCAGGTGGCCGAGGGACCGGCCCTGTGGGCAGTGACCCTGGGTTCGCAGGGTTCGGTGGTGGCGGCCGGCAGCGAGCGGGTGAAGGTGCCGGCCTGGCCGGTCGAGCCGGTGGTGGACACCACTGGGGCAGGGGATTTGTACGCAGCCGGGTTCCTGGTCGGCCTCACTCACCGTGACCCAGGGGCCGGGGAGTCTTGGGCGGCCGGGGACCTGGAGCGATGCGCCCGGCTGGGGAGCCTGGTGGCAGGCGAGGTGATCGGCCATCTGGGGGCCCGGCCCGGGCCCGGTGTGCGAGAGATGGCCGAGCAGGTCGGCTTGCTGAGCTGAGCCCAGCAAAACCCAGCCTCACCGGGGGACGTCCCCGTATAGCCTCCCGACATGGGCTTCGACCTGAACGAGGCCCTCATGGGGCGACGCCTCGAGGGCCATGCCCTGCACTCACGCTACCTCAATCCCCAGACCCCTCGAGTGTTGCGAGCCATTGGGTTCGACAAGGTCTACGAAAGGGGTGAGGGATCGTACCTCTACGACGTAGAAGGTCGCCGCTACCTCGACTTCCTGGCCGGTTTCGGTGTGTTCGGCATCGGGCGCAACCATCCGGTGGTTCGCAACACCCTGCATGAGATCCTGGACCGCCAGCTGGCCGACATGGTGCAGATGGACGCTCCTCTGCTTCCCGGTCTGCTGGCTGAGCGTTTGCTGGCCAAGGCCCCTGGGCTGGACCGGGTCTATTTTTGCAACAGCGGGACCGAGGCAGTGGAGGCCGCCCTCAAGTTCGCTCGGCGGGCCACCGGGCGGCCTCGCATCGTCTACTGCGACCACGCCTACCACGGATTGACGGTCGGGTCGCTGTCGGTCAATGGCTCCGACGAGTTCCGTCGGGGCTTTGGTCCCCTCCTGGCCGATACCGCCGTCCCGTTGGGGAGCCTCGATGCCTTGGAAGCCGAGCTGCGCCGGGGTGACGTGGCCGCATTCCTGGTTGAGCCGATCCAGGGCAAGGGCGTCTTCGTGCCGCCCTTCGGCTTCCTGGCTGACGCCCAGCGACTCCTCCGGGAGCACGACGCCCTCCTGATCTGCGACGAGGTACAAACCGGCATCGGGCGCACCGGGCGGTTCTTCGCCTACCAGCACGAGGCGGTCGACCCGGACATCGTCACGGTGGCCAAGGCTCTGTCGGGCGGGATGGTGCCCATTGGCGCCACCCTGACCAGGGACTGGATCTTCAAGAAGGTCTATTCGTCCATGGACCAGATGTTGGTTCATGACTCGACCTTCGGAGCCAATGCCCTGGCCATGGCCGCCGGCCTGGCCACCCTGGCGGTGGTGGACGAGGAGGGTCTGGTGGAGAATGCCGCCCGAATGGGCCAGGTCCTGCAGGTCGGGCTGGGTGAGCTGGCTCAGCGCTATGAGCTGCTGCGCGAGGTAAGGGGGCGGGGGCTGATGATCGGCCTGGAGTTCGACCGGCCCCAGTCGCTGCGCCTCCGGGGGAGCTGGAGCGCCCTGCACCGGGCGCGCCACGGCCTGTTCGCCCAGGTGGTGGTGGGCACCCTCTTCCAGCGCCACGGCGTACTGACCCAGGTGGCGGGCGACCACATGGAGGTCGTCAAGCTGCTTCCGACTCTCGTGATCGACGAGACGGAGGTCACCTTGTTCACCGATGCGTTCACCGAGGTCATGGAGGCGGCTCACCGGGGCAGCGGCTTGATCTCGGACCTCGGGCGGGCTCTGGTCAGACAGGCCCTGCTCCCAGCCCGAGCCCCGAGCGACCATTGAGAGGCGGCAGTCTCCGGTGGGCATTGAGAGGCGGCAGCCTCCGGTGGGCATTGAGAGGCGGCAGCCTCCGGTGGGCATTGAGAGGCGGCAGCCTCCGGCGAGTGTTGACGCTGGGTGGCGCCACGTTGGCCGGGGCTTCCGGGCTGACCAGCTGCGGATCCTCCGGGCCCGACCAGACCGCCTCGGCCTTCGTCACGGCTTGGGGCCACAAGGACTATGCGGCGATGACTGCCTTGGTGGATGCCCCGCCGACCGACTTCGCGGCCACCTACACCACCGCGGCCACCGACCTTGACATCACCTCCGCCAGTCATGTCGCCGGGACCGCGGTCATTCACGGATCGACGGCAGTCGCGCCCCTGACCAGCCATCTCGACTTGGGCGGCTATGGACGGCTTGACCTCACCGCCAGCTTGCATCTGCGCAAGGTGTCGGGGCACTGGCTGGTTGCCTGGTCGCCGGGTGCTCTGGCCCACCAGTTGGGCACCGGGGACCATTTTGCCGTCACCCGGACCTTGCCGGCCCGCGCCGGCGTCCTGGGCGCCAACGGGGTCTCGCTCACCCCGACGGGTGTGCAGGTCGGTCTGGTCGGCCAGCGCATCACCGACCCGGCCCAGGTCACCAGCCTTCTGGTGGCCGCTGGGTTCTCGCCCACCACGGCGTCTACCGCGGTGAGGGCGGCCACTGCCCATCCGGCGCAGCTCCAACCGGTCGGGATCCTGGCGCTGGCCACCTTCCAGGCCATCAAGGCCCAGCCCGGTACCACGCTGTACACCGTCGCCGGCACCAGCTTCACCCAGGGCGCCCAGTCGACCATCACCCCCGGCCTCGCTCATCTGGTCGGCACCGTGGGCCCCATCACCGCCGACCAGCTGCGCGCCTTGGGTGGCCCGTACAGCGCCACCGCCCAGGTCGGCCAGGGTGGGATCGAGGCTGCCTACGAGCGCCGCCTGGCTGGCAGCCCGGCGGGGGTGGTTACGGTGGCCGACGCCCAGGGGATGACGATCGCCACCCTCGGATCCAAGCCGGCAAGTCCCGGTCAGCCGGTAGCCACCAGCATCGACCCGACCGTGCAAAGGGCGGCCGAGAGTGCCATGGCCGGTGTCGACCCGACCAGGCAGTCTGCCCTGGTGGTGCTCCGGGCCTCCACCGGTGAGATCCTTGGCTCGGTGAGCCGTCCAACCACATCGGCGTTCGACGTCGCCCTGGACGGCCAGGTGCCTCCGGGCTCGACCTTCAAAGTGATCACCACCACTGCTCTGCTCCAGCACGGTGACACGCCATCGACGACGGCCACCTGTCCCAAGACCCTGGCCGTCAATGGGCAGGTGTACCGCAACTTCGAGGGTGAGGCCATGCCCACCCTGAGCCTGACCCGTGCCTTCGCGGTGTCGTGCAACACCGCTTTCATCGGGTTGGCGGCCAGCCTGCCCGACGGCCTGGCGCTGGTCCAGGCGGCCAGTCTCTATGGGCTGGGCACCACCCCCAAGCCCGGCATCGCCGCGGCGGGCAGCAAGGTGCCGGTTCCTGAGCTGTCCTCCGAGCAGCTCGACCCGCTCGGTCATCCCGACGAGGCCCCGACCCGGCTGGACCGCCCCGCCCGCGCCATCATCGGTGACCCGCAGGCGCACCCCGCTATTGCCCCATGAGACCACCACCCACGCATGCTCGGCCCCGGCGTGGCGCAGCACGTTCGTCAGTGCCTCTTGAACAACTTGGTACAGCGCATGGCTGGCCAGGGGGGCGAGGGTCCTGGCGGCGCCTTGTTCTACCAGGCTCACCCGCACCCCCGCGCTTCTCACCCCGGCCACCAACGCCTCCAGATCGGAGCGGGCGCACTGCCCACACAACGGGGCCGCCACCTCGAGACGACCCAACAGGGTCTGGACCTGGTTGAGGGCGTCGCTGGCCCGACGATCAGCGACCTCCAGCGACTGCCGGGCCAGCCCCGGGTCGTCCTCTATGGCCTTGTTTGCCAACTGAGCCTCCAGACGGACGACGGCAAGGGCATGCCCAAGGGTGTCATGCAGCTCCCTCGCCAGCTCCAGTCGCTCATCCAGGCGGGTGCGCTCGACGGCTGCTGCTTCGAGGTCGGCAGTTGTGCGCAGGCGCTCGATGCTAAGCGCATGTCTGCGCCTCCGTGATCCCTGCTCACGCCCGCCGACGAAGAACACCAGCACGACGACCAGGTTGGCGAGGTAGTCCACTGCCATCACATGCTCCGGACGCAGCCACCCCATCAGCACTACGACACCCATGGCGGCCGCCAGGGCCGACAGCGCCGCCCAGCGACACCGGCTAGCCAGTACTGCCAACGCCAGGTAGGGGGAGAAGCTCACCGGTGAGCTGGGATAGCCCAGTGCGCCGTACGCGGCGTTGGCCGCCTCGGAGATGCCGAAGACCCACAAGGGGTACCGATCGAGAACGGACAGTGGGAGTGACTGGCCCACCGCCAAGCCGACACCCACCGCCATCCCGGCCCCAGCGCTTCCATGGTCGCGCACGAAGGCTACCCCTAGTCCGGTCGCCGCCACACCCAGGGCCGCGTAGCGCGCGGCTCTAGGCACCGAGAAAAGACGCTTCATGCTGACCCCAGTTTCAGAATCTCACCTGCACCCATTGTAGTCACAATTGACGACTAGATACCCCGCCTCGCTTTTAGGACACTCAGTGATGGAGTTGTCCGAGCTAGTAGCGAGAGGAGGCTTGTAGTCACAATTGACGACTAGATACCCCGCCTCGCTTTTAGGACACTCAGTGATGGAGTTGTCCGAGCTAGTAGCGAGAGGAGGCGCATATGGGGTGGACTTGGTGGCCCTGGTATTCAGGAGCCGAGGCGCAGCAATGATGTGTTATGGCGCGCCATGTCTTGTATATGTAGGTCCTAAATTGGCGGGAGTCAGCGATTATATGAACCTTTGTGGGTGTGTTCGGGAAGCGGCAGAGCGGTGAGGCGTATTCGCTTGGGTGCCGCGTCGGTGGCGATCCTGGCCGCGCTGTTCTCTGCGGGGCTGATGGTGGCCCTCGTCGTGGCGACTTCGGCCGCCCCCGCGTCCGCAGCCGTCAACCAGTGCAACGGCATCGCCAATGTTGGTGGCCAGGAGGTGGACTGCACGGTCACGATCATCAATAACCTCAACCTCGCCACCGGCGTAGCCACTTCCACCGTGACAACGCAGGTGTGCACCGGCGCCGCTGGTGCCCCGACTTGCGCGGCGCCGACAACTACCACTTCCGGCCAGCTCACCACGTCCGTGAACCAGTGCAACGGGACGGGTGACGGAGGAGGGAGCACGGTCAAGTGCACGGTTACGATCACCAACAACATCACTGGGACGGCCTCGACTACCGGCGCCACGGTCAACCAGTGCAACGGATCGGGCACGGGCGGGGGCACCCAGCCGACCGTGAATTGCGACCCTTTCCCGGCTAGCACGACCAATGCCACTATCACCCAGTGCAACAGCTCCGGCAACGGCGGCGGAGGAACGATGCGGGTGACATGCACAGTCGGGCCCTCCACCCAGACATCGGCGCTGCCTGTCACCGTCAACCAGTGCAACAATTCCGGCAACGGCGGGGGTGGCACGGTGACCTGCAGCACCTCGATCACCACCAACATCATCACGCCACCGACCAGCACCACCTCCACGTCCACCCCGACCAGCACCACCTCCACCTCCACCTCCACC
>JAABUH010000131.1_pt1 | contig 109365 bp, 105 predicted proteins | sample 5559121 | NCBI WGS metagenome assembly JAABUH01 (sample SAMN10711871, study PRJNA513364) | rock metagenome | isolation source: Antarctica rocks | place: Antarctica: Victoria Land, Battleship Promontory nord | collected 2015-12-28
CGCCGGGCCTCGGCGCACCTGCGGCGATGACGTAACCCAAGCGTGACGAGCGTACTGGTGGGTGGGGTGCTCAGCTCAGCCAGGACTCCCGACGTGGGCGCGCCTCGGCCAGCAGCTCGGCGACAGCGTTACGGGTGGCGCGTTCGGTGCCCGGGAGCACCGTGGTCCAGCGGGTGCGGTTCGGGTTCGGCCTGGTGACCAGCAGGTAGCGGCCGTGGACCGTATCGATGATGGGCTAGCACCCGCTGCGACGCGGCCGTCTCGGCGAACAGTGCGTCGAGCGCGTCGGCGTTTGCTGAGATCCGCATCACCCACTGCGCCACACCAGTTGCTAGCGTCACCGGTACCCGCCATCGGTGCGCCAGGCCAGGTAACGGCGACGGCGCAGAACTCGTGAGGAGTCAGTCGTGAGCAACACCCCAGTCAAGGTGGCAGTCACCGGAGCCGCCGGCCAGATCGGCTACAGCCTGCTCTTCCGCATCGCCAGCGGCGCGCTCCTCGGACCGGACACCCCAATCGCCCTGCGCCTGCTCGAGATCACCCCGGCACTCGGCGCGGCCGAGGGCGTAGCGATGGAGCTCGACGACTGCGCCTTCCCGCTGCTCAGCAGCATCGACATCTCCGACGATGCCAACGTCGCCTTCGACAGCGTGAACATCGCGATGCTCGTCGGATCCCGTCCACGTACCAAGGGCATGGAGCGTGGCGACCTGCTCGCCGCCAACGGCGCGATCTTCACCGTGCAGGGCAAGGCGTTGAGCGACCATGCCGCCGACGACATCAAGATTCTCGTGGTCGGCAACCCGGCGAACACCAACGCCCTCATCGCCATGAACAACGCGCCCAATATCCCCGGTGAGCGTTTCACCGCGATGACCCGACTGGACCACAACCGCGCCATGGCGCAATTGTCGAAGAAGACGGGCGCGACCGTCCAGGACATCAAGAAGATGACCATCTGGGGCAACCACTCCGCCACCCAGTACCCCGACCTGTTCCACGCCGAGGTCAACGGCACGAACGCGGCCGAGGCCGTCAATGACCAGAGTTGGCTGGAGAACGACTTCATCCCGACCGTGCAGAAGCGCGGTGCGGCAATCATCGAGGCGCGCGGATCCTCCTCCGCCGCATCGGCAGCCAGCGCCGCCGCCAACCACGTGCGCGACTGGGTGGCGGGCACCCCCGAAGGCGACTGGGTATCGATGGCCGTGCCGTCCGACGGCTCCTACGGCGTACCCGAGGGCCTCATCTCCTCCTTCCCGGTCACCACATCCGGCGGAAAATACGAGATCGTGCGGGGCCTGGAGATCGATGAGTTCTCCCGTGGCCGTATTGATGCCTCTGCAGTAGAGCTGGCCGAGGAGCGCGACGCCGTGCAGGAGCTGGGCCTGCTCGGCTGAGACGCCACCGCTGGGGTGAATGTGGCTTTCGCGCGCAAATGTGGCGTCAAGGCCACATTCACGCCCATCGGAGGGCCCTCCGTCACACACTGCGGGCTTGCTTCGCTACGATCGGCGACAGGTCATGAGTGCCAGCGCGTAGCCCCGGCTTGCTGGACGGCAACCCTCCAACCGCGGTGGGGTGCCCCGGGTGATGACCGGGTCGATCGGTATACAGCCGGTCGTCAAGCGCGGGCCCGTCACCCGACTGGCCCCTTGTCTGAAGCGGAGCCCCCATGACCGACGCAACCACCGACCCCAGCGCAAACTGGAGCTTCGAGACCAAGCAGATCCACGCCGGACAGAACCCCGACCCCACCACGGGGGCCGTCGCGCTGCCGATCTACCAGACCACCGCGTACGGCTTCCGCGACACCGACCACGCCGCGGCGCTGTTCGCGCTGGCCGAGCCGGGCAACATCTACACCCGCATCATGAACCCCACCTCGGACGTGGTGGAGCAGCGCGTCGCCGCACTCGAGGGTGGCGTCGCCGCACTGCTGCTGTCCTCCGGGATGGCCGCCACGACCATCGCGATCCTCAACATCGCCGAGTCCGGCGACCACATCGTCGCCAGCCCCAGCCTCTACGGCGGCACGTACAACCTGTTCACCACCACCCTGCCCAAGCTCGGCGTCACGGTGTCCTTTGTGGATGATCCTGACGACATCGACCAATGGCGTGCTGCGGTTCGGCCCAACACCAAGGCGTTCTTCGGGGAGACCATCTCCAACCCGCGCAACGACATTCTCGATGTGCCTGCCATCTCAGAGCTCGCGCACTCAGTGGGCGTACCGCTGATCGTGGACAACACGGTTGCCACGCCCTACCTGATGCAGCCGCTCTCGCTGGGCGCCGACGTCGTGGTCCACTCGGCGACCAAGTACCTCGGCGGCCACGGCACCACCATCGTCGGGGTGCTGGTGGACGGCGGGACGTTCGACTGGACCAGCGGCCGTTTCCCTGGCTTCACCACTCCGGACCCCAGCTACCACGGCGTGGTCTACGCCGACCTGGGGGCTCCGGCGTACGCGCTGAAAGCTCGCGTGCAGCTGCTGCGCGACCTGGGTTCCGCGGTGTCACCGTTCAACGCCTGGCTCATCAACCAGGGTCTGCAGACCTTGAGCCTGCGGATGGAACGGCACGTCGCCAACGCCCAGGCGGTCGCGGAGTTCCTCGACGCACGCGAGGACGTCGTGTCGGTCGCCTACGCCGGACTGCCGTCGTCCCCCTGGTACGAGCGCGCCCAGAAATTGGCTCCTCGCGGGGCGGGCGCCGTGTTGGCCTTCGAGATCGCCGGCGGGTTAGAGGCAGGCAAGCGCTTCGTGAACGCCCTGCAGCTGCACACCCACGTGGCCAACATCGGGGACACCCGGTCGCTGGTGATTCACCCGGCTTCCACCACCCACTCGCAACTCTCGGAGGCCGAGCAGCGTTCGGCGGGCGTCACTCCCGGACTGGTCCGCCTCGCCGTTGGCATCGAAGGCATCGACGACATCCTGGCCGACCTACGGATCGGATTCGAAGCCGCAGCCCAGGCGTGAGCCTGCTGCACTCAGTCGGATTGAAGGCAGACGGCCCCGTGCAGACCATTGCACTGGGCCGTCTGACTTTGGAGAACGGTTCCGTCCTGCCCGACGTGACCGTGGCGCTGCAGAGCTGGGGGACGCTGAACTCTGACGCCGACAACGCGGTTCTGGTGCTGCACGCACTCACTGGCGACTCGCACGTGGTGGGTCCGACCGGTCCCGACCACCCCTCTCCCGGGTGGTGGGACGGACTGGTCGGACCAGGCGCCGCACTCGACACCGACCACTGGTGCATCATCGCCCCCAATGTCCTCGGCGGCTGCCGGGGCACCACCGGACCGTCTTCCGCCGCACCGGACGGGAAGGCATGGGGTTCACGGTTTCCCGCGGTCACCATCCGGGACCAGGTGGCCATGGAGCTCGCGCTGGCCGATGCGCTGGGCATCCGTCGCTTTGCCGCGGTGATGGGCGGGTCAATGGGCGGGATGCGCACCCTGGAGTGGGCGGTTTCCTACCCCGATCGGGTCGGGGCCGCGCTGGTGTTGGCCACCGGCGCCCGCGCTACCGCCGACCAGATCGGGATCCAGTGCACCCAGATCATGGCGATCACCAACGACCCCAACTGGCAGGGCGGCGACTACTACGGCACCGGGGGCGCTCCGGACATCGGGTTGGGCATCGCCCGGCGCATCGCGCACCTGAGCTACCGCGCGGAAGCCGAGCTCGACGCACGCTTCGGCGACGCGGCCCAGACCGGTGAGAACCCCGCCGCCGGCGGTCGCTACGCCGTGCAGAGCTACCTCGACCACCAGGCGCGCAAGCTCGTGGCACGCTTCGACGCGGGCAGCTACGTGTTGCTCACCGACTCGATGAACTCCTACGACGTGGGCCGCGGACGGGGGGGAGTGCGGATGGCATTGTCGGCGACGCACTGCCCGGTGGTGGTCGGAGGTATCGACAGCGACCGCCTGTATCCGCTACGGCTGCAACAAGAGCTAGCGGGGAGTCTGGGTAGCTGCGACGGGCTGCGAGTGATCAGCTCGGAGTTCGGCCACGACGGGTTCCTGTTGGAGTTCGATGCGGTGGGTGCGCTCATCGCGGAGACGCTGCACCGGTCCCTCGTTTCGTGAGTTGGGCGTACTGCAAGTACTACCAACTGGCGGGAATGCGTCTGTAACCGCTACCAACTGCGCACGGCGGAGCTACACGGTGCCGAGCGAGTCGATGGAGCTCGCGAGCACGAGGATGGCCACGCCGAAGACCGCAAAGGTCACGACGTCCACCGGGCGATTGCGCACGGCGAGCAACCCCACCTGGTGATCGCGCAGCACAGCACGCAGGACAGCGCCGACCAACATGGCAATCCCCACCAAGATCGCTCCCCTGCGCCAGCGGTCGGCCACCACGAAGCCACCCGCGGTCAACACCATCAACACCACCAGCGCGAACGGCCAGTACACGGTGCGCAACCGAGCCATCAGCCCTTCCCGGACATCAACACCGCTTCGGCCCGCTCGACCACGTTTACCAGCAACATGGCGCGCGTCATCAGCCCCACTCCGCCGGGGTTCGGCGACAGATACCCCGCCACCTCAGCAACGCCCTCGTCGACGTCGCCCACCAGGCCTGCTTCGGTCCGGGTGACGCCGACATCGAGCACTGCGGCGCCGGCCCGCACCATGTCCGCCGTCACCAAGCCCGGGACACCGGCCGCGGCCACCACGATGTCGGCGCGGACGACCTCTGCCGCGAGATCACGGGTCCCGGTGTGGCACAAGGTAACCGTCGCATTCTCGGAGCGGCGGGTGAGCAGCAGTCCGAGCGGACGCCCGACGGTGACCCCACGTCCGATGACTACGACCTTGGCGCCGGCAATCGGCACCTCGTAGCGGCGTAGCAGCGCGACAATGCCTCGCGGGGTGCACGGCAACGGCGCCGGCTCACCCAATACGAGTCGACCGAGGTTCACCGGGTGCAGACCGTCCGCGTCCTTGAGCGAATCCATCTGCTCCAGGGTGGCGACCTCGTCCAGGTGCTTGGGCAACGGCAGCTGCACGATGTAGCCGGTGCAGTCGGGGTTCGCGTTGAGCTCGTCCACGGTGTCCAGCAACTGCGTCTGACTCACGTCGGCGGGCAGGTCCCGGCGCAGCGAAGTAATACCCACCTTCGCGCAGTCGGCGTGCTTGCCCCGGACGTAGGCGTGCGAACCGGGGTCGTCGCCCACCAGCACGGTGCCGAGGCCGGGTGTGTGCCCCGCAGCGGTGAGGGCTTGCACCCTGGTTTGCAGATCCGCATAGATCTCGTCGCGGGTGGTCTTGCCGTCCAGGAGGGTTGCCGTCACCCCCGCAGTCTCCCAGATCTCACTCGGCCAGGTCGACCCGCAGGCCGTGCGCACCGGCGAAAGCCATAGCTTGCATGGGTTCGACCCGTGCGCCGGTCAACGACGCACCGACCCACACCCCGGCGTCCACCCGCGCACCCCGCAGGTCGGCCTCGTCCAGCTTGAGGCCCGAAGTGCGGGCTCCGGACAGGTCCGCATCACGCAGAACCGCCTTACGGAGATCGGCCTCCACCAGGTTGGCCTCGCGCAGCCGACAGCCGGTCAGATCCACCCCACGGAGGTCTACCCGGCCGAGCGAGGTGAGCGTCAAGTCCACCTCGTCCAGAATGAGCGGCCGTACCCGGCAGTTCTCGAATACCGACCCCATCAAGGTGCTGTGATGGAATTCGCTGTGCCACAGGCTTGTTCGAGTGAACGTGCAAGAGCGGAACGCAGAGCCGTTGTGCACCGATCGGCGCAGGTCCGCGCCGGTGAAGTCGCACCCGGTGAAGGTGACATTTTGGGTGTGCAGCCCGCTGAGGTCGGAGTCGGTGAACGCACAATTCACGTAACTGCGGGTGCTCCAGTACTGATCGGCCACCACCGTGTCGATGAAGTCGGCGCCATCGAACTCTGCCCCGGAATGTGCGTCGTCGCTGACCATTCTGGCGATCCTGCCCTATGCACTGGGCCCCGTTAGGGAAGGATCACGCTCAGCACCGGTTTGCGGAGGGGAGCGCAGTGGGCATGGATGAGGCGTCGACCGTGTTGGTGGCACGCATCGCGCAAGAGGTGCTGGCCGTGTGCCCGGCCGGGTGGCAGCGCGCGCAGGTTCGGTGGCGCCAAGTGGGCACGCTGCAGGAGCACGACGCTGCCGCGATCAACGCCGACGGGCACGAAGTTGCACTGTCGGTGCCTGGTGAGGTGCTGGAGCTGTTTCACACGTTGCGGTGCGAGCAACGTTCTGCGACGGCTGAGCCGTGGTTCAGCGCCCGCGTCCGGCTCGCTCATCCCGACCGCTTCGCGTTGGATACCGATACCGCCGAGCCCCAATTGAACGATGTCGCACCGGAACCGGCCGACTACGCGCGGGATGTGGCGGGACTGGACCGTACTGGGCTGCCCCCGTGGCTCGTGGACGTCCTCGATGCGGCCGCCCTGTCAGCTCAGCTTCCGCGCATTTTGTCTACTGTGGACGGTATGCCCGGAGTGGTCCACTTTGGTGACGCGGCGCCGGGTGACGGATGGACGATCAGCAGACGCTACGGCCGCTGGCAGGTTCGAGGCGCCGCCCGCGACGCGGTTGAGTTCGGCGCCGCCCGCGACGCGGTTGAGTTCGGCGCCGCCCGCGACGCGGTGGCCTACGCCGTCGGCCACGTGGTCCTGAGCGCGACACGAGCCTCCCGCGAGGAGGTGTTTCGTACCATACAGCGCATCGATGCACTACCCGGCGACCCGCCGTTGACCCTGTTTCGGCATCTGCGCCAGCTCGTGGTGCAGCCCGGCACGCTGCTCGATCGCCTCGGGACACCCGAGGGCAATGTCACCTACCTGGCCGACACCCCGTTCCCGATGCGCTCGCTGCCGTCGGAGCTGATGCAACAGCCATACACGGTCTATCGGGTCCGACGTCCGGTGGAGGCGCTGATGGGTAAGGCGGTGGCGTGGTTCGGACAGCCCGGCGGGGGCAGCGCCTGTGTGCTCCCCGCGTCCATCGAGCGTTTGCTGGCCGTGGGGGTGTTGGAGCTCATCTGAAGTCCCGCGAGGTCGATGCCACCCGAAGATCCATCCGCTGTACGTGGTCGGCGACCACGGTCACCGCCCCTTCGGCGTTCTGCACCACGCCCCTGACCAGCAAGGCGGGCGCGGAGCGGACCACCCGCCGGTAGCGGGCCCACAAGCCTTGCGAGCACACCACATTCACCATTCCGGTCTCGTCCTCGAGGTTGAGGAACGTGACTCCACCTGCCGTGGCCGGGCGTTGCCGGTGGGTGACTGCTCCACCCACCAGCACCCGGCTTCCATCGCGAGCGGACAACAACTCTCCGGCCGGAACGACGCCCAGCGCCGCCAGTTGCGGACGAAGAAACTGGGTGGGATAGCTATCCGGGGACACCCCGGTGGCCCACACGTCGGCCACCGCCAGCTCCACCTCGCTCATCCCCGGCAACGTCGGCGCGGTGGTGCCCACCCCCGTACCGGGCAGCCGATCAGGGCGCTCCGCCGCGGCGGCACCGGCCGCCCACAGTGCTTCCCGCCGTTGCAGGTCGAAGCACCCCAACGCGCCAGCGGTGGCCAGCGCCTCGGTCTGGGTGACGCTCAAGTTCACGCGGCGGGTGAGGTCGAGCAGATTCACGAAGCTGCCATGCGTGCGACGCTCGTCGACCATTCGCTGCGCCACGGCATCACCGACGCTGCGCACCGCCGCCAGCCCGAGCCGTACCGCCTGCTCCCCGGTGGGCGCGGGTTCCAGATCGGCGTGGGCGAGGCTGCGGTTCACGTCCGGCCCGTGCACGGTGACCCCGTGGCGTCGGGCGTCGGCCACCAGTGACTGCGGAGAGTAGAAGCCCATCGGCTGGGCCCGAAGCAAGGCCGCGCAGAACGCCGCCGGATGGTGCAGCTTGAACCACGCCGAGTAGAACACCAGCGAGGCGAAGCTCAGCGAGTGGCTTTCCGGAAAACCGAAGTTGGCGAAGGCGAACAGCTTCTCGAAGATCCGATCGGCGGTGCCGCCGGTGATCCCGTGCATGCTCGCCATGCCCTCGTAGAAACGCTGCCGCAGCCGCTGCATCTTCTCCGGCGAGCGCTTGGAGCCCATGGCCCGGCGCAGCTCGTCGGCCTCGGTGCCGGTGAACCCCGCGCAGTCCACCGCGATTTGCATGAGCTGTTCCTGAAACAGTGGCACCCCAAGGGTTTTGGACAGCGCTCGTTCCATCGACGGATGCTCATAGGTCACCGGTTCCAGCTTGTTACGCCGTCGGATAAACGGGTGCACCGAGCCGCCTTGGATGGGGCCCGGACGGATCAGCGCCACCTCCACCACCAGGTCGTAGAACTTGCGGGGCTTCAGCCGCGGCAACGTGGCCATCTGGGCGCGGGACTCCACCTGGAACACCCCGACCGTGTCGGCTCGCTGCAACATCTCGTACACCGCGTGCTCACCGAGGTCGAGTTGGGCCAGGTCGACGCGCACTCCCTCATGTTCGGTGACGAGGTCGATGGCGTAGTGCAGCGCGGAGAGCATGCCGAGGCCGAGTAGGTCGAACTTGACCAAACCCACTGCGGCACAGTCGTCCTTGTCCCACTGCAACACACTGCGGTTGGCCATCCGCGCCCATTCGACCGGACACACGTCGGCAATGGGCCGGTCGCAGATCACCATTCCGCCGGAATGAATACCGAGGTGGCGGGGGAAGTCTTCGAGCTGCCCGGCCAGCTCCAGCACCTGTGCGGGGATATCGTGGTCTTGGTTCTCCAGCTGATTCGCTTCGCGCAGCGGGCCCCAGCGGTCGATCTGTTTGCTCCATGCATCCTGTTGTCCCTGGGAGAACCCGAGTGCCTTGGCCATGTCGCGCACTGCGGAGCGACCCCGGTAGGTGATGACGTTGGCGACCTGCGCGGCGTGGGTGCGCCCGTAGCGGGTGTAGACGTACTGGATGGCCTCCTCACGGCGGTCAGACTCGATGTCTACGTCGATGTCCGGCGGCCCGTCACGTTCCGGGGACAGGAACCGTTCGAACAGCAGCTTGTTGGCCACTGCGTCCACTGCGGTGATGCCCAGGGCGTAACAGACCGCGGAGTTCGCCGCCGAGCCCCGGCCCTGGCAGAGGATGTCGTGCTCGTGGCAGAAGGTGACAATGTCGTGCACCACCAGGAAGTAGCCGGGGAAGTTGAGCTCGCCGATCACGGTGAGCTCGCGTTCGATCTGCGCGTAGGCCGCAGGGTTTTGTGCTGCCGCCCCGTACCGCCGCGCGGCGCCCTGCAAAGTCAGCTCCCGCAACCAGCTCTGCTCGGTGTGCTCAGGGGGGACGTCGAACGGCGGCAGCTCGGGGGCCACCAGGCGTAGGTCGAACGCGCACGCCCGGCCCAGCTCCGCCGCGGTGGGCACGGCGCTGGGATGGCGCGCGAAGCGTTCAGCCAGCTCCGCCCCCGACCGCAGGTGCGCTCCCCCACCCGACGGGAGCCACCCCGCGGCCTCATCCAGGCTGCGCCGCGCGCGTACCGAGGCCATTGCTGCGGCCAGCCGATGGCGTGACGGTGCGGCGAAGTGCGCTGCGGTACTGGCGATCACCTGTAGGTGGTGTTGCGCAGCCAACGCTGCCAGTGCGTCGTTGCGCTCGTCGTCGTCCGGCAGGCCGTGGTGGGTCAGCTCCACGGTGACGCGCTCAGCGCCGAAGCGGTCCACCAGCTCGCCCAGTGCGGTGGAGGCAGCAGCGGGCCCACCGGTACCCAGCGCTTGGCGCACAGCCCCTTTGCGGCAACCGGTGAGGATCTGCCAATGACCGTCCGCCGCTGCGGCGAGGGTATCCAGGTCGTAGCGGGGTTTGCCCTTCTCCCCGCCCGCCAGGTGCGCCGCGGAGATCTCCCGGGACAGCCTGCGATAGCCCTCTTGGCCTCTCGCGAGGACCAGCAGATGGGTGCCTTCCGGATCGGGTACTCCGTTCTGCGGTCCATTGAGGCCGAGACTGAGCTCGGCGCCGAACACGGTGCGCACGTTGAGCTCTCGGGCGGCCTCAGCGAAGCGTACGACGCCGTAGAGCCCGTCGTGGTCGGTGAGCGCAATGGCTTCCAAGCCCAGCCGTGCTGCTTCCTCGACGAGCTCCTCCGGTTGGCTGGCGCCGTCGAGGAAGCTGAACGAGGAGTGGGCGTGCAGCTCGGCAAACGGCACGGTACCGGTTGGCGCGGTTAGCTCCGGCGGCTGGTAGGCGTCGCGCTTGCGGGACCAGGCCGGACTGTCGTTGCCGTCACCGGGGAACTGTGCCTCGTGGCGCGGTCGGCCGGAGAGTAAGCGTTCCAGCTCCGACCACGGCACCGGCGGGTTGCCAAAGCCCATCGTGCCCCCTTCAGTTGTCTCGAACATATGTTCTACACGCTCGAGCAGACGAAGGCAAGCCGTCGCAACGTCCGCCATGGGCCACCCCGCCGAAAATCCACGCCCAGTCCCGCACCCCGCGACAGCGCAACTGAAGCTCCACGAAGCGGTCGAATCAGACCACTCAGTGCGGTTATTTCACTGTGTCCCCTGGTCGCAACGCTGGGGCAGGCGGTGCCGTGGTGACCTCGGTGGCCTTTGCCGACGGTGATCGCGCCGTCATCTCCAGTGCGGTCGACGGGATGGTCCGGGAGTGGCCACTGCCTGGTGCCACTCCCATCAGCACCGAAGGTACGGTGTTCGTGCTGCAGTCGAGCCGAGACGGCCGCACGCTGTCCGGGGCGGCCACGACAACGGGCTGTGGATCTGGGACTCGCCGACCGCTCCTATCCGGTCCGATCAGCCGTCCTCGCCGCCTATCCGGGCCGCGTCAACGATGTCGCCTTCGGCCCCGATGACCGCAGCTTTTCCGCCGCAGGTCCGGGCAAGACGATTCGCACGTGGATTGCGGACGTGGATGATGTCACCGCGGCACTCTGCAGCAACCCGGCCTCGGTGATCACCCCCGAGGAATGGGAGCAGTACTTTCCGGGTACGTCATTATCCGCACCCTGCCCTCATCAGTCGTAGATCTCTTCCAGGTGCCAAACCTTACGGAACCTGCTTGAGGTGAACGCCCGGAGCGCGTACCGCTGCGGTGACAATTCGACGGTCGAACGTCGCCAGTTGCGCTCGTTCGGTTGCCGCCAGCGCCAGCAAATAAGTGTCAGTGAGCTGACTGCTGGAGAGCAGCGCGTCCGGGTCGACGATGGCAAGGTCGAGCAGGCTTATCCGGTCCGCGACAAACCGGTGGCCACCTGCCGCCAGCAGACTCCGCACACTGCGGGCGACGAGCGCTGGCGGCTGTGTATTGGAATAGCGAGGATGGCTGACGATCCGTAGGGCACCGTTCTGGGTGGTGGGCGAGGAGAGCCATTCGTGTCGACCCTCCTCGGCGAACCAGGTGTGAGCCTGAGCGTGATGGACATGACTCGGGTCAATCAAGGCGATGACGACGTTGATGTCGAGCAGGTATCCGCTCACTCCAGCTCGTCTCGTAGCTCGTTGACTTCCTCCAGCGTGGATCCCCCGGCCTCCGCACGCACCGGCAGCAGAATGACCCCGCTGCGCTGATGTCCTTCATGCGGTTGTGGGTTGAGTCCTTTGCGCGCCAGGGCCGAGAGCGCCGCGCCCAGCGTCTGGCCGGTGTTATGCGCCAGCTGACGAGCAGCAAGCAGAACATCGTCATCGATCGACACCGTGGTCCTCACCCCATTAGCATCACGCATCATGCATCACCTGACAACTGCGCTCGTCAGTCGTAACGACCCTCCACGCGCCAGCGGCCGCCCACGCAGCCCAGCAAGAGAGCCTCCCCGTCACCGAGCAGGACTTGGATGCGGGCACCACGATGCGCTTCGCTCGGCGCCCACCAACGCTCGTCCACCGGCCACGGTGCCGTCCAGGCCGATACCGGGTGCGACTTCCCGCTGTAGTGCAGAAACATCGGCTCTGCGGTGACCTCGCCGCGGCCAGTGACTACCACTGTCGCCCCCGTCGCATCCACCAGGTCCACCGCCGGCTGCTGCCGAGGCACCGTCGAGGGGGCCGGGGCAGGCAGGCGCCCGGGCCACGGCGCAGTTGGATCGGCGGCCGCCACCCGCTCATCACCCCAGGGCAGCAAGGTGATCCGCTCGGCAGGCCCTCGCCCACCGCTGGTCACTCCTACCTGCACTGCCTCACCGCCGAGCAGTCCCTGCACGCGCACCAGGGCACGGCGAGCCCGATCATCGCCTTCGCCGACCCCACCCCACAGCCCCAGCTGCAGCGCTCCGGCTGCCACCACCTCCACCGGCTCCAGTCGCAACAGCACCACCCCGGCGGTGGGACGGGCGTTGCTGCGACCGGTGAGCCAGCCGTCGAGCTGCCACCGCACCCGATCGGCGGTGCCCTCGGGAGTGAGCGGCTCTGCGCAACGCCAGGTGCGGGCCAGCTCCTCACCGTTGTCGGTTCGGGCCCGCACCAGCAGGCGAGTGCAGGCCACCCCCGCCGCAGACAGCGTGGCGTGCAGACGCTGCGCCAGCGTGCGGGCGGCGAAGGCCGCGGCATCGACCCGTTCCACCGGTGGATCGCAGTGCAGCTCCACGTCCAGCTCCACCGGGGCGCGCCGGGCAGCGGGGGGCCGCTCGGGCAGACCTCTGGCACTGCGATGGGCCAGCACCGCATCGGCGCCGAAGCGCGAGGCGACGTCGGCGGGAGTGAGCGCAGCGAAAGCACCGATGGTGGACAACCCCAAGCGGCGCAACAGATCCACCAACTCGGTGCGCTCCGGCGCGGCCATGCTCGGCTCGCTGGCCAACTCGGCCACCGCCAATGGAGCCAAGAACTCCGCGCTGCGCCCCGGCGGCACCAGCAGGCCCCTTCGGGCGGCGATGACTGCGGTGGACAATGCATCCGCGATGCCCACCTGACACTCCACCCCGGCTCCCGCCACCTCGTCCACCAGGCGTTCGGCGGCCACCTCCTCGCTCCCGAAGTAACCCGACGGACCCTGTGCGGCGAGCACGAGCAAACCCGGACGCAGGACTTCCACTCCCGGGGCCAGCGCATCGACAGCGGCGGCGACCGGCTCGAAGAACCGCCCGTCCCGGTCCGGGTCGACTGCGGCCACGAACAACTCTGGACAGCGACCTTGGGCTTCGCGGCGGCGCAGTCCCCGCTGAACCCCCTCGCCCCGCGCGCCTGCGGTGCAGGCCACTACCCGGTTCGCGGACACCACTGCCACCGGCCGGTCAACAGGCAGCTCGGCCGCCACCGTCGCGGTCACCGCCGGCCAGTCCGGACACCACAGCGCAAGGGTGCGGTACCTATCCGTCATGACACCGCCCCGTGCGCCGCGACGACATGGTGTTCGCTTGCCAGCCACTGCACAACGGGGCCCTGGGCTCTGATGCCTTGGGGGCCCAGCCGCACCTGCATGGTCCGGGGCCGTACCGCCTGCCCCCTGCCCCGGACCCCCACCGAGAGCTCGCGGGACTGCAACCGGCCATGGCCACGCCCCAACCCCGTGCACCCGCTGACCCGGGCGTGCAATTCCAGCTCCGCGCCGGGCCACGCGCCTCCGGTGACCACCAGCACCCCACCGCGGTGACGCGCCCGTGCGGTCACTCCCCTGGCCCGCGACGGTGCCACCGCAGCACCGCCAGTACCGGAAAGGTCCAGCACCACCAGATCCATCCCGTCGAGCAACACCGCGGCCACGTCCACCGCATCGGGGCCGGCCTCGGGAACCAGCGCCACTCGTCGCAGATCAGCGCCCATCTCCTGAGCGGCGAGCATCCCCAAGCTGGGCCGTCCCACCACCGCGGCCCAACCCCCTTCGGCCGTCACCGACGCGATCAGCCCGGCCAGCAGTGAACTGGCCCCCACCACCGACACCACCGACCCTCGGGTCAGCCCGCGCCGGGGCAGCAACTCCGCCAGCGCCTCCGGCACGGGGAGCACAGGCACCGGCCGAGCCACCTCGGCGGCACGAGCTCCTGCGCCCTTCCCCGGCACAGCAGCCAACCTCCGACGTAGCGCGGCGATCTGCTCCTCGCGATCATCCGCAGACAGCTTGAACGCAGCCGTCATCACCACATCACCTCCGCACCTATCCGCACTGCTGGGGCAGCTACCGCGGGGAAGGAACGGCTCACACCACTTGATCTGAGTTCGAACTAATGTTCGAGCACAGGTCGAGTACACCCCTTCGAACGTCTGCCGTCAAGTCCTCAGCTGAAGCGCGCTCGGTACCGTCCGCAGTCCCCCGAGGACGACCCAGCGCACCGCCTGCCCGGTGACGTGTTGGACGGGCGGCTCGCCCGCACCTACGGCACCTACCGTGGACGGACCAGCAGGGACCTTCGGATCTTCGCGCTCGACGCAGTGGCTACCCAGTAACGTTGGCTACCCCGTCGACTACCAGTCCGTGAACCCGCTCGGGTCGTGGCGGCCGATGTTGGCGTGTTCGAACATTCCCGATCCGACCGCGCCGTTACAGGTAGCGTGGGCGACGTAGTCGATCACACCCCAGGGCACCCGGTCCGTGACGGCGGGGTCGGTGAGGTCGTAGGTCTGAGCGTCCGACCAGTCAGCACCGCGCCACTGCCCGTGGGTCCAGTCCGGGTCGCCGCCGTAGCCCACGCCGACGTGCAGGGCGATGAAGTTCACCGTCTGCACCTCGATGATGACCGGGCTGCCGTCCGCCGCGGCGAGATGCAGTCGAGCGTGCTCGGGGTGGCGGGTGCCCGGGGTGTAGGTGATTTCCACCCGCGGCCAGCCCAACTGTTCCACCCGCCCGTCGGGCCACCTCGATGCGGTAGCCCCCCGACCCGCAGGTCGGTGCTCCGCTCGATCAGTGCGTCGGAGAACCGCACGGCCCACTGCCGATCCCCTTGGCGCACATCGACAAACGCGTCGGTCACTCCGAGGTTGGGATACACCCCGAAACCGCTGATCAGGAAGGTGCCGCCGTTCTGGTCGTGCGCGTTGAAGTAGAAACGGTCGTAGAAGTTGCGGTCACTGCTGGCCACCCGGGCCATCGACAACGGCGTCTGATGGATGGGCAGCTCGTCAAGGGAAACGGGCATGATCACTCCCAGGAGTAGGTACCGGCGAGCAGGGATTCCAGCGCCGCCCGGTGCAGGATGAAGTCGTCCGGGTCGTCGGGCAGGCCCAGATCCAGCTCGCGGGGACCGAGCGCGGCCATCTCCCAGTCGAACACCGCCACCGGTTCGAAGTCTTGGTACATGACGTTGCCGATTCGGGCATCACCCCAGCTGAGCACGTTCGGTCCGGGTTCGGCCGGCCAGTGCTGCTCCAGCCACTCGAAGGTGCGCTCAATGAGCGGGATGCGGACACCATCATCGGCCAGCGCCCACCGGTAGTAGGCGCGTTGCGCGTCGACGTGCTGACGCAACGTGTGGGTGGGCACAGTGCGGCGAAGCGCGACTCGGGCTCGACGATCGCGTGGGTTTTCGCGAGCACCTCGACGCTGCTGTCCTGCAAACGTTGCCGCTGCGGGGAGGTGGCGTCGAGCAACCAGCCGTCGAAGACGTAAGGGAGGTTGTCCGGCGGCACCAGTCCGTGCGCACGTTCCATCACGAAGAACGGCGTGCCCAACACGCTGGCGTCCGGCTCCATCCAGTGCAGGCGCGGCACGGGAACGTCGGAGAGCTCGGACACCGTACGCAGCAGCTCGAACTGCTCAGCCATGTCGTAACGCGGAAACACCGCCATCGCAGTGGCCTCCGGCGCCATGCGGGCCACAAACGAACCCGACCGCCGCGCACCGTCCTGCATCCAAACGACATCGAAAACTACTGACGCACTCGAGAAACCTACCGAATCGGGACGCTCCGTCACCGTCAGATCCACCGGGTTCGCGGCCTCGACCCGAGCGGAGAACCACTGACGCAGGACAACCTCGAAGGAGTTCGCGGCACGTTCGGTCGTGGTGATGTGGTGCTTCTCAGTGGTCATCCGGATGCACCACAGTGCTTGTGCGTGAAAAGCGACGCCAGGGCAACCCTTTTCACGCACGAGCCGCAGGCCCTCAGTGCGCGAAGTGCCGCGACCCCGTCAGGTACAGTGCCACGCCTGCTTCGCGGGCCGCCTCGATCACCTCACCGTCGCGGACCGAACCGCCAGGCTGCACCACCGCCCGCACCCCCGCATCGGTGAGTACCTGCAGCCCGTCGGGGAACGGGAAGTACGCGTCCGAGGCGGCCACCGCACCCCGCGCCCGCTCCCCCGCACGTTGCACCGCCAGGTGCGCGGCATCCACCCGGTTCACCTGTCCCATGCCGACTCCCACGCTCGCCCCGCCCGAGGCGAGCAGGATCGCGTTGGACTTCACCGCCCGGCACGTGCGCCACGCGAACTCCAAGTCGGCCAGCACCGCCGGCGAGGCGGCCTCGCCTACGGCCAGCGTCCAGTTCGCGGGGTCGTCACCCTCGGCGTCCACCGCGTCGCGCTGCTGCAAGAGTGCGCCACCGGAGATGGGCCGCAGCTCGATCGATGATCCGGCAGGAGCATCCGCTACCAGCACCCGCACGTTCTTCTTCCGGCTGAGCACCTCGAGCGCCCCGTCGACATAGGAAGGCGCGATGATCACCTCGGTGAAGATCTCCGCCACCTGCTCGGCCATCTCCACCGTGACCTCGCGGTTGGCGGCAATCACCCCGCCGAACGCACTCACCGGGTCGCAGGCGTGCGCCTTGCGATGTGCGTCGGCGACCGCCCCACCACCCTCTACAGTGGACACCGCGATGCCACAAGGATTGGCGTGCTTGATGATGGCCACGCAAGGTCCACTGTGGTCGAACGCCGCGCGCCAGGCGGCGTCGGCGTCGGTGTAGTTGTTGTAGCTCATCTCCTTGCCGTGCAGCTGCTGGGCCTGGGCCAGACCGGGCGCCGCCTCGGCGCTCACATACAACGCCGCAGCCTGGTGCGGGTTCTCCCCGTAGCGCAATACCGCCGAGCGCTGCCACGTTGCGCCGGCCCAGGAAGGGAACACCGAATCGTCGGCCGGCGCCAGCACCGAGCCCATCCAGGACGCCACGGCCACGTCGTAACCTGCGGTGTGCCGGAACGCCTCGGAGGCCAGCGCGGTGCGCTCGCCCGACGTGAACCCACCACCTTGTACCGCCAGCAGTACGTCGTCGTAACGACTGGGCTCGACCACCACGGCCACCGACGGGTGGTTCTTCGCTGCAGCGCGCACCATGGACGGCCCGCCGATGTCGATCTGTTCCACGCACTCATCCGGTGACGCCCCCGAGGCGACGGTCTCGGTGAATGGATACAGGTTCACCACCACCAGCTCGAACGGAGGGATTCCCAGCTCCTCGAGCTGCGCGAGGTGTTCCGGGCGGCGCGTGTCGGCGAGCAGCCCGGCGTGTACCCGCGGGTGCAGGGTCTTCACCCGACCGTCCAGGCATTCGGGGAAACCGGTGAGCTCCTCCACCGGGGTGACGGGCAAGCCGGCTTCGGCGATGTGCTTGGCCGTCGACCCGGTGGACACCAGCTCCACACCTGCGGCGTGCAGCCCGGTAGCGAGCTCGGGCAGGCCGGTCTTGTCATACACACTGATCAGCGCTCGGATGACCGGCTTGCGGGCTCCACTTTTCTTGACTGCCTCACTCATGGGATACGCGCCTTCCGTCCGTCGATGATGATGCCTCTGCCTGCTACCGCGGACACCACGTCCACCAGCAGCCGACGCTCTACCACTTTGATCCGTTCGTGCAGGCTTGCCGCGTCGTCGCCGTCCAGTACCGGCACCGCCTCTTGGGCGAGAATCGGGCCCGTGTCCACCCCGGCATCCACCAGGTGCACCGTCGACCCGCTGACTTTTGCCCCGTGGGCCAGCGCATCGGGCACCGCGTGGGCGCCGGGAAACGAGGGCAGCAGCGCGGGATGAGTGTTCAGCGTGCGACCGCCGAAGCGCGCCAAGAACGCCGGCCCGAGCACCTTCATGAATCCGGCGGACACCACTAGACCCGGTTCGTGCGCGGCAACGGCGTTGGTGAGCGCGCTGTCCCACTCCAACCGGCTGGCGTACTCGGGCAGGCACACGGTGAACGAGGCGATCCCGGCATCCGCGGCCCGGTCCACCGCCGCACAAGGACGGTCCGTGCCGACCGCGACGACGCGGTAGGAGTGCCCCGCGCTGGCGTCGATCAGCGACTGCAACAGGCTGCCGGTACCTGAGGCCAGGACGACGACCTTGACCGGTTGGCCATCGCGAGGCGCGTTCAGAGCACTACTCCTGGGGGGCTCGATGGTTGTCGGTCCGGACGCGGACCGGGACCGAGCCTAGTCGCCCTTGCTGCCCGGGTCCCCGGCCGCCGTCTCGTCTGCACTTGCCGTGCTACCGATCCGCCACTGGCAGGTCACCACTGCCGCGCCGCCGACCACAGCCAGCCACACCGCAGCGATCAGTCCCAGCACGAACGCAGGTACCGATACGGGCGACATCGACCCGGCGCCAAGGGTTCCGCCGGCCAGCGCGCCCACCACCATCACCACCACCCCGGCCAGCACCGCGGCCACCGCCACCGTGCGCAGCGCGGCCTTGCGACCGGAGTGGCGTGCTGCGACGCTGCGCCCCAGGGATACGGCGGTCAGCGCGGGCACGAGCAGCACCGCGAGCCACCACCACGATCCGCTGCCCTGCGGGACAACCGCCAGCACCGGCACTGCGGGCAGCGGCGCGTGCACCGCACCGAAGGCGGTCACCGTGGTCTGGCCTACGACCGCCCCGGGTCCGATCGACACGGACAGCGCGCCGACGATGACGTTGGGCAGATACGCGACGGAGACGACGATCAAGGCCACGCCGCCGCTCAGGCCGCCGCCCGTGCCGATCAGGTTGGCCGCCGTGGGCAGTGAGCACACCAGGCAGAATGCGGTCACCATCGCGGCGCCCGCCGCCAAACGGGTCAGCACGCGGGGCACCAGCACGGCTCCGTCGACCACCCAACCGGGCAACGCATGCCGGGCACGCTCGCGCAACGCGGGGCGCTGAGCGAGGCCGAGCACCGTGCCGAGTAGATGAACCCCGAGGACGATCACGACGGTAGGCGCCACCGGCGGACCGGTGACGGGCACCGCACCGGCGAAAGCGTGGATCAGGATCAACGCCAGGATCGCGAGCACGAGCGGGCCACCGAGCGCAGCCGCCAGCACCCAACGCGGATCCTCCGCTTTCGCGCCTGCGGTACTGCGGAATGTGGCCCACACCAGCAACCCGGTGGGCAGCAACGGCAGCACACTCAGCGGGCTACCGGCGATGGTCAGGGGAACCTGGTGCATCGCCAGCCAGATGGCGGCTGCCGACGCAGCCACATCGGTGACGTCACTGCCGGCAGCGACCAGGGCGACCAATACCAGTGCAGTGACGATGGCCGCCGAGGCGACGCTGGGCCCGAAGGCCAAGCCCAGCAAGGTCCGCACCGTCGACGAACCGCGAGCACCCGTGCGAGTTCGGCGTTCAAGCACTGCGGTCACGGTGCCGAGGATTCCATCGTCGTCATGGTCGGTGGCTCAGGCGCGCCGGAAACCACTTCGGGGCCGCACGCCATGCGGCGTGCGGCCCCGAAGTTGCGTCCTTTCAGACGCCGTAGGTCACTGCTGGTGAGGCGGCCCGTACGGGTTCTCCCTGGGGTGCACGGTGGTCTCGTCCTCCGCTGCGTGGCTGCCGAAAGCCTGCGTGGGCGGACTGTAAGAGTTCGACGTCTCGCTCTGTTCGGGGGTGGGCTGCTGCCAGCTCGGCTGTTCCTGCGGTTGCTGGCCGTAGGACTGGTCCTGCGGCTGCTGGCCGTAACCCTGCGGCTGGCCGTAGGACTGCTCCTGCGACTGCCCGTACGACTGCTGCTGACCGTAGGACTGGTCCTGCGGGTGCTGGCCGTAACCCTGCTGCTGGCCGTAGGCCTGCTCTTGGGGCTGCTGTCCGTACGGTTGCGGCGTCTCTTGGGAGCCGTAGTAGCCCGCGCCGTGCTGCGCCGGCGCCGCCGGGGTTCCCTGTCCGTAGCCACCCGGCTGCTCCTGGCCCGCCCCGTATTGCGACGCGCCCTGCTGCCCGTACGGCGAGCTGGGCTGCTGACCGTATTGCCCACCGGGCTGCTGCTGACCGTACTGCGCGGCCGCCCCGCCGAACGCGCTCTGCTGCTGTCCGGACTTGCCCGCCGACGGCGAGATGATGCCAGCGTCCATCAGCATGGCGCCGACCACAGCCGCGGTGAGGACGAGCCCCAGCAGCAACTCGATGTAGGCGCCCCACTGGAGGCTGCGGCCGCTGGCCGTTGCCACAGCGATGACCTCCAAGACCAAGTACACGAAGCCACTGACGGCAACGGCGGCCGCGACGCCGATGACCCTGGACTGCTTGGGCAGGAGACCCACGGCTGCAATCAGTCCAGCGGCCAGCAACAGTGCAATCGAGGGCTCACTGCTCTCGAAGAAGTTGTAACTTGGGCCGTCAACGGTGTAGCCCGATGAGGAGAAGCTGCCGATCTTGGCGAACGGCGTGAAGCCGAGCAACAGGATCAGAACGCCCAGCCCGGCAGCGACCAGACTGAGGATTCGACCGAGGCCGTTGTCCTCCGCGGAACCAGTCTGGCTCGCGCCCGAGCCAGCTTCGGTGCGCTGGGAACCACCAGAAGGTCCAGGGCCATCAGGACCGGGCCCGGTTGGCATGTAGGTCATCACATCTCCAGTGTCTTCTCGGCGCATGGTTGCGGCCAACGGTATCGGATGGGCCCTTGATCGTGGGCCGAGACACCACCGGGCCGTCCCAGCAGAGGAAACGGCCCGGCAAGCGCGCACAAATTAGAGCGACTTCATGATCTCGCGCATGAGGTCGGCCGTCGCGGACGGAGTCTTGCCGACCTTGACCCCGGCGGCCTCAAGGGCGTCCTGCTTGGCCTGCGCGGTACCCGAAGAACCGGAGACAATGGCACCTGCGTGGCCCATGGTCTTGCCCTCGGGTGCGGTGAAACCGGCGACGTAGCCCACCACCGGCTTGGTGATGTGCTCCTTGATGTAGTCGGCGGCCCGCTCCTCGGCGTCGCCCCCGATCTCCCCGATCATCACGATCGCCGCCGTGTCCGGGTCGTCCTCGAAAGCCTGCAGGCAGTCGATGTGGGTGGTCCCGATCACCGGATCGCCACCGATGCCGACGGCGGTGGAGAAGCCGTAGTCCCGCAGCTCGTACATCATCTGGTACGTCAAGGTGCCGGACTTGCTGACCAAGCCCACCTTGCCTGGACCGGTGATGTTGGCCGGGATGATGCCCGCGTTCGACGCCTCGGGGCTGATCAGTCCCGGGCAGTTGGGGCCGAGAATGCGCGTCTTCTGCCCCTTCTCCACGTTGTAGGCCCAGAAGCCGGCGGAGTCGTGCACGGCGATGCCCTCGGTGATCACCACCGCGAGCCCGATCTCGGCGTCGATGGCCTCGATCACGGCGGCCTTGGCGAAGGCAGGCGGCACGAAGATCACGCTGACGTCGGCGCCGGTCTCCTTCATGGCCTCGGCGACGGTCGCGAACACCGGGATGCCGTCGACGTCGCTGCCTGCCTTGCGCGGGTTGACGCCACCGACGATGTTGGTGCCCGAGGCCACCATGCGACGGGTGTGCTTGGTGCCCTCACCGCCGGTGATGCCCTGCACGATGACCTTGCTGTCCTTGGTCAAAAAGATAGCCATTGCTGATGCTCCTCTTACTTCGCGGCCGCGAGCTCGGCAGCCTTGCTGGCCGCGCCGTCCATGGTGTCGGCCTGCTGCACCAGGGGGTGCGCGGCCTCGTCGAGGATGCGGCGACCCTCTTCGACGTTGTTGCCGTCCAGCCGGACGACCAGCGGCTTGGTGGCCGCGTCACCGAGCATCTGCAGCGCAGCCACGATGCCGTTGGCCACCGCGTCACACGACGTGATACCGCCGAAGACGTTGACGAACACGCTGCGCACGCTCTCGTCGCCGAGGATCACGTCGAGTCCGTTGGCCATCACCTCCGCCGAGGCGCCGCCGCCGATGTCCAGGAAGTTGGCGGGCTTGACGCCGCCGAAGTTCTCCCCGGCGTAGGCCACGACGTCCAATGTGGACATGACCAGTCCGGCGCCGTTGCCGATGATGCCGACCTCACCGTCGAGTTTGACGTAGTTCAGGCCCTTGGCCTTAGCCTTGGCCTCCAAGGGGTCCGCGGCGCTCTTGTCTTCGAGGTCTGCGTGGTCTTCGTGGCGGAAGTCCGCGTTCGCGTCCAGGGTGACCTTGCCGTCCAGTGCGAGGATGCGGTCGTCGGGCGTACGGACGAGGGGGTTGACCTCGACGAGCAGCGCGTCCTCCTTGACGAAGACGTCCCAGAGCTTGGTGATGCACTCGGCGGCGGAGTCCAGCACCTCGGCGGGCAGTCCGCCCTGCTCGGCGATGCTGCGCGCGAAGGCGAGGTCGACGCCCTTGTTGGCGTCGACCGGCACCTTGGCCAGTGCCTCGGGGTTCTCCACGGCGGTGACCTCGATCTCGACGCCACCCTCGACGGAGCACATCGCGAGGAAGGTCCGGTTGGTGCGGTCGAGCAGGAAGGAGATGTAGTACTCGGCGGCGATGTCGCTGGCCTCGGCGACGAGGACGTTGGGCACCACGTGGCCCTTGATGTCCATGCCGATGATGTTCTCGGCCTCGCTCTTGGCGTCGTCCGGGGTGGCGGCGAACTTCACGCCACCGGCCTTGCCGCGTCCGCCGACCTTGACCTGCGCCTTGACCATCACGGGCTTGCCGATTTCTTCGGCGATCGCCTTGGCTTCGTCCGCGGTCTCGGTGACCCGGCCGGGGGTCGTCGGTACTCCGTGCTTGGCGAAGAGGTCCTTCGCCTGGTATTCGAAGAGGTCCATCAGCTCACCGTCTCGTCTACGTTGACGCCCGACCAGGGGCTGGCCGGATCCTCGGGGCACCTTAGCGACATGACGGTTTGCGCAGGTGACCGCGGTCAGGAGAAGTGGGCGATCTCACCGGTGGCCGCGAAGCCACTCAATCAGGGGCTCAGGCCCGGAGGCCAGGGCGAACACCGCGATGTCCGCCGCGCCGTCCTCGGCCAGCAGCGCCTCGATCTCAGCGCACGTCCCTGTCGTTGCGCCGCAGAGCCCGATGGCGACGACGTCCTCCTGCAGCGCACCTACGACCACCTGCTGCGGCGACTGGGCCCACCCCGTGTAGATGACCTCCGCACCGTGGTTGCGCAACGCCGCTGACACCGCGTCCAGCGGATCGTCCTCGCGCGGCTGTTCCCCGACACCCGCCACCACCACGCGGATCACCACTCGCGCTCGCGGCGGAGCAGGACGGCGACTGCGGCGACGGCCGGCAGCGCGGCTGCGGTGAACACGACCCCGAGTCCGACACTGCTGTCGCCGAGGCGAGACCCGGTCAACGGCCAGCTCAGCAGGTGCACAGCGAGGACGAGTACCACCCCGCCGAGCAGCCCCATCCCGCGCTCACGACGGGCACGACAGGCGACCGCCAGCGCACCGAGTAGGGCGAGCGCCACCACAGCAAGACTCCAGCTGTCCCACCCCCATGACGTGGAAGCGAACGCGGCCGCCGTCGCGCCGGATCCGCTGTAGAGCGGAAGACCGAGCCCCAGCAATACAGCGATCCCGGCGGCGACAGCGGTCAGCAGCAGGGCCCGGCTGGTGCTGACCGCGCGAGAGGTGTCCACCTCGTCGCGCTCCACGGCACCGGCCAGGCCCGCGCCTGCGCCACAGGCAAGAGCGAGCAGCACGGCGACTACGGCGACCCAGGCCCCGGGGCCCGCTCCGACTCCCGGCGCCACGGTGGCGACCAGCACCGCTTGCAGCACGCCGCCCGCGCCCAACAGTGGAACGGCCCAGACCACGGCCACCACCGGTCGCAGTAGTGGCGCGATTCCCCCGACCAGCATGCCCGCGCACACGGCAGCCAGCACCACTCCGCCCAGCAACAACGTGCGCGTGGGGTACACCTGCGGTTGCGCCAGTCCGGCCGGTGTACTGAGGGTTGGGAGCAGCGCGGCCGCCACGCCGCTCATCCCGGCAAGCACTCCCGCCACGGCGGTGATCAGATGCAGTTGCCCCGCAGCGGGCAGGCGCACGTCCGTGGCGGCGCGCTCGGCAGGGGGACGGCTGACGCGACGCCGACTCGACCGCCCCAGCACGACCGCACACCCTGCCAGTAGCAGCGCGGCAACGGTGCCGAGCACCGAGCCCACGCCGACACTGATGCGCTCGAGCAGCGCCGCGGAAAAAAGCCGAGGCACGAATACCGCGAGCGCACCGAGCGCCACGCCGGCCACCGCGCCCGCCCCAGCGGGAACGCTGGTGGACACCAACGCCAATGCCACCACGATGAGGACCGCCGCCGCCAGCAATGCCGTACCGAGCAAGATCGGGTGGGCGGCATCGACCACGGCGCTCACCAGCACCACGGGATCGGTGGAGCCCAGCGCGGGAGCGAACAGTGCCGCCGCGACCGCCACGGCGGCGACACCGGTCCCTGACGTCATTGCTCGACCGGCTCTCCCGGCCAAGGAGGTACCCCGCGACTCCTCGTCGCCACCACCGAGGAGCCCGACGTCGAACCCCTCGGGATCATCGAGCAAGGCCGAACGTCGCATCGTCCAGAGCCCCACGAACCCACCCAGCACGATCAGCCCGTGCCCGATGAGGACGAATACCGCCCCCGTCCCGGCGTACAACGTCGCGGCGCTCGTCGGTCGGAACAACTCGAAACGGTTGGCGTCGATCGGGCTGGTGAACAGCTGGACGTCGAGGACCACCGCGCCGACGCCGGCTGCCGCCCAACCGCTGAGCACTCCGACGGCGCCCAGTACACGGCCCCCGCGCAGCAGCAGCCCGGCCAGCAGCGGCGCACCGATTGCCAGCGCGGTGACCACGATCGCCGCCGCGGGTTGAGCTCCTCGGGCCGGTCCGGAAACGGCGGTCACAACGCCGAGAAGCGGCGCGAGCGCCACGGCCAACCCTCCGAGCGCGCTCAGCCCTACCGCTATGCCGGCGCCACCGAAGCCTGCCGCGAGATCGGGACCATCCACCACGGCGCGGGCCGGCATGTTGCCACTGAGCTCGGACACAGGTGCGACGCTAACCGGTGCCGCTTTGTGTCCTGCGCCCCACGCCCGTCCGACTTGGCTATGAACTAGGTCACTTTGTCGGGCCGACCCTGCGCGAGAGCTTGCGGGCAGCCCATCTGCCTGGCTACCGTCGCCCGACTCGATATCACGGTCTGGTCACGAGTAGGCAACGAGAAGGTTCCAGGAACCGCCTCGGCCCGGGATGTTTTCGGGGTGGCGTCTGGCCACGCAATGTCTGTCACAAAATGAACGAAAGGTTCTGTCTTGGCGCGCCACCGTAAACCTGCACGGTCGACCTCTCTCCGAGGTCGCCTCGCCGTGGCTGCGCTCGCAGCCGGTGCCGCCGCCGTCGCCGGACAGGCGCTTGGTGCAACCAGCAACACCAGTGGCTCCGCATCCCATGACATCGCCCTGGCCGTCGGCTCTGGCCCCCCACTTGCACTCGCCGCCCCGGACGCCCAGACCCCCAACGTGCTGCCCAACGTCAAGGCGGCCGACTCCGCGGCGGTGGCGCAAATCGCGAAGAGTGAGCAGCTGACCGCAGACCGGGCGGCCCGCGCCGCCGCGGCCCGGCGGCCCCTGTACGTGCCGCCTGCCGTCGGCACGTTCACCTCCGGCTTCGGCTCGCGGTGGGGCACCGAGCACCTGGGTGACGACATCGCGAACGCCATCGGCACGCCGATCGGCTCGGTCACCGACGGAACGGTCCTGGACGCCGGGCCGGCCAGCGGATTCGGGCAGTGGGTCCGGGTGCAGAACGACGACGGCACCATCTCCGTGTACGGCCACGTCAACGAGTTCTTCGTCAAGGCCGGGCAACACGTCCTCGCCGGGCAGGAAATCGCCACCATCGGCAACCGCGGCGAGTCCACCGGACCGCACCTGCACTTCGAGGTGTGGGTCAACGGCAACAAGGTCGATCCCCAGCCGTGGCTCGCCTTCCACGGCCTCGACCTCGGTCCCATGGCCGGCTGAGCAGCCGCTACAGCTTCACCATCGGGACGCCCCCGATGAGCATCAGCCGCACGGTGCCCGACGTGCCGAAGTCGATGGTCGCCGTCGCCCGCTGCCCTGCGCCGTCACTGGCGATCACGGTGCCGAGGCCGTACTTGTCGTGACTCACCCGGTCGCCGACCGCCAGCACCAGTGATGCCTTGTTCGCCCCGCTCTGCCAGCCGTTGAACCCGGTGGAACGCATCCCCCGGGCGGCCAGGCCGGCCTGCGCAGAGTCGCCGCCCGTGCGCTGTGCTCCGAACCCGCCGTACCCGGTATCGGTGCGTCGCGGCTCCACCCGGCGCCAGTCGACCAAGTGCTCGGGGATCTCCTGCAGAAACCGGGAGGCGGGGTTGCTCATCGGTTGCCCCCAGGCCGAGCGGATCAGGGCCCGCGAGACGTAGAGCCGTTGGCGCGCCCTGGTGATGCCGACGTAGGCCAGCCGCCGCTCCTCGGACAGTTCCTGCGGGTCGCCGAGCGAGCGCATGTGCGGGAACTGCCCGTCCTCCCACCCGGTGACGAAGACGATGGGGAACTCCAGCCCTTTTGCCGTGTGCAGCGTCATCAAGGTGACCACGCCCTCGCCGGAGTCGGGCAGCTGGTCGGCGTCGGCCACCAGGGACACCCGCTCCAGGAACGCCGCCAACGAACCCGGCTCGGGCAGGCCTTCCTGGACCGCTACGTCGGCGTCCTCGGCATTGTCGGTGAACTCGCGGGCCACGCTGACCAGCTCGGTGAGATTGTCCAGGCGGGAGGCGTCCTGCGGGTCGTCGCTGGCCTCGAGCTCCGCGCGGTAGCCGGTGCGCTCCAGCACTGCCTCGGTCACCTCCGCGATATCGGCACCCGCAACGTTGTCGTCGCCCTCCAACAACGCCCGGAGCCCGTCCATCAGCTCGACAAAGCCCGCGATGCAACGCTGCGAGCGGGTGTTCAGCAGCGGCACCTCACCTGCTGCGGCGGCACGCAACGCTTGGGCGAAGCCGATGCGCTGCCGCTCGGCATGGGTGGCGACGCACGCCTCGGCGCGGTCGCCGATACCACGACGCGGGGTGTTCAGGATCCGGCGCAGGCTGGCCTCGTCCTCAGGGTTGGCCAGCACCCGCAGGTAGGCCACCATGTCCCGCACTTCCTTGCGCTCGTAGAAGCGGACCCCGCCGACCACCTTGTAGGGCAGGCCGAGGCGGATGAACACCTCTTCCAGTGCGCGGGAGGAGTTGTTGGTGCGGTAGAACACCGCCACGTCGCCGAAGACCGCGTCACCTGCGTCCACCAGTCGGTCGATTTCGCTGGCCACGAAGGCGGCCTCGTCGTGCTCGTTGTCGCCCACGTAGCCGACGATCTGCTCACCGTCGCCGGAGTCGGTCCACAACCGCTTGTCCCGACGCTCGGTGTTGCGCGCGATGACCGCGTTCGCCGCGGTGAGGATCGTTTGGGTGGAGCGGTAGTTCTGCTCCAGCAGAATGGTGCGCGCGTCCGGGTAGTCACGTTCGAACTCGGTGATGTTGCGGATCGTGGCACCGCGAAACGCGTAGATGGACTGGTCGGCGTCCCCCACCACACAAAGCTCCGCCGCCGCGACGTCCTGACTGGCCCCGGAACCTTCCCCCGTCGCTCCGCTCGCCCTGGAACCTTCCCCCGTCGCTCCGCTCGCCCTGGTTAGCTCGCGCACCAGCATGTACTGCGCGTGGTTGGTGTCCTGGTATTCATCGACCAGCACGTGCCGGAAGCGACGGTGATAGTGCTCGGCGACGTCGGGAAAATCCTGCAGCAACGCCACCGTCTCGCCGATGAGGTCGTCGAAATCCAGCGCGTTGGCCGCCCGCAGCCGGCGCTGGTAGTCCCGGTAGACCTCCGCCACCCGCCGCTGAATGTCTTCCGCCGCGTCGTCGGCGGCCGTGTCCGGGTCGACCAGCTCGTTCTTCAGGTTGGAGATGTGGGTGGCCAGGGAGCGGGCGGCGTACCGCTTGGGGTCCAGGTCCAGATCGCGAGCGACCAGGGTGATCAACCGCCGGGTGTCGTCGGCGTCGTAGATGGAGAACGATGAAGTCAGCCCCGGCAGGTGCTGGGCCTCCCGACGCAGGATGCGCACGCAGGTGGAGTGGAAGGTGGAGACCCACATGTTTCGAGCCCGCGGCCCGACCAGCGCCGCCACGCGCTCACGCATCTCGGCGGCGGCCTTATTGGTGAAGCTGATGGCGAGCACCTGCCCCGGCTGGACCCGCCGCTCAGCCAGTAGGTAGGCGATCCGCCGGGTGAGCACAGCGGTCTTGCCCGAGCCGGCGCCTGCCACGATCAATAACGGTGAACCGGCGTGCAGCACAGCATCGCGCTGCGCCGAGTTGAGCCCGGCCAACAGCTCGGCGCCGGAGGAGGGCATTCCCGAGTTGGGCACAGTGGCGGCGTCGGGGGCGGGGGCGAGTGCAGGCACGGTGTTCATCGTCCACCCACGCTACCGGCGCCGGCCGACAATTCGACCCGCTTCGGCTCGTCACCGACGCCGTGGCACACTGAAATCCGTGCACAGCGCCTGGCGATTTTTTTACGGGTACCGGACTCCGGTGCCCGTGGCCTGAACACACGCCCACGAGCCCCGCGGTCTGCTTCCGGATCCGGGGCTTTCTCGTGAGCGGCCCGCGGTCACCGGCAGCACCCGCGGAGGTTGGACCCCACCTGAGGAGCACGCCATGACCAACCCCGGCACTACGCCGACCCCAGCCAACGCCGACCCCGACATCGCTGCGTTGCGGCTGGAGATCGATCAGCTCGACCGGACGATTCTCACTGCAATTCAACGTCGAACCGAGATCTCGCACGCGATCGGTGTCGCCCGCATGGCGTCGGGGGGCACCAAGCTCGTGCACGTACGCGAGATGGCGGTGCTGGAGCGGTTCAGTGAGCTGGGTCCCGAGGGGCGCCAGCTCGGCATGCTGCTGCTCAGCCTCGGCCGCGGCCGACTCGGCCACTAGCCGCAGAATCGGGCAGAATGCACGCATGACCACCATCGCCGTTGTCCTCGCCCTGGTTTCCCTCGTGGTCTCGCTGGCCAATGCCGGGTATCTCGGTTTGCTCGGTTCGGCGGCCAACAAGCGAGCCGGCGGGGGCGAGATCAGCACGTACGTCAAGGGCCAACTGCCGGTCGCGGCCGGGGCCACCGTCGCCTCCTTGGTCGCGCTGTTGTTCACCCAAGGCGGCCTCTTTCTCGACGTCCTGGCGATCCTGCTGGCCGTAGGAAGCGGTGCGACCGCTGCCACCGCGCTGCAAGGCACCCGCGCACGCTTCGCCAGTAATCGTTGATCGACCGACGAGGAGTCCACGCGACGTCGGCTAACCTGGGCACCCGTGGTTGACGAGACGCGCGGGGGCCGCGCGCACGACGCCGGGGACCTCGTCTCGGCACGCTACCGCTTGGTCTCCCGGATCAGCAGCGGCGGGATGGGTGCCGTGTGGTTGGCGCGCGACGAGCTCCTCGGTCGGGAGGTGGCGCTGAAACAGGTGCTGCCCCAGCCGGGCGCGGACGCGGCACAGGCCACGGAGCAGCGCGAACGCTCCCTACGAGAGGGACGCATTGCCGCCCGGTTGACCCATCCGCACGTCATCGCGATGTATGACGTCGCGCTCGACGGCGGCGAGCCCTGGCTGGTGATGGAGTACCTGCCCTCGCGCAGTCTCGCCGCCGTCCTCAACCACACCGGACCGCTACCGGTGACGGAGGTCAGACGCATCGGCGCGCAGCTCAGCGACGCGCTGGCGGCAGCACACCGGGTCGGGATCGTGCACCGCGACGTAAAGCCGGGCAACGTCCTCATCGCCGAAGGTGAGCACGGGCCACGCACCGTCAAGATCACCGATTTCGGCATCTCGCACGCCTATGGTGACGTCAATCTGACCCAGACCGGCATCCTGCACGGCACCCCGGCCTACCTGGCCCCCGAGGTCGCGCGGGGCGGCGAGCCCACCGAGGCCAGTGATGTCTTCTCGCTGGGGGCCACACTGTTCACCGCGGTGGAGGGTGACCCGCCCTTCGGCGTGAGCGACAACACCATCGCACTGTTGCATCGAGTGGCACGGGGCGAGGTCGGGCACCCCCAGCGGGCGGGCGCGATGACCTCGACGCTGCTGCAGATGCTCGAGCCCAACCCAGCGCATCGACTGACCATGAGCCAGGCACGCGACGCCCTGTCCGCCGCCGGCGCCGGCCAGGAACCCACCCGCATCGCTGCACCGGTCCTGCCGCCGCCACCCGCCCCGCGCCGACGCTCTTCGACGGGGCTGTGGGTGGCCGCGGGCGTGGTGCTCGCGCTGTTGTTGATCGCCGCCACCGTGGGCGTCATCGTCCTCGCCCGTAATCGGGACACCGCCACCGCAGCACCGCCGCCACCCGTGACGGCGACCCCGACTGCTGTACCCGCCGCCCCGCCGACCACTTCGGGTTCCCTGGAAACGACAACAACCGCAACCACGCCAACGACCACGACCACGACCACGCTAACAACAACTACGACCCCGCCAACAACAACTACGACACCGCCCACCACCACAGCGCCTGCCCTCAGCACCACTGCGTCGACGAGCGCGGTACGCGACTACTACGCCCTGCTTCCCAATGACACGGCGACCGCCTTCACGCGGCTCGGGCCCGACTTGAAGGCCCAGGGATTTGGTGCCTACGACAGTTTCTGGAGCTCCTTCCAACGCGTCACCGCGCGGAACACGTCCTCCAGCGATGGCGGCTCGACGGTGCGGGTAACGGTGGTCTTCGACCGCGGCCGCGGCTCCACCATCGAGGAAGATCACCTGCTCAAGCTGCTGCCGAGCGACGCGGGACCCTTGATCGACACGGACACTCTGCTCAGCTCGCGCTAGGGCGACCAGCTCAGACGATGTCGCGGCGGTATGCCCAGCGGGTGACGGCGTTGCGGTTGGACTCGACCGGCTGTGCGTGAATACTGTCGTCCTGCGAACACCTTTCACGCACAGGCAGCTCCGCTGCCCTACTCCCACTCGATCGTGCCCGGCGGTTTACTGGTCACGTCCAGCACCACCCGGTTCACCTCCGCGACCTCGTTGGTGATGCGGGTGGAGATGCGTTCCAGCACGTCGTAGGGCAGCCGCGTCCAGTCCGCCGTCATGGCATCCTCGCTGCTCACCGGGCGCAACACGATGGGATGACCGTAGGTTCGTCCGTCACCCTGCACACCGACGCTGCGGACATCGGCCAGCAGCACCACCGGACACTGCCAAATCTCCCCGTCCAGTCCGGCTGCGGTCAACTCCTCTCGTGCAATGAGGTCGGCCGCGCGCAGGGTTTCCAGCCGGTCCAGCGTCACCTCGCCGACGATCCGGATGGCGAGGCCTGGCCCAGGGAAGGGTTGGCGCGCCACGATGCCCTCAGGCAGACCCAGCTCGCGGCCGACAGCCCGTACCTCGTCCTTGAACAGCAGCCGCAGCGGCTCGACCAGGGCGAACTCCAGGTCATCGGGCAGTCCGCCGACGTTGTGGTGGCTCTTGATAGTGGCCGCACCGGTGCCGCCGCCGGACTCGACCACATCCGGGTACAACGTGCCCTGAACGAGGAACTCCACGCTGTCGTCGTGGGCCGCCGCGTCTCCGAGCACCCCCGCGGTCGCGCCCTCGAAGCTGCGGATGAACTCGCGGCCGATCGCCTTACGCTTTGCCTCCGGGTCCGAGGTACCCGCCAGCGCGGCCATGAACGTGTCCACCGCGTCGACGGTGACGAGCTTGGCGCCGGTGGCGGCCACGAAGTCGTTCTGCACCTGCTCCCGCTCCCCGGCGCGGAGCAGGCCATGGTCCACGAACACACAGGTCAGCTGATCGCCGATGGCTCGCTGGACCAGCGCCGCGGCCACCGCAGAGTCCACCCCACCGGACAGGCCGCAGATCGCCCGCTTCGCACCCACCTGCGTGCGGACCTGGTGAACCAGTGCCTCGGCGATGTTCGCCGGCGTCCAGTCGGCCTCGATACCGGCGATGTCGGTCAGGAAGCGGCGCAACACCTCTTGGCCGTGCGGGGAGTGCAGCACCTCGGGGTGGTACTGCACGCCGGCGAGGCGCCGCGCGGGGTCCTCGAAGGCCGCCACCGGGGCGCCGACACTGCTCGCGGTGACCGTGAACCCCGGAGGAGCTGCGGTCACCGCATCGCCGTGGCTCATCCATACCGGCTGGGTCGGCGGCAGCCCGTCGTGCAGCACACCACCGTCGACAGCGAGCTCGGTGCGGCCATACTCGCGGGTTCCGGTGTGCGCCACCGTCCCGCCGAGGGCGCCGGCCATGGCCTGGAAGCCGTAGCAGATCCCGAAGACCGGCACACCCGCGTCGAACAACGCCGGGTCCAGTTGCGGTGCGTCGTCGACGTAGACACTGGCCGGGCCGCCGGAAAGCACCACCGCGGCGGGTTTGCGGGCCACGATGTCGGCCACCGAGGTCGTGTGCGGCACCACCTCGGAGTACACCTGCGCCTCGCGAACCCGCCGGGCGATCAGCTGGGCGTACTGGGCGCCGAAGTCGACCACCAGCACCGGGTGGGCATCGTCGAGGAGCTGTTCAGGGGTGTCGGACACGTGCTTCAGCCTAAAGCGTTCAGCGAGAGGCACTGCACGGTCGTCGCGGCGGCACTCCGGCGACCGTGGAGCATATCTCGGCCGCTCGCGGTCAGATCGCGATGTCGTCCTTGTGCACGACGGTCAGCGGCAAGCGCAGCGCACCGGGAGCGTCGGCGGGCACCACCGGCTGCCGCGGGGACACCGCGTCGACCCGCGTGTAGGCGGCGGTCTGCTCGGGGCGGCAGTCGTGCTCGCCCTGGTTGGGCCACAAAGAGAATGCCCGTTCGGCCTGCGCGGTGATGGTCAGCGAGGGGTTGACCCCGAGGTTTGCCGAGATCGCGGCGCCGTCCACCACGCTGAGACCTGGGTATCCGTAGACCCGGTGGTAGGGGTCGATCACGCCGTGCTCCGCGTCCGCCCCGATGGCACACCCGCCGATGAAGTGAGCGGTCAGCGGAATGTTGAAGAGCTCGCCCCAGGTGCCACCGGCCACACCGTCGAGGTGGCGGGCCATCCGCTTGGTCGCCTCATTGCCCGCGGGGATCCACGTCGGGTTCGGCTCGCCATGACCTTGCTTACTACTGAGCGTGCGCCCGAACAGCCCCTTCTTGGTGAAGGTCGTGATGGAGTTGTCCAGATTCTGCATGACCAGGGCGATGATGGTGCGCTCGCTCCAGTTCTTGGTGGTCATCAGCCGCAGGAACATCAGCGGATGATGCACCAGCTCGATCAAGAACTGCACCCAGCGCGGCCGCGGGCCGTCGCCGTCGGTCTGCAGGGTCTGCAGCAGGCCCATCGCGTTGGACCCCTTGCCGTAGCGCACCGGCTCGATGTGCGTCGAGGAGTCCGGGTGGAACGAGGACGTGATCGCCACGCCCCTGGTGAAGTCCCGCGTGGGGTCCACCCGGTAGCCGCTGGCCCCAACGATGGACTCGGAGTTGGTGCGGGTGAGCTCGCCGAGCGTGGGCGAGAGCTTCGGCAGCTTCCCCGCGTCCTTCATGGCGAACAGCAGGTGCTGGGTGCCCCAGGTTCCGGCCGCCAGCACGACCTGCCCGGCGGTGATGGTGCGGGGACGCTTGCGCAACCAGGTACCGGTGCGCTGGGTGGTGACCGACCAGGTGCCGTCCTTGCGCTGCTCCATGGCGGTGGCGGTGGTCAGCGGCAGCACCTCGGCACCTGCAGACTCGGCGAGGCCCAGGTAGTTTTTCACCAGCGTGTTCTTCGCCCCCACCCGGCACCCGGTCATGCAGGAGCCGCACTCGGTGCAACCCGTGCGCTCAGGCCCGACCCCACCGAAGTAGGGGTCAGCGGCCTTCTCGCCCGCAGTACCGAAATACACCCCCACCGGCGTGGGGCCGAACGTCTCCCCCACCCCCATCTCCTCGGCGACTGCCTTCATGACCACATCCGACGGCGTATGCGTGGGGTTGGTGACCACGCCGAGCATGCGCTGGGCCTGCTCGTAGTGCGGGGTGAGCTCCTCGCGCCAGTTGGTGATCTGCGACCACTGGGTGTCGGCGAAGAACGGGTCCCCTGGCTGGTACAGCGTATTGGCGTACACCAGCGAGCCGCCGCCGACGCCCGCGCCGGCCAGCACCAGCACGTCCTTGAGCTTGTGAATGCGCTGGATCCCGAAACAGCCCAGCTTCGGCGCCCACAGGAAGCGACGCAGGTCCCAGGAGGTCTTGCCGAACTCGTCGTCGGCGAAGCGCCGTCCCGCCTCGAGCACGCCGACGCGATACCCCTTCTCGGTCAGCCGCAGCGCAGCGACGCTGCCGCCGAAGCCCGATCCAATCACCAACACGTCATAGTCGGTCGTGGGCACGCGTCACCTAACCTATCTCTGGAGTGGAGGTTACCTGTAAACGACGATAACACCACTAACCGCGCACAGTCAGGCCCACCCGCTGGAACTCTTTCAGGTCGGAGTACCCCGACTTGGCCATCGCCCTACGCAGGCCACCCACCAGGTTGAGGGTGCCGTACGGGTCGTCGGACGGGCCGAGCAGCACCCGCTGCAACGACGGCCGATCCTCGCTCACCGCCACCGGCATCACTGCGCCCCGCGGCATGGACGGATGCGCGGCCGCCGAGGGCCAGTACCAGCCTGAACCAGCGGACTCCGCGGCCAGTGCCAGCGGCGAGCCGATCATCGCCGCGTCGGCACCGCACGCGATAGCCTTGGCCAGGTCACCAGAGCCGTAGATGTCCCCATCGGCGATGACGTGCACGTAGCGGCCCCCGGTCTCGTCGAGGTAGTCCCGGCGCGCCGCGGTAGCGTCGGCGATCGCGGTGGCCATCGGCACGCCGATGCCCAGTACCTCCCCCGTGGTGGTGGCGCCCTCGCTGGACCCGTAGCCGACGATGACGCCCGCGGCTCCGGTCCGCATGAGGTGCAGTGCTGTGCGGTGATCGCTCACCCCGCCGGCGACGACCGGGACGTCGAGCTCGGCGATGAACGTCTTGAGATTCAACGCAGCTGGACCCTGCGCGGTGCTGCTCACGTGCTCCGCGGAGATGATCGTGCCCTGCACCACCAGCAGGTCGATGCCGGCCTTGACGAGGGCGGGAGTGAGCGCAGCTGCGTTCTGCGGGCTGACGCGCACCGCGACGGTGACCCCGGCGGCACGAACCTGCTCGATGGCCACCCCCAGCAGCTCGGGTTGCAGCGGCGCCGCGTGCAGCTCCTGCAGCAGCCGAATCGCCTCACCGGGGTCGTTGGACTGCGCGGCCCGGTCACCGACCCGCTCCAGCTGGGCGGCGACGTCGGCGTGCCGGGCCCACAGTCCTTCGCCGTTGATGACCCCCAGGCCGCCGAGGCGCCCGAGCTCGATGGCGAACTCGGGGGACACCAACGCGTCGGTGGGGTGGGCGAGCACGGGGATGTGGAAGCGGTAGGCGTCCAGCTGCCACGATGTGGACACTTCCTTGGACGAGCGGGTGCGCCGCGACGGCACGATGTTGACGTCGTGCAGCTCGTGGGTGCGTCGGGCGGTGCGGCCCATGCCGATCTCGACGAGGTCGCGCACGCGCGCCCCTTTCTGTGGTTTGTCCGGGCGGTCTAGCGGCTGACGTAGTTGGGCGCCTCGACGGTCATCGTGATGTCGTGCGGATGGCTTTCCTTGAGGCCGGCGGAGGTGATCTGCACAAAGCGGGCCTGCTGCAGCTGCGCAATGGTGTCGCTGCCGGTGTAGCCCATCGCGGAGCGCAGACCGCCGATCAGCTGATGGGTGACCTGGGCCAGCGGACCACGGAAAGGCACCCGGCCCTCGATGCCTTCCGGAACCAGCTTGTCCTCGCTGAGCACGTCGTCCTGGAAGTAGCGGTCCTTGGAGAACGACTTGGTGTCCCCGCGGCTCTGCATGGCGCCGAGTGAGCCCATGCCCCGGTAGGTCTTGAACTGCTTGCCGCCCACCAGGATCAGCTCACCGGGCGACTCGGCGGTGCCGGCGAGCAACGAGCCGAGCATCACCGTGCTGGCACCGGCGGCAATGGCCTTGGCGATGTCCCCGGAGAACTGCAGCCCGCCGTCGGCGATGACGGGAACCCCCGCGGGCCCGCACACCGCGGCCGCTTCGAGGATCGCGGTCACCTGGGGTGCGCCGACCCCGGCGACCACTCGGGTGGTGCAGATGCTGCCCGGCCCGACGCCGATCTTCACCGCGTCCACACCGGCCTCGACCAGCGCCGCAGCCCCCTCGCGGGTGGCCACGTTGCCGCCGATCAGTTGCACCCGCTCGCCGACCTCGGAACGCAGCTTGGCCACCATGTCCAGTACCGGGCGGCTGTGCCCGTGCGCGGTGTCGACGACGAGCACGTCCACCCCGGCGTCGATCAACGCCATCGACCGCTGCCAGGCGTCATCACCGATGCCCACGGCCGCCCCGACCAGGAGTCGGCCGTCGTGGTCCTTGGTCGCATCGGGGTACTGCTCGGTCTTCACGAAGTCCTTGACGGTGATCAGTCCGCGCAAGGTGCCCTGACCGTCGACGATCGGCAGCTTCTCCAGCTTGTGGCGTCGCAGCAGCCCGAGCGCGGCGTCCGCGGTGACGCCAACCTGCGCGGTGATCAACGGGGCTCGGGTCATCACCTCGGACACCGCGCGGGCATGATCCTGCTCGAAGCGCATGTCCCGGTTGGTGATGATGCCGACCAGGGCACCGTCGTCGTCGGTGACCGGCAGGCCCGAGATCCGGAAGCGCGCGCACATGGCGTCGACGGTCGCGAGCGTGTCACTCGGCGAGCAGGTGACCGGGTCGGTGACCATCCCGGCCTCGGACCGTTTCACGGTCTCGACCTGCGCCGCCTGGTCGGTCAGCGAGAGGTTGCGGTGCAGCACGCCCATACCGCCCGCGCGCGCCATCGCGATGGCCATCCGCGACTCGGTGACCGTGTCCATGGCCGAGCTGACCAACGGCACGGCGAGCCGGATCCCTCGGGTGAGCTGGGTCGAGGTGTCCGCCTCGTTGCGCATGATCTCCGACGCCGCGGGCAGCAGGAGCACGTCATCGAAAGTCAGCCCCAGCATCGCGACCTTTCCCGCGTCGTCGCCGCCGGTGTGCACCGGGCCTGCTGCGCTGCTCATGGGTGGCGACCTCTTCCATATCACGGATGCCCGGTAGGAACCGAGTGTTAGGTCTGCATCGTATCGGCTAGCAGGGACGGCCGTGTCCTGCGTACCGTGTAGGGGTGCGCGATCAATTGCCTCCCGGACTGCCACCCGACCCGTTCGCCGGTGACCCGACGGACCCGTCGGCCGCACTCGACGCCTTGGAGCCCGGTGAGCCCTTGGACACCGAGGAGCGCCACGCCGTGGAAGAGGATCTCGCCGACCTCGCCGTGTACGAGGCGCTGCTGGGCCACCGCGGCGTTCGCGGACTGGTGGTGTCTTGCGAAGACTGCCAGCAGGAGCACTACCACGACTGGGACATGCTGCGCGCCAATCTGTTGCAGCTGCTGGTGGACGGAACGGTACGTCCGCACGAGCCTGCCTACGACCCGCAGCCGGACGCCTACGTGACGTGGGACTACTGCCGTGGCTACGCCGACGCGGTCACCGGGAACGACCCGATCGGCTCCTGAACTGGTTCAGGCTCCCGGCTGGGTGGTTACCTGCGGCACGACCGCGGCAGGCGTGGAACCTGGGGTTGTCGCTGACGGCGTCGCGGTCGGTGCCGTCGTTGTGGTCGTGGTCGGCGGCGTCGTCGTCGTCGGTGCCGTCGTCGCAGGTGGAGAAGGCACCACGGTGGTCGTCGGAATGGGCGACGGTGTGGCGCTTGGCGTCCGCGAGGGTGTCGGGACGGCACTCGGGGCAGGGGCCAGCGGAGGCGAAACCGGGCTCGGTCGCGGTGGCACGGTCACCGTCGCGGCGGGTGGTGGCGTGGTCACCTGCGTAGGTGCGGGGGGTACCGGGGGCGCTGGAGTGCGGACCGGGGGCTCGGTCGAGGCGCCGAGCCGCGCGGCCAGCACGGACCACTGTGCGGACAGCGCAGCGCGGCCGTCGTCGGTGTTGACCGCCCGCAGCTCGGCACTCACCCGGGCCAGCGCGTCGCGGGCGGCCTCCGGAGTTCCTGCGGCCAGGGCACGCTGGGCCAACCCGATATCGAGCTGGGCCTGCGTCGCTGCGGCGACCGAGCGGGCGTGGTCGGCGTAGACCACCTGGGTGACGCCCCACAGCGGATCACCGGGCCGCGAGTCGTGCGCGAGCAGGGCCACCCCGGACATCGCGATGACCACCGCCGCTGCCGCAGCCGCGACCGGGGTGAGCAGGCGACGACGTGTCGTGCTCCGCGCCTGAGACGCCAGCGCACGTTCGGCCGCAGGCAGGTCGGGTTGGGCGGGCAAATCTGCGCCCTCGATGTCCCGCTTCCAGGCGAGCAGGAGGCGCGTGAGTTCGGACTCCCCGGGTGATCGTGTTTCCCGCCGCAGCGACTCCACGAGGGCGTCGTCGGTCTGCACCGCACTCAGACTCAGTCCCACCGGTAGTACCGTCGGCACGTCTTCGTTTTCGTTCATGTCGCTTCACCGGCATTGGCGGCCTCGGCGGCCAAGGCTTCCTTGAGCTTGGTGAGCCCGCGGTGCTGGGCCACCCGCACGGCGCCCGCAGTTCCACCCACCGCGGCGGCCGTCTCCTCCGCGGACATCCCGACGACCAAACGCAGCACCAGTATCTCGCGCTGCCGCTCCGGCAGGGTGTCCAGCAGCGACGCCATCCGAGCAGCAGCCTCCGCATCCAGCGCCCGCTGTTCGGGACCGTCGGTTTCTGCCTCTGCCTCGGGAACCTCGGCCACCAAGTCGGCCCGGTTGCGCGCGGCGCTCCGGTGCGCATCGGCCACCTTGTGGGAGGCAATGCCGTACACGAAAGCCAGGAAGGGGCGGCCCTGGTCGCGGTAACGCGGTAACGCGGTGATCACGGCGAGACACACCTCCTGTGCGACGTCATCGGCGGAACCGTAGCCCCGGTGGGACGCTCCGACGCGTGCGCGGCAATACCGCACCACGATCGGTCTGATGGCTTCAAGGACACGGGCGAGGGCTGCACGATCGCCGCGCACCGCTGCGGTGGCGTCCTCGTCCAGCCCCTCCCCCGGTATGTCCATCGCTCGCGTTCACTCCAGCGTTACGCCGTCCAGGTCTCCGGTGGCCGGGCACTGCTTGATTGCCCTCTCGTCGCCGGGTCCACCGTAGCCGCTGACCGTTCAGGCGAGCACTCCACCGCGTCGGTGCAGCAGCGCGGTTGTGGTCTGCACCTGGCCCTCGGCCTCCGGGCCGGGCTCCAGCGCGTTCAGCAACATCGCCGCGGCCCACTGCAGCGGCAGCAGGCCGAGTGCTGCGGACTCGCCCACCAGCTCGCTCGCGAGTTGACCGCCATCGCGACCCTGGGCTGCCGCGAGGACGAGGCGGGACTTCACCTGATGACGTCGCGACGGACACCGCTGCGCCAGCACAGCGCCCCGTTTGGCGTGCTCCAGCGCCCTGCACCGAGTACCGGTGCACAGGGCGGTTTCCGCGGACACCCAGTGCCAGCGCAGTCGACCGCGCCACCCGGCCGCCTCCAGGTGTGGCTCGCATCGGGCCAGCAGGCGCTGTGCCACCGAAGCCTGCCCGCTGCCCAGTGCGTCGGCGGCCAAGCCGAGCAGCGCGTCGACCCACGCCTGCGGGTTCGAGGCGGCAACCAGTGCGCGAGCATCCCATGGTTGCGCCGCCGCGTGTCTGCCGAGCTGGCGCAGGTGCGACCCGCGGGTGCTCGCGGCCAGCGAGACCCAAGGGCCGCCCTTGGGCTCCCGCAGGATGAGGTTCAGCTCGGTCTGCGCCGCGGCGTAGCGGCCCTGGCCGCCGAGTGTCACCGCCCGCCACCACCGGCCCGTCGTCGTGCTGGCCGAGGGCAGCGGATGAGTGCCCGGATACTCGCCGAATGCCGCGTCGTACAGCAACGCCTCGTCGGCGGTCACCGTCACGTCCTTCCCGACACGCGACAGGGGCCGCACTCCGATGTGAAGTGCGGCCCCTGTCGTCTCACTCAGAAGCCGGGACCGTGCCCGTGGCCATGCCCGTGACCCTGGCCGCCGGCGGCGTCCTCGGGCGTCTGCTCCTTCTTCTCCACCACCGCACTCTCGGTGGTGAGCACCATCCTGGCGATGGAGGCGGCGTTGATCACCGCGGACCGGGTGACCTTGACCGGGTCCACGATACCCTCGGCCACGAGGTCGCCGTAGGACAACGTTGCCGCGTTGAAACCCTGGCCGGCGGGCAACGCCGCGACCTTGTTGACCACCACGGAGCCTTCCTCGCCCGCGTTGGCTGCGATCCAGAACAACGGCGCGGACAGCGCGGTGCGCACCACGGCTACTCCGGTTGCCTCGTCTCCGGTGAAGCCGAGCGAACCGTCGAGCGACTCCGCAGCGTGCACCAGCGCGGAGCCACCGCCGGCCACAATGCCCTCTTCGACCGCGGCCTTGGCTGCGGCGACGGCGTCTTCCACCCGGTGTTTGCGCTCCTTGAGCGCGGTCTCGGTGGCCGCACCGACCTTGACCACGGCAACGCCGCCGGCGAGCTTGGCCAGACGTTCTTCCAGCTTCTCGCGGTCCCAGTCGGAGTCGGTTTCCTCCACCTCGCGACGCAGCTGCGCGACGCGCCCGGCGATGTCCTCGGCGCTGCCCGCACCGTCGACGAGGGTGGTGTCGTCCTTGGTGACGACGATGCGGCGAGCGGTGCCCAGCGCGTCGAGGCCGGTCTCCTTCAACGACAGGCCGACCTCAGCGGTGATGACCTGCGCGCCGGTGACGATGGCGAGGTCGTCGAGGAAGGCCTTGCGGCGGTCGCCGAAGAACGGCGCCTTGACCGCGCAGGCCTTCACGGTCTTACGGATTGCGTTGACCACCAGGGTGGACAGGGCCTCACCCTCAATGTCCTCGGCCACGATCAGCACCGGTTTGCCGCTCTCGGCGATCTTCTCGAGCAGCGGCAACAGCTCGGCCAGCGAGCTGATCTTGTCCCGGTGCAGCAGGATGTGAGCGTCTTCCAGCACGGCCTGCATCGACTCGGTGTCGGTGACGAAGTACGGCGAGATGTAGCCCTTGTCGAACTGCACACCCTCGGTCACCACCAGCTCGGTGTCCAGAGTGGACGACTCCTCCACCGTGACCACACCGTCGGCGCCGACGGCGGTCATCGCCTCGCCGACCATCGTGCCGACCTCCTCGTCGCGCGAGGACACGGTGGCGACCTGGGCGATCGCGTCCGCACCGACCACGGGAGTGGCCGAGGCCACGAGCACCTCGGCGATCTTGGTGGCGGCCGCGTCGATGCCCTTGCCCATCGCCATCGGGTTTGCCCCCGCGGCAATGTTGCGCAGTCCGGCGCGGACCATGGCCTGGGCGAGCACGGTGGCCGTGGTGGTGCCGTCGCCGGCGACGTCGTTTGTCTTGGTAGCCACGCTCTTGACCAGCTGCGCCCCAAGGTTCTCGAACGGGTCGTCCAGCTCGATCTCGCGGGCGATGGTCACACCGTCATTGGTGACGGTGGGGCCACCGAAGCTCTTGGCCAGCACCACGTGGCGGCCACGCGGGCCGAGGGTCACCTTGACGGTGTCGGCCAGCTTGTCCACGCCCCGCTCCATCGCGCGGCGGGCACTCTCGTTGAACTCGATCTGCTTGGGCATGTTGTTCCTATGCTCCCTGTCCGGGAAATGCGGCACACAGACGTGCTCGCGTGATGGACGAACACCGCCCCGGGGGCCCGGCTGACACCGGACCGCCGGGGCGGGACTCGAACGGCTTACTTACTTGCTGACGACAGCCAGCACGTCGCGCGCCGAGAGAATCAGGTACTCCTCATTGGCGTACTTGATCTCGGTGCCGCCGTACTTGCTGTAGATGACGACATCGCCAGGGGCGACGTCCATCGGAACGCGGTCGCCCTTCTCGCTGATGCGGCCGGGACCGACGGCGACGACGGTGCCCTCCTGGGGCTTCTCCTTGGCCGTGTCGGGGATGACCAGGCCGGAGGCGGTAGTCGTCTCGGCCTCGTTGGCCTGGACGAGGATCTTGTCCTCAAGCGGCTTGATGTTCACGCTCGCCACGATGAGACCTCCACTTTCAGGGGTCGTAGCGTGCCGGGGAAGACCCCGGCACTGGGGATGATGACGGATGCTCAGTGCAACATCCCGGTCGGCTGCGTCGTCGCGGGAGCCGAAGCTGGCCGGGTGTTACTTGGCACTCTATATGTGCGAGTGCCAGCGCTCAACAGTCGCCCTGTGTCGGTCACCACATGCACGCGTTCTGGGGCAAGATGGTCACTCGACCGGGTGGTGTCGAGCGGAGCCGAGGGTAATGATGACGCAGCACGAGCAGAGCAGGATCAGTCGCCGAGGGTTTCTCGGCTCAGCCGGGGCGCTCGGCGCCCTGTGGGTGGTCGGCACGGCGACCCCGGCACAGGCGCTCGGCCGCGCCCTGGCCGTCACGACCAAGCGCGCGATGCACACCGCGGGTACCACGCTGGAGTCGGTGGCGGCGCGGGTCAGTGCCACCGGATACACCAGGCTGAGGGCCGGCCACGGGTGGCCGCTGGTGGTGCGCTCCGAGCTCGCCGAAGCAAAGAGGGGCCGGGACGACACCCGGGACGCGCTCGCGTGCTTCGTGCAGTTCACCGACGTGCACGTGGTCGACGACGAGAGCCCGGTGCGCTTCGAGTACGTGCACCCGTTCACCGGCTCCGCGTACCGGCCGCACGAGATCCTCTCCACCCAAGGCACCTCCTCGTTGGTGCGCCGGGTCAACTCCCTGGTCGCGGGCGGCAACGGTGGACCGTTCACCGGCCGGCCCTACGACTGCATGGTGTCCACCGGGGACAACACGGACAACCACGAGCACGTGGAGCTGGACTGGTTGATGGCCTCGTTCAACGGCGGCACGATCACCCCCAGCACCGGCGACCCGCTGCGCTACGAGGGTGTGCAGAACTCCGGGGTGCCGCTGTACTGGAACCCCGAGTCCACCATGCGCGACCTGTACAAGGACCACGGGTTCCCGCACATCCCGGGACTGCTGTCCGCAGCCATCAAGCAGTTCGAGGCGCCCGGCATCGATCTGCCCTGGTACAGCGTGTTCGGCAACCACGACGACAGCGTGGAGGGAACGTTACCCAGTGGCATTCCCTTCTTTGACGACGCCTACGTGGGCAACCGCAAGATCGAAGGGGCGAGCTCGGATGCCGCCGCCCGCAACCTGGTAGACGCCATGGCGACCCGGCCGCAGGAGGTGGCCGCGCTGGTTCCCCAGACCGCAGGCATCGTCCGTACCGTCACCCCCGACCCGCGTCGCGCACCGTTCACCCCGCAGCAGTACATCGCCGCCCACCTGAAGGCAGAGAACACCGGGCCGGGCCCGGTGGGGCACGGGTTCGCCGAAGGCAGTGACATCAGCGGGATCGCCTACTACACGTTCCCGATCGGCCAGGGCATCACCGGCATCACCCTGGACTCCACCAACCGGATCGGGTTCACCGACGGCTCCCTGGGTGACGCCCAGTTCCGCTGGATCGAACGGGTGCTCACGGCGGGCAGCAGCCGCTACTTCGACAGCACCGGTCACCAGAGCACGCACGCGGCGCCGGACACCTACTTCATCCTGTTCAGCCATCACACCTCGACGACAATGAACAACCTGCTGCCCGACCCGGCCAACCTGTTCGAGCCCCGCCACAGCGGGCCCGAGCTGGTGGCTCTGCTGCAGCGCTTCCCCAACGTCCTCGCCTGGGTCAACGGGCACACCCACGTCAACGACATCAACCCGCGCATGGGGCCCACACTTGAGCGCAGCTTCTGGGAGATCAACACCGCCTCGCACATCGACTACCCCCAGCAGGCCCGGCTGCTAGAGGTGGTGGACAACCACGACTCCACGCTGTCGATCTTCACGACGTTGATCGAGGCGGACAGCCCGTACCAGGTCAAGTACGACGACAGGTCTCCCGAGGGCTTGGCGTCGTTGTACCGTGAGTTCTCCCTCAACGACGTCCACTACGACCCGGCCAGGCTCGGCCTCCCCAAGGACCACAACACCGAGCTGTTGCTACCCAATCCGTTGGCCGGCACGGTCCACCGCGTGGCCAGGCGCAGCTGGGCAGCTGCGCTCATGCCCCAGCCGGCACTCACCCACTGATCGGGCTCAGCGCACGCTGGTGGTGACGGCCATCGCCGGATCGGTGGCGATGGCCAGGTCGGAGGGGGCAGTGCCGGCCGCGACGAGGTGCGCGCCGAGCGCGGCAACCATGGCGCCGTTGTCGGTGCACAGCCCGGCCCGGGGCACCCGGAGCCGAATACCGGCTGCGACACAGCGTGTCTCGGCCATCTCGCGGAGCCGGGAGTTGGCCGCGACCCCACCGCCGATCATCAGGGTGTCCACGCCGACGTCGGTGGCGGCCCGGATCGCCTTGCGGGTGAGCACGTCGGCCACGGCCTCCTGAAAGCTGGCGGCCACGTCCGCGCGGGGCACCGGGGTACCCGCTCGTTCCAGCGCCTCGACGTGCCGCGCGACCGCCGTCTTCAGCCCGGAGAAGGAGAAGTCGTGGCGAGAGTCTTTCGCACCCATCATGGCGCGCGGGAACGCCACGGCAGCGGGGTCGCCGTCGCGGGCCAACCGGTCCAGCGCCGGGCCGCCGGGAAAGCCCAGCCCCAGTAGCCTAGCCACCTTGTCGAAGGCTTCACCTGCCGCGTCGTCGACGGTGGCGCCCAGCGGCACCACCGGCTGGGCCAGGTCGGCGACCCGCAGGATGGAGGAGTGGCCGCCGGACACCAGCAGTGCCAGGCAGGGCGGTAACGGGCCGTGCTCCAGGGTGTCCACTGCCACGTGTGAGCCGAGGTGGTTCACCCCGTAGAAGGGCACCCCCCAGGCCGCGGCGTAGGCCTTGGCCGCGGCCACCCCGACGAGCAGGGCGCCGGCGAGTCCAGGGCCCGCCGTGACGGCCACGGCGTCCGGACGCCGTACGCCGGCCGCGTGCAGCGCCCGTTGCACGGTGGGTGCCATCGCCTCCAGGTGCGCGCGGGAGGCGACCTCGGGGACCACCCCGCCGAAGCGGGCGTGCTGCTCGACGCTGGAGGCCACCTCGTCCGCCAACAGGGTGAGCGCGCCGTCCTCGCCCAAGCGCACGATGCCGACGCCGGTCTCGTCACAGCTGGTCTCGATGCCCAACACGACGGTCATCGCTGCACCGCCGGGCGGCGCATGGAGTAAGCGTCGGCCCCGCTGGGCTGGTAATACCGGCGTCGAATGCCGACCACGTCGAAGCCGGCTCGGCGATACAGCGCCTGCGCCGCCGCGTTGTCGGTACGGACCTCCAGCCAGGTGTCCCCGCCGTGCGCGTCGGCCACCCGCAGCAGCTCAGCCAGCAACGCCCAGCCGATACCGCGGCGGTGCTGCATGGGGTCGACGCCGATGGTGTGCACCTCGGTCTCCGGGTCGCTGGCGCGACCGAGCCGCGCGATTCCCGCGTACCCGAGAACCCGTTCGGCCTCGCGCGCGCACACGTAGTGGTGGTGCGGCTGGGCCAGCTCGGTCAGGAAGGCGTCCTCGCTCCACGGGTCCTCACCGGGGAACAGTGCCGCCTCCAGCTCAGCGCACCGGGGGACGTCCTCGGGCGCCATCGCGGTGATCTCGATGCTCATCCCCCTACCACCGGGCGGTTCGCCGTGGCCACCGCGTCGGGGCGGCGCAGGTACAACGGCACCAGGGGCGCCGGGGGCGTAGCGGCCAGCAGCTCGCGGGCCACCAGCCGAACCAGCGCCGCCGGGTCCGGGCTCTCCGGGTCGACCAGGGGCCGGTCGAACAGCGCAGCGTGCTGCGGGGAACCGGCGACTGCGGTGGCCGCACCGGCGTCGACGTCACCCGGCCGGGAGACTGCAGGGCCCTCGGTACGGGCGCCATGGTCATAGCACGCCCAGTACACCTCCTTGCGGCGGGCGTCGGTGACCACCAGCAGCGGGCCGGCGTGCTGCGCCGCGCCCGCGACGGCGTCCAGACTGCACACCCCGTGCACCGGGATATCCAGGGCATCGCCGAAGGCAACCGCCGTCACCATCCCCACCCGCAGACCGGTGTAGGGCCCGGGCCCGGCTCCGCACACCACCGCATCCAGCTCCTGCGCAGTGATCCTCGCCTCGGCGAGGCACTCGAGCACCTGCGGGGTCAGGACCTCGGCGTGAGCCCTGGCGTCAACCGTCCGACGACAGGCCACTGGGCGCGTGACGCCGTCCGGACCCAACTCCACCACGGCCGCGAGGACGGTTGGGGTGGAGGTGTCCACGGCAAGCACAAGCACGGAGACGGAGGTTACTCGTGCGGCGTCACCCATTCCGTGCTCACGGTGCGTTCTTCAGTGTCAAGGTGGCGGCGCAGTCGCACCAGCAAGTGACGATCCGAGAGACGTTCGACCAGCCCGGCACCCCACTCGACCACCACCACGGCCTCGGTGAGGTCAGTGTCCAGGTCCAGTGCGTCGAGCTCGGCGAGAACGTCCTGCGCGATCCCCAAGCGGTAGGCGTCCACGTGGACCAGTGGGATGCCCCTGCTGCCCGCGGGGTGCTCACGGGCGATGACGAAGGTGGGCGAGGTCACTGGCCCGGCCACGCCGAGACCGACGGCAATCCCCCGCACCAGCACCGTCTTGCCCGCCCCCAGAGGGCCGTCCAGCACCACCAGATCACCGGCTTGCAGCCTGCGCCCGAGCCCGGCGCCGAACGCTTCGGTGTCCTTCGGGGTCGGGAGCCGCTCAGGCACGCGCGCGCAGGCCGCGCCGCCGGCTCGGCCGGTTCGCCCGAGCGAGCAGTCCGAGCAACGCATCGGTCACCAGGTCAGGCTGCTCGAGCTGCAGCAGGTGCCCGGCCCCGGGCACGGGCACCAGCTCGGCCTCGGGCAGGGTCTCCCCGATGAGCGCGGTGTGCCGGTATGGCGTCATCCGGTCCGCTTCGCCGCACAGCACCAGCACTGGACGTCCGGTGAGCGCGGGGAGTGCGGCGAGTTCGTCGTGCGCGGCGAGCGTGGGCAGGAAGTCGAGCACCGTCCGAATCGGGGTGCTGGCGATCATCCGCTCGGAGAATTGGGCCACCGCCTTGTCGGTGTGCTTGTCGCCGTAGGACATGGCCCGCACGATCGGGCCGAGCAGGACGTCCACCGGCGGGCGTCCACGCTGGACCAGGCTGGGGCCGAGGTTGCCTGCCCAGCGCAGCGCGCCGATCACGGGGTTGCGGGCGGACAGGCCGAATCGGGACGGTGCCATGCCGTTGGCGGCGGTGGCGATGAACGCCACGGCAGCGACCTGGGTGTTGAACAGCTCGGGGCGCTGGCGGGCGAGGGCCATGATCGCCATACCGCCCATCGAGTGTCCGACGAGGACCACCGGGCCGGTCGGGGCGACCGCGCGCAGGACCGCATGCAGGTCGCGGCCCAGCTGGTCGATCGTGCAGCGCTTGGCCTTGGACACCCCGGAGCGCCCGTGACTGCGGTGGTCGTAGAACACCAGACGGGCGTCGGTGTGCTCGGGCAGATCGCGCCGCTGGAAATACCACGAGCCCATGTTGAGGCAGAAACCGTGCACGAACACCACGGTCAACGAGGCCTTGGTACTACCGACCTCCTCGACCTTCAACGGCACGCCGTCATCGGCGGCCACGGTGGACACCCGATCGACCGGCAGCAGGCCGAAGCCGTCCACTGTGTACGGGGAGGCTCCGAGGCGGCGCACCGCCTCCACGTGCACGGTCGCCGCGGCGGCCGCCACCCCAACGGCTCCCCCGGCCAGGCTTGCTTTGCCCCATGCGCTCATGTCGGCTGATCTCCTCCCGCATAGCTGCGCTGCACGCGGCCGTGCACTCCGGTGACCACCTCGTAGTGGATCGTTCCCAATGCGTTCGCCCAGTCCTGCGCCAGGGGTTCACCCAGATCCCCGGTGCCGAAGAACACAGCAGTGTCACCCTCTGCGACGCCACCGCCGTCCGGACCGCAGTCCACGACCACCTGGTCCATGCAGATCCGGCCCACCACCGGCCGTCGTTGCCCACCCAGCCAGACGTCGAGCCGATTGGTCAACACGCGCGGCACCCCGTCGGCGTAACCGATGGGCAACAGCGCGACGGTAGTGTCCCGCGGCGCCGTCCACAGGTGGCTGTAGGAGACTCCCTCGCCCGCGGCGACCCGTTTGATCAGGGCCACGCGCGTGCGCAGGGTCATCGCCGGACGCAGCCCGAAGTCCCCGGCCTCGGGCACCGGCGTCAGCCCGTACACGGCGATTCCGGGACGGACCATGTCGAAGCCCAGGTCGGGGCGGGTGAGGGCAGCCGCGGAGTTCGCCAGGTGCACCACCGCCGGACGGACGCCGACTGCCCGGGCCTGGGCGAGCGCGTCGGTCAACCGCTGCGCCTGCAGGTCGTTCATCGGGTTCGTCGGTTCGTCCGCGCACGCCAGGTGGGAGAACAGACCTCGCACCTCGACCACACCCTCGGCCTGGGCCCGAGCCAGCATGTCCAGCAGCTCGGGCCATTCTGTCGCGGCAACGCCGTTGCGGTTAAGCCCGGTGTCGATCTTCACGCTGACGACGGCCGGCCGGCCGGCCGCGCGGGCGGCGCTGGCTACCCCCGCCAGGTGGCGTGGTGAGGACACCCCGAGTTCGACGTCGGCGGCGATGGCCGGTCCGAAGTCCTCATCGGGCAGGTGCAGCCAGGACAGGACGGGAGCGGCGATGCCGGCTGCTCGTAACGCCAGGGCCTCCTCCAGGGTGGCGACTCCCAGTTCGTGGGCACCCGCACTCAGCGCGGCCCGAGCCGTTTGGGACGCCCCGTGGCCGTAGCCGTCGGCCTTGACCACTGCCATCACTGCGGCCGAGCCCGCATGCTCGCGTAACACGCCGATGTTGTGCGCGATGGCGTCGAGGTCGATCAGTGCTTCGGCGCGGGGCGTCATCGCTGGGCCGCGCGGACGCGGCGGATAGCCTCCGGTAACTGCTCGAGCAGGCGTGACGCCGAGGTGGGGGCGGCGTCGGCAGCCAGCTCGGCGGCCAACGCGTGCACGTGCGCCCCCGCCGCACCCGCAGTCAGCGGGTCGAGTCCGGCGGAAAGCAGTGCACCGAGAATGCCGGACAGCACGTCACCCGAGCCGGCGGTGGCCGCCCAACCGCCGACGGCCGTGTTCACTCGCACCTGGCCGTCGGGGTCCGCGATCACGGTGGTGTGGCCCTTGAGCAGGACGGTCGCATCGAAGCGCTGCGATGCGCTGCGCACCGCGGACACCCGATCGTCACCGGGTTCGCTACCGGTGAGGCGTGCGAACTCGCCGGCGTGCGGCGTCAGCAGCAGTGGCCCCCGGCGCTGATCGAGCAGCTTCGGGCGCTGGGCCACCGTGGTGATGGCGTCGGCGTCCAGCAGCACCGGTCCCTCGCCGGCCAACGCACGCTGCAGCGCGGCGACGCAGACGTCGCCGGTACCGAGCCCCGGTCCGACCACCCAGGCTTGCACCCGGCCGGCATCGGCGATGTCGTCCACCGCCACCACCTCGGGCCAGCGCGCGAGCACCGCCTCCTTGCCGGTGCCCGCATAGCGGACCATCCCCGCAGTGGCGGCCACGGCGGCTCCTGTGCACAGCACCGCCGCCCCCGGGTACTGCGCCGAACCGGCGGCCACGCCCACCACGCCCTGGGTGTACTTGTCGTCGGCCGGGCCCGGGACCGGCCAGAGGGCGCCGACCTCCGGCCGCTCCAGCTCACCCAGCCGCGCTTTGGGCAACTCCAGGCCCAGCCGCACCAGGACCACCCGGCCGCAGTGCGCCGGAGCCAGCAGATGGACCGGTTTGTAGGCGCCGAAGGTCACGGTCACCGCAGCCCGCACCGCGCTGTCGGCGGCCGCGCCGGTGTCCGGGTCCACCCCGCTGGGCAGATCGACAGCCACAATCGGCGCCCGTACTGCCGCCACCAGCGCCGCCGCCGCGGGGCGGAGCCCACCGCTCGCGGACAGGCCCACGATGCCGTCCACCACCAGGTCCGCCTCTTTAAGCGCGGACGAGTCCCCCACTCGGCCACCGGCCTTCAGCAACGCCGCCAGACCCGTGGGGTGGACCCGCTCGGGCACCAGCAGCACCGCGGTCACCGCCACGCCTCGCCGTTGCAGGAAAGACCCGGCCCACAGCGCGTCGCCCCCGTTGCCACCGGCCCCGACCAGCAACACCACCCGACGACCGCTGACGGCACCGTGCCTGCGTCCCAGCTCGGCCAGCAGGACCCCGGTCAAGCCGTGGGCGGCACGCCGCATCAGCGCGTCCTCGGGCCCTTGCTCGAGCAGCGCCGCCTCCGCGGTACGCACCGCAGCCACCTCGTGAGCCTCACGCACCGGACATCACTCCACCGTCACCGACTTGGCGAGGTTGCGCGGTTTGTCCACGTCGTAGCCGCGGGCCTGCGCGAGCTCGGCGGCGAACACCTGTAAGGGCACGGTGGAGACCAGCGGCTGCAGTAACGTCGGCACCGCCGGAATCTCGATGAGGTGATCGGCGTACGGGCGCACGATCTCGTCGCCCTCCTCGGCGATGATCACCGTGCGGGCGCCGCGGGCCTGGATCTCCCGGATGTTGCTCATCATCTTGGAGTGCAGCAGGGCGCGGCCCTTGGGCGAGGGCATCACCACGATCACCGGCAGCCCTTCCTCGATGAGGGCGATGGGGCCGTGCTTGAGCTCGCCGGCCGCGAAGCCCTCGGCGTGCATGTAGGCCAGCTCCTTGAGTTTGAGTGCACCCTCCAGCGCCACCGGGTAGCCGACGTGGCGGCCGAGGAACAAGACTGCGGAGGAGGGTGCGAGCTCGCGGGCCAGCGCGCGTACCGGCTCCACGGTCTCCAGCACCCTGGCCACCGCCGCGGGCATGGCCTCGAGCTCGGCGAACTGGGCCGCAACCTCGTCGGAGTACTTGGTGCCGCGGGCCTGGGCCAGCGCCAGGCCGACCAGGTAGTTGGCGGTGATCTGCGCCAGGAAGCACTTGGTGGAGGCAACCCCGATCTCCGGACCCGCACGGGTGTAGAGCACCGCGTCGGCCTCCCGGGGTATCTGGGCGCCGTTGGTGTTGCACACCGCCAGCACCCGGGCCTTCTGGTCCTTGGCGTGCCGCACCGCCTCCAGGGTGTCCGCGGTCTCCCCCGACTGCGAGATCGCCACCACCAGCGTCGAGCGGTCCAACACGGGGTCGCGGTAGCGGAACTCGCTGGCCAGCTCGACTTCGACGGGCAACCGAGTCCAGTGCTCGATGGCGTACTTGGCGAGCAGGCCGGAGTGATACGCGGTGCCACAGGCGACGACGAACACCTTGTCGACGTCGCGCAGATCCTGGTCGGACAGGCGCTGCTCGTCGAGCACGATCCGGCCGTCGACGAAGTGCCCCATCAGGGTGTTCTCCACCGCTGCCGGCTGCTCCTCGATCTCCTTGAGCATGAAGTAGTCGTGGCCGCCCTTCTCCACGGCATCCAGGTCCCAGTCGACGTGAAACGGCCGCGTTTGGACGTCGTTGCCGTCAAAATCGGTCACCGCGTAGCCGTCCGCGGTGACCACCACCACCTGGTCCTGGCCGAGTTCGACCGCCTCGCGGGTGAACTCGAAGAAGGCAGCGACGTCGGAGGCTACAAAGGTCTCGCCCTCGCCGACGCCGACGACGAGCGGGGCCGACCGCCGGGCGGCGACGATGGTGTCCGCGTGGTCGCTGTGGGTGAAAACGAGGGTGTAGGCCCCCTCGAGCCGCCGACAGACCCCCCGTACGGACGCCGGGAAGTCTCCTGCCGTCACACCCGCGGCGTACGCGCGGGCCACGAGATGGGCGGCGGTCTCCGAGTCGGTATCACTGAGCAGGTCGACTCCAGCGTCCTCTAGTTCAGCACGGAGCTCCACGAAGTTTTCGATGATGCCGTTATGCACCACGCTGACGGTGCCCGTGGCGTCGGTGTGCGGATGCGCGTTGCGGTCGGTGGGCTTGCCGTGGGTGGCCCAACGGGTGTGTCCCATGCCCGTGGTGCCCACGAACTTCCCCCCGGCGGCGAGTGACAGTTCGGCCTCGAGGTTGCTCAGCGCTCCGGCCTTGCGGTCGAGCGTGGTGTGTCCGGCACCATCGAGGACGGCGATGCCCGCGGAGTCATACCCGCGGTACTCCATCCGACGCAGACCCTCGACGACGACGTCCAGCGCCTGGCGGTGGCCGACATAGCCCACGATTCCACACATGCGGCCGAGCCTACTGGCGCCTGCACGCCGACTCGGGCGGAACACCCGCGGTCGAGATGACGGACATCGGCTAGCGTCATCACCGTGGCCGCTACCCCGCTCGCCCCTCCGAGCGCCAAAGACCTGATGTCCGCGCTCGGCAAACGGGGTCCGCATCGGGTGCTGCGCGGTGATCTGGCGTTGGCCGGTCTGCCCGGCGTGGTGCTGACACCCGCTGAAGGGCTGGGCCTGCCCGCTGTGGCCCTCGCGCACGGGTGGATGCAGCCCGTTGCTCGTTACTCGGGCACGTTGGCGCACCTGGCCTCGTGGGGCATCGTTGTCGCCGCCCCCGCCACCCAGCGTGGACCGTTGCCCTCACACCTGGCGCTGGCGAGCGACCTGCTTACAGCGCTGGATATCTGTGCCAACGTCCGACTCGGGCCGGGCGAGATCAGCGTGCAGCCCGCGCGCGTGGCCGTCGCCGGTCACGGCATGGGTGCCGGGGCTGCGGTGCTTGCGGCGGCGCGGCAGCCCGGCATCAAGGCAGTCGTCGGCCTTGCGCCTGCCGCCACCAGCCCCTCGGCGGCGACCGCGGCGGCGAACTGCACCATGCCGGGCCTCTTCCTCGCCGCACAAGGCAAGGCGAAGGTCGTGCTGCCCGGTCCGGCAGAGTCTATTGCCGGAGCCTGGCAGGGCCCGGTGGTCCTGCGGAGGGTGCAGAAGTCGACCGAGCTCGGGTTCGCCGAGGGCAGACACTGGAGCAACACCGCCCTGGACGGCAGTCCCGAACGTAAGACCCAGCAGGTGGCACGCGCAATGCTGACCGGTTTCTTGTTGCGACACCTCACCGGAGACAAGAGTTACGACAAGCTTCTCTCGGACGCCGCGATCATTCCCCGCACCGAACTGGTGGACCCGCCCCAGGTGTAGGACGAGCTCAGCGCGTCCATTCGCGACGGTCGATCCCGTCGACCGACTCGTCGCGCTCTCCGATCGCCTGGAGGAAGCGGTCCTCCGACTCGTGTGCCGCGGGCCACCCCCCCGGCGCCTGCGTCGCCGCGTTCTCAATGGCGGTCGCGGCATCGTGCACCGTCGCCTGCGCTTGTCGCGCGATCTCGGCGAGCACCCTGTCTCCCGCTGCCCGGGCCCGGGCAATTTTGCCGGTTGCGGCCGATACGGTGGCTTGTCGACGCTCGGAGGCCTGGGCAAAGTAGGTGGCAACGTCGTCGTGGTCGGCACTCACCGTCGCGGCTCCTCGCCGTTGCCGATCATCGTGGCCACACTGCCCATGGTGGCGCGCTCGGCGGGCTCCGGCGCAATGACCGATCCAAGGCTGACCCAGTTGCTGTTCTCCGCGTCCTCGGAGCCGTCGATGAGCCACTGATCTGCAGGGTTGGTCACTGGAGAAGTGCCCGCGCTGTCCCCGTTTGCGCCGCTCAGGTTCGGTACGGGGCCACCGACCCCGGCAGGCGCACCGCCACCGTCATCCGGGTCGGTATGGGCAAGCGCCGGGCCACCACTCTCGCTGGACGTGTCCCCGTCGGTAGCCCATCCTGTCGCCGAGGCAGCCCGCACCTGTCCCGAGTTGTCTGCCGACCCACCGACCATCGCCTGCGGCCCGGCGTCTGTCTGCAGCCCGGCGTCCGCGCCGGCCGAAGACACCGACGCGTCGGCCCCGGTGGGCACCTCAGCCCCCGCGCTTGCGGAGATGAGCCCCGCGGGCGCCGGTGGTGGCGGCCCCACATTGCCGGCCGCGCCAGGAGCGTCCATCCCAGCACCTGGCTGGATCGGAGCGTCGACCGGTGGCACGCCTGCAGCCGCGGAAGTGGTGGGGGGCGCATCGAGCGGATCAACATTCAGGTGGGGCAGACCGTCGGGACCCATCTCCACGGTGTAATGCGCTTGGTGCCCGTTGGGATCGGCCACTGTGATGTCCACGCCGTGCGCGCCCCCTTGTTCAGCGGCCACGGTCAGCGTGCTGTGGCCATCTGTGATCGTGATCGACGGGACGGCCGGATCCGCGCCGGGCGTGGCCTGCGCACCGCCGACGCCCGAGACAACCCCCGCACCCCCCAGCGCGGCATCCGCAGCCGGTGCAGACCCGACCCCGGGCGCAGCGGGCATATCCGTCGCGGTGCCCAGCCCAGCAGTGCCCACTCCAGCAGTGCCCAGCCCAGCAGTGCCCGACGCAGGAGGAGTGAGCTCCCCGGTAGTCGGGTTGATCGTCCAGCCCGGCGGCAGCGTCGACGCATCGCGAAGCCATGCCACGCCTTGGCCCGCGCCAGGCACCGCCGCACTCAGCGTGGCCGGCGCCATGGGCTCGATCGACGACGTCGCGCCGGATACGGCCGAAGGGGTCGGCGGCGTACGGCCTTGCGGCGACGCCGCCGGGGACACGGCGGACGGTGCGGCAGCCGGTGCACTCTGCGGCATCGACGCCGGTGGGGAAATCGACGCCTCGGGAGTGCTGGGCGCCTCTGGAGTCATGGGCGCCGTCGGTGGGGGCGCCTGTTGGGACTGCGCCGGTGGCGTGCCGCCCGCTTGCGGGAGGCCGGCACCCGCACCGGACCCCTGCTGGTCAGGCGACGGGGTGGTCGCTTGCCCATGACCCGGCTTGTCGCCCTTCACCTGCGGCCGATCGGCGGAAGTCACGGGGGGCAGTGTGCCGGTCGAGGCGGTGAAGGGGTGCTCGTTGATCGAGTCGGCCTCTGTCACGATCCGCCGGTAGATCTCCTGCACGGATTTGTCGGTGGCCGTGCACGTATCGATAAAGCCCTCCCACTTGCCCTCAACATCGGGCTTGAAGACGTTCTCGACGAAGTTCGTCGCGTACCCTTTCGCTTTGCCGAGCAGGTCGACCGCCGCATGGGATGCACCGACGAGCGGATCAATGGCAAAGAATTCGAGAATATTCTCGCCGTCCGGGGCAGCGCTCGCGCCGAACATATGCACGATCCGCGCCGCCTCGGGCAGCGAGGTGAAGACGTCGTGTCCGTGCTGCTCATAGAAAATGATCTCGTCGATCTGCTCCGGGGTCTTGCCACCGATGGTGTCCGCGTACAGGTTCGCCACGAATTCCGCCTTGTCGTGCACGGCCTTTTCCAGCGCGTCTGCGGCCGGGCTGAGCACCTTGGCGTACTTGTCCGCCTGGGCCTGTGCCGTCCCGGCTTGACCCAGGTACCCGCTGACGTACGAGCTTGCGGCTTCTGCGCCCTTGCCGGTCCAGAGCTGGTCGATCGTGTTCCAGGAGTTGCGCTGCGTGGTGATCTCCTCCGCGAGTGTGGCTGCGCTCTTGGTAAGGACCTCGCTGTCCGTGCGTAGGGCGGCGAAACTCAGGTCGCGCTGCTCGTCGTAGCGCTCACGGGCCTTCTCGACGGAGATTTCCGAGCCGGAGACGCACTTCTGGTACAGCGGCACGAAGTACTCGAAGTACCGCAGCCCGGGCGCACCAAGGTCGAGGATGGAGTTGGAGTTCGCGGCGCCCGTACTCCGCTCACCGAGCTCCTGCTTTCCATTGTTCGAATTGTGCTTACCGATCTGCTGGTGCGCTTCGCGAATGACCTTCTTCAGATCCCCCACCGGCTCACCGAAGAAGGGAGGCAGGCCGCCACCGGGTATTCCCAGTCGGTCGGCGTAGCTCTTCAGCTCGCCGACATCGTTCCAGTGGCCGGATAAGTAGGCCGCGACGAGCTCCCGTTTGACGTCGTCGGAGACCGCCGGATTGTCCAGCAGCTTCTTGACTTCCTGCACGGTCAGCGCGTCGGCCATCAGTGCTGCCCAGCCAGGTTGTCGCCGTTCTTGGCGTCGTCGGCGCCGTATTGGGTCACCGCTGCGCGCATTGTCTTCGCAATGTTGTGGGACTGCTTGGTCCAGTCCTGTAACGATGCCGCGATCTTCCGGTAGCCGCCGTGTACTGCAGTGCCGTTCGCGGTGTACTTGCGCCCGGCCAACGGGCCGTCAAACGTGCACCCCGTTGCTCCCTCGGCTTCGTGCTCGATCGTGTCCGCGGTGGTGTCAAAAATCGTCGCGACGTTGGTCACTTCGTCGCGCTCGACGTTCAGTGGTGTGCTCATGTCAGACTCCCCTACCGGTTGGGCTCTTGCAGAGTGTGACGCACCACCGCGCTCAACGGTTCCCCACGGATCGCCTTGCGTGAGAGTCGTAGCCCGGCCTAGCGCCCCGTTGAGATCTTGCCCAGTTCAGCGCGACATGTGGTCGCGGCCACGACTGCGTCCTCGAACATCGGATCACCAGCCGGTGCCACGCAGTCATCCGGAGGTGGCGGTCCATCGGCGGCGACAGGGTCGTAGAGGGAGCGCAGGCTTAACGCGCGGATGGAAAAGCATTCTGCCGTTGTAGTCACCGCGGTTTTGTTCGATTACGGCGAATAGCACACCAGCAGTGGGCTGTGTGCAAATGGTGGCGACTCTCCTGAAGACCGCCTCCTCGGCCTCACCGGCGGCGGCCCGCTATGGCGTCCAGTTACCGGCTAGCGACAAGCTACACCGCGCTGACGTGCCCGACGAGCTCCTGCGCGATGCGGTGCGCCTCCTCGGCAGTGGGCGCCTCCACCATGACCCGAAAGAGCTGCTCGGTGCCCGAAGGGCGAAGCAGTACTCGTCCGCCGTCGCCGAGCTCCGCCTCGGCGTCGGCCACGGCCCGCTGCACACTGGGCGCGGAACTAACGGCAGTTTTGTCCGCGACGCGGACGTTCACCAGCACCTGCGGGAGCGCGTGCATCACCGCCGCGAGCTCGGCCAACGATCTGCGGGTACTCGCCATCCGGGCCATCAGCCGCAGCGCTGTCAGGATGCCGTCGCCGGTGGTCGCATGAGCGGGCAACACGACGTGCCCGGACTGCTCACCGCCCAGCGCAAATCCGCCCGCGCGCAGCTCCTCAAGAACGTAGCGGTCCCCCACCCCGGTGGTGTGCATCGCGATTCCCGCCGCGCGCATGGCGATGTGCAACCCGAGATTGCTCATCACGGTCGCCACCATGGTGTTCTGGGTGAGCGTGCCCTCCTCGTGCATGGCTACGGCGAGGATGGCCAGAATTGCGTCGCCATCGACAACACCGCCCGACTCGTCCACGGCAAGGCAGCGATCTGCGTCGCCGTCGTGCGCGATGCCGAGATCGGCGCCGTGCGTCACCACGGCGGCTTGGAGGTCCGCCAAGTGCGTCGAGCCACAGCCGTCGTTGATGTTCAACCCGTCCGGCTCGGCGTGGATGGCGATCACCTCGGCGCCTGCTCGGCGATAGGCGAGCGGTGCGACGACCGATGCCGCCCCGTTTGCGCAGTCGACCACCACGCGAAGTCCGTCGAGTCGTTCCGGACTCGCCTGCATAAGATGGGCGACGTAGCGCTCCGCGGCGTCCTCGAGCTCACGCACCCGCCCGATCTGCGCGCCCACCACCCGCGCGCCCACCTTTCCGAGGTGCCGCTCGACCCGATCCTCGACCGCGTCGGCCAGCTTGTGTCCGCCGGCGGCGAAGAGCTTGATCCCGTTGTCGGGCATTGCGTTGTGCGAAGCAGAGATCATCACACCCAGGTCGGCGCCGGCATCGGCGACCAAGTGAGCCAGCGCGGGGGTGGGGAGCACGCCGACCCGGAGCACGTCCGCGCCTGCGGCCGTCAGCCCAGCGGTTACTGCGGCCTCGAGCATCTCCCCGCTGGCCCGCGGATCGCGGCCGAGCACGGCCACCGGGCGATGGCCGAGACCGGACTCGCCGAGCACCGCCGCAGCCGCCTCCGCGACCTGGAGGGCCAGGCCCGCAGTGAGCTCGGAGTTGGCCAACCCGCGTATCCCGTCGGTGCCGAACAACCGTGCTCGGGGGGGCTGGGTGGTCACGGCAGATGCTGTCGACACGAACTCGATACCTCCTGAAGCACGAGAGCAGGCGCCCGGACGATCCTGGGCGCCTGCTCTCGTATGTGCAGACGTAGTTGAACAGGCCGGCATCGCTGCGCCGGCCGAGAATCAACGCTTGGAGTACTGCGGCGCCTTACGGGCCTTCTTCAGGCCGTACTTCTTACGCTCGGTGGCACGCGGGTCACGGGTGAGGAAACCGGCGCGCTTGAGCACCGGACGGTCATCCGGCTGTACCTCGATGAGCGCGCGTGCGATGGCCAGACGCAGCGCACCGGCCTGACCCGACGTTCCGCCGCCGTGCAGTCGAGCGTGCACGTCGAAGATCTCGGTGCGCTCGGCGACGACGAAAGGATCGTTGATGAGTTGCTGGTGGACCTTGTTGGGGAAGTACTCGCCCAGCGACTTGCCGTTGAGGGTGTAGTTGCCGGTGCCCGGCACCAACCGGATGCGGACAACCGCTTCCTTACGCCGGCCCACCGTCTGCACCGGGCGCTCCATCACGATCGGAGCGGGGCGGGGTGCGGCGACGGCAGCGGACTCGAAGGACTCCACCGCCTCGTCAACCTGCTCGATGCTGACATCGCCTGCGAGCTCTGGGGTGGTCATCTGCTGCTCCTCCGGCGCCGTCTGCGCCATTTGCTGCTCCTCCGGCGCCGTCACTGGGCAACCTGGGTGATCTCGAACGGTACGGGCTTCTGCGCCGTATGCGGGTGCTCGGGGCCGGCGTACACCTTCAGCTTGCTGATCATCGCCCGACCCAGTCGATTTTTCGGCAGCATCCCCTCGATGGCCTTCTCCACCAGCCGGTCGGGCTGCTTCTCGATCATCTCGCCCACCGAACGACGCCGTAGACCGCCCGGGTAGTTGGAGTGGCGGTAAATGAACTTGGCGTCGCGCTTGTTGCCACTGACCGCGATCTTCTCTGCGTTGACGATGACGACGAAATCGCCGGTGTCGACGTGCGGCGCGAAGATCGGCTTGTGCTTTCCGCGCAGCAGGGTTGCCGCGTGAGTCGCCAGGCGACCGAGCACCACGTCGGTGGCGTCGATGACGTGCCAGGTGCGGGTGACGTCACCGGCCTTGGGGCTGAACGTAGGCACAGGACTTCCTCGTCTTCTCGGATGGAGCGGGTCTGACGGTGCGGCTCAGCTGGCAACCCGTCGACCGGTAGCCGACAAAGCTGGTCGCCTACCGGTCGAGGACGATCGGGGCGCACGCCGACCTTGAACGATACCGTCCTTGGCCCCCGTGGGTCAAAGTGCCCCACTGACACGACGGCACCCCGCAGCGTGTGCTGCGGGGTGCGCCGGTGCCGCGGGGAGAGATCAGCCCCCGAAGGAGTTGCCGACCTTGGCATCGGTGGACGACATCTCCTGGTTGCCCTGCGAGACCGCCTGGCTGATCTGGGCGAGGACCATGTTGAGGTCCTGCGCGGACTGGTCCCATTTCGCCTTCTGCGCCAGGTAGGCCGCGGAACCCGCGCCTTCCCACCGGCTCTCGATGTCGCGGAGCGCGGCCTTCAGGTCGTCGAGCTGACCGTTCATGGTTTTGCTCGAGGTCGCGATTTCCATGCTGGCCGTGTCGATTCCGGCGTGGTTGTACTTGATCAATCCGTCCATTGTTCCTCCTCGGTAAGTCTTACGAGTGGTCTGAGCGGGTGGGGCTCGTCTCTACGCGGTAGGCGATGCCCTCGGGCACCGACACACGGCCGATCAGAGGTTGAGCGAGCCACCGACCTTGTTGATGGATGCGACGTGGTCGTGCTGCGTGGCGCTGAAGCCCTTGCCTGCGCCGGCAAGGTTCTCGCTGATCGCCAGCAGTGCCTCGTTCAACTTCTTGGCGTCGACGTCCCAGCGCTCCATCAGCGAGCCGAAGGCGCGCTGTGCGTCACCCGCCCACGAGGCGCTCACGCCGGAGACGGTCCCGCGCAGTTTGCCCAACTCACCCTGGACCTGTTGGGCGGTGTCCTGCGCCTTGTTGGACGCGGTGGCCAACTCTTCCGGTGTTGCGACAGTTGCAGACATGAATTTCCCTCCTGAAGTACTTCGGCTTGGTTGTGCTGGCCTGCACCCGGCGGGAGCCGACCGTTGCTGTCCTGACAACCACTACGACGTGAACACTGGCAGGAACGGTTCCCCGGTCCAAAGTAATTGCCGAAGTCGGTTGCGATTGCAAATACGACGGTGGTCGACCACCGGTCATCGCGCTCAGCCGGCAGCGACGCGCACGGTCTGCACCGCTTGCTCGCACGGTGCCGCCATCGCCTCGGCATGGCCGTCGGGGTGTTGGCATCCGATGCTCACCTGGGTATGCATCTGCACAAGGACGTACCAGTCGACTTCTCCCCCACTGGTAGGAATCTCGCGGTAGTGGATGACCGATCGCCCGGCGAAGGCGGCGGCCCCGTCGAAGGCTTCGTATTTCTTACCGGCAGCTTGTTCGGTGGCCACCTGCGCCAGCAGCGCACGAGCCACGTCCTCCTGCGTCAGCGCCGGACCAAGAATGGTCTGCACGACGAGCAGTCCGCGATCACGGACGGGGGCGCCGTCGGGAGTCAGATCCACCTGCGCGTTGGTGCTCTCCTCGACACGTCGAGCTTCTTGCCAGCTCGCGGGAACGGTGACACTGATGCGCTGCAGCACCACCAGCCGAGTCGTCGGCGCCGCCTGGCCCCGGCTCGCCCACAACCCCCCGACCGCTGCGATGGCGACGACCAGGGCAACGGCGGCCGCCAACCACCAACGCCGATGGCCGCGGACCGTGGACGGCGCAACCGAGGGTGCCGGAGGCACAGGCTGCGGCCGGGGCGGGTCGGCGGTGGCCGGTATCTGGGGACGTTGGCGTCCCAGCAAGCGCAGCGCACCCCGGGCGACGACCGTCTCCGGCTGCTCGGTCGATAGGGGCAGTACCCCCAGCCGTTGGTACACCGTCGTGGCGATCAATGGAATCCGCGAGGATCCGCCGACCAGGAAAACGCCGGCCCGGCACCCTCCCGCGGCGTCGAGTGCACCGGCCTCCCGCAGCGTCGCGGCCAGCATCTCGACCACCGAGACCAACCGTTGCGCAATCAGCCGCTCGAGGTCGGCCCTGGTGACGTGCCCGTCGGGCAGCGACCCGGGTAGGGGCACGTCGGCATAGGAATGCCGCGAGAGGCTTTCCTTGGCGCCGCGGACATCGGCCCGCAGCGCACGACGTCGTCGGCGCTCCTGCAGCCCCTGTCCCCCCGCCACGAAATCCCAGGCCGGGCGTTCCTCCGGGCCCAGCCGGGCGCCGAGTTCGCCCATCAGCGCCTCGTCAATGTCCGCGCCACCGAAATGCGGGTCCCCGCGAGTGGCGAGCACGCGGAACTCACTGCGCTCCCGCCGCAGCACGCTCACATCGGTGGTCCCCGCCCCGACATCCAACACCGCGAGAACCATTCCGTCGGCGGAGCCCGCTCCGTACAGCACCGCGGCAGCCACCGGCTCCGCCACGGTGCGCACCGAGGCCGCCAAGCCCTGCGCGGCTGAGCGCAGCAGACCGATCCGCACCGTGCCCCACTCGGCGGGATGGGTGAGGACGAGCATATCGACCGCCTTGCCGCCCACCAGGTTTCGCGCCTCGCGCACAGCACGCTCGAGCACCGCCGTGATCACCCGACGGACCGGGACGACCGTGTCACCCAGCAGCAGTGAGCCCTCGTCGATCCGGCGCTTGGGCGTGGGCTCATACCGTGAGGGATCCAACGCCGCTTGGCGTTGCGCCTCGGCCCCGACGAACAGCGTGCGGCCGTCGGCGTACACCGCACTCGGCATCAGGGGACTGCCGTCGATCACCACCACCCGCGGCTGCTCGTCGTCGAGGGTAATGGCCACACAGGTCGATGACGTCCCGAAGTCGACAGCGACCGCCAGCGTCATTGCGGCGGAGACCACGCCAGCTGCACCAGCCGCTGCCCGAGCTTTCTGCTCACCAGCGTCCCGCGCCCGGCGGGCATGGGCGAGGGCTTGACGGGGCCGATGAGGGCGCCTTCGTCCCGACTGCCGCTCATCACCAGGCCGGTCGAGGCCAGGTCCCGCATCCGGGCAATCACCGGGTCATAGAGCGCCCGGCTCGCACCGCCGCTGCGGCGGGTGACGATGAGGTGCAAGCCGATGTCTTTCGCCTGCGCCAAAAGGTCGACGAGGGGGCTCAGCGGGTTGCCGCTGCCGGTCGCCACCAGGTCGTAGTCGTCGACGACGACGTAGATTTCCGGGCCGCTCCACCAGGAGCGCGTCCGCAGCTGGTCCTGGGTCACCCCGGCATCTGGCATCCGAGCGGTCAGGTACTCCACGATCTCGCCAATCATGTCGGCGAGCACTGTCGCCGAAGCTGCGTACCCCGCCAGGTGGTCACCCTCCACCACCCCGAGCAGGGTGCGCCGGTAATCGGCCACGATGAACTTCGCCTGTTGGGCGGTGTTTCGGGCGATGAGCTCGGTGCACAGGGTGCGGAGCAGGTTGGTCTTGCCCGACTCGCCGTCGGCAAATACCAGTAGGTGCGGTTCGGCGCCGAAGTCCAGATAGGCAGGCGCAAGCTCGTTCTCGTCGATCCCGATCGGTACCCGCATCGGGTGGCGGCCGTCCTGCGCCGTCACCGCCAGTAGATCCTCGTAGCGGTACTGCTCGGGCAGCATCCGCACGGGCGGCGCAGACGGTCCGGTCCATGCCTGGGTCAACCGGTTCGCCGTATCGGTGATCCCGGCGGCGAGGTCCTCGGTGGTGGCGGCGGAATCGATTCGGGGCAGCGCGGTGAGCATCTGCAACTTGTCCCGGGACAGCCCCCGACCCGGGCGCCCCTCGGGGACGTTGGCGGCGACGCGTCGATCCACATCGGACTCCGACGTGTCACCGAGGCGGAGTTCGACCCTGGTGCCCAGCAGGTCCTTCAGCGCCGGACGGATTTCCGCCCAGCGGGCGCTCGCGATCACCAGGTGCACTCCGTAGGAGAGTCCTTGCGCGCCCAGGTTCATCACGGCCTGCTCCAGCGCCTCGAACTCCGTCTTGAACGCCAACCAGCCGTCGAGCACAAGGAAGACGTCGCCGAACGGGTCCTCGCTGGTCTCCGGGATCTCCCCACGCCGCTTGCGCGCGCGAAAGTCGGCCATCGAGTCGATGCCGAGGTCGCGGAACAGCTCCTCCCTGCGGCGCACGAGCCCGGTAAGCTCGGCCACCGTCCTGCGCACCCGATCGGCGTCCAGGCGGCCGGCCACCGATCCGACGTGCGGCACCCGGCCCATCGGGCCGAGCGTGCCGCCGCCGAAGTCGAGGCAGTAGAACTGCACCTCTGCGGGCGTGTGGGTCAACGCCATGGACATGACGAAGGTGCGCAGCAGGGTCGACTTGCCGGACTGTGGGCCGCCCAGCACCGCCATGTGTCCCTGACCGCCGGATAGATCGACCCACAGCTGGTCACGGCGCTGCTCGTAGGGCTTGTCCACAATGCCGATCGGCACCGTCAGCCGACCGTTGCCGAAAAAGCCCACCGGCGAGAGTCCACGGTCGGGGGTGACCGACAACGGCGGCAGCAACTGGTCCAGGCTGGGGGGCAGATCCATCGGAGGCAGCCAGACCTCGTGGGCCGGTGGCCCCTGCCCGACCAGGCGACGCACGAGCACATCGAGCAGGGTCTTCTCCACGCCCGAGGACGGCATGGGCGCTGCAATACTCGCCTGTACCTCCTCGGGGGTCAGTACGTCCACGTGCTCGGGCTCGATACGCTCGGGACCGAACCAGCGTGGCCTGCGGTCACCGGTCACCGGAGCGGTCACCGTCGCCTCCGCTCCGGCAATACCCCGATAGGGGCCGGAGACGTAGGCCGCCTTGAACCGGACCATCGACGCCGTGTCGAACTTGAGGTAGCCGGAGCCGGGCACGCTGGGCAGCTCATAGGCATCCGGTACCCCGAGCACCGAGCGGGACTCCGCGGCCGAAAAGGTCTTCAACCCGATGCGGTAGGACAGGTGGCTGTCCAGTCCGCGCAGCTTGCCCTCCTCCAGCCGCTGGCTGGCGAGCAGCAGATGCATCTGCAGCGAACGCCCGAGCCGGCCGATAGCCACGAACAGGTCCGCGAAATCGGGCTTCTGCGCCAGCAGCTCGGAGAACTCGTCCACCACGATGAACAGGGCAGGTAACGGGTCCAGGTCCGCCCCGTTCTCCCTGGCCCGCTCGTACTCCTTGACGTTGGCGAAGTTGCCTGCACGCTTCAGCAGTTCCTGACGCCGGTTCATCTCACCGGCCAAGGCATCCTTCATCCGGTCGACCATGGTGAGGTCGTCGGCCAGGTTGGTGATGACGGCGGCGACGTGCGGGGCGCTGTCCAGCCCGAGGAAGGTCGCGCCACCCTTGAAGTCGACCAGGATGAGGTTGAGCGCCGCGGAGGAATGGGTGGTGATCATCCCCAGCACCAGGGTGCGCAAGAACTCGGACTTGCCGGAGCCGGTGGCGCCGATGCAAAGGCCGTGCGGACCCATCCCTTCCTGCGCCGACTCCTTGATGTCCAGCTCCACCAGCTCGCCGTGCTCACCGACTCCGACGGGCACACGCAGTCGGTCGCGCAGGGGGCGAGGTCGCCAGGACTGTGCGACGTCGAAGGTCATCGCATCGGGCAGCCCCAGCAGATCCATGAAACCGACGTTGGACAGCAGCGGGTCCTCCCCCTGCTCGTCCTCACCCGCGTTGATCCGAAACGGCGACAGTCTGCGCGCGAGCGCCTCACACTGCGCCACCGTCATCGCGTCCGGGTCGGCGAACTTCTCCACCCCGGACGCGCTCCGCGCACCGACCCCTTCGGGGGTGGCCACCAGACGCAGTCCGCGTCGCGCAGCGAGCGTTCCCAGTGAGCTGGACAGGTCCAGCACCGTGACGCCCGCGAGGCCCTCCTCCAAGAGAATTCGCTCCTCACCGGAGATCTCAGCTCCGTCCACGATGATGACGATCTGGGGCTGATCCGGTACCGGGGCCGCGTTCCGACTGAAGCGCTGCCGGTCGACCAGCTCGGTGTGCAAGCAGTCCTCGAGCGCGGCAAGCGAGGCGACGACGAGCCGTTCGGTGCCCACCGCATCGCTGCGATGCGGGTTCTGGGCGTGCGGCAGCCATTTGAGCCACTCCCAGTCCGCGCGGGCCGGTCCGCCCACGGCAGCGGCGACGATGAGATCTTCGGGCGTGTGGAAGGTCGCGAGCTGGCAAATGATGGCGCGGGCCAGCGCGCGGCAGGTGTCCTCGTCACCGGTGAGCTCGAGGGCGGCGAACCCACGCGCCGAGACGGCGATGGGCAGCTCGCTGACCACGGAATGGGCCCGGACGAAGCGGCGCAGCGCGACCGTGGCGATGGGTTCCAGCTCGTCGACGGGACCGGTCTGCGGCGGCACGAGGCGGGTGGCCAGGCGTTGGTGGCCGCGACCCACTCGCACGTGGCAGTAGTCGGGGTCGCTGGTGCGGCGTTCCCACATGCGGCGGGTGCGCACCATTGACCACAGCGACGCGGGGTCGGGGTGGATCCATTCCAGTCCGACGCGCTGCTCATCGCCGGCATCGCGGGCGCGCCCCCGCATCTGACCCAGGTAGCGGAGGTAGTCCTTGCGGTCCTCGTTCATCTCGGCCTTGCGCTGCCCGTTTCCGCGGCCACCACCACCGGCGAACATGCCGACCATCGACATCATCATCATCATCGGAAACAGCAGCGAGGCCGGGTTCAGTCCACCGCCGGAGGTGATGAGCAACGCGATCATCCCGACCATGGCCACCACCATGACCACCGGCATCAGCTTCATCAGGATGCCGCCGGGCACCACCCGCGGCACCTCGGGTGGCGGCTCCAGGTGGACTTCGCCACCGGGGGTCCGGGGAGCAGCCAAGCGAGGCGTGCGGCGAAACTGCACGGTGCTCATCTGCGTGACCCCCAGTATCAGCGTGTAATCCTGCCGAACACCTCCGCGGAGGTGTTCGTCGCAGACATACTAGAGCGGCACGTCGTCGGAGCGGGGCCGTATCCTCGACTCCGATCCAGGGCGACGCAGGGCAAGGCGTGCGCGATCACGTTTGTGACGGTAGGGGGAACACAGCAGTGACGGTGGCGACGACATCTCCGGTTGGCGCGGTGGTTTCTACCCGCGCCACGGTCACGACGGCGGGAACGTCCGCGGTGTTCACCCGGCTGACGGTGGTCGCGCCGCGAACTCGGATCGACGTCGCACTGCCCTCCGACGTCGCACTCGCCGACCTGCTGCCGATGCTGCTCAGCATGGCGAGGGAGACCACTCCGGACGGCGGCGCACGCCATGGTGGATGGTGCCTCGCGCGGATCGGTGATGCGGAACTGGACACGACGAAGACCCTGAACGGGCACGTCGTGCTGGACGGCGAGCTCCTGCAGTTGCGCAAGCGTTCGGAATCGCCACCCCCGCCGCTCTACGACGACGTGATCGACGCGGTGGCGCTGAGCACACCAACTAGTTACCGGCCGTGGACGGCCCAGACGGCCCGTGTGCTGGGTGCCGCTGCCGCGGTGATGGCGCTGCTGGCTGCCGCGACCGTGCTCTATCTCGCGGGCCCTGGCGCCGCCCAGGCGATCACGGCGGCAGTGGCCGCGCTCGCGCTCGTCGGCATCGGCGCCGTGATCAGTCGGGTGTATGAGGATGCCCAGGCGGGCGTCGTGCTCGGCGCGGCGGCGCTACCACTGGCGTTCGTCGCGGGGTTGTTCGCAGTGCCTGGTGGCCCGGGCAGGCCGAACGTGCTGCTGGCCTGCGTAGCGGCCGCGGTGTTGGCTGCCGCGGCCGTGGGGCTCATCGCCGCGGGCGTGACGACGTTCGTGTCGCTGGGGACCGTTGCCTTGCTCGGGGCGATCGCCAGTCTCGTCTCGGTATTGGTCGCGCATCCGGTGGCCGGGATCGGCGCCGGGTTGGCAGCGGCCGCGCTGGTCGGGCTGTCGGCGGCACCCCGAATGACGATCCAACTGGCGCGGCTCCCAGTGCCTGCGGTGCCCACGACCGCGAACGAGCTGAACGAGGACGACAACGAAGAGTTCCCCGACGTCGTGGCCATCGAACGGCAGGCTTCGGTCGGACACCAGTACCTGTCCGGGATGGTGATCGGCTTCGGGGTGAGTGCGGCAATCGGCGCGGTCCTGGCCGCCCAGCAGGGCATGTGGGGGGTGCTCCTGTCCGCCACCGTGGCCGTGGTGCTGATGCTGCGCGCCCGGACCTACGCCAACGGCGTTCAGGCAGTAGCGCTGCTGCTCTCCGGAGTAGGGGCCGCTGCCGGCATCATCGCCGGCTGGGCCGCGCGCGCCGACGCCCATACCCTCACTCTCTGGGCCTTCGGTAGCTGCGTCCTGTTGGGCCTGCTCGCCCTCGTCCTCGGCGTGGTGTTTCCGCAACGCCGGTTCTCCCCGGTGTTGCGCCGCAGCGTCGAGTTGGCCGAGGCCGTGCTCATCGCGTTGGTCCTCCCGCTTGCCCTCGCGGTCATGGACCTCTACTCCGCCATGCGACACCTGTGAGGCACTCCCGTTGCCGCACGCTCGCAGTACTGAGCGGCGCGGTGCTGGCAGTCGGATCGCTGGCGTTGGGCGCTCCTCAGGTTGGCGCTCAGCGTGCGAACTCGCCGGCACCAACTCCCGCCTATCCAACGGCGCCCGTCCCGGATCCGCTGCTCAATCCCACCGCCAGCCCGATCGCGCCGGACGAGCCCACCGCGCGCACCAACGTCGCGTGCGTGCAGGCCAGCCCCAACTCGACGGGGGAGCTCACCCAGGCGCCATGGGCGCAGGCCCAGCTCCGGTTCGAGGATGCTTGGCCGTTGAGCACCGGCGCAGGGGTGCGGGTCGCGGTCATCGACACCGGAGTCAACGTGCATCCGCGCTTCGGCAATCGCGTGCAAGCCGGCGGTGACTATGTCTCAAATACCCCGGGTACCACCGACTGTGACGGTCACGGCACCATCGTCGCGGGCATCGTCGGCGCCGCACCCGACCCTACGCACCGGAGCGCCTTCGCGGGTGTGGCACCCGAGGCCACCATCATCAGCATCCGGCAGACCAGCAAGTACTACGACGAAGTGACCAGGCAATCCGGTGACGAACCGGGCTACGGCAACCTGAGCACCCTGGCGCGCTCTGTGATGCGCGCTGTCGACCTGAACGCCAAGGTGATCAACATTTCCGAGGCGGCGTGCGGCCCGGCAACCCGGCGCCTGCCCGACGGTGCGCTCGGGGCCGCGCTCAAGTACGCAGCAGATCACGACGTGGTGGTCGTCGCCGCGGCAGGTAACACCGGCGGCCCCGACTCAGGCACCTGTAAAGAGCAGAACGCGAGAAGCCCGGCGCAGCCCGGAGTTCCTGGACGGTCCGCGGTGACCACGATCGCCAGCCCGGCCTGGTACAGCGATTACGTCCTCGCCGTGGGCGCGGTGGCCAGGGATGGGAGTCCCTCGAAGTTCAGCCTCGCGGGCCCATGGGTAGGAGTTGGTGGTCCTGGGGAGGACATCACCTCACTCGACCCGGCGCCTGCGGCCACCGGCCTGTCCAATCGGCTGGCCGAGACACCGGGGACGATGCTGGGGCCCATCCAGGGCACCAGCTTCGCCGCGCCCTACGTCGCCGGTACCGCAGCCCTGGTTCGAGCTCGTTTCCCAGCCCTGTCAGCCAAGCAGGTGGTGCAGCGGATCAAGGCCACCGCCCACACGCCTGCCGGCGGATGGTCACCGACAGTGGGATACGGCATGGTCGACCCGGTCGCCGCGGTCTCGGATGTGCTACCCGCCGATGTCACCGCTCAGTCCGCGCGCAACGGTGCCGCCCAGGTGGCCCCGCCCGTACCGGCCCTGGCGCCGAACACCACACCAAGGACCGTGGCCTTTGCCGGGTCGGCGGCCGCGCTGGCCGCGGTGGCCGCGGTGCTGGTGACCTTCGCCGTGCTCGATGCCACCCGGCGCCACCGTCGACGCACAGCCGGCGGTCCTACCCATCGCTCGGCGGGCGGCAGCTGAGGTCGACGCCGCTGTTTTCTGCTCAGGGTCCGCCCGGCTTGGGCACCGTCGACGCCCGGGCATCCGAGGACACGCCGTCGTGCGCCAGCAGTGCCGCGCCCTGGCTGAGTTCCGGCCCCATCGGCAGCAAAATCATGATCTGGTTGGGCACCAATCCGGGCTGACCGTCCAACCCCAAGGCGCCTGCGGTACTCACGTCGGGCACGCCGAAGCGCACTCCGGTGTCACCGACCAGGAACAGCGGACCGGACTCGCTTCCCGGGGTGATGGCCCGAACCAATGCGCCCTTGCCCGGCGACAGATATACCGAGTCCAGCAGCGGACCGGACCCGTCGGCCTGCGCCAGGGTCACCACCTTCGCCCCGTTCGGGACCGGCAGCGCGGCACCGACCAGGACGGCCGGCTTCAGCTCCCGCGGCGCTTGCTGATCCTGCGGTATTGCCTGCTTTGCCTCGGCTCCCGTTCCGTCCCAGGACATGCAGGCCACGGAATTCTCGCCCGCGTTCGTCACCATCGGCATCTGCTGCGGTAAATCGTTCACGGTCAGCTTTGCCTTCGCCGTCGGCGGCAGGCCCATCGCGGAGGACGACACACTGATCGGGTCCCCGGAATCAGTAAACTGCAGCAACCTGGCCACGCTCGACGTCACCGACTGCACGCCGTCGGCGAGCACCACGTAGAACTGCTTGTCCGACATCGCGCTGACCTGCAGCACCGAACCAACCACCGCACCTGCAGGCAACGAATCGGACCCGGTGAAGGTGGGACGGCCGCCGCGGCCGGATACGACGGGCGCGGTGATCGGTCCCACCGCCGGGATGGCGTTGAGGACGGCCGCGCTCATCGGACGGGCAACGGCGCCGTCCAGACCAAGCGCCCGGGTGACTCGCTCGTCGCCGAGTTCGATCTGGGCACGCTTGCCGTCGTAGACGAGGTAGGTCTGCCCACCGGGATGTGCCACCTCAGCGGGCCCCTTGACCAACAGCGCACCGCCGCCGTGCAGCGCCGTCGCTGCCGCGCTGGGAGTCCCCACCACCACGGTGGTACTCATCGACGCACCCGCAGCCTGCTGCTCAGCGGTCCGCGCCGTGCTGTCGGGCGTCAGCGAGTCGCAGACCGTCCACACGTCGGGCGGGCGGTCTTTCGCGACGGGAAGCAACGCAGGCCCACCTGGGATGCCGAGTAACGGTCCGCGGGGCAGGTCGGCGAGAGCCGAGTCCGCGACTGCGCTCGGCGTCGCCGCCTGTCCGATGATCAATCGGGCCGAGGCGAGATTGGTCACCGGGTGCAGCACACCATCAACGCGGACGAACATCGTCCCCGAGTCCTTGGCCGTCACAATGGCGTTGTCGCCCAAACTGTCCGAGTGGCTGAACAACGAGAACAGGGCAAATCCGGCGAGGCCCAGAACGCCAAGGACCACGCCGACCACTGTGGCCCGCACCTGGGTGCGCATCGGGTCGTGCAGCATCACCACGTCCTTGCGGACCAGGGCGTGCTCCATCCGGCGCAGCACGAAGCGGTATGCCTGCACCTGCGACTTCGTCGTCGGTGTTGCCGCCATCGCCGCTTGCCCTGCCCCTCAGCCGTTGTACGGTTGCCGACAATAGACTGACGCCAGCGCAGTGCCGCCCCGTGCCACGCACTCGCGGCCGCGCTGCCAACGCTAGGGCAACCACGTCGTCGTCGGCGACCAACCGGGGGGAGCGCCGAAGGTCATGTCCTCAGCCAGGGGCGAGTCGCTGGCCCGATCGCGGCGACACAGCCGGAGCAGGGCTCGTCCCCGAGTCGGCGCAGAGATCCAGCGGTGGACCGTGGGCGCCAGCTTCGGCGGTTTTCCCATGTCCAACGTCGTGGTGCTGGAGCTCGGCGCGGCAATTGCTTTGGTCATCATCGCCGTCGCGCCGTCGTTGTGGCCGCTCGCCGCGCTGGTCGTCCTCGGCGCGCTGGCCGTCGGATGCACCCGGTGGCGAGGGCGTTGGCTCCCGCAGTGGACCGGCCTGCTCGTCCGCTTCCTGTGCCGTAGCCGAGGCAGGGTCGCTGCACCGGTCGCGGCGCGTACCGAGCTCAGCCGGGATGCCACGCGGGACTTGACCGGACCGGAAGACGCCCGCGTCGCCCTGCTCCGCCTCCTGGTCGAGGACCTCGTGGTGGCCAGCAGCACCGACCACGAGCAGCAGCCGGTCGGACTGTCCTGGCACAGGGGTGCGTGGACCGCTGCGTTGGCGATCGACCCCGTGCCCGTCATGGTGTCGCCCGTCGGTGCACACACCGACGTGCCGCTCGCTGCGCTCGCGCACTGCCTGCGCGATCGCGGCGTGGTGCTCGACTCCATCGGCGTCATTTGGCACCGCTACCCCGGTAGCTCGCGGCTGCCTGCCGACTCACCCGCGGTCGCGGCCTACAACGAGGTGCTCGGTCCGTTGCCTGCGGCGGCGCAGCGGTCGACGTGGGTGACGGTGCGCCTGGATCCCAGCCGGTGCCCGGACGCCGTGCACGAGCGCGGTGGCGGGGTGGCGGGTGCTCACCGAGCACTGCTCGGCGCGCTCTCCCGCGTCCAGGGTGCGCTCGATGCCGCCGGGCTGAACAGCCGTGTGCTCAGTACCGATGAGTTGCTGCGCGCTGCGGTGTCCTGTGCCGAATTGGCTGCCGAGGTCGGACAATCCGCACGCGTCGAGCTCAACGAACGCTGGGGTGGCGTGCGCAGTGGGGGCGTCGCACACGCCGGCTACTCGATCAGCAACTGGCCGCTGGAAACCGGGCGCTTGGATGCGTTGACCAGCATCCGGGCGCTGTCCACCACTGTGGCGCTGGCACTGTCCACCGGTACCGAGCACGACAACGTCGGGTTGCGGGGTCTCGTCCGGGTCTCGGCGCGCACAGCAGAGGAGTTGGCCACCGCGGAGGGACGGCTCACCGCGCTCACCGCCGGCTCCGGGATACGCGTGTTTCGGCTGAACGGGCAACACGCGCAGGCGGTCGCGTCGACCCTTCCTGTGGGGGGCGCAGCGTGAGTTCGCCGGTGCGGGGTGCGGCTCGTGTTGCCGCCGATTTCGTCGTTGCCCCCGCAGTGTTGGATCGCTTCAGCCTCACCGGCGACCGGGGTGGTGTCGTGGTGGGCTCAGACCAGCGCGGTGGTGCCGTTCAGGTGCACCTGTTCCGGCCCGTGCCCTCTCGACTTGCCCTGCTCGGTGGCCTCTACCTGGCCACCCAGCTGGTGCTCCGTGCGGCTGCCACCGGCGCGCTGGTGGTCGTGGCCACGGGGCGCCCGGCTGCGTGGACGCCGTTGCTGCGCGCTTTCGACAGCGGCCCTCGCGCCGATGCCACTCCCGATGCCCCGGTCCAGATCCGCGGGCTGGGACCGGCAGCGTTACCCCGGGCCACGCAAGAGCTCCCTGTGCTCATCGTGCAGGACAGCGGCGCGGTACCCCAGGAGCTGTACTCGGCGCGCAGCCCCTGGCAGAGCACGGCGTATGTGCTGCCCTACCTGCATCCGCAAGTCGGACCGAACGCGAGTGCAGCCGACCTCGTCCTTGTGCAACGGCTGCCGGTTGGGCAGGCGCAGCTCGCCGGACGGCTGTGGCGGCTGCAAACGGGTATGGCCCAGGAATTGGCCAGCCTCACCGATGACGGCGTCATTGCGCTCGGCAACAACGTGTGGCTGCCGATGCGGCTGGTCACCACACCGAAGGAGAGCGCGCTACTCGGTCCGGTGCGGCGCGGGGACTGAGGACCGCTGGTTTGCTGAAGACCGCGCGACCGGCCCGCGCACAGCGCGGGTGACCTCGGCACGCTCGGCGAGCTCCGACACCGACGGATAGTCCACTGCTATCAGGGTCAGACCGTGCGCCGGGGCGACCGTTACTGCGCTGGACCGCGCGTCGGCGGTGAGCAGGTCCGCGATCCAGGCCGCGTCGCGTCGACCCTCCCCGACCGTCAACAGTGCCCCTACAAGGCTGCGCACCATGGAGTGGCAGAACGCGTCCGCGCTGACGTCGGCGGTGAGGACATCTCCGCCGTGCGCGGCCCATTGCAGCCGTTGCAGACCGCGGACCGTGCTGGCGCCCACGCGCCGGCGGCAGAACGCGGCAAAGTCGTGCTCGCCAAGCAGCAGCGTGGACGCGTCCTGCATGCGCTGCAGATCCAGCCGGTGCGGCCAGGAGACGGTATCCCTGGCGCGCAGTGGGTCCGCACCGTACGCGGCGGTACTCAGCCGGTAGGTGTAGTGGCGACGCAGGGCCGAGAAGCGTGCGTCGAACGTGTGCGGCACGACCGCCAGGCCGCGCACGCGCACGTCCGTGGGCAGCAACCGTGCGAGTCTGCGCACCAGGCGCCGTGGCTCCTCGGGAAGCACCTCGACCGGGATGTCGCAGTGCGCGACCTGCCCCGCTGCGTGCACCCCGGCGTCGGTGCGACCGGCGACGGTGAGGTTGATCGGGGTACGAAGAACGGTGGAGAGGCCGACCTCGAGCACCCCGCACACGGTGCGCAGCAGCGGCTGACGCGCCCACCCGGAGTACTCGGTGCCGTCGTAGGCGATGTCCAGGCGGAGCCGCACGAGCCCGTCGCCCCGTGACGGGGTGACGGGCTCGATGTGCCGGTCGATCTCAGGACTCGCTGTGCTTGGTCCCCGTATCGAGCGCTTCGGGGGCGATGTCATCCAATCCCCCGGCCGTCGGGCCGTCTGTCGGAACGTCGCCGCCTTCGGTGGCCGCTTCGTCCGGTTCGACATCAGCCGCTTCCGTTTCGGCTTCCGCATCGACGGTGTCGAAGTCGACTGCCTCTTGCGCCGCGGCGTGCGCGCCCTCCGCGGTGACCGCGGCCGTCGTCGCGGCAGGCGCGGGCTGCGTAGACCTGACCCGGCGGGCGCGATCCGCCTCGGAGGTCACCGTCTTGTCCTGCAGTAGCTCAATGATCGCCATGGGGGCGTTGTCGCCCTTGCGGGGCACCGTCTTGATGATGCGGGTGTAGCCACCGTCGCGCTCGGCGAAGAACGGCCCGATCTCGGCAAACAGGGTGTGCACCACGTCTTTGTCGCGGATCACCTTCATCACCTCGCGGCGGTTGTGCAGGTCACCGATCTTGGCCTTGCTCACGAGCTTCTCGGCGTAGGGCCGCAACCGCTTCGCCTTGGCTTCGGTGGTGGTGATGCGGCCGTGGGTGAACAGCGACGTCGCCAGGTTGGCCAGCATCAGCCGCTGGTGGGACGGCGACCCGCCGAGACGGGCACCCTTGGTGGGCTTGGGCATTGTGGAGCTCCTCTAGTCTCGCCCGACCCTTCCGTGACGGGGGCGCCACGGAAGGATCGGGTGCAGCGGCTTACAGCTGTTCGGTCTCGGCGTAATCGGTGTCGTCAGCAACGCCGCCATCAACGTCATCCACGTCGTCGTCATCGTCGGTATCGGTCCAGGTTCCGGTCTCGGCGTCGTAACCGGCCACGGTGGACGGGTCGAATCCGGGAGGGCTGTCCTTCAGATTCAGACCGAGCCCGGCGAGCTTGATCTTGACCTCGTCGATGGACTTGGCTCCGAAATTGCGGATGTCCAGCAGGTCCGCCTCACTGCGGCCGACGAGCTCACCAACGGTGTGCACGCCCTCGCGCTTAAGGCAGTTGTAGGACCGCACCGTGAGGTCGAGGTCCTCGATCGGCATGCCGAAAGCGGCGATGTGGCTGGTCTCGGCCGGCGAGGGGCCGATTTCGATTCCCTCTGCCTCGAGGTTGAGCTCACGCGCCAGCCCGAACAGCTCGGTGAGGGTGAGTCCAGCCGAAGCGATCGCATCCCGGGGGCTGAGCGAGGGCTTGGTTTCCACGTCCAGCACCAGCCGGTCGAAGTCGGTGCGCTGCTCGACGCGGGTGGCCTCGACCTTGTAGGTGACCTTCAGCACGGGTGAGTAGATGGAGTCGACCGGGATACGGCCGATCTCCGCGCCGGAGGCCTTGTTCTGCACGGCGGGCACGTAGCCGCGGCCACGCTCGACGACGAGCTCCACCTCCAGCTTGCCCTTGTCGTTCAGGGTCGCGATGTGCAGTTCCGGGTTGTGCACCGCCACGCCGGAGGGCACGACGATGTCCGCGGCGGTGACGGGGCCTGGGCCCTGCTTGCGGAGGTACATCGTGACCGGCTCGTCCTCTTCGGAGCTGACGACCAGCCCCTTGAGGTTGAGGATGATGTCGGTGACGTCCTCTTTGACGCCGGGCACGGTGGTGAACTCGTGCAGCACGCCGTCGATGCGAATGCTGGTGACCGCTGCCCCGGGAATGGAGGACAGCAGCGTTCGCCGCAGTGAGTTACCGAGGGTGTAGCCGAAACCGGGTTCGAGCGGCTCGATGACAAACTGCGAGCGGGTGTCCTCGATGACTTCCTCGGACAACTCGGGACGCTGAGAGATGAGCATTTGTGGTGTTCTCCTTCATCGGCATCCGCCATATGACGCCGAAAGGGGTGTGGCGCGACCGTCGCGGGCGCGAGGTCGGAAACTTGGGCGTGAAAAGGGCCGCCTGAGCGGCCCTTTCCGCGCACATCACTTCGAGTAGTACTCGACGATCAGCTGCTCGTTGAGCGGCAGATCGATCTGTCCGCGCTCCGGGACCTGGTGTACGAGGATCCGCAGCTGTGGTCCGACGACCTGCAGCCAACCGGGCACCGGTCGATCTCCAAGGGTCTGGACGGCCACCTGGAACGGCAGCGTGGGCAGCGATTTCGGCTTGACGTCGACGATGTCGTACTGCGACACCCGGTAGCTGGGGATGTCCACCTTCGCACCATTGACCAGAAAGTGGCCGTGGGTGACCAACTGACGGGCCTGGCGACGCGTACGAGCCAGCCCAGCGCGGTACACCACGCTGTCCAGTCGCGTCTCCAAGATCTGCAGGAGCACGGTGCCGGTCTTACCCGACTTGCGGTTGGCCTCGGCGTAGTAGCGACGGAACTGCTTCTCCATCACGCCGTAGGTGAAGCGCGCCTTCTGCTTCTCCTGCAACTGCAGGAGGTACTCGCTCTCCTTGATGCGCGCGCGGCCGTGCTGGCCGGGCGGGTAGGGACGACGCTCGAATGCAGCGTCTCCGCCGACGAGGTCGACCCGCAGTCGTCGGGACTTGCGGGTGATGGGTCCGGTATAACGAGCCATTGTGCTTGCCTTCCCTTCCCGCTAGACCCGGCGCCGCTTGGGCGGCCGGCAGCCGTTGTGCGGCTGGGGGGTGACGTCGGAGATGGTGCCCACCTCCAGGCCGGCGGCCTGCAGGGATCGGATCGCCGTCTCGCGGCCCGAACCCGGGCCCTTGACGAACACGTCGACCTTTTTCATGCCGTGCTCCTGCGCCTTGCGAGCCGCGCTCTCGGCGGCCATCTGGGCGGCGAAGGGCGTCGACTTGCGCGAGCCCTTGAAGCCGACGTGGCCCGAGGACGCCCAGGAGATGACGTTGCCTGCTGGATCGGTGATGGAGACGATCGTGTTGTTGAACGTGCTCTTGATGTGCGCAGCGCCGTGGCTGACGTTCTTCTTTTCTTTGCGGCGGGTCTTCTGGGTCTTCTTCGGACCGCTCGCAGCGCGTGACTTGGGAGGCATCTCTTACCTGACCTTCTTCTTGCCGGCGATGGTGCGCTTGGGACCCTTGCGCGTGCGCGCGTTGGTCTTGGTGCGCTGGCCACGAACCGGCAGGCCGCGGCGATGCCGAATGCCCTGGTAGCAGCCGATTTCGATCTTACGTCGGATGTCGGCCTGCACCTCGCGGCGCAGGTCACCCTCGACCTTGAGGGACTCCTCGATGTAGTCCCGGAGTTTCGCGAGGTCCGCGTCGCTCAGGTCTTTCGTCCGCAGGTCGTAGCTGATGCCGGTGGCGGTCAGAATTTCCTGGGAACGGGTACGGCCGATGCCGTAGATGTACGTGAGTGCGATCTCCATCCGCTTGTCGCGGGGAAGATCGACTCCTGAGAGCCGTGCCATACGGCGTTTCCTTCCATCATTCGGAGGTCTGCTCCCCGTCCGTCCCGATGGTGCTGGGCCTCGGCCTCCGTGCCGAGGGTGTACCGGAGTCGGCCACGATCGGCCACGGGCTCCGGCTGGTGCGGGGAGGTTGTTGTGCTGTCGCGTCAGATCAACCGCGGGTGCTGCAGTGGTCCTGCTCAGCCCTGGCGCTGCTTGTGGCGCAGGTTCTCGCAGATGACCATGACTCGTCCGTTACGACGAATCACCTTGCACTTCTCGCAGATCTTCTTGACGCTGGGGTTGACCTTCACGTCTTTCGGCTCTCCTGATCGATGTTGCTGCTTACCTGTTGGACGTCACCACTGCCTGGCCATAAACCCTGCGCCAGAGGGCGGCTTACTTGTACCGGTAGACGATGCGCCCGCGAGAGAGGTCGTAGGGCGAGAGCTCCACGACGACCCGGTCTTCGGGCAGGATGCGAATATAGTGCTGCCGCATCTTGCCGCTGATGTGCGCGAGGACCCGGTGACCGTTCTCCAGCTCCACGCGAAACATCGCGTTCGGCAATGGCTCGACAACCCGGCCCTCGACCTCGATGGCCCCGTCTTTTTTGCCCATGTCCTCCGCGATCCGTGGCAGTTGTCTGCTGGCGTGCGCCGATCTGTGCCGCAGCAGCCTGAATCGGTGCGCCTGAGCGCCGGTAGAGACGCAAATCCTTCTCAGGGCACGCGCACGACCGGCGCGCACTGCGCGCCGTCAGCAGAGTCTACGCGGTGTGCGGGGGCGGACCAAACGCGGCCTACAGCGGCGAGCGAGCTCAAGCCTCGAGCGTAAGAATTCTAGGACCGGATGCGGTGACCGCCACCGTGTGCTCCCAGTGGGCGGCGAGACTGCCGTCGGCGGTCACCACCGTCCAGTCGTCCGCGAGCACGCTGGTGTCCACACTCCCGAGGGTCAGCATCGGCTCGATGGCCAGCACCGACCCTTCCACCAGACGTGGCCCCGTCGCCGGCGGACCCTCGTTGGCCAAGAACGGGTCGGCGTGCATCACCTGCCCGATACCGTGACCGCCGTAGCCGTCCACGATCCCGTAGCTGCGACCGTCCCTGGCCTGCGCGGCGCGGGTCTCCATCTCGATGGCGTGCGAGACGTCGCCGAGTCGATTACCGGCCAGCATCGCGGCGATGCCTGCCACCATCGCCGCCCGGCACGCGGCCGAGAGCTCCCGGTTGGCGGAAATGGTCTCCCCCACGGCGACCGTGACCGCGGCGTCGCCATGCCAGCCGTCCAGGATCGCTCCGCAGTCGATGGACACCAGGTCTCCCTCGACAAGCACCTCGGTGACCGAGGGGATTCCGTGGACCACCCGATCGTTGACCGAGGAACATATGGTCGCCGGAAACCCGTGGTAGCCGAGAAAGGAGGACACAGCTGCAGCGTCGGCCATCACCTGAGCGGCGACAGCATCGAGATCCGCGGTGCTGACTCCTACGCGCACGGTCGCCGCCACCGCAGCAAGTGCTCGACCGACCACGGCCCCGGCCGCAGCCATGGCATCCAACTCACCCGCGGTACGCGCGGGCACCACCTTCTTGCGGCCGCGAAGGACGCCCATCAGCGGATGCTCATCAGCTGGTGCGCTCCCGCAGCGCGCGCAAGGCGCGCTTCGCGACCTCCTCGACCTCCCCGACGGCGTCCACCACGACCACTGCGTCCGCAAAATGCTCCAGCAGCGGAGCGGTGTCCTCGGAGTACACCCGCAGCCGATTACGGATGACCGACTCGGTGTCATCCGCACGCCCGCGGGAGAGCATCCGCTCGACCACGACGTCGGAGGAGATCCGGAATTCGAGCACCGCGTCGAGTGGGTGTCCGAGTTCGTCCAGGATGCCGGTGAGCACCTCCGCCTGGTTGACGTTGCGGGGAAAGCCGTCGAGCAAGAATCCGTCGGCGGCGTCGGGCTCGCCAAGGCGCTCGCGCACCATCTCGTTCGTCACCTCGTCGGGCACGAGCTCGCCGGCATCGACGTAGCGCTTGGCCTCCCGTCCGAGCGCTGTCTCCTCGCCCATGTGGGCACGGAACAGGTCACCGGTGGAGATATGCGGGATCCCCAGCTCCTTCGACAGCAGCAGGGCCTGAGTGCCTTTACCCGCACCTGGCGGGCCGACCAGAACAAGTCTCACTACCTCAGGAACCCTTCGTAGTTGCGCTGCATCAGCTGGCTTTCGATCTGCTTCACGGTGTCCAGGCCGACCCCCACCATGATGAGCACCGCGGTGCCGCCGAAGGGGAAGTTCTGCGAGCCTGCCCCGCTGCCCAGGTCGAGGAACAAGTTTGGCAGCACGGACACGACACCGAGGTAGAGCGACCCGAACAGCGTGATCCGGCCAAGGACGAAGCTCAGGTACTCGGCGGTCGGGCGTCCCGGCCGGATACCGGGAATGAAGCCGCCGAACTTCTTCATCTCGTCGGCGCGCTCTTCCGGGTTGAAGGTGATCGCGACGTAGAAGTAGGTGAAGAACACGATCAGCGCGAAGTAGAGCGCGATGTAGGGACCACTGGAGGGGCGGACGAGATACTCACTGATGAACTTCTGCCACCAGCTCTGGCTGCCGTTGGACGACGAGCTCAGCTGGGATACGAGGTTGGGCAAATACAGCAGCGAGGACGCGAAGATCACCGGGATGACGCCGGCCTGGTTCACCTTCAGCGGCAGATATGTGGAGGTCCCGCCGTACATTCGGCGCCCGACCATGCGTTTGGCGTACTGCACGGGGATTCGCCGCTGGCCCTGCTCCACGAACACGACGCTGGCGAAGATCGCAAGGGCAGCGACACACACCAGGGTGAACACGAGCCCGCCGCGGCTGTCCAGAACGCCCTTGCCTTCACTGGGGATGCGCGCACCGATCGAGGTGAAGATCAGCAGCGACATCCCGTTGCCGATCCCTCGATCGGTGATCAGCTCGCCCAGCCACATGATCACGCCGGTACCCGCGGTCATCACGATCACCACCACGATCATGGTGAAGATGGAACCGCCGGGGATTGCGGGGAACTTCTGGTTGTCGCAACCCTGGAACAGCTGGCCGCGAGTGGCCAGGGCGACGATGCCGGTGGACTGCAGAATTGCCAGCGCAATCGTGAGGTAGCGGGTGTACTGGGTCATCTTGGCCTGACCCGACTGCCCCTCCTTCTGCAGCTCCTCGAACCGCGGGATCACCACGGTGAGCAGCTGCACGATGATGCTGGCCGTGATGTAGGGCATGATCCCGAGCGCAAACACCGACAACTGCAGCAAAGCGCCGCCGCTGAACAGGTTGATCAGCGAATAGATGCTCTGACTGTCCCCGCCGCTGACCTCCTTGAGGCAGGCCTGGATGTTGGTGTAGGACACACCGGGCGACGGCAGCGTTGCACCCAGGCGGTAGATGGCCAGGATTCCGAGGGTGAAGAGAATCTTCCGCCTCAGATCAGGCGTCTTGAAGGCAGAGACGAAGGCGGAGAGCACTGATCCTCCTGGCAGCGTCGGGCGGACTTACTCTGCCCCCTGCATAGCTTTCGGATGTGACGGACGAGCGGATGAGATTGAGGGGCATGTAATTGAAGGGCGAACGCTCACTCACGGCGCCACTTGACTCTAACAGTCGACCGTGCCGGAGCCCTCGGACAACGTTCGCGGCACAGCAGACGACCGCGGTGGGATGCCCACCGCGGTCGTCGTTACTGCACCCAGTTCAGAGCTCGGTGGTGCTGCCGCCCGCGGCAGCGATCTTCCCTGCCGCCGAGCCGGAGAACTTGTTGGCGCTGACCTGCAGCACCACTGCCCCCAGGTCACCGTCGCCGAGCACCTTCACCAGCTGGTTGCGGCGCACCGCACCCGCCGCGGCGAGCTCCTCGGGACCGATTGTGCCGCCACGGGGGAACAGCCGGGCGAGGTCGGCGACGTTGACCACCTGGTACTCGACCCGATTGCGGTTGGTGAATCCCTTAAGCTTGGGCAACCGCATGTGGATCGGCATCTGCCCGCCCTCGAACCCGGCGGGCACGTTCTTGCGCGCTCCCGTGCCCTTGGTACCGCGACCGGCGGTCTTTCCACGCCGGCCGCCTTCACCACGTCCTACCCGAATCTTGTCCTTCTTTGCGCCGGGGGCCGGTCGCAAGTGGTGCAGTTTGATCGTCATGAGTTCACCTCCTCCACCACCACGAGGTGCGACACCGTGGCGATCATGCCGCGAACCTGTGCGTTGTCCGCACAGACCACGGACTGCCGGATCTTGTGCAGCCCTAGCGTGCGTAGGGTCTCGCGCTGGTTCTTCTTCGTACCGATGGTGCTCCGCAACTGGGTCACCTTCAATTGCGTCCCGTTCAGCTCAGCCATGACGCTCAGGCCCCCTGTCCGGCGCGAGCACGCAACATTCCTGCCGGAGCGACGTCTTCGATCGGCAAGCCGCGTCGGGCGGCGACCTCCTCGGGGCGCTGCAACATCTTGAGCGCGGCCACGGTGGCGTGCACGACGTTGATGGCGTTGTCGCTACCGAGCGACTTCGACAGCACGTCATGAATCCCCGCGCACTCCAGCACGGCGCGCACCGGCCCACCGGCGATGACCCCGGTACCGGGGCTCGCCGGGCGCAACAGGACCACTCCCGCGGCCGCCTCGCCTTGCACGGGATGGGTGATGGTGGCACCGATCATGGGAACCCGGAAGAAGCTCTTGCGTGCCTCGTCCGAGCCCTTCTGGATCGCCGCGGGTACTTCCTTGGCCTTGCCGTAGCCGACGCCGACCATGCCGGCGCCGTCCCCGACGATGACCAGGGCGGTGAAGCTAAAGCGTCGACCACCCTTGACCACCTTGGAGACCCGGTTGATGGCGACGACCCGCTCGAGCTGGGTCGCCTTTTCCGGCGCTGCGCCGCGGCCACCTTCGCGGCGGCCACCTCGACGGTCGCCACCGGCGCCGCCGGCGCCACCAGCAGCGCCGGCACCGCCTTCACGCGCACGTCCCGGCATCAGGCTGTCCTTCCGTTGGTCTGAGTGGGTGCTTGAGTTGTGGGCCGTGATCGCATCAGAACGTCAACCCACCTTCGCGGGCGGCGTCGGCCAGAGCCGCGATCCGACCGTGGTAGTCGTGCCCGCCGCGGTCGAACACCACGGCATCCACGCCTGCCGCCTTCGCGCGCTGCGCCAACAGCTCGCCGACCTTGGCCGAGCGCGCTTTCTTGTCCCCGCTCAGCGCGCGAACATCGGCCTCCAACGTGGAAGCCGCCGCCAGCGTGTGACCGGCGAGATCGTCGACCAACTGGGCATGAATGTGGCGCGACGAGCGGTTCACCACCAGCCTTGGCCGGCTCGGGGAACCGCTGACCTTCTTCCGGATCCGGAAGTGTCTGCGGACGCGAGACTGACGTCGCTTGGTGGAGACGTCCTTCCCCGCCGACACGCGCTTGCGTCCCGTACCGGTGGCTTCTGCTGTCTGGCTCATGTCACTTACCCGTCTTTCCGACCTTGCGACGGATCTGCTCACCTGCGTATCGGACACCCTTGCCCTTGTACGGGTCGGGGCGCCGCAGGCGGCGGATGTTCGCCGCAATCTGGCCGACTTTCTGCTTGTCGATCCCGGTGATGGAAAACCGGGTGGGGCTCTCCACCGCGAAACTGATGCCCTCGGGCGCGGCGATGGGGACACTGTGGCTGAACCCGAGCGCAAACTCGAGGTCCGAACCCTTGAGCTGGACGCGGTAGCCGACCCCGTGGATCTCCATCTTCCGCTGGTAGCCGTCGGTGACGCCGACGACCATGTTCGCCACCAAGGTCCGCGACAGACCGTGCAGAGACCGGCTGCGCCGCTCGTCGTCCGGGCGCGCAACGGTGACAGCACCGTCCTCGCCGCGGCCGACGATGATCGGCTCCGAGATTGTGGTCGCCAAGGTTCCCTTGGGCCCCTTGACGGTGACTGTCTGTCCCTCGATGGTCACGTCCACTCCGGACGGGACGGCGACGGGGAGCTTTCCGATACGTGACATGTCGTGGCCTCCCCTACCAGACGAAGGCGAGGACTTCCCCGCCAACGCCCTGCTTGGCCGCCTGTCGATCCGTGAGCAGGCCGGTGGACGTGGAGATGATCGCCACGCCGAGACCTCCCAGGACCTTGGGCAGGTTGGTGGATTTTGCGTACACCCGCAGGCCGGGCTTGGAGACGCGCCGTAGTCCGGCGATGCTCCGCTCCCGGGTCGGGCCGTACTTGAGGTCGATGACGAGGGACTGTCCTACAGCCGCCTCCTCCGACCGGTATCCGGCGATGTAGCCCTCCCTCTTGAGGATTTCGGCAATGTTCGCCTTGATCTTCGAGTGAGGCATCGTCACATCGTCGTGATACGCCGAGTTTGCGTTGCGAACACGCGTAAGCATGTCTGCGATCGGGTCTGTCATTGTCATTGAGGTGACCTGTGCACCTTTCCCGCCGCGGTTCCCTCGCGACCTGGGCAGCTGCCTGGGATCACGGGCCTACGGCGAAGCGGTTCGGGCGCGGACGGGATGCCCGCTGGACTAGCTTGTCTGGTGGGCTGAGCGGGCGCTCAGCTCACCAGGACGACTTGCGCACGCCGGGCAGCTCGCCCCGGTGTGCCATCTCGCGGAGGCAGATGCGGCAGAGCCCGAACTTGCGGAAGACCGCATGCGGGCGACCACAACGCTGACAGCGGGTATAGGCCCGCACAGCGAACTTCGGCTTGGCCGCAGCCTTGATGACGAGTGCCTTCTTGGCCATGCTCAGTTCTCCCTGAAGGGGAAGCCCAGGTGCTTCAGCAGCGCCCGACCCTCCTCGTTGTTCGTTGCGGTGGTCACCACGGTGATGTCCATCCCGCGAGGCCGATCGATCGAGTCGATGTCGATCTCGTGGAACATGGACTGCTCGTTCAGCCCGAAGGTGTAGTTCCCGTTGCCGTCGAATTGCGTGCCCGACAAACCACGGAAGTCGCGGATACGGGGCAGCGCCACGCTGACCAGTCGGTCGAGGAACTCCCACATCCGGTCGCCACGCAAGGTCACCTTAGCGCCGATCGGCATGCCTTCGCGCAGCTTGAACTGCGCGATGGACGTCTTGGACTTGCGGATCTCCGCCTTTTGGCCGGTGATCAGCGCGAGATCCCGGACGGCACCCTCGATCAGCTTGGCATCGCGGGCTGCCTCGCCCACACCCATGTTGACGACGACCTTGACGACGCCGGGAATCTGCATCACGTTCGCGTACGTGTAGTGCTCCTGAAGCGCTGCCCGAATCTCTTCCCGGTACCGGGCCTTCAGCCGGGGCACCGTCGGCGCGGAGCTGACGGGCTGGTCGGTCACCGCGACTGAGCTGACTTTGCTCGCCATCAGATGTCCTTCCCGTTCCTGCGTCCCACGCGCACGCGCTTCACGCGGTCACCACTGTCATCAGACCGGTAGCCGACGCGGGTGGGCTTACCGTCCGAATCGACAACCATGACGTTGGAGACATGAACCGTCGCTTCCTGGGTCACGATGCCGCCGACGGAAGCGCCGCGCTGGTTGGTGGAGACCGCGGTGTGCTTCTTGATCCGGTTCACACCCTCGACCAACACCCGCTCGGTGTCGGGGTAGGCCTGGATCACCTTGCCCTTGGCCCCCTTGTCCTTGCCGGAGACCACGAGCACGGTGTCGCCCTTGTGCACCTTCATCACAGCACCTCCGGGGCCAGCGAGATGATTTTCATGAACTTCTTGTCCCGCAGCTCGCGGCCGACGGGACCGAAGATTCGGGTGCCCCGGGGCTCGTTGTCGGGCTTGATGAGGACTGCGGCGTTCTCATCGAAGCGGATGTAGGAACCGTCCGGACGGCGACGCTCCTTGGAGGTCCGCACGATGACGGCTTTGACCACGTCACCTCGCTTCACCCCCGCGCCCGGAATGGCTTCCTTCACGGTGGCCACGATGATGTCGCCGATTCCGGCGTACCGCCGGGCCGAACCACCGAGCACGCGGATGCACAAGATTTCCTTGGCTCCGGTGTTGTCGGCGACGCGTAGTCGCGACTCCTGCTGGATCACTTCAACTCCTGACCTGCATACTGCGCGGCGGATTTCCGACCCGACGCGCGCGGTCCAAACTAACCTGTCAACTAACTGTTAGAAACTCCGCAGCCTTGCTCTCGGCTGACTTATCTGGCCTTCTCGAGCACCGACACCAGGCGCCAGCGCTTGGTGGCCGACAGCGGACGGGTCTCCATCAGGCGTACCCGGTCGCCGACACCGGCGACGCCGCTCTCGTCGTGCGCCTTGACCTTGGTGGTCCGACGGATGACCTTGCTGTAAAGCGGGTGCTTCACCCGGTCCTCCAGCTCGACCACGATCGTCTTCTCCATCTTGTCCGAGATCACCAGGCCGACGCGCACCTTGCGGTTGTTGCGTGGCACCTCGGTGGCCGGAGTCTTGCGAGGCTTGGCCGCTGCCGCTGCCGTATCTGCCACTTGTGCTTCTTTCTCGCTCATTGTTTCACCCCCACGTCGCTTCGCTCGCTCATGCCGCACCCTCATCCGTGACCGGTGCCGTGGCCAAGCCCAGCTCCCGCTCCCTCATCACCGTGTAGATCCGGGCGATATCATGCCGAACGGTCCGCAGCCGGCGGTTGTTGTCGAGCTGTCCTGTCGCGGTCTGGAAGCGGAGGTTGAACAACTCTTCCTTGCTCTCACGGAGCTTGCTGACCAGTTCTTCGCCGGTGAGCTCGCGGAGCTCCGCGGCCTGGGTTGCGCCTGCCATCAGAACTGCCCCTCCCTGGTCACGATCCGGCACTTCATGGGGAGCTTGTGAATCGCGCGGCGCAGTGCCTCGCGAGCCGTCTCCTCGTTCGGGTAGCTCAGCTCGAACATGATGCGTCCGGGCTTCACATTCGCCACCCACCACTCGGGCGAACCCTTACCTGAACCCATCCGGGTCTCAGCAGGCTTCTTGGTCAACGGGCGGTCCGGAAAGATCGTGATCCAGACCTTGCCGCCGCGCTTGATGTGCCGGGTGACCGCAATACGCGCGGACTCGATCTGCCGGTTGGTGACGTAGGCGGGCTCGAGGGCCTGAATGCCCCACTCGCCGAAGTTCACCTGGGTTCCGCCCTTGGCGTTACCCGAACGGCTCGGGTGGTGCTGCTTGCGGTGCTTGACCCTGCGTGGAATCAGCATGCCTTCAGCCCTCCGCAGTTGCAGTCGGAGCAGCGGCAGCCGTGGCCGGCGCAGCTTCGACGGTCGGTGTGGCCGGCGATCCGGCCGACTCAGCGGCCGCACGACCGGCTTCGGTGCTCGTTGCGGTCGTTCCCGAAGCACCCGAGCGACGCTTCGCCCCGGTCGGCCGCTCGCGGCGAGGTGCGGTGTCCGGAGCAACATTCTCGTGCCTGCCGCCGACAATGTCGCCCTTGTAGATCCAAACCTTGACGCCGATGCGGCCGAAGGTGGTCTTGGCCTCGTACAGCCCGTAGTCGATGTCGGCGCGCAAGGTGTGCAGCGGCACGCGACCCTCGCGGTAGAACTCAGAGCGCGACATCTCCGCGCCACCGAGCCGTCCGGAGCACTGCACCCGGATACCCTTGACCTGCGGCTGACGCATCGCCGACTGGATGGCCTTGCGCATCGCGCGCCGAAACGCCACGCGGTTCGACAGCTGCTCGGCCACGCCTTGGGCCACCAGCTGCGCCTCGGCCTCGGCGTTCTTCACCTCGAGGATGTTCAACTGCACCTGCTTGCCGGTCAACTTCTCCAGCTCGGAGCGGATGCGGTCGGCTTCGGCACCACGACGGCCGATGACGATCCCCGGCCGCGCCGTGTGGATGTCCACCCGGACGCGGTCACGGGTGCGCTCGATCTCCACCTTGGCGATGCCAGCACGCTCCATGCCGGTGGCCAACAGCTTGCGAATGGCAACGTCTTCCTTCACGTACTCCGCGTACTGCTTATCGGCGTACCAGCGGGACTTCCAGTCAGTCGTGATACCCAGCCGGAAGCCGTGCGGGTTGATTTTCTGACCCACTACTGAGCACTTCCCTTCGGAGCAGAAGGAGCGCTCGCGCTCTTCCTGCGGTTACGAGGTGCGGCGTCGGTACCGCGACGCGGACGAGCCTCCACCTCGATCGTGATGTGGCTTGTGCGTTTGCGAATGCGGAAGGCCCGACCCTGCGCACGCGGCTGGAACCGCTTGAGGGTGGGACCCTCGTCGACAAACGCGGTCGAGACGACCAGCGTTGTCGGATCCAGGCCCATGTTGTTCTCCGCGTTGGCCACCGCGCTGGCGAGCACCTTGGCCACCGGCTCACTGGCGGCCTGCGGCGCAAACCTCAGCACCGCGAGTGCTTCACTGGCAGGACGGCCCTTGATGAGCGCCACGACGCGACGCGCCTTCATCGGCGTCACCCGCACGTAACGCGCCTTGGCCATCGCGTGCGGAAACTCGCCAGCTACTTGCTCTGTGCTGCTCATCGGCGGCGCGCCTTTCGGTCGTCCTTGATGTGTCCACGGAACGTCCGCGTCGGCGCGAATTCACCGAGCTTGTGTCCCACCATGGCGTCCGAGACGAACACCGGTACGTGCTTGCGGCCGTCGTGCACCGCAAAGGTGTGGCCGATGAAGTCCGGGGTAATCGTCGAACGTCGGGACCAGGTCTTGATGACCTGCTTGGTCCCCTTATCGTTTTGAACGTCCACCTTCGCAAGGAGGTGGTCATCGACGAACGGGCCCTTCTTGAGGCTGCGTGGCATCCTTCACTCCTCCCTGGTCAGCGCTTGTTCTTGCCGGTACGGCGGCGGCGGACAATCAGTTTGTCGCTCGCCTTGTTCTTGCGGGTCCGACCCTCGGGCTGGCCCCACGGGCTCACCGGGTGACGTCCACCGGAGGTCTTGCCCTCACCACCACCGTGCGGATGGTCGACCGGGTTCATCACGACACCACGCACGGTCGGGCGCTTGCCCTTCCAGCGCATCCGGCCTGCCTTGCCCCAGTTGATATTGGACTGCTCGGCATTGCCGACCTCACCGACCGAAGCGCGGCAGCGGACGTCGACCCGACGGATCTCCCCCGACGGCATCCGCAGCGTGGCGTAGGTGCCCTCCTTGCCGAGCAACTGGATACTCACGCCGGCCGACCGCGCCATCTTCGCCCCGCCACCCGGACGCAGCTCCACCGAGTGGATGGTGGTACCCGTGGGGATGTTGCGCAGTGGCAAGTTGTTGCCCGGTTTGATGTCGGCCCTGGCACCCGCCTCGATCGTGTCGCCCTGCTTCAGCTTCGCCGGCGCGAGAATGTAGCGCTTCTCGCCGTCGAGGTAGTGCAGCAACGCGATGTTGGCCGTGCGGTTGGGGTCGTACTCGATGTGCGCGACCGTGGCCGGCACGCCGTCCTTGTCCGAGCGACGGAAGTCGATCAGCCGGTAGGCGCGCTTGTGGCCACCGCCCTTGTGTCGGGTGGTGATGCGGCCGTGAGCGTTGCGGCCACCTCGGCCGTGCAACGGACGGACCAGCGACTTCTCCGGTGTCGAACGCGTGATCTCAGCGAAGTCGGAAACGCTGGAGCCGCGCCGCCCGGGAGTGGTCGGCTTGTACTTGCGGATTGCCATGAGTCTTCTCGTCCTCTATCCCTCGTCAGGTCCAGCCGCCTCAGGCGACCGGACCCCCGAAGATCTCGATGGGCTTGCTGTCGGCGGAGAGGGTGACGATCGCGCGCTTGGTGTCCTTGCGCTTGCCGTAACCGAACTTCGTCCGCTTGCGCTTGCCCTGACGGTTGGCGGTGTTGACGTTGCGGACCGTGACGCCAAAAACCTGCTCCACGGCGATCTTGATTTGCGTCTTGTTCGCGTCCGGTGCCACCAGGAAGGTGTAGGTGTTCGACTCCAGCAGCCCGTAGGACTTCTCGGAGATCACTGGTGCCAACAGCACGTCACGGGGATCGGCGATCACTTGCTCTCCTCCTCGTTCGCGGGCTCGAGCTCACTCGAGCGAGCCGAGGCCGTCGCGCTACGACCGCGTTGCGGGCCGGCCACAAACGCGGCGAGCGACGTAGCGGTGAACACGACGTCGTCGCTGACCAGCACGTCGTAGGTGTTGAGTTGGTCCGGCGCAATTCGGTGCACGCCGGGCAGGTTGTGCAGGCTCTTCCAGCCCGCGGTATCCGCCCGGTCCAGCACGACGAGGAACCGCGTGCGCTCGGACAGCGTCGCGAGGAACGCCTTCGCACGCTTCGTTGATGGCGTCGAATCCGAGACCAACGCGTCAACGACGTGAATGCGCCCGGACCGCGCCCTGTCGGACAACGCTCCGTGCAGTGCCGCCGCGATCATCTTCTTGGGCGTGCGCTGCGAGTAGTCCCGCGGCGTCGGGCCGTGCACCACACCACCGCCGACAAACTGCGGTGCGCGGGTCGAACCTTGCCGCGCACGACCGGTGCCCTTCTGGCGGTACGGCTTTGCGCCACCGCCGGAAACCTCGGCGCGCGTCTTGGCCTTGTGCGTTCCCTGTCGGGCTGCCGCCATCTGCGCCACAACGACCTGATGCATCAGCGGAATGTTCGACTGCACGTCGAACAACTCGGGCGGCAGGTCCACGGTGCCGTCCATACCGCCGCCGGCATTCTGGATCTCCAGCGTCAACGACGCGTCATCGGCAACCCCCGTGGGGCCCGCCTTCTCAGTCTCGACAGCCATCAGATGGCACCGCCCTTCACGGCAGACTTCACGAGCACCAGGCCGCCCTTGCGACCGGGCACTGCGCCCTTGATCAACAGCAGGCCGGCCTCGGCGTCGACGCGGTGCACGGTGAGGTTCTGGGTGGTGACCCGCTCGTTGCCCATCCGGCCGGCCATCCGCATGCCCTTGAACACGCGGCCGGGGGTGGACGCGCCACCGATGGATCCGGGCGAACGGTGCACGCGCTTGACCCCGTGGCCCGCGCCCAGACCATGGAAGCCGTGCCGCTTCATCACGCCTGCGGTGCCCTTGCCCTTGCTGGTGCCCACGATGTCCACCACTGCGCCGTCGGTAAAGACGTCCGCGGTGAGCTCTTGGCCCACCTCGTACCCGGACACATCGACCATCCGCAGCTCCACCAGGTGGCGCCGCGGCGTGGTTGCGGCCTTGGCGAACTGTCCGGTAACCGGCTTGGTGACGCGGCGCGGGTCAACGGCACCGAAGGCCAGCTGCACCGCGGTGTACCCGTCGGTCTCCATGGTGCGCACCTGGGTGACCACGCACGGGCCCACCTGAAGGACGGTCACCGGGACCATTCGGTTGTTCTCGTCGAATACCTGGGTCATACCGAGCTTGTTGCCCAGAATGCCCTTCATCTTGTCTGTGTCTGCCATCGGTCCTGTCTCCGCCGTCACTGGATGTTGACGTCGACGCTCGCCGGCAGGTCAATACGCATCAGCGCGTCAACCGTCTTCGGCGTCGGGTCGAGGATGTCAATGAGGCGTTTGTGGGTGCGCATCTCAAAGTGCTCGCGCGAGTCCTTGTACTTGTGCGGCGAGCGGATGACGCAGTACACGTTCTTCTCGGTCGGCAACGGCACAGGTCCGACCACGCGCGCACCCGTGCGGGTGACGGTCTCGACGATCTTGCGCGCGGACGCGTCGATCGCCTCGTGGTCGTAGGCCTTGAGCCGGATGCGGATCTTTTGTCCCGCCATATTGGCTTGCCGTTCCTTCTCTCGCAGGAGCTGCGGTGCTGGTCGGTGTGTCTTTGGTCGGTATGTCCCCGTTGCAGCGGTCCGGTACACGCGGTCGGGCGTGTCGCCCACACTCACATAGCGCCCCTGGCGCATGCAGACCCGGCTCTGAGGGATTGCCCCTACCCTGCCTGCCTCCGGTACGTCCCGTCGCCGTAGCTCCGGTAGCCCATGGAGGCCCGCTCAGATTGGGGCGAGGAGCCGATATACAGGCTCCCCGCCCCGATGAGCAACCTGATCAGTCTGCCACACCGGGTGCGGCACACCAAATCAGGGTGTTCAGATCCGTAAACTACTTGGTGATCTTGGTAACGCGCCCGGCGCCGACGGTCCGTCCACCCTCACGGATGGCAAACCGCAGGCCCTCGTCCATGGCGATCGGCTGAATGAGCGAGACGCTCATTTCGGTGTTGTCGCCAGGCATAACCATCTCGGTGCCTTCCGGCAACGTGACAACACCGGTCACGTCCGTGGTGCGGAAGTAGAACTGGGGGCGGTAATTGTTGAAGAACGGCGTGTGCCGCCCGCCCTCATCCTTGGAGAGGATGTAGACATTGCCCTCGAACTCCGTGTGCGGCGTCGTGGTGCCGGGCTTGACGACGACCATGCCGCGCTCGACATCCTCGCGCTTGATGCCACGGACCAGCAGGCCCACGTTGTCCCCGGCCTGGCCGCTGTCCAGGAGTTTCCGGAACATCTCAATGCCGGTAACGGTGGTCTTGGTGGACTTCTCGCGGATACCCACGAGCTCCACCTCCTCGTTCACCTTGAGCTCGCCGCGCTCGATACGTCCCGTGACGACCGTACCGCGACCGGTGATCGTGAACACGTCTTCTACTGGCATCAGGAAGGGTCGCTCAGTCTCACGGACAGGTTGCGGCACGAACTCATCCACGGCGTCCATCAGCTCGACGATCTTCTCCGACCACTCCGCGTCGCCCTCGAGCGCCTTGAGGGCGGAGACGCGCACGATGGGCGCGTTGTCGCCGTCGAACTCCTGGTCGCTGAGCAGCTCGCGGACCTCCATCTCGACGAGCTCGAGGATCTCCTCGTCGTCGACCATGTCGGACTTGTTGAGCGCCACCAAAATATAGGGAACGCCCACCTGGCGGGCGAGCAGCACGTGCTCACGCGTCTGGGGCATGGGGCCGTCGGTGGCCGCAACCACCAAGATCGCGCCGTCCATCTGCGCGGCACCGGTGATCATGTTCTTGATGTAGTCAGCGTGACCAGGGGCGTCGACGTGCGCGTAGTGCCGCTTCTCCGTCTGGTACTCCACGTGGGAGATGTTGATCGTGATACCACGCTGGCGCTCTTCGGGAGCCTTGTCGATCTGATCGAAGGCCGAAGCCTGGTTGAGGGTTGGGAACTTGTCGTGCAACACCTTGGTGATGGCAGCCGTCAGCGTGGTCTTGCCGTGGTCGACGTGACCGATGGTGCCGATGTTGACGTGCGGCTTCGTCCGCTCGAACTTCGCCTTCGCCACTGAATGTCCTCCTGGACTTGCTCGCTGCACCCTGTGGTGCAGCATGTCTGGTTGTCAGGTCTGGTTGTGCTGGTAGTGCAGACTATCGTGTCGAACTCTTACTACTCGCGAAAACACTGCTCGCGAAAACACTGCTCGGCTCACGGCTCGCTCCGGTCCTCAGGCGTGGCCGCCTTCGATCCTTCACTCCCCGGTCGCCTTCGCGATGATCTCTTTCGCCACGTTGGCAGGTACCTCGGCGTAGGAGTCGAAGACCATCGAGTAGTTTGCTCGACCCTGGGTCCGCGACCGCAGGTCGCCGACGTAGCCGAACATCTCCGACAGCGGCACGAGCGCCTTGACGATGCGCGCACCACTGCGCTCCTCCATGGCCTGAATCTGGCCACGGCGGGAGTTCAGGTCGCCGATCACATCGCCCATGTAGTCCTCGGGGGTGATCACCTCAACCGCCATCAGCGGCTCCAGGATGACCGGGCTCGCCATGCGCGCGGCTTCCTTCATCGCCATGGAGCCGGCCACCTTGAAGGCCATCTCCGAGGAGTCGACCTCGTGGTAGGCACCGTCGAGCAGGGTCAGCTTGAGATTGACCAGCGGATACCCGGCCAACACGCCGTACTGGAGTGCGTCTTGCGCGCCAGCGTCCACCGAGGGGATGTACTCCCTGGGCACGCGCCCACCCGTGACCTTGTTCTCGAAGGTGTACAGCGCCCCATCCTCGGCCACGAACGGCTCGAGCTTGATGATCACCTTCGCGAACTGGCCCGAACCACCGGTCTGCTTCTTGTGGGTGAAGTCGTGCTTCTCGACCGTCCTGCGGATCGTCTCGCGGTAGGCGACCTGGGGCTTGCCCACGTTCGCCTCGACCTTGAACTCGCGGCGCATGCGGTCCACCAGGATGTCCAGGTGCAACTCGCCCATGCCGCCGATGACGGTCTGTCCGGAGTCCTGGTCGAGGTGGACCTTGAAGGTCGGGTCTTCCTCGGCGAGCTTCTGGATCGCGATGCCCAGCTTTTCCTGGTCACTCTTGGTCTTGGGCTCGATGGCCACCTCGATCACCGGATCGGGGAAGGTCATCGACTCGAGCACTACCTGGTGCTGGGGGTCGCACAAGGTGTCGCCGGTGGTGGTGTCCTTCAACCCGATGACGGCATAGATGTGTCCTGCGCTGGCCGAGGCGACCGGGTTCTCCTTGTTGGAGTGCATCTGGAACAACTTGCCCAGACGTTCCTTTTTGCCCTTGGTCGAGTTGATGACCTGGGCGCCGGAGTCGACCTTTCCCGAGTACACCCGGACATAGGTCAACTTCCCGAAGAACGGGTGGGTCGCGACCTTGAACGCCAGCGCCGCGAACGGCTCGGTGGCATCGGGATGACGGATGACTTCTTCGTCCTCGTTGTTGACCGCGCGCCCGATGGTGGCCGCCACATCCAGCGGGGACGGCAGGTAGTCGATGACCGCGTCGAGCATGGGCTGCACGCCCTTGTTCTTGAACGCGGAGCCACAGAGCACCGGGTACAGCTCGCTGTTAACCGTCATCTTTCGGATGGCAGATTTGACCTCGGCGACCGTCAGGCCATCCCCACTGAAGTGTTTCTCCAACAACGCCTCGTCGGACTCCGCGATCGTCTCCAACAGCATCTCCCGGTATTCCGCGGCCCGCTCCTGCAGGTCGGCCGGAATCTCCTCGATCGAGTACTTCTCCCCAAGGGGCGTCTCGCCCCGCCACGTCAGTGCGCGCATCTCCACGAGGTCAATGACCCCGGTGAAGTCACTCTCGGCACCGATGGGCAGCTGGATGACCAATGGTCGGGCACCGAGGCGCTCTTCGATGGTGCGCACCGTGTAGTAGAAGTCCGCCCCGAGCTTGTCCATCTTGTTGACGAAGCAGATCCGCGGCACGTCGTACTTGTCCGCCTGGCGCCACACCTGCTCGGACTGGGGCTCAACGCCCTCCTTGCCATCGAAGACTGCGACGGCACCATCGAGCACGCGCAGCGAGCGTTCGACCTCGACGGTGAAGTCGACGTGGCCGGGAGTGTCGATGATGTTGATCTGGTTGTCGTTCCAGAAGCAGGTGGTTGCCGCGGAGGTGATGGTGATGCCCCGCTCCTGCTCCTGCTCCATCCAGTCCATCGTCGCGGCACCGTCGTGCACCTCGCCGATCTTGTAGCTGATACCGGTGTAGAACAGGATCCGCTCGGTGGTGGTCGTCTTGCCGGCGTCGATGTGGGCCATGATGCCGATGTTGCGGACCTTGTTCAGGTCGGTGAGCACGTCCTGTGCCACGAGCGTCGTCCTCGCTTACGTCTTTCGGGTCGGACCCGGCTCCGAGATCATCGGGCAGGCCCATTGGTGGGCGGTGTGTGGCGCTTACCAGCGGTAGTGCGCGAAGGCCTTGTTGGACTCCGCCATCTTGTGGGTGTCCTCACGACGCTTCACGCTGGCGCCGAGGCCGTTGCTTGCGTCCATCAACTCGTTGGCGAGGCGGTCGATCATTGTCTTCTCGCGGCGAGCCCGGGAGAAGGACACCAGCCAGCGAAGCGCCAGCGTGTTCGCGCGTCCCGGCTTGACCTCGATCGGCACCTGATACGTGGCGCCGCCGACGCGGCGGCTCTTGACCTCCAGCGAGGGCTTGACGTTCTCCAAGGCCTTCTTCAGCGTGAGCACCGGGTCAGTACCGGTCTTCTCGCGGCAGCCCTCGAGGGCGCCGTAGACGATCGACTCGGCGATCGACTTCTTGCCGTCGAGCAGAATCTTGTTGACAAGCTGGGTGACCACCGGCGATCCGTAGACCGGGTCGTTGACCAGCGGACGCTTGGGTGCTGGGCCCTTGCGTGGCATTAGCTCTTCTCCTTCTTGGCGCCGTACTTACTGCGACCCTGCTTGCGGCCCTTGACGCCCTGGGTGTCCAGCGAGCCACGGATGATCTTGTAACGCACACCGGGAAGGTCCTTCACGCGGCCACCGCGCACCAACACCATGGAGTGCTCCTGCAGGTTGTGGCCCTCACCCGGAATGTAGGCGGTGACCTCGACCTGGCTGGTCAGCCGGACACGGGCCACCTTGCGCAGCGCGGAGTTCGGCTTCTTCGGGGTAGTGGTGTACACGCGGGTGCACACACCACGACGCTGGGGACTCCCCTTCAACGCCGCCGTCTTGAGCTTGGCGACCTTGTCCTGGCGACCCTTGCGGACCAGCTGCTGGATGGTGGGCATAGACCGGCTTTCTCGTATTGATGTGATCGGTGCGATCAGTAAGTCCTGATGCATTGAACTTGCTCTGCGCGCGACCCGTTGCTGGCCGCGCCCGAGGTCGGGCGTGTCGCGCCCCCGAGGAGGGGACACGATGGCACACGGACCACCCCGACCGAGATCGGGCACGAGCGGCAACGATACCTGTCGCCACGCCATGCGGTCAAAGCGGGGCTGCGCCCTGTGCGTGAAATAGCGTCGCCCGTGGGCCTATTTCACGCACAGGCGCGCAGCGCAATCACCGGTAGTCGCTGCCGCCGAACCCGTAGTCATCCAGCGGCACTGCCGCGCCGGTCCCCGTGCCGTAGACGTCGGGCGAGAAGTACCCGTCGTCGAAGGCAGGCAAGGCGTACGCCGCAGCGCGAGCCTCTTCGGTGGGCTGAACCTGGATGTTGCGGTACCGGTTGATACCGGTACCCGCCGGGATCAGCTTGCCGATGATCACGTTCTCCTTGAGCCCGATCAGCTTGTCACTCTTGCCGTTGATGGCGGCATCGGTGAGCACGCGGGTCGTCTCTTGGAAGGACGCCGCCGAGAGCCACGACTCGGTGGCCAGCGAGGCCTTGGTGATGCCCATGAGGACCGGTCGACCGGCGGCCGGCTCGTTGCCCTCGGCCACCACCCGCCGGTTGGACGCCTCGAACTCGGTGCGCTCGGTGAGCGAACCGGGCAGGAATTCCGTGGCCCCGGAGTCGATGATGGTCACGCGACGCAGCATCTGCCGCACGATCACCTCGATGTGCTTGTCGTGGATCGACACACCCTGGCTGCGGTAAACCTTCTGGACCTCGTCCACCAGGTGCATCTGCACCTCGCGCGGCCCCATCACCCGCAGCACCTCGTGCGGGTCGGAGGCACCCTCGAGCAGCTGGTCACCGACCTCGACGTGGTCGCCGTCGGCCAACACCCGCTCGGTGCCCTCGACCGCGATGGTCTTCAAGCGCGAGCGCTTGGACAGCTTCTCGTACACCACTTCTTCACCACCGTCGTCGGGGACGATGGTGATCTTGTAGAAGCGGTCGGTGTCCTCCAACCGGATGCGCCCGGAGACGTCAGCAATCGGGGTCTTTCCCTTGGGCACCCGCGCCTCGAACAGCTCCTGCACACGCGGCAGACCGCCGGTGATGTCGTCGCCGCCGACGCCGCCGGTGTGGAAGGTACGCATGGTCAGCTGCGTACCGGGCTCACCGATGGACTGGGCCGCCACGATGCCGACAGCCTCGCCGACGTCCACCAGCTTGCCGGTGGCCATGGACCGTCCGTAACAGGTGGCGCAGACGCCCGTGGCCGACTCACAGGTGAGCACGCTGCGCACCCGGACCGCGGTGACGCCGCCGGCCAGCAGTGCCTCCAGCGCCGGGTCGCCGAGGTCGGCCCCCGCGGGGACCACGACCTTGTCCTTCGCGTCCACTGCGTCCGAAGCCAAGGTGCGGGCGTAAGTGGAAGTCTCCACGTGCGCGTCCCGCAGCAAGGTGCCATCCGGCTGCCGCTCGGCGATGGTCATCATGATGCCGCGCTCGGTGCCGCAGTCGGTCTCCCGCACGATGACATCCTGGGACACGTCGACCAGTCGGCGGGTGAGATAGCCGGAGTCCGCCGTACGCAGCGCGGTGTCCGCCAGTCCCTTACGCGCACCGTGCGTGGAGATGAAGTACTCCAGCACGGACAGGCCCTCGCGGAAGTTCGCCTTGATGGGACGGACGATGTTCTCGCCCTTGGTGTTGGCCACCATGCCGCGCATGCCGGCCAGCTGGACGACCTGGTTCATGTTTCCGGCCGCACCCGATTTGACGATCATCGGGATGGGGTTGTCCTCGGGGAAGTTGGCCTCCATCGCGGCGGCCACCTCGTCCTTGGCTGCGGTCCAGATCTTCTCCAGGTCGCTCTGGCGCTCCGGCGCGGCGATCTTTCCCCTGGCAAACTTCTTCTCGATCTCGTCGGCCTGCGCCTCGTAGCCGTCCAGGATCTGCTGCTTGTTCGGCGGCACCATCACGTCGGAGATCGCGATGGTGACACCCGAGCGGGTGGCCCAATAGAAGCCGGTGTCCTTCAGCTTGTCCAGCGTCTGGGCGACGACGACCATCGGGTAGCGCTCGGCGAGATCGTTGACGATCGCCGCCTGGCGCTTTTTGGGCATCGCCTCGTTCACGAACGGGTAGTCCGCGGGCAGGAGCTGGTTGAACAGCACCCGACCGAGGGAAGTCTCGGCGATCCACGGATCGCCGGGCTTCCAGCCGTTCTCGATCATCGCAGCCTCGTCGGCCCGTGCCGGGCGCAGGTTGCGCACCCGGATCTTGACCTGTGCCTGCACCGAGAGCGCGCCTCGGTCCATTGCCATGATCGCCTCGGCCGGGGTGGAGTAGAACCCACCCTCAGTGACCGACGCATCCGACGCCCGCTCACCAACCGCACCGTCCACCACGCGGGTGAGGTGGTACAGGCCGGTGACCATGTCCAGCCGGGGCATGGCCAAGGGGCGCCCCGAGGCCGGGGAGAGGATGTTGTTCGAGGACAGCATCAAAATCCGCGCCTCGGCCTGCGCCTCCGCGCTCAGCGGCAGGTGCACCGCCATCTGGTCACCGTCGAAGTCGGCGTTGAACGCCTCACACACCAACGGGTGCAGCTGGATGGCTTTACCCTCCACCAGTTGCGGCTCGAAGGCCTGGATGCCGAGACGGTGCAAGGTCGGTGCCCGGTTGAGCAGCACCGGGTGCTCCGCGATGACCTCTTCCAGCACGTCCCAGACCTGGGCCCGGCGACGTTCCACCATGCGCTTAGCCGACTTGATGTTCTGCGCGTGATTGAGGTCAACCAGCCGCTTCATGACGAACGGCTTGAACAGTTCCAGGGCCATCAGCTTGGGCAGCCCACATTGGTGCAGCTTGAGCTGCGGGCCCACGACGATCACCGAACGGCCGGAGTAGTCCACGCGCTTGCCGAGGAGGTTTTGACGGAACCGCCCCTGCTTGCCCTTGAGCAGATCGCTCAGGGACTTCAGCGGGCGATTACCGGGACCGGTCACCGGACGGCCACGACGGCCGTTGTCGAACAGGGCGTCCACGGACTCCTGCAGCATCCGCTTCTCGTTGTTGACGATAATCTCGGGCGCGCCGAGGTCGATCAGTCGCTTCAGACGGTTGTTGCGGTTGATCACGCGGCGGTACAGGTCGTTGAGGTCCGACGTCGCGAAACGCCCACCGTCGAGCTGGACCATGGGACGCAGGTCCGGCGGGATGACCGGGACGCAGTCCAGGACCATGCCCTGGGGGTTGTTCCTGGTCTGCTGGAAGGCGGCGACCACCTTGAGGCGCTTGAGGGCGCGGAGCTTCTTCTGGCCCTTGCCGCTGCGAATGGTCTCGCGCAGCAACTCGGCCTCGGCGTCGATGTCGAAGACCTCCATCAGCTTCTGGATGGACTCCGCACCCATGGCCGAGGTGAAGTATTCGCCGTAGCGATCGACCAGCTCGCGGTGCAGCAGCTCGTCGATGACCAGCTGCTTGACCGAGAGCTTGGTGAAGGTCGTCCAGATCTCGTCGAGCCGATCGAGCTCGCGGCCGGCGCGGTCGCGGAGCTGACGCATCTCCCGCTCGCCACCGTCCTTGACCTTGCGGCGCTGGTCGGCCTTGGCCCCTTCGGCCTCCATCTCGGCCAGGTCGGCTTCCAGCTTCTGCGCCCTGGCCTCCAGGTCAGCGTCGCGCTGGCTCTCCACGTGCTTGCGCTCGCTGATCATCTCCGCCTCGAGGGTGGACAGCTCGTTGTGGCGCAACTCGGTGTCCACGGCCACGATGACGTAGGCCGCGAAGTAGATGATCTTCTCGAGGTCCTTCGGCGCTAGGTCAAGGAGGTAGCCCAGCCGGGAGGGCACACCCTTGAAGTACCAGATGTGGGTGACCGGGGCGGCGAGCTCGATGTGGCCCATCCGCTCACGGCGCACCTTCGCTCGGGTCACCTCGACGCCGCAGCGCTCACAGATGATGCCCTTGAAACGGACGCGCTTGTACTTGCCGCAGTAGCACTCCCAGTCCCGGGTGGGACCGAAGATCTTTTCGCAGAACAAGCCGTCCTTCTCGGGCTTGAGCGTGCGGTAGTTGATGGTCTCAGGCTTCTTGACCTCGCCGAAAGACCAGTGGCGGATGTCATCCGCCGTGGCCAGACCGATGCGGAGCTCATCGAAGAAGTTGACGTCGAGCACGTCGCTTCCTTCTCCCTTTGGGGTTGTGGTGCCCAACGTGCGGGTCACCGAGGTTTGTGGACTACTCCCCTGCTCCGGCACTTCCCGTGCGGGTCGTGCCGGAGCGGAGGGATCAAGCGTGGGTGCGAGCCCCGTCAGTTGACAACGTCTTCGACGGTGACCGATTCATTGCGCGAGAGGTTGATGCCGAGGTTGGCTGCTGCACGCTCCAGGTCCTCGTCGTCACCCCCGCCCATCTCGATGGCCGCGCCGTCGCTGGAAAGCACCTCGACGTTGAGGCACAGCGACTGCAGCTCCTTGAGCAGCACCTTGAACGACTCAGGGATGCCGGGCTCCGGGATGTTCTCGCCCTTGACGATGGCCTCGTACACCTTGACGCGGCCGAGCACATCGTCGGACTTGATGGTGAGCAATTCCTGCAGCGTGTACGCCGCGCCGTAGGCCTGCATCGCCCAGCACTCCATCTCACCGAAGCGCTGGCCACCGAACTGGGCCTTACCGCCGAGCGGCTGCTGGGTGATCATCGAGTACGGCCCGGTGGAGCGGGCGTGGATCTTGTCGTCCACCAGGTGGTGCAGCTTGATGATGTACATGTAGCCAACGGCCACCGGGTACGGGTACGGCTCGCCGGAGCGGCCGTCGAACAGCTGCGCCTTGCCGTCGCCCTTGACCATCATCTCGCCGTCCCGGTTGGGCAGCGTCGAGCCGAGCAGCCCGGTGATCTCGTTCTCGCGAGCGCCGTCGAACACCGGGGTGGCCGTACGGGTACCCGGCGCGGCCGAGTACAGCTCCTCGGGCAGCTTGCTCGCCCAGTCGGGATCGCCGTTGATCTGCCAGCCGGTCTTGGCGATCCACCCGAGGTGCACCTCCAAGATCTGCCCGAGGTTCATCCGTCGGGGCACACCGTGGGTGTTCAGGATGATGTCCACCGGCGTGCCATCGGGCAGGAAGGGCATGTCCTCGGCGGGCAGAATCTTGCCGATGACGCCCTTGTTGCCGTGCCGACCGGCGAGCTTGTCGCCGTCCTGGATCTTCCGCTTCTGCGCGACGTAGACCCGCACGAGCTCGTTGACCCCGGGCGGCAGGTCGTCCTCGTCGTCGCGGGAGAACACCCGGATGCCGATGACCTTGCCGGTCTCGCCGTGCGGCACCTTCAGGCTGGTGTCCCGGACCTCGCGAGCCTTCTCGCCGAAGATCGCCCGGAGCAACCGCTCCTCCGGGGTCAACTCGGTCTCACCCTTGGGTGTGACCTTGCCGACCAGCACGTCGCCCGGCTGTACCTCGGCGCCGATGCGGATGATGCCGCGATCGTCGAGGTCCGCGAGAACCTCCTCGGAGACGTTGGGGATGTCCCTGGTGATCTCCTCGGCACCGAGTTTGGTGTCCCGGGCGTCGATCTCGTGCTCCTCGATGTGGATCGAGGTCAGCGTGTCGTCCTGGATCAGCCGCTGACTGAGGATGATCGCGTCCTCGTAGTTGTGCCCCTCCCACGGCATGATCGCCACGAGCAAGTTCTTGCCGAGCGCCATCTCACCGTTCTCGGTGCACGGGCCGTCGGCCAGAACCTGGCCGGCCTCCACCCGCTGCCCCTCGTCCACGATCGGACGCTGGTTGGTGCAGGTGCCCTGGTTCGAGCGGGCGAACTTCCGCATCCGGTAGGTGTCCCGGGTGCCGTCGTCGCTCATCACGGTGACGTAGTCGGCCGAGACCTCCTCGATGACGCCGGAGCGCTCGGTAACGATGACGTCGCCGGCGTCCACCGCCGCCCGGAGTTCCATCCCGGTGCCGACGAGCGGGGCCTCGCTGCGCACCAGCGGAACCGCCTGACGCTGCATGTTGGCACCCATCAGGGCCCGGTTGGCGTCGTCATGCTCGAGGAACGGGATCATCGCCGTGGCGACCGAAACCATCTGACGCGGCGAGACGTCGATGTAGTCCACGCCGTGCGGGTCGATGTAGTCGACCTCCCCGCCCTTGCGGCGAACCAGGACACGCTCGTCGGTCAGGTTGTCCTCGGCGTCCAGCGTTGAGTTCGCCTGGGCGACGACGTGCCGGTCCTCCTCATCGGCGGTGAGGTAGTCAAGCTGGTCGGTGACCTTGCCGTCGACAACCTTGCGGTAGGGCGTCTCGATGAACCCGAACGGGTTCACCCGGGCATAGGAGGACAGCGACCCGATGAGTCCGATGTTCGGGCCTTCCGGGGTCTCGATCGGGCACATCCGGCCGTAGTGGCTGGCGTGCACGTCGCGCACCTCGAAGCCGGCCCGCTCACGCGAAAGCCCACCCGGGCCCAAGGCCGAGAGCCGACGCTTGTGCGTCAGTCCCGACAGCGGGTTGGTCTGGTCCATGAACTGGCTCAACTGCGAGGTGCCGAAGAACTCCTTGATGGCCGCGACCACGGGGCGGATGTTGATCAGCGTCTGCGGCGTGATCGCCTCGACGTCCTGCGTGGTCATCCGCTCGCGGACCACGCGCTCCATGCGGGAGAGTCCCACCCGGATCTGGTTCTGGATCAGCTCGCCAACGGTGCGCAGGCGACGGTTGCCGAAGTGGTCGATGTCGTCGACCTCAACCGGGACCTCGACGCCCTCCGGCGCGGTCATCGTGGTCTCGCCTGCGTGCAGACGCACCAGGTACTCGATGGTCGCGACGACGTCCTCTTCGGTCAGCGTGCTGTTGGTGACCGGCACGCCGCTGTTGAGGCCGAGCTTCTTGTTGATCTTGTACCGCCCGACCTTGGCCAGGTCGTAGCGCTTGTCCTTGAAGAACAGGTTCTCCAGCAGGGTCTGCGCACTCTCCCTGGTCGGCGGCTCGCCGGGACGAAGCTTGCGGTAGATGTCCAGCAGGGCCTCGTCGGTCCCCGCGGTGTTGTCCTTCTCCAAGGTGGCCATCAGGATCTCGGAGAAACCGAAGCGCTCGGTGATCTGCTCCGTGGTCCAGCCCAGCGCCTTGAGCAGCACGGTGACCGGCTGACGGCGCTTGCGGTCGATGCGCACACCCACGGTATCCCGCTTGTCGACGTCGAATTCGAGCCACGCACCGCGGCCGGGGATCACCTTGACGCTGTGCACGTCCTTGTCGGTGACCTTGTCCACGGCGTGATCGAAGTAGACGCCGGGGGAACGGACGAGCTGAGAGACCACCACCCGCTCGGTGCCGTTGATGACGAACGTGCCCATGTCGGTCATCATCGGGAAGTCGCCCATGAACACCGTCTGGCTCTTGATCTCACCGGTGTTGTTGTTGATGAACTCGGCGGTGACGAACAAGGGGGCGGCGTAGGTCATGTCCTTGTCCTTGCACTCCTCGACGGAGGCCTTGACCTCGTCAAAGCGTGGGTCGGTGAAGGACAGCGACATCGATCCGGAGAAGTCCTCGATCGGCGACAACTCGGTGAGAATGTCTTCGAGACCACCCGAGGTCGCGTTGTCCCCACGGGAGGCCGCGCGCTCACGCCACGCCGGGGCGCCGATCAGCCACTGAAACGAATCGGTTTGTAGATCGAGAAGGTCAGGCACCTCCAGTGGCTCTTTGATCTTCGCGAACGAAACCCTCTTGGGGGCACCTGGGATGCCAACAAGGGGACCGACCGTTGCTTGACCAGCAGAACCGGTCTTCGCAGGAGTGGTCTTGGTCTGGCGAGAGACTGCCAAGATGCATCCTTCCAGCACCTCATGCGGGCCGTCACTGCTCGGACGGCCACTGCTATGTCGACACCGGCCCATCGGCTTTGCCCTGGTACTTCAACGTACCGAGGCAGACCCGACGTCCGGACTCTGTTGCGGGCAGCCTGCTCGCACCCGGCGAATTGACGAATTCTGGGATGCGGACAGCAGGAGACCAGCGCAACGTCGAAGTTTAGCCGCTTCGCGGGCTGTTGTCGAACCGGGCAGCCGGGAACACACACGTGCTGGACGCGTGCGTGGCGCTAAGCGTGACCGAGGACCGGCGACGCGTCAAGCATCGGCGCGCTCAGGACTCGGTGAGGTCCGAGAGCAGCCACTTGCCGTTGACCCGCAACATACTCGCGGTAAAACGATAACCACTGGGCTGCAAGGCGGTTCCGCCGTTGTCCCCGGTGACGACGACGAAGGCGAGCACCTCGGCGCGGTCCCCGCTGAGCAGCCGTACACCATCGGCGATGACGGAGGCCTTGGTCGTGGTCTTCGCATTGGTGACGGTCTTGCGGATCGTGTCAAAGTTCGCCCGATGCTTCGCGCCCATCTCCGGGGTCATCACTGCCACGGCAGCGTCCAGGTTGGCGTCGATGGTGGTGTAGGTGTAGGAGTAGGCCTTCTGCAGGATGTCGACTGCCGCCGCCCCTGCTTGCTGGGTTGCGGGCGCATCGATCAGGGCCACGTTCGATGACGCTGCGCTGTTCGCCGGCGTACTGGCATGCGACCACGCCACGGCCGCAAGCACGACGGCCGCTACCAGCAGCAGGGCGGCGAGGCCCAGCGAGATCGGCAACAGCGGTGAGCGCCGGCTACCACCTGCGCCCGAACCCCTGCCCTCCCCCGATGGCGGCCGCACCGCTGACTCGGCCCGTGCCGGGCGCTTCAGGAGTGAGAGGGCCGATCCCCGCCGTGCAGATCCCGACCCTGCTGCGTCCGATCCTGCTGCGTCCGATCCTGCTGCGTCCGATCCTGCTGCGTCCTGCGATGCCGAGTCTTGCGGTGCCGACGCCGAGTCGTAGTCCGCCTCCATGTCCACTCGGGTGTCGCGGTCCGCCCCCGGCGTCCGGACACCGGCCACCGCCGGTCGGCGCCGCACCGGCGATGGGCTCTTTCGGTTCACCGGTGGCATCGGTGCAAGTTCCTCTCGAACGGGGTGGGCAGGACGGTCGGCGTAGAAATCGCCGACGCAGACATCACTGGCCTGCCTTTGCCGGATCGACCGGTGTGAGGTCGGACGCCTTCCATCCCTGTGCGGTGCGGTTGAGCGACATCGTCAGGGCCAGCCGTTGCTTCTGCGGCTCAGCCGCGCCCGGTGCAGCGCCCGGCTGGGCGCTGGGCGTTGGTTGGGCGCTGGGCGCGGGTTGGCCGCTCGGGGCTGGCTGGGCGCTCGGGGCTGGCTGGGCGCTCGGGGCTGGCTGGGCGCTCGGGGCCGGCTGGGCGGCACTGGGGGCGGCCGATGCGGGGGGCGCGGCCTTGGGGTCGGCCAACGTCGTGTCCACGAAGACCAGTGCGGCCGCCGTGCCCGCCGCATGGTTGAACTCGCTGAGCGTGGCATTGGTGACCGCAGAGCTCACGCTGCCCGTGCTCTGCTGGATCCGTTGCTTGAGCTGAGGCTCCTGCTTGGCGTACTGATCGGCCAGACCGCCGGTGATCACCCCCTGCCACGCCTTTAGGGTGGCATCCGGGTCGCCACCTTTGACCGTGGTCATCGTCGCCGCCACCGAGCGGGCCGCCGCGACCGCGGAGTCGCGGTCGGCGCTGGCCGACACCGGCGTCACGACCCCGAAGCTGTGCACGGCGTACAGCACCGAGGCCGCCAGTGCCGCAACCGCCACGACGAGCGCGGCCCCAGCCAGGGCCAGGGTGCGCGTTGGGGGGCCGCTGCCGCGTACCGGGGCGTCCCCGGGCTCCGCCTGCTGAGACGCGCGGCGCAGTCTCGCCGGTCCCCATACCCCCCTCTTGTCCGGTGCCGGCTCCGCGCGGACCCCCGCCGCGTCGTCACCGGTCCCGGCGCTTCCGGCTACCGCCTCCGGTCGAGGGACGACCTCGTCGTCGGGGGGACGGCCAGAACCTGTGCTGTGCGTATCCATCGCAATCCATAGTGCCTGGATTTCTCCGGCACCGCTCCTATCCCTGATAACTGAGCTACAGGCACGGCAGACGACCGGCCGTCCGAGCACGCTCGACGGCGGGCTCAGGCCCCGAAAAGCAGTCGGTTGAGCAGTCCGGTCAACTGGTTGACCAGCACGCCCGAGTCCGCGCTGAGTGGCCCGAGATTGAACCCGGCGCCACCTGGCGCAACCGGCGTCGGGGTGGGGCTCCCGGGCAGCTGCGGGGCGTGCTGGGCGCCGCGCACCGAGATCGGACTGCCGTTCGGCTCGGCGCAGTAGGCGTTGGTGTTCAGCGGCATCTTCTGGGTGTAGTCGTCGAAGTTCGGATCAGCCGCCTTCAGCCGTTGGATCTCCGCGTAGGTGCCTTCGTAACCCGCCACACACGGGTACGGGTCGTTGACGTCGAGCACGAGACCGAAGTGCGCAAACCCGTCGCCCGGGATTGCGGTGACCGCCGCAGCCGGGATGGCCGCCGATATCTGGTTGGCGGTGATCAGGCCCTTCAGTCTCGGTTTGGTCACCCCGAACACGGTGTCGAGATCGGCCACGGTGTTGGAGAGCTGCGGTGCGGTGGTGTCCAGCAGCGCCCCCACCTGGGCCCCGGCCTGCTGGCCGGTGTCGATGAGCCGCCGGATATCGGGATCGCTGGACTGCAGTTGCTGGGTAATCAACTTGAGGTCCGAGCTGAAGCCGACGATCGCCGACCCCTGGTTGCGTTGGGTGTCCAGCACCGTCTGCGCGTCAGCGATGAGCTTGAGGGTCTGCGGCTGCGCGTCGATGGCGGCCGTGGTGAGCAGGTTGCCCTGATCCAGCAGCTTCTGCAGAGCCGGGCCTTGTCCCTTGAAGGCGGCCCCGAGCTCGCGAACCACGGTCTGCAGCGAGCCCAGTGGGACTGACTTCACCAAACCGTCCACACTCGCGAGCAGTTCCTGGGTGGACACCGGGATCGACGTGCGTTGCACGGGAATCACCGAGCCTTCTTGGAGGAACGGGCCGGTATCCGTGGTGGGACGGAGGTCTACGTACTGCTCACCGACGGCGGAGCGGTTGGCTACGGCAGCATTGAGGTCCGCAGGAATCTTCGGTGCGCCGTTGTTGATGGTGAGGTTGACCGCCACCCCGGTAGGCGTCAGGGACAACGAGCCCACCTTGCCGACCGAGACACCCCGGTAGGTGACTTCGGCGTTCTGGAAGATGCCGCCGGAATTCTGCAACTGCATTTGCACGTTGTAACCGGCAAAACCGAAGTAACGGTCGATGCCGACATAACGGACGCCCGTGTAGACGATGCCGACGATGGCGATGATCACGAAGAGGACGAGCTGCACCCTGACGAGCCTGCTTCTCATGGCGTTCCCGTCCCCGATCCCGGCTTGACCGGCGCTTTGGGCAACGGCAGCGCGGGCAGCCCGAGCAGACGCGGGTCCAGCACCCCGTTGCTGATGATGGTGCCCAGGTTGAAGTCGGCCGTGAGGTCCAGGTTGGCATAACTTCCCTTGATGCCCCCACCCGGGTCGGCGACCGCATCGGTGAACGGAGGCGTCAGGATGATCTGCAGCGACTTCGGCAGATTCGAGCCGGTATCCGCCAGTGCCCGCAGCGTCGGCGACAACGCCTGCAGGTCGGCCACCACGCCGTCCCGGCTGCGGTTGACGACGTTGGTGGCGACAACGCCCAGCTGGTCGAGTTGCTTGAGCAGCTGAACGAGCTGTGGTTCCTGTTCGTTGAGGGTCTTAATCCCGGCGGGCAGGTCATCCAGGGCGAGTTGAAGATTCGTCTTCTGGGTGTTCACCGTCTTCGACAAGGTGTTCAATCCGTCCAGCGCCCGGGAGATCTCACTGCGTTGGTCGTTCAAACCACCGATCAGCGTGTTGGTCTGCGCCAGGAGTGAACGGACGTCACTCTCGCGGCCGCTAAGGGCCGAGTTCACCTCTCGTACCACAGTCTGCAGCTGCGCAACACCACCACCGTTGAGCAACAGCGACAATGCGCCGAAGACCTCTTCCAGCTCCGTCCCCCGCTGGGTGCGGCTCAACGGGATGGTGGCTCCCCCGGTCAGCTTGCCGGTGGCAGGTTCACCCGTGGGCGGAGCGAGAGACACATATTTCTCGCCGAGCAGGCTGGTCTGCTCGATCGAGCCGACCGCGTTCGCTGGTAGGTCCGTCGATCCGTTCAGCGACACGGTGACCTGGGCCGTCACGCCGTCCGGCGCCAGATCGATCGTCTGCACCTGGCCCACCTTGACGTTGTCCACCTGGACGTTGGACTGGGGCACCAGATCCAGCACGTCCTTGAAGTAGACCACTACCTTGTACGGGTTGGACCCCAAGTCGGGCCCACCCGGTAGCGCGACTCCATAGAGCCCGCTGAACCCACACCCGGTACTGACACAGGCCACTACCGTGGTCGCTGCCACGACGCCGACACGCGTCCGGGTAAGTCGTCTCATCATCGGCTCCCGGGGAGGGGAAGGGCGGGAAGGTCCGTTCGGTTGACGGCGAGGATGCCGGGAGTGGGTACCACGACCTTGCCGCCCCGGCCGGCGGCCACCGTCTTGCAGAAGTCGGTCAGCGGGCCGATGTTGCCGTGCAGCGCTTCGAACACCGGGTTGCCGGGCGTCAACTGCCCCGGCTTGAGCAAGTTGCAGATCAACAGTCCCGGGTCGGACAACTCGTTGAAGTCCAATCTCGTGTCCAAGGTGCCCGACGCTCCGTCGTAGGCATTGATCAGGTTGCTCCCCGCGGCGGGGATGGCATCGAGAGACTCGGCTAGGGCACCACGTTGTTTGGCGACGGTGGCGGTCACCGCGGAGAGGCCGGTGATGTTCTTGCTCAGCGAGTCCCGGTTGTCCTTGACGAAGGACGCAACCTGACCCAGCGCGACGGAAAGCTGCTGCAGGGCGGCACCGAGGTCGGTGCGCTCACCGGACAGGAACCGGGTGAAGGCGGCGAGTTGCTGGGTGAAGTTTTGCACCTGCTGGTCGTTGGCGGCGAGCGTCGAGACGAACGATTGCAGGTTCGTCACCGTGGCGAACAGGTTGCCGCGCGAGTTCGACAGCGTCTCGACCGCCTTGGACAGCTCAGTGATGGTGTTCCCGAGCGCGGCGCCGTTGCCGTTCACGTTGGCGGCAGTGGTGTTCAGCAGATTGGTGAGCGCCCCGTTGGCGTTCGCGCCCTGCGGGCCCAACGCCGTGGCCGTCTGCTGCAGACTCTTGGTGAGCTGGTCGAGCTCGACGGGGGTTGCGGTGCGTTCCTTGGGGATGACGGCGTTGTTCGCCATCTTGGGGCCGCCGCTGTAGGCCGGCAGCACCTGGACGTACCGGTCGGCAACGACGGTGGGGGTGACGGCGGCGGCCTGGGCGCCGGCGGGCAGCGGGACACTGGGGTCGACACTGAAGACCACCTTGACGACATCGCCCTGTGGGGCCACGGAATCAACCGTGCCGACCTTCACGCCCAGTACCCGGACATCGGTGCCCGAGTAGATGCCGACCGTCGTGTTGAAGTACGCGGTGACCTTGTTATTGCTCGGCCGCAGGAATACCCACCACACCGCGGTGGCGGCAACGAGCACGACGACGAGGCCGATCACCGCACCCCGAAATATTCTCCGGCTACCCATCTCAGCGTCCTCCGGTCGGTGCTGCAGGCCCAGGCACAGTCCCGGAGTTCAAGGACGGCGGGGCGGCGTGCCCGCCGGACAGGTCGACCACCGAGGGCAGGAGCAAGTTGGGCACGATGGCGTCGAACCACCGACCGTTGCCCAGGGCATTGGTGAACAACCGGTAGAAC
>JAABUH010000132.1_pt1 | contig 108903 bp, 152 predicted proteins | sample 5559121 | NCBI WGS metagenome assembly JAABUH01 (sample SAMN10711871, study PRJNA513364) | rock metagenome | isolation source: Antarctica rocks | place: Antarctica: Victoria Land, Battleship Promontory nord | collected 2015-12-28
AAGGACTTGGTGTGATGCTGCGAGGGGAACTGAGGAAACGACCTGAGGGGGCGGCGGAGATCGGGGTTGAGGAGTTTGGGGTTAGGGATGCGCTGCTTGGCCAAAGAGCGAGGTTGTAACATATGCATGACGTACAGGCGAAAAGATCTCCTGCAGCCCTTCGGTTTGATCCACGATTATTGCGGCATATTCTGCTATGAGAACAAGCGTATCGACATTGTACCAAAATACTCTCTCAGTGGGACGGAGGGGAGTTGGGAATTAGCGGAGGGGTTGCAAGGGGTAAAATCATGAAACCGATAAGTTAAAGAAGTCATGCGCCCTTCATTAGCCCCGATCACCATCATTTTCACAATCCTTTGGGTCTCGTAAGATCATCAAGCCCGGTGGCGGTATTGTCGTCTCATGCTCGTTCCTTCGTTCTCCTTTCTTTAATACCTGTTGACTTTGACAGGTAGACTAGGCTTCAACCTACTCGTCTATCCGCAGCAGATATTGTCCATATCGACTTAAAGTAGTAATGTCGAACTCCGCCTCAAGCTCCCGCCGAGGATCCGCTCAACCAGTCGACCCGAAAGCCCTTCCAACTCCCGAACAGCTCGAAGCAGCTAGCAAAATCGAGATATTCGATAAAGATGGGAAGAAGAAGACGTTCGGAGAGTCGTGTGGTGGCAAACGGACCGTTGCAGTGTTCATCAGGCATTTCTGTGAGTCGAGTCGAGGCGAATCGAGTGTCCCCCTATACCTTGCATGTCAGAGCTGACGAAGGGGAGGTAGGGTGTGGGGTTTGTCAAGCATATGTCTCTCAGCTCGGTCATTCGATCCAACCTCATAATCTACCTGAAGACGTCAATCGTAAGTCTCCTACATATCTCCCTTCTATCTTTGAACCTGTATCGATGCTCGTCTTGGCGAGAAAGTCGAAATCGACTTGCTGATTGCTGAATCACTGATCACTGCAAATAGTCGTAGTGATAGGCTGTGGCAATTCCACCCCTATCACAGCTTACATCGAATCGACTTCCTCCCCTTATCCAATCTATGCCTGTCCCTCCCTCGATCTACATAAGATATTCGAATTCACCTCGAAAATGTCCGGTTCGAAAAAAGGTGAAGAGAAGGAGTATGAGAAGGATCTCGGTGGGAGTGTCGCGAGGGTTTGGACTAGTTTGGTGGCTGGACCGATGAAGCATATCGAGCATGTTTCGAGTGTTGGACCGAAGGGTCAGAACGGTGGAGAAGTCATTATTGAGGCTGGTGAGTGGGCCCATGACTAAACTACGAAGAAGGGGAGAGTCCGAGTGTGAATGTGATTGGGATGTTTGCTGATGTGGTGTTGGGTGGTGTCGAAGATGGGAAATGTAGCTATATACATCGGATGCAGCATTCGGCGGATCATACGGAGTTGGCGTATCTGGCGGGGATTATTGGGGCGGAGTATGTTCCTCAGCCTTCGGGGAGGGGTAGTGCGGTTAGTCAGGGGAGGAAGAGCTCGAATGGTGGGGTGGAGAAGTCTGAGGGGTCTCAAAGGCAGGGGCAGGTTACGGCGGCTTAGGCGTATCTTCGACCATCATCTACATCACATCGAAGCTTCATGCATCTGGATACCCAGCTACTCCCGTATCATCCCATCGCGGTCTCGACCGCCCCACCCCAGCTCTTCACCCATTTCCTCCACAGAGCCCCTCCCACAGCACTCCCTCCTCCAGCCTCAGCGGTACTCCCACCAGGCCCACCTACTATCCTCCCTCTCGGAATATGTGAAGCGGGGTACAAGGTCCCCCTCAAAGCAGCAGACGTTACACCAAGGAACAATCCCGCCCAACCCCATAATGCCCCTTGAACAAGCGGCGAGAAGAGCTATCCCACTTTCAGCTCCGAATCCCGTAAAACGTGGGACCTCACCCACTTGATCTCTGAACGTTATGTACGTGACCATCCCCCAACCCACATCCACCTCTCTACCCCAATGAAACACCTCATCCGTATCTGAACTCTGGACAAGTGAATGTGATTCCTTCTCATCCTGGACTGGTCCTCGTTCTCCCTCCTGAGTTTTCGTCGGTCGAGGATTGAGGTAAGGTCTTATCGATAATAAATAGGACTATGATATCCAATTTTTTCATCAACTCCAACCAATGCAGGATCATCTTCATCTAGGCAAAAAGTGAATGGTCGACGGAACTCACCTGCTCAAACCTCATTTCAGGGATAGGCATCATCCCAGCTTTGACTCGTCTCCTACCTTCCTTCCTACCCTTCGTAACCCGTTCATCATCGACGCCAAGGTCAGAATCGGAATCGGAGTCGGAATTGGTATCGCTGAGAGGGAGATCATCGGGGAATCTTATGGAAGGACCTGATTTCTTTGAAGGGAGATCGCCATCGTCAGAGGTTTCGGGGGATGGACGGTGGATCGCTTGAGCGTGACGGCCTGAGGAGGTTCGGAAGGGGTTGTGTGAGGGGTTAAAGGTGGTCATGGAGACTCGATCTGGAGAGCTGGAAAAGGCAAGGCGGGAAGTATGAGCCAAATCTCTCTAAGATGTATGAGAATGGCCTGGAGGAAGAAAGAACAACGGTAATAGTTTTCGCTGGTTTGGCTCCTTATTGCGGCTACCTTATTTTCTATCTGCATATCCCTCATCACACCTCGCTGAAGCCCTGTGAGCTGGCTTTGTGATTAGCTCATGATGGACCCTCGAATGAGCATCCCCCTCGTCCCTCTCCACCTCACATCTCTAGTCATACTGTCCCCAACGAACGGTCCACTCTTCGTCCATTCCTTTACTGGCAAATCCGATGAACTGCGGCACTATCACCTAGCTCATGCTGCTGTCGACGTCATAGAGGAGCGCAGTGAGTCTGGTTCATTCCAATCCCTTTCATATTTTCGATCTTACTCTCTTTGTCATCAGTAGGATCAGCTGACTGGATCCGGACAGTCGTGATGACCACCACCCCAACCAAACCGGCAGACTCTTACCTCGGTTTACTTTTCTGCATGGAAGACATGGCTTTGTGCATCACATCTCGTTTTACTTCAACGCGACGAACTGATATGCTCCATGTAGCTACGGCTTTCAAACAAATACAAAGCTCCGCATGGTCCTCTCCGTAGCTCTCGTCGACGCGATGATCAAGGATTCCGATGTCGTCGCTGTACGTTCATCCGTCTCATACGAACACTGGACACTGGAGGGAAGCAGATTTTCCGAGCAGTACACCACGTCCTGTTGACAGCTATACACAACCCTTTCCTCTCCCTTCCATCCTCATTTCGAGCACGAGCAGCACCTAGACCTCCTTCCAACGGACCAGCGGAAGAAGTTGAGAGAGACGAGGGCGGAATAAGGAACCCGTCAATACCGACTTCGAAGATGTTTCCGACGGGTCCTGAGGAGTTGAAAGCGGAGTGGTTTAGGGATAGTGCGAGATTTCATCTGGGGATTGAGCGGATTGGCGGGTTATTGACGGGTGGACGAACTTGAGCGGAACAGTGTATGTAATTGAGTCGATTTCGAGAACAGGGTTGCCTTGACGATGTGTAGGTATGGCGATACGAGATTACATCACAACCATGATTTGAACAGCTGTCCAGTCGATAGTCGAATCGGATCGCGCCAGTACTGTTTTTGCGCATCATGGTCGTCGACAACCGTGTTTCTGGCTCCATATGGATCTCCACCAGCTCACGGACGTCGTCTTTCTCCCGTAATCCTTGTGATTACGATGATCTGGCATCGACCAAGAGCCACAACTGCCCTACAATGACACGACGTGCCATAGTTCCGTGGTCGTCGTGACAGATACGGGGCGGACATGCGTATGCAACCAATCACATTGTCTTTCGTAGCCAGTCGATGACTTCCGTACCGAGCTGCCGACATGTCTCGTTGTCGAAGCGAGGGTCTGATGGTGACTCTGCTCCATCGAGGGTTTCGTATCGCTTGCCTACGAGACCGAGAGCGATAGCGTCGAGAAATCCTTGCTTGTCGTGGTCCACCTGCTCCTCTTGTTCACCGACAAGACGGATAGAGATGAATGTAATGAGAGCATTGCGAGAAACAAGAGAGACGCTCTGATCTCATCTCGATGAGCCATCAATCCTGTCAGCATCCCGGAAACCACTTACAACTTTCCCAACCGAGGTTTCCCCCTCAAGGTCATTGGTAAACTCCGGTGTCTGACCGTACTGCCATGCCCAGCTATTCAACTCCTTCGCTCCATCGACTACTTTCCGCTCGGTGACGCCAGCCTGAGTAGCCTGATACGTCTCCATCTCCTTTCCCTCTACACCATAGACCGTCTCGAACTCGCTCGTCACAGCCTCGACGAAATCTTTATGCCGGAACAGACTCCCTTGTCGCGAGGCAGGGAGGTAGGTGTTGAGAGTCGTTACTGGTGAAGGAAAGGACGGAATACTCTTGGTCTCGATATTCGGCTGAAATGATGAGAAGGACGAAGTGTACAGATGGAGACTTAAGACATACCGAGCTCGATTTCAAAAACTTGCCAAGTTCGGAGAGAGATGATAAGATGAGCATTGTCCCGTGGTGATACGCCCTATGCTGAATGATCTTGTACGCGGATCCAGAGACCTGATTTGCCCATCAGCTCGACGGCACGGGACGGGAAATCCCGGATATGGCCAACCTTGTAGTCATTCTCCCCATCTCTCATGACCACATCATTCCTCTTGTTCACACGGCAGCCCTCAACCCCCAAACGTTCTCGTATGGCTCTGGCAACAAGCTCGGCGCCGTGAGCCCGAGTGAACAGCAGTCTAGGAAGGATGATCGCGAAGTTGGTATTGCCCAAATCCTGGCACAGTATCTGGTCAGACGCGATCAGTGAGGAGTCAAATCACTCACATGATACACTGCACCGCCGCCTGATCTCCGTCGGACGAGTGGGATATTCGCTTCTCTCAGCTTTCGAGGGGTCGTCTCCTTCCATGGGTTCTGAACCATATAAGCTCGTCTCCATGAGCAGGGAGAAGAGTTTGACCTGGTTCCGACCGATGACGACGCAAGGGGAGTTTCGGTACATGAAGAGGATCGGTTGATTGTGAGGTGTATACCTGAGCAGCCTACGACCACCTGTTCGCTTATGCTTCACCCGGATTGAGAATACGAGCGCACCAGTCCTCATAAGATAGGTTGAACCAAGGATTATGCGAAAGGGAGATATATGTTGCTGGCTTCGAGTTCTATGAGCATTGGGATGCCATACATCACTTCACCCACAACAGTCAATTCGATACTATCGGTAGCCGGAGTCTGGGGTTGAGCAGCTTTCTCCTCGTCAAGGCACCTCGAAGTGGTGAATGATCGGGTAGCTCGGCGAAGATGACTCAGCAGAGCAGCACCACAACGAAAGGAGCGAGCTTGCTCGAGCATGGCGGTGAGCAGCATGTAGGTGTACTACTCGTAACTTCAGCTGCTTTGAACTGCAAATCCTCCAAACCTTTCTGCAGCTTTTGAGTGGGTCAAGCACGGAGCCACGTGGCTGATTTCCTCGACGCGGATTATCGGCGCGTCTGGACTATTCATCAAGCTGACCTTCGACGATATCTCCCGCAATTCTCCGGATTCGTCTCGCTCTCTGCACCCAGAATGAGCTCATCCACTACGTTCCTGCTCACCCCTAGTTCCACTCTTCTTCCCTCATCTCCAGCACTTCACCTCCTACCATTCTCCCTCGGTTCTTCTTCTACACCTTACACATCCATCTCGGCCCCCTTATCCACTTACTTCCATCCTCGCACATGTCCACCTGGTATCCCTTCTGTCCCCGAAGGTACACCATTAGCAGCATTTCGAGGCCGTCAGCTTGTCGGACAGGTCATCTCAATCCCACGGGGATATCGGGGAATCATCCTCTCAGCCGGGAAGAGACCCGATCAAGGCGGTATCGAAGTCCGCTCGACTGAATCCGCAAGGAAGGGGAAGGCAAAAGAAGTTCGGATCCCATTCACCGCGAGCTCGACTGCTTCTACCTTCGAGGTGGATGAGGAGGTAGGAGAGGTTAGGAGATCACCTCGAAAACCGAGAGGAGCGGGACAAGTAGCCTTGTCTCGGCCGAAACCACGACAAGCCCCGAAACGAGCTGAAACGAGGAAGCGATATCGAATTGACTCCGACGACGAGGTCGAGGACGAGGAACTGAATACAACTCATGTAGAGGAGGTCAAGCCGGTTGTGTCCTTGGCGAGGACGCCGAGTAAACGGATGAAGATTACGGGGATGATGGGTGTTTCGCCTATCAAAGGCGCTTCACTACCGAATATCGTCGTACAAGCACCAACGCCGCATAAGCCTCTTCGCCCGGTCGAGGAGGGTCCCAACGATGACGCATATGATGCAGTCAGTATAGAACTAGAGGTCGAAAACGAGAAAGACGTGACGACAGAGGAGATCGTCCCTTCACCAGCCACAGAGAATGACCCTCCTAACTTCTCAATCGCCATGCCCGATCCGACCACCGATCCGGGTGATATTAATCGAAAAGACAAGGCCGAAGTCGACTCGACGGTCAACGATGACGCCGACTATGACAACCCCATCCGCGCTCTCCGCCCTATATCCTCATTCGAGAGCTTCACGCTTTGGACACTTGACGCTCCTCTCCCTGGTTTCCGTCCTCACGAGCTCGACTTTACGGACAATCCTGAAGATGCAGAAGCTGAGACAGGTACAAAGCCCGAGAAAGGATGGTGGCGGACTGGTGGAGCCGGTGAAGGAGGTGATGAGATCGTTCGAGCGATGGGCGAATGGCTGGGACTTGTCGAGATGGTAAGTGAGAACGGGGGGCCGATGCGGCAAGGTGCTGATTGAAGGTGTAGCTCAACAGACCCGTATACCTCGATAACATCAAGGACGAGGATGGATCTGATGGGGAATGTCCTTTTTTTAAGGGCGGATCGGATATGTAGTATATGCATTGCCAAATATATCATGTACACGAGATCTCATCTTGGTCGAAACGGGGTAGGCTCTCCCCGTCCGTCATCGTCATTGCCCATCTCCCTTTCTTGCCTCCTTCTCTTTCTCTGCCCTCCTACCCTCGTCATGCCAACTGAGAGCAACCGCTGTGGGCAAAGACTGATGATATGCGATGTATGGCAATAACTAAAACTACAGCTACTACAACACGTCATCTAGATATTCCACATCCAATCGTGCTTGTTCATCCTCCATCATGAAAATAACCCTCAAACATCGACTCATGCCTCAACCTGCTATCTCGCACAACGCCATGTACATGTAAGAACAAGGTCGGATACCTGGAGGTGAAGTAATGCAGGAAACCCGCTGGCAAGGCACCAAGATGCCGCTTGACGACCGGTTCGAGATCCTGATAGTGATGTTTCTGCTCCTTGTCAGCCGTCATCTGGCGAGACAATCAGTCAAGGCTCACCTTATTCCGCATGGCGCGCAGTAGATCCCGGACAGAGTTCCCCTTGTACTTCCGATACTTGCCCAGATTATTGGTGAACACCTTATCGAGTCGAGAATACCAGTCTCGGCCGACCACTGAACTCGCATCCGTCTCGAGCATGACGAGTGTTGGCTCAGGCGGTTCCAACTCCATGATCTCAAAGCCTAACACATATCAGCTTCGATCCGATCATGTCTTGCGCACTCACGGTCTGAGGCGTCGCATAGGAATGCTAGACGTTTTGCGGGTGTCCAGAAGAATGGATGAATCAGGCATTCTGACGTATCGGGTCTGTTCACCCTCATCAGCTGAACTCACGCAAGTGAGCAGTCGAGCTTACCGGCCCGTCGGGTCCATCGCGAGTAACCGCCCAATCAACTCCTTCGCCTCCCAGCCCTCCTCACCCAAGATATTCAGCTGTCCCATGTTCACCACGTCCCCCTTGACGATGTTGCTCTCCCGGTCGTACACCTCTCCAAACGGATGCTCCCCGCTCATCATGACCCAGAAGTACAGGCAACCCAGCGCAAACAAATCAACGGCCTTCGTCAGGCGTGCATGATTCCGCCCTCGTACATCCTTGTCTTCCGATTCGGCTGCCAGGTCCAGCAGTGACGAGCTAGAAGTTGTGCTGCTCGAGGACGAGGAAGATGCACGATCGAATACGTCGTTCAACCGGACTTGTCCACGTATGCATTCTGGTGCTCGCCAGCCAAGAGATCCTGCTAGGTTGTTGGCTGTAGGTGCGAAGCTGGATTGGTCTTGCTCAAGCCGGCGAGCGAGGCCGAAGTCGGAGACAAGCAATCGCAAGGAGCCATCTTTCAACAGCGACACCAGCACATTTCTGCAATGTATTAGCACGCTACCATGAAAGCTATCCGCTCAACTCACTGAGGCTTGATATCCCGGTGGATAATCTTCATCCCATGAAGATGCTTCAAACCCGAAGTGACCTGTATCAACGCCTTTTTCCGATCCAGCGCCGAAGCAAGCTCAAGATGCTTGCTTGGCGATTCGATGAGATCCGCTAGTGATGCTTGGCAAAGATCGAGAGCGATGTAGAGGAAGTTGTCTCGCCGTTCTTGGCAGTAGTCTTCGAAAGCCTGTCAATTGCTTTTTCTGAATAGCTTGGACAGCTTACATCGAATCACATTCGGGTGATCGTCACTCGCCTGGAGAAGCTTGACCTCTTGACTCGCCAAGCGAGTGAAGTCGCTCAGTAATCTCTTCACTGCCACTGGTCGTCCACCCCAAGTACCCTTCAGCACAACCGTGCCGTGCGATCCAAAACCTACTTGATCAGCATGAGTGCTCTTTTCAATCCCGTCACGCACCTATGACGACATCCGAGATCACTAACCTCTCCTTGTCTTCCTGATCCAAGATATCCGTGGACGATAGCTCTCTGGGCAGCTCGGGTAGTGGCTTCTCGCCCCTCCGCAGGACCGAACTCGGCGGGCTCGAGCTGCCTTCCCCCTTATCCTCATCTTCATCGTTCTCGGCTTCCCCCTCGTTCTCACCGAGCGGAGAGTCAAAGCCTCCCTTCTTCTTCTTTCCTCTTACTCGACGACGATTTGACTTCTTCTTCGGAGTGAGTGTGAGCTCATCCGTCGAGACCGGCGGGAGTATGCCGGACGAAGAGTCTGCCGTCGACGATGCAACCGGCTCTAGGATAATGATAGACCTCTGGACTGGCTTAGCGTCGACAGGTGTAGCTAATTGGGGAGTCTTCTCTGTCGATGATGATGCGCTTTGCCGAAGGGCCTGCCGTGTGCCTAGACCGGCAAGAGCCAACCCGCAGAGGAGAAGTCCACCAAATATCCCAAGTATGATCCAGAGCCACCCTCTTCCAGAAATCGGCTTTTCCCACAAACCGCTTACCCGGGACATGCTAGATTCTTCAGCAGTAGCCAGTACTTTTCCCTCTGGTGGGGGATCCAGAAGGTACGGCAGCAGATGGTCTCGCTCAGGAACATCCTCAGAGAGCAGGAAAGATCCGTTAGCAAGGCTGCCTGGTCGAGGAGGTGGCGCGAAGTTGGTCAGAGGATATGAGGTGGATGAGAGGGCGTATAGCAGCGGTTTTGTAGGCGTTGAATCGGCTCGAGCGCCTTCGTATTCACTGGGAGGGTGGGTCGGGTACATCGAAGAGTTATCGTCGTCCGCGCCTGGCGAAGCCGAAGTCGCTGCGCTCGGCGAGAAGAGGACTGCACCGATATACGTCGTCGGTGGCCTCCTAAGGAGATCAAGATGTGCCCGGTTGGACGTGGTAGGGAGCGGGAACAGGGATGGCAGGTGAGGAGGAGGTTGAGGAGCAAGTATCGGCTTCGCCGAAGCTGGCGAAAGAGGAATCAGGACGTCGTACACCGCAATGCTTTGAAACGTCAGCGGCCTAGAGGGAAGGAAGCTGAACTCACCCGATACTGCCGAGTTTAGTATTCCATTTCACCCCTCCTCCCTGCTCAACTCCGTAGGCCACCCCTTCGTGTCCCAATTCCACCCTTAAACTCTTCTCGTCGGCGTCCTTCCAGGCGAGCTCGCTTGACCCAGCTTTGGTCCAATATTCCGCTAAAGCCCGATCAAAGCTATTGGGAGTATACGTTGAGTAAGTGATATCCTGGATACCAAGCGACATTCTCCGTTCTCCAGGAGCGGATAGAGTATTAAGAGATGTCGAGAATACGCCTGATGCGGTGACTGGCGAGTGTATGGTCAAGCGGTAGTCGGTCCGTCCGACGAAGAGGATATCCCGCTGAGAGCGGTCATGTCCCTCCAAATCGTTCAAAAGTCGCTCGTTTTCCGATATGCATTCCTCATCTTCGCGGAGTCGCGACAGATTGGCTGAAGTAGACGTGAAACAATCCAGCTGCTGTCCGGTCCGCAGGTCAATGGTGAATAGAGACGTATGCTTCGACCCGGTGAAGATGCGGCTCGGCGAATGAGGAAAGGTAAAAGGGGAAAGCTCGATCCTGCGTGTTGCTCAGTATTGCGTCTAGCTCTCCTTCGAAAAGCTTACAGCTGCTCGACTGAGAGAGGTAGCTTTCTTACTTTCGGTACTCGCTCCCTCCCCGATCCGTCATCTTCGAACACATAGAGTCCACCACTGAGGGGTTCGACGATATATTCCTCATCATTCCCTCTCCCCCTTACCCCTCCTCCGACAAGCGGTTCTACGCCATCCCGCAAAGTCCATCTCACTCTCCCTCCATCACGATCTACAGCATGCAGAGCGCCATCAATTGTCGATATAAGCACAAAGGGCAGAAGATCATGTTCGACATCAGGCGGTTGGGATGCGGCTGTTGTGACGCGTGAAGCTGGTGTCGGCCTGCTCGGAAGGGTGACAAGTGCTGGATAGGGGTCGGGTACGGCTAGAGCGAAAAGGAAGAGGGGTAAGGCCAAAACAAGTAAATGGGTGTAAATGAGGTACTGTATTCTCATTGCGTGTTTAGGCAGGTAGATTGCGGAAGGCCTTGGTCGCGCAGCGAATGGGCGAGCATTGCCTGCCGCTCGTGAACGTCAGGATCTTCAAGCTTCGATGTTGCCGAACAGCATTTCGATAATGTAAGGAGGGATATGGAACAGGGAGGTGACGTTGTCTAAGCGATAGAAGTCCACAGATATAAAAAAACGCGATGTACAGACAAAGTAAGAAAGGCTTCCTGATTGTTCCTTTCCCTCTCTAAAAGCAGGATGCCGCCGCCCGCTTGCCCGACTCGGCCTTTACGTAACATAGCCCGACGTCTGCACTCACGTGACCAGAGCAGTTTCATATCCTTCTTCAGTTGACCAACATAATTGGCCTCATTCAGCCGCTGCGCTTGGACCGATATGTCCAAATTGCAAGGTCAGAAACGAGTCTATTCAGGTATTGGCACGACGGACAATCCGAAAGCCAAGTTTGCGAAAAAGACATCTTCTACTGGTTTCGTCAAGCGAGAACGACCACCTTCTTCGACCAAACCATGGCTGGGTAAGAAGACCGACAAGAAGCCTTTTGTCAAGAGTAGAAGTCACGAAGCGAAGCCTATTGAGGAGAAACGACGGAAGAGACCAATTACTGCCGGAGGCGGTGAAGAGGATGCAGAAGCTGAAGAAGCTGAAGATGGGGACGAAGGGATGGAGTTTGATGCAGTGAAGGAGGATCCGGAACAGCCAGCGGAGAAGCGACCGAGGATGTCCAAGAGTGAAAGAGTAGCTCTCCACGCCGCTCAACCTCATCGAAACGCGCTTCTTCCCTCGCATCCCCTACTTCAGGGCAAGCTGTTGCCGCTCTGGGAGACGGCTCGACGAGCGGATCTCAGTAAGGAGGAGAGGAAGAAGGCGGTTAAGGAGCTTTCGGATGCTGTGAGAGGTCGAGTAGCGGAGGTCAGTCGAGGACATAAGGGAGGAAGGGTACTGCAGACGGTGTGTGACCACCAATACTCGAGACAAGGCTGATAAAAGCGCTAGATCGTGAAGTACGGCGGGAAGGAGGAGAGGTTGGGCGTTGCAATGGAGTTACAACCTCAATGGCGAGACATGATGGAGTCCAAGTACTCGAAGGTCTGTCCCACTACCTCGTTCTCAAGCTGCCACTGACATCCGGTAGTTCCTCATGTCCAAGCTCATCCGCTACTGCCCTCAAATCCGACCGCTCCTCATCCCAGCCCTCACACCCCACTTGCGAGCCCTTCTCGCACATGCCGACGCCGTCCAACCTTTATCAGACTTCTTTGACCTCTATGCTATGGCGAAAGAGCGGCGACTACTGGTTCGAGGATTATATCCGCGGGAAGTGATGATATTTGACGGTGCGAAGGATGGGGCGGAGGCTCTGGGATTGGAAGCGACGTTGGAGGGTATGGGCGATGGGAAGGGAAAGGAGAGGGTCTTGGAAGGGGTGGAAAAGTTCGTGCTAGACATGTCAGTAGACGGATCCAAGAATTCAGCTATGGCTGACATTTCGAACAGCTTCAATGCTACGCAGAAAACAGCTCTCGCTCAGGGGATCTTCCACTACCTCGTTCGCGAATACCTGACCTGCGTGTATCGATTTCTATCACTCGAAGATGCGGACAAGAAAATGCGCGACCTTCTTACTGCGTAAGTCATCGTCCAGATCTTTGGAGGACCAGAACAGACGACGGTGCTGACGCGAAGCAATACCACTTAGAGCGCAAGAAAGCCTGCCTGACATCATCCACACCAAAGATGGCTCCGCAGTCGTCCGAGAACTCATAGTCCACGGTAATGCGAAGGTGAGTATCCGGAACCCACCGTGAAAGGTGCTCATGAATGCTCAAAGGATCGAAAGCAAGTTCTGCAGCCTCTACGAAAACACATCCCGGCGCTGTGCAAGGACGCGGACGCTCAGATGGTGCTCTTCACCGCTTTTGACTGTGTAGAGTAAGCAGATATCATCCAAGGACACAATGGCGTACAATGATGCCGGATCTTGTTCAGTGATACAAAACTCGTGGGGAAGGCTTTCGTTGCGGTAAGTTTTCTACTGCGCTTCGATAAGCTCTTTCATGGTCCGAGCAGGACATCATCGCTCTAGCGTATGACCTCGTGTTCGACAAGAATGGCCGTCGCGTCCTCCTCTACCTCCTCGCTCCCACTTCAACACGCCATTTCATCTGGAATACACTCACTTCGCTTGCTGCATCCGCACAAGGAGCGAAAGTTCTGGGCACGAGTAAGAAGGATCCGGTTCTACGGCGGAAGGAACTGTTGGGATACGCGAGTGAAGGATTGCTCAAAGTAGTGGAGGAAAAAGGGGAAGAGTTGGTTAGAGACCCAGGGACTGGATTGGTGGTTCAGGAGATTCTGCTGCATGCGGAAGGCGGTGAGTGTGTCTTGGTCCACGTGACACTTGTGCTAAAACGCAAACAGAGAAAAGCGCGGCTATCAAAGCCCTAGTCTCTCCACTAAGGACACCATATCCAAGCCCAGCACCATCGGGCTCTGAGCTGAATCCCTCCTCGACCCACCTGCTGGACCTGCCTCACTCAACCCGAACATACAAGCTGCTCCTCTCCGGTGGTCACTTCGACACATCCACCCAGAAATTGTCCATACCCGATCCAACACTATCTACAGCTTTCGCCTCAGCTTTCTGGGAAGCGATCATATCGGAAGATGCTGACGGTGAAAAGAACGCTAGGAGAATAGCTAAAGGCAACGCGACTTTCGTGATGGTGGAGATGGTTCAGGCGCTGGTCGCTGCGGGAAGACGGGAAGAGGTCAAGCGGGTTTTGGCAGGAGAGCAGTGCATCCTAGACATTCGTAACACTGAGCGGAAAGGTGCGTCACTACTGGCGGACAAGCTTGCGGACCTATGAGAGCGATGCAAACGTACTGTTGAGATCTGTATTTAACCATTATTGATTCCGGCATCCATAGGTCGGATCGATGGTGAAACGTGCCGAATAATGGATGATGTCATATTGTCCGGTCTGAAACGCGCTAATAAGTAGTTGGCCAATTGCGGTGCATGTTGGACAAAGGAGTTTTGGCGGACCTGTGATGCGGGGTCTGCAATCGGAACATATATTTACCTGCCTCTTCCCATCCTCATCCAATATCGCGTCAAATTCACATACCTGGCCACATCACATCGAACACTCAGATCACACTTTCGTAATCACTCAACGTCACATTGTCAAGATGTTCTCGCTCAAGACCTTCATCATCATCGCTACCGCCACCCTCACCGTACTGCCCTTCACCTCAGCTCGGATCTACAACATGACAGCTCCAACCACCGCCGCTGCAGGGAGCAATATCACTGCCGTACTCTACACCGAGGATTACATCCAGAACTGGAACGATTTTGGGGTATGTCCCAACTTGCTCCAGCCATTTTGACGAAAGGAACTTTTACTGATCGGTTCGATTCAGGTCATCTGGGGCTTACTACCTCTTTCCGTCAATTGCTCCGAATGTGCCGGAACACAAATCAGCTACAACAACCTCTAGTAAGTCCGCCCGCAAACCCACAAGTCCATGAAACTGTACCTTAAGTGCTGACCGGCTCTGTTATCGTAGTGACGACCCGGAGCTCCCGGCACAACTCGGCAATGAGACTGTCCAAGTCCTCATCCCATCAGGGACGACAGGTGAACAGACATTAGTCGCGGCAATACCTTATCTCGTCGGTGTAAGTTCAAGTCACTTTTCACAGATTCCCAAAGATCCGAGGCTGATGGGTGACGTTCAATCAGGCCTCGGGAGGGACGGGAATCAATTACTTCAGGCAGAACATCACCATCTCATGAAGATCCCATCTCATCCATTCAGGAGTCAGTAGAAAGTGTAGCTAAAAGAGGACATTGCATGTATATAGCTGCTTGAGATACATACTTCCGGCAGTAGTGTATACAATCTGCTCAGCACGGTAGTGCTATTGGAAAAGAGTCAGTCCTGTTGAAACCGATTTTCTCCAAGGTTGGCTGAAAAATTGCGCCATCTTCCCCTGCAGCTGGATTGCATGATTCAGAGTTGTGTGCATCGACTCGTTCGAAGAATATATACGTACAGGATTACCCCCCTAAATCTATCGGTACCAAAGGGAAAATATATCCCGACCAGCCTACCCACAAGCCAGGAAGAAACACTCTTACGGCCTGATCCCAAACGCCCCAGCCTCACGCATCACCGAAAGCCCCATCCGCTGTCCCGAACCATCAACACTCATCGTACCATCAAATACCGTCACCATATCAGTCGTCAATCCCGGAGCCGGCGGGAAGAGCTGCGTCCTTCCCACCTGTTCCACCCTTTCTTCCGGACTGTTATCCACATCCCACAACCTCTTCTTCAGATCGAATGCCTTCTCCATATTTGCCGTCGTCCCAGCAAGCGATTGGGAAGCACTCGAATGCTCCGCCGCAAGTGCGGCCCTAGCTTCCGCCGTGTAGGGTGGAAACATCGCCACCTGCCCATCGACTGTTTTCCCGGTGTTATCATACTGCTCCCATAGCCGCCGTTTCTCCGGATTCTTGGCTTGTTCTTCCGCGGAGTTGATAAAGAACGTCGAGGCCTGACCTTCGACTACCTTGGCCATGCTGTCGAGATGCTTCATCGGATCGGAATCAGGTACTCGATTCGCATTGGGTACTTTGCCTTGTGCCGATCGATCCTCGGAAGCGTAGCTTGAGGTACCAGTCAAGCCACGAGGCGAATCGCTGCTGTCAATTCGATGTACGGAGGCGCTCTTATTGCTATCGCTCGTTGATCCGGATCGGTGACCAGCGGCACTACTAGCATAGGCTGCGCTTTCCGGTGTCGATCCGTACGGCGACACCCCGCTCGAGGCGATCATGTCTGAGGACATCCGCCAGAAACCGCGCTTCACGTTAAGAGCGTTCAGTACGCATTTGCCGAGGTGGGAGTTTGCGTGTAGCTCAGGTCTGTCAAATGTCAGCTGTTTTTTACACAGGGGCATTCGCGTATACTCACGCGCCGGGCCTGGGGTGCTCAGGGTAATGCGCTTGCAGCTTCTCCAGGCTTGGATTCGTCGCCCGATCAAGGAAGTACTCGATGAGTTGAGAGTGATGATGACCGATCTTAAAGCGAAGGCCGAACTGGCCAAGCGCCATGCTGCGGAATGTCAGAGGATGTCATACGGCGAAATATGTCTCGCTTACCGGAGCATCTCGATATCCATGCGATGCGACTCCGCTGTATGTAGGTCGTTTATGTTGAGCGCATATCGATAGAAGAGCAAGCATGTCCGTGCAGCAGTGACCAAGCATCTGAACACATATCAGCTTCGAGTGAATTGAACGGTCTCTTCACATACACTGAAGCAGACGAATGCATGACCGAGGTGAAGTTCTGTGCACCCTCATTGACGACACTGGCGAGTTGCTGAACGATCGAGACGATGCTCTGCGCAGCGCCGAGAATCCTCCGCGCAGCCGAATCGTTGGGATCGGTCACATCGGCGAAGGGTTCGTAAAGGCAAATGATTGCAGCATGAGGGATCATATGCGCAGCCTGAGAGGATTGACGTAAGCATGGAGCCCTAACAAGTGTCAAAAGTCGCTTACGATCAGGTCAATGTCGAGCCGTTTCCTCGAATTCAGCCTGCACGGATTTCGCATGCTTGGCGGTAGGCTCATCCTAGTCACCTTATCAGAATGATATCCCTGGTCCCAGTCGAATAAACTCACTGGAAGCAAGCAATTGAATTCGCGAGCTCCCTAAACTCAGGCCGCTGAAGTCCATCATAATCATCATCCTCTCGCAGATGACGATTCTTCCACTTTCGAACGAAGCGGTTGACGCGATTCAGCATGACCGACGCCTTGATGACCATTACAAAAGAGTCCTGAACGGGATGTCTGGTTCGCAATATTAGTGGTTTTGTCAGGCAGCAGATGGTAAGCTCACTTCGTCCAGAAATCGGGAGACTCTAGATCCTGTGGATTCGACTCCATATGTTCCTGTCGATGCATCAGTTTGTAGGTATCACGGTCAATAGATCACGCACGGAACCAATGTCGAAGTCCTTGGTCGAGGCGGGAAGGGGTACAGTCTGGGTCCCTTCAGCTTGAGACTTTAATCAGTCAAATGTGACTAACCAGTTCATCAGTTGAGATCGAGGTACCCCAGCCTGAAGCGGAGCTGGCGACCTGACGAGTTTTAGCAACTTGAGCTGGCTCACCGGAAAACATCAAACTAACCGTATCGTGGTAAAAGGCCATCCACACAGCAGCTCTCCTCTCTTCACGCTCCAGAGCATCTGCGGGCGGAGGTAGCATGACCGACTTGAGCGCGAGCTCTGCACTTCGGACATTGAGACCGAGGGGGAGCATCATACGGGCGACCAGGCCGGAATACGCCCAACATTCGAGCATCCTGCGCCCGATTAGCTTTGTACCGAATTCACCGCCTGACTCACCTGGTATCATCAATAAACACCCTGCTGAGGATGATCATCGCCCGTACAACATCGAACAGCCGATTTCCGGTATTTAGTCCATCCTGGACAGCGTCTTTGGCATACGCGGCCTCCTTGAGTCCGAAAGACATAGACTTTTCGCTATAAGTGCGATCACCGCTCATACTGCTCGGGCCAGAATCGGTATCCTTGAATGCTGCTCCTCGTTGATAGATCTCGGGAGAACACCACGCTGCGGCGCTACTGCAGATCGCGTGGATCAGAGCAGGGTGCGGAAAGTTCGAGTGTGTCGGAGGGAGGGCGAGTCGTGACAGGAAGCGAGCTCGGTGAAGAAGTCGATTGAGGTTCGGCACAAGCTCGAAGAACGCCTCGACTCTGCATAACGTCAGTGCACGATTACGGCCATTTGAAGCCCGCTCACAGCTCATTGACGATATGCGGCTCCGGCAAATTCGGTGGCCAACCAGGCCAGAATAGATCCATTAAAAGTTGTTGCTGCATCGCCTCATCGACCTGCGGGAAGCCATCCATATCAACATCTCCATTCTGTCCGACCGCTGCAAAGCCGCTAGCGTCCGCATTCATCGGGGCTGCGTTGCTGTTATTCACCCCTTGGAAGACGGTGTCGACCGTCTCGATCGATCGCCATGGTCCCTCGGTACGATCGGACGGCTGGATTTGACCGTCTGCTTCAGGAGGTGGGGCCCAATTCAAATTCTGCTGCGCGGTGAGGGCGGTGGGTGCAGTCGGTCCAGACGCTGCCGGAGAGAAGTTGAAGACATTGGTCGGTGACAAGCCCGAAGGCACTGCGGGCGATGAGTTGGAAGTCATACCGAACGACGATTGTCCGGATTGCTGACTCGAGCGACGAGAAGTGCCGGAGTCGTTAGTGCTTGTTGTAGCCTGTCGCTGATTCGCTGGCTTGGCATTCTGTGAAGCGGCAGCATCTATAGCTTGCGAGTCGCTGTACGAGAGGAACGGTGTGAGACCAGTTGATTGTTGATTACTGTCCCGGTTGCCATTGTTGGTGGTCCAAGACGGAGCACCGGTCATCATCGCCGAGGAGGCAGCTCCGCTACGAAGGCCAGTAACATCGCTGGGTTCGGGTACCTGCACGGAGGCTGCAGACGACAGCATCTCGAGGAACGCGGTGGGCGAAGGAGCGGAGACGTTCGAGTACTGCGAGTTCCTCTGACGTCCTTCCGGATACTGGTATTGCGAGTTCCAAGACCGGCTCGGTAACTCGGTCGATTCTTTGGCAGGTCCATCCTTACCTTTCACGATTTGCGCCTCAAGTGCCTCTGCGGCACTATCAGTACAGATCATCGAAAGAACGACTCTGACTAACCGATCTTCTTCCTCAAACTCTCAGTCACTTCATCCTCCTCATCCTTCCTCTTCTTCTTGGGATCCGCACTAGCCTTCCTCTTCTTCTTCTTACCCCCATCCATATCCTCATCACCTTCCTCGGAAACCATCGAACCATCCCGTTCTTCAGACCCGTTCCCAGGTGCATCGTCATATTCGCAGTTCAAGGCTGCGTTAGTTTTCGGCGAAGTACGGACCAGGTGTTTGTGTGATCGGACGCAGGTGGAGCAATTCGGGCGGATGGCATCGCATTTCTAGTTCATACCTTTAGCGAGGGCAACCAAAAGGAATGACCAAGGAGGGGACTGACGAGTTTACGTCGTCGGCACGCTAGACAAGCTTGATTCCTCCTCAGCACACCAGCAACTTCATTCTGGTTCTGTTGCTGGGTTTGGTGGGTTTGGTTCTGGTTTTGGTTCTGGTTCTGGTTCTGATGCTGGTTTTGCGGTGAGGTATGTGGCGGCGGCATGGCGGTCTCGACATATATGACCCCATCCGAGTTGGGTCGAGTCGAGATGTTGGTAGGTCGGAAGGTAGTCGGAGGGTGATTCGAGGGATGTTGATGGTTCGAAAGGTGACTCATCTCGGTAAAGAAAGGGAAAGGGGGAATGTGAGCTCGGGGTTGAGGAAAGTTGAGTGGAGAGGTGAATCGCCTTCCGTAACACCGGGAGTTCGTATGCCTGATTTAGACTAGAAGTAGGGGTTTGCTGTAGCTGGCGCAATGGATTTCGATGTCCAGGACACAGCTAAAGGTCTAGTGTGAGAAGGATGTGGACGGGTGAATAGTCTTCATCTGTGGATCAGTGGGATCCGCAGAGGTATGGCGGAGTAGTCGCACGCCTCGGTCATCAAAATTCAAAGAGGTATACTCCAGGCCGAAGCGATCTGCTCCATCAGGGCGACGCGCGGCGTACCGTCATCTAAAAGTTTTGTGGCACTTTATCCCATCCGATATTCCGGATCCGTCAAAAACAAGGGAAACCGATGCATTTCATGTCTATTGTCATTGCTTGTACGGCGTGAATGGGGAGGCAAATCGTGAATGTGCGAGTCATCTATGGACAGCGAGCTTTCAACCAAAACGTAAAACATGCGGGACGCGATCACTTGTTAATCGCACCGCTGGCTTGGTCGATAGCTTTGTTGCCCTTGGCCTTAGCCTTGTCCTGCGAGCATCTTTGTCAGCGGACAGGCCGATACTCATACACCAAAGCTTACCTTGGTACCAAGGACGTAGTTGTAGATCTCATCAACGATCGGCTTGACCTGGTCCTACAGGAAGGTCTCAGTCTAGTCTCATAAAGAGGGGTCACGTTCGCTCACGACAACGTAAGCACCCAGCTTGTTGGACTTGTCCTGGATAGACGCATCCTTTTCGAAGACGATACCCTTGACGTCGTTGGTCGCCTTGCCAACGGCCTGAGATACATGAGCTGGGATCTTCGGCATGATTTCACAAAGAGACTCGAAAAAGGCGCTCACATCGAGCATGTTAGCCGGGATCTGAGATCCATGGTCGGCGAGCACCCTCAACTGGTCAAGGAGGGCGTGCGAGATCTCCTGGGATGTTTGAAGGGTGGCGTGAGCTCGAGCGCCAATCGCGGAATTGATCTCGGCGGTCCTGTTGATGACGTCCTGGATAACGGGCTGGGCCTGCTGGAACATGGGGGCGAGACGCTGTAAGGCATCAGTTGAGAAGCTTGAGATCAGAGAGACACGAACAGCATCGTAGACGCCCTTAGCATGCTTCACAACGATGAGGTCCTGGGTTGGGGTCTTGAAGGGGTCTGATTCAGTCATCAGCTTCCCTCCTTCACGGCATCGGCTTGTACACTGTTCGGGCCATGGAGGCATTTCAGCTCTACTCACATGGGAACGTCGCCTCAGCACGGTCGAATCTGAATTCAAATTCAGCTCGAAGTCCAGCTGGATTGGGTTTAATCACTCACGTCGCGACAGCGAGCCCATCCGCCGATTCAAGAAGCGGCTTGCTCCTAGCAAGAACAGGGGTAGCCATGTCGTATGACTCTATGAGAGGGATGCTCAGCGTCATTGCGAGTGGCGAGGGGGAGCTACCCACTGTAAACGATGCCGAGGGCAATTTGGTAGATCTGAGCGGAGATATTGGTTGAGTTTAGGATGCTCCTGCAGGGATGGCGATCAGCATATGCCTTATCTCCGGTATAGTCGTGTAAGAAGATGTGAACTTACTGAGCGTATTGGAGAGAGTCATGCACGACCGGCACTCCATCGAGACGGCTAACAATCTGGAAATCTGAAAGAGGCGACTGGTCAGAGCTAGTCACCATACAGACAGAACGAGAACTCACTGGGTCCATCGCCGTTGGCAGCAGGAGCAGTAGCGGTAGCCATGTTGGGAGACATCGATATGGCGAGGTGTTGAAAGTTGATGGGATCAAGCAGAACTGCGAAAAGAGCGAGTCAGCTTCTGATGATGACGAGGGTGAACACGAGTCAAAGGAAGAGCTCAGCACACTGAAAAGAGGGTATCCTTTGTGGTAGAACGCCTCCGGAACACTTTTCCTGCTTCTGAAGAGGGAGGAGGAAGATGATGGTTATAAGGCGAGCTGAAGGATGATGTACAAGAAGGTCTGGACAGGTCAGGAAGATTTCCCGGCTGCGAAAAGCAAGCCGCCGGTTCAGGGATGGGGTGGGAAATGTTTCAGGTCCCCTTGCGTTACTCCTGAACACGATGAGGAAGAACGAGTGGCCAGGGTGAGAGGGGTTGGAGTGGTATTAAACGAGGTGGTAGATGACTGGTCAACAGGAGAGGGAAAATGTTGGTTGGGAGCCTTGGCGGCGTGAGTGATGACGTCCAGATATCTGAAACGCGTAGAATCGTCGTTTCACCTCACGACCTCCAGCTTGACCCCAGCGACACTGAACGGGTGGAGTATACCCGAACTCACCTGGAATGTATTGGTTTGACCTTGAAAAGTTTCTAGTAATCAAACGAAGTGACGAGCTAAAGCGGCTACAATTGAATGATGGAAACGGAATCATTCAATTTTTTTCCCAAGCTCAAATCCCCTGACGCTTTGACCTTCCTAATCGATCTTCGTGGGAATCAAAACCAATCAGATCCCGTCACTACGACGCGTAGAGGCTGTCCTTCCCTTAGTACCATAATGTTGCATTCGCTGTGAATGTTTACGTTCTGCGGGAACGTAAGGCGAATGGGAAGCAGAAAGGAGATAAGAAGAACGATTGATCATCTCGTCGCTAGGAACACGGCAGCTGATCACTGAACCTGAGAGCAGGCGGAGGTAAAATTGCGGCGAGGTTAATGGAAGGGATGAATGGTGCATACGTTGGTTGGCTTGGTCGCCTGTTATGATACAGTGTCTAACTAGCTATACACAATATATCCTATATACAGTGCTCGAAACGCCCTAAACAGCGCTCAAAGCAATCCAAGCAATTTCGGCTCCCTCGACGGATCAAAGTGCCTCCTCTCCTCTCCTCCGCCGCCGTTCCCGTTTCCAAGCCCGATCTTCCTCATCGACAGGTCGCCAGGCTTGATCGGGAGTTTCGTGGTAGTGGAATTGGCGCGCTGCATCTTCTGGTCATTGGACGGCGGAAGTGAGGGACTGGAGTTGGAACGGATGTGATGCTCTGTGGCGGGGGTCATGATCAAACCCGGTGCGTGGTGATGGTGATGGTCTTTGTGATGAGGCACTAGGGGTGATTGGACGGGCGAGCTTGGCTGAGATAGAGTGAAGACCGGTCTAGTGAGGCCAGAAAGGAAGGATGAACGACGAGAAGGCGGAGGGGTCGGAAGAGCTAAGGTTGGGTCATCTTGAGTTCGACGCTTACCCTTTTCATGATGCGAGGTGGACGACTCGACTCACATTCCGAGCTGAACGAACTCCTCCTCTCCCCAAAAGACATCTTCTTCTCCGCTTGCGTCTCCCTCTCCTCCTTGCAGAACTCGTGCGTACCCGAATCGAAGCTCGTAAGTAATTGATGGAGTCTCACTTCCGAAAAATCCTTCATATGCGAGGCTGAGGGAGGAGGCGTACCGGTCGGGGTTTGAGGCTGAGAGGATTGATGTAAGAGGGCAGATGGTCGGGATCCGGACGGCATCGCTTGTGACATGGTAATTGAAATGGGCTCCGTGAAGTGGTTGAAGGAATAAAAGCGAAACCAGTCTGGATTGAATTATAGCGATCAGCGGCGTTGTTGTGTTTAGGGAAAGCCTGGGAATGTCAAAGGAAAGGTGAACCGCACGAAAGCGCCGTTTGATTGATTAGGGGGGAAAGGAATGAGGGGTGCACCCCGAAAGCGATGCTTGATGGGAGCGGAACCCAGAAGTAGAACTGATAAGAGGGACAAAATCCGTAGCGTTACTTAGCTCTGAAACATAGAGGGGATCGGGATCAAGAAACGGCGGCTCACTTATTTTGATGGGATGGTCCGATCCGGTCGATCTAAGCGTAAGCGGTGTTGATGCGATTCTAAAGGTGGCCTCCGGTCCTTCTGGGCAAGACAATCCTTCCCCCTCGTCAAGAGGTGCTTTTTCGTTTTCTGGCCTTGTGTATGGAACGGGCTCCCGTAAATCGAGAATGGGCTGGCGATGCCCGCTGCAGGAATCGAGAATGTTGTTGAATCGCGGAGGTCCGATGTGATTAACACGTGGCTGATCGGATTTACTCGGTCACCCGCAGGCTTCGAGTGGATGGAATTCCTTGGAAGGGTTTCATTATCGCTTATCGCTCTATGTTAGCTTTCACTGCCGACAGTCTGCTGCATATCGATGACATGTTTCGTCGTGGACGTCTCCGAAGACACTTGATTCAGCTTGCTTTGTCGCGACCAACCCGCCATCCCACTTCTCGCTATCTCTCACTTTTGGAAGCGATGGACTGCGATGCCCCCAACCTGAAACCAACGTATCCATCCTTCGTTGCTCCCGACGCCATCAGTCCTCCGACGATCTTCGCCGGGCAAAGGGGCAATCACGTCAAAGGAAGAGCTAATCAAAGATCCTTTATGTGGCCTAGGGTCATTAAAAAGATCCGAGTGACTTATTGCTTTCGTTACCCTCAGGCCCAGTTCTTACCGTATCGAAGCAGAAGAGACCATCCAGCTGATTTCGCTTCGGTGAACGGTCATCTTCCCTCAGCTTCACCTCCCCCACTGTTCCTTTCTTTCCTATCGAATCTCATCAGAGCTCTTTGCGATCACGCCATACCCACTTACCGATCTCCGAACGATTCTTCCTCGAAGGCGATTGTTTCGCGGTACATAAAGCGGCATTCAGATCTTTGTATCCCCCCACCATCATCCTCACTTCATGACTCACTCAGCCCAAGAACCCCGCAAGTACACGTGACAATACCGTTCATCAACAGCAACGAGCAACAAGCTCGCCGGAGCGAGGCGGTGTGCCAGTTTCTGCACCGCCACGATGCCAGCAACATCTTGGATGAACAATTATCGCCGTCAATCCCAGAGCGAACTGTCAAACCCGTCGTCCCCCCAAGTCCATTCTGCTGCTGTCCGACATCCCCTCACTCGTCAACTCTCGCCAGACCTTCCTACTCAGGATGCCCTCTACCTCTTCTCCAACTTCTCCAGCTATATGAGGAGTCCGAACGAGGGTCCTGAGGGTGTCAACAGTAGTGAAGACTTTCGGGATACATTGAGACTGCTAGATTACGCCAGAGTGAGTCATTCCAGAAGAAACCAGCATTTCGTCATGAGATAACCAATGTAATCCAGTCACTTGCAACGCAGCCAAACGGCAATGTCCACGTTCTCCACCTCAAGTACCGATTTCAAGGCCAGTCGCAAGCCTTCAGGTCACCATACGCTACGGGTGATTGGCAACTACCTCTCAACTACCGGGATGCAATTGGCCGACTTCGCAATCCTGTCCCTCAGCCTTTCTCGACTCTACATGACCCCGTAGTCAAGGTAAACTACAGTGAGTTAGCCTTCGGGTACTCATGCAAAGCTGACAACTTCTCTTCCTCAGAGGAAAATGGCGTATTCGACCCGCTGCCATGTCAAGCCATCTTCGACTATATCGCCAAATCCTGTCGGCCAACACCGCGGATTATCGTCATTTCCTACGTTTCCTCAATACCCACCGAGTACTGTCCATCTTTCATTTGGTCTTACACCAAGCTGATGAATCATTAGCAACCACCTCGCCGCACTCTCAGCATGGGCTCTCACTTCCTCTCCACCAGCATACGTCTTCTCTCCTCTTGAGACCCGGATACGCGAGCTTCGACCAGTTCATCTCGCATTACATCATGCGATACCCATGTCGATGTACGCCGGGCCTGCGGACGGAGATAACTCACCGTCTATATCGATCATCTCCCCGAGCGAAAGTCTCGATAGCTTACCTCGTCTCGCTCGCGTTCTAAGCGGTGATTCCTCAGGAGAAACGAAAGTTATCCCTACCTCCGGCTCAAACGGTATGCAAGGATCAAGGTTACCACAATCGGACCGTACGAGATCACCCGACCCTGTTGCCTCGTTTGCGATCACGACTGCCAATACAGGCTCCAGCTGGAAAGCAGGAATGACGGCCCCAATCGACCGGTCAGGCGAGCGCATCCCGCTCTGGGCATTGGTTCCCGGCGTCGGAGCTCTGATCGGATCAACAGCGTCGTCTTTTGGTATTAGACTCTCCGAATTCTCAGCTATTAATCTCGTCGAGACCAAGTCCACCGATGGCACCGTTACATCTTCCACAACAGGTATTCACTCATCGCCTATCAATACCAGAGCCACACCCCTTCCCGCTTTGGAAGCGCTGACCCGCCCGTGTCCGAAGTCGAACGTACCAGTACCAGTGCCAGTACCGGTACCCACGACCCAGCCGAAAGTGTTTCAACAGCATCTAACTCCACCTGATCAGCGACCGCCAAGTCTTATTGGCGGAAGGACGCAGAATTGGCCCGGAACCATGAGCAAAGTGCCGAGATGGAGGAAAGGGAGGAGGGAGTTGATGGAGGATGCTATGGAGGGGATTGGCTTAGGTGTATCGGACAATGAGATTGGGAAAATGATGGTGAAGATCCAGGGTCTGGAGGTTGCGGTGATGGACATGGATGAGGCGTCTGTCCTGGAAGGGGACGTGGACTGGGAAGAGGAAAGGACGGATGAGGATGGGTTGATAGAGGCTCTTCTGGCAGCGAAGTCCGCTTCTCTCAGGATCTAGAACGAAAATATCCCTCCGTACTCCTGATTGTTGACATATTCCGGTGCGAGTGGCATCGACTTCTGCCTAGCTGATCTGACAGCTGCGATTTGCATCTTCTCCTCCGGGTACAAGCACTAAAACATAAAAAACCATAAAACACCCCAGAGCCATTCGGCTCATCTCCCACTCCTTAGTCTCTTCGATGGGCTAGGTCCCTCCGCCATCACTCTTTTCGTGGGACTCAGCCCGTTCCCAGCGACCGGCATCGCCCCCTTTGACACCGCATCCAACCATTTCCGCTGTTCTCGGACCGCTATCGGATCGATATACCTCACAGCCATCGATTCATCTACTCCCATATCCTCCGCATTGGTGTTGGGCGCATCGAGGTCTAGTTGAGAAGGTGGAGACGATAAGCGGGAGACTGGGGAGACGGAGGTTGTCAATGGCGATAAGCCGGGTACCGATGTCTGCGCAGTCATCAGATCGAGTACTGGATCGTCACATCCTGAAACAAAGCTCACCCTGAGACGAGACGGTGGTTGAGCACGCCGTTGCTAAGAGGCCTACGATCAGCTAAAATCCACGAGTGCTCATTTCAGACGTACGATCTTAATCCGTGATCCCGGTGTCGTCTGATCCGTCTGCGCCAGCTGCCTTAACACCTCGGTCATATCTTCTTTTCTCCCGATCGAGGCACCCATTGTCGAAGCCTTCAGTACCGAACTCACTCCCTTCTGTTTCTCCTTGCTTCTCGGGGACACGGCAGGAGGAGCGGATGTTGTCCTTGCTAGCTTCGCGTCGATAGTTTGTGGCGAAGCGTGATTCAGCAGGCGCTCCCTTTCGGGCTTAGGCGGAGAGAGAGGAAATGCCGAACCGTTTAGCGCGATACCGCTTGATCTACCCACGACACTCCCGCTGAAAGACTGTCCGTCAATGTGGGTCGGCTTGAGCTTGAGTTTCCTCGTTGGTGAGACAGACGATATCGATTTAGGCGGAGCAATGGATGATGTGCCGGGAACAATGACTGATCGAATCCGCGCGAAGTCCACTGGCTCGTTAAGCACCGAGACGGCTGACATGTTCGTCGTGGATCCGGTCCTCCCTGCAAGCTTTGGGCCAGACGGAGCAGTGGCCGGGAAAGTCGAGTCGTGCCGATGGTCTGCCTCGGGGTGCAGCTGACCTGACTGGCCCATGGCAAAGAGCCAAGAATCGCGGACAACCGATACGCCCCATTCGATTGATTTGTCGTACTTCTGTCCTGATGACGCTGCGCTTACCAGATGGGTGGTTTGTCGGCTAAGCTTGATGGATAGTGTCCCACCTAAATACCTATCAGCTCCGATGCAATTCAGCAGCGGTAGATACTGACCGATCGCCCTTAACAACCTCTTCAGGTATACCATATCTCCAGTTGAGAACCCGGACATGTGAACAAGCAATTTCGATGCACCTGAGACTGGTCAGCTCAAGTTAAGCTGATGCAGCAATCACGTACTAGGAATAGGCACTGGAGCCGGCAATGGCTGAAACACGAGATGCTCCTCAGGCGATAGCATACGTTGCTCGAAACAGCATCCTTCAACCCAGCACTCTGTAACGAGTTTCGGTTGCGGTCCACTCGGAGGCATTGTAGGTTTGACAGCAGAACACCTGGAAGACAGGAGATGAGTCTCAGCTTATGTACACACGAGTCTTCGTACAGAAGCGCTCTTGGCTCGACCGCTTTATTGGACATATCACTCACAGCCTGACAACGATGAAATCCACCCGCGCGCCATCCAGCCTCTCTTTTTCCGAAACCAGCAGTCCACCATGCGTGACCAAAGCTTTCTCTAACCCTTCACACTGCTCAGCGATGTTGTGACTGAATCGCAAGCCAGCATAAAAGTCGGTCGATGCAATTCGACCCGTCTCAGCCTTCAAAGGTATAGGGATGGCGGTCGGGGGGGGCGACAGAGGTAAGGATAAGATCTGCGCTGAAGCACTCGGTGGAGGTTTGAGTTTGGACGGTTCGGCTGCCGTGAAGGAGGTTGCGCGTGAAGAATGTAGCATCGATGGCTTCCGCGGATGTTCTGGTTCAGGTTCTGGTCGTCGAGACCTGCTTTCCTCGACAAGATTCGGTATCAATGGTCCTGATTTGACATCGTTCAGAAATGCAGACGGTGCCGTCCGATCTATCGGGTCTGGGTCGAATGCTGTCATGCTTCTTTCCTTCGAGAAAGGATCCGCCGATGTATTCGCCGGCTCGGATGAGATCGCCGTTGTCGATATGATCTCGCCCACGAGGGAATCAAGGGCTTCCCGTTTCCGCTTCCGCACAACCGCAGGCTCGTTGCTGTCGGCTGCTTCGGTGTGAGTATCGAGTCTGACTTTCGGCTCAGCACGTCGAACAGTCCCATTCAACACTTCCTCTGCATGTCATCAGCTTGCCATCTTTGTGTCCCTCCAATCACGCACCAGCTGTGATATGTCCAGGCGGCCTCTCCTTCCGCGCATCATACCCATCCTCCTTCCATCTTCCCTCAAACCCAACACAATCCCATATCCATTCCTCGTATACGATCCGAATATCCTCCCCATCTACTCTTTTCCCCGCTCTCCGTTTGTTCTCCCGCTCCGAGATCTCCTTCACGGCCCATTTCACCTTCTCGCTTGAGTTGGGATCCGAGGTGGGTTTAGCCGAGATGAGATGGGTACACTTCCGATCGAGATCTTTGGAGTAGACGCCGCCGTTCTGGCTGATATGGTGAACAATCTGTCGTCGTCGATCCACTGCAGCAGGAAATCAGCACGAGGTTGTCCCAATAGCCATAGAGAAGGTCTCATTATGCGCACTTGGCTCGATGCCCGAGATAGCGACTCTCAGCCCAACGAAAGGTTTCAGATTGTGCGTTTCCATCTCCCCCTTCAATTCCAGCTCTTCTCCCTTGAGCCACCTCGCATGTCCATTCTGTATCCAGGATGGGGCCATGACAGGTAATCGGTGCTCAACAGCATACTGCTTGAATCAGCTTCGTTTGTAGTCAGAACAGAAGAGGACGAACCAAATATTTAGCTGATCCGAAACCGGACGCGACGACATGGGTTACCGTTACTGTTAGAGCACTTTCCACTTCTGCACCGAGTTCCTTGGCAAGGGCAGTAAGATATGGCTGCCCAATTTGTCAGCTCCTGATCTTTACTTGGCCAGGCCAACCATTCACCTTATTCTCGATACCAGTGAAGGTGATGACCACACTCTTCCAAGGCCTTTCGACTGATCCCGTCGCCAATCTGGCAGCATCCTCAGTGTCCGCACCTCCCCATGCTTGTCTCAAGAGCTCATCATCCGCTGCGATCGATGTAGAAGCCTCCCCTTGCCTTGCCCTTGATACGGACGCAGCAGGAGCGGGTCGAAGCTTGACATTCGGTATCTTTGTCGAGAGGTGACCTCGGCGGTTCATACTACCAAAGACACTTTGAAGGAGACTAAATGATGGGAAAAAATAAGAAACAGGCAGGCAGAGAGCAAACGACAGAACGTGAAAGAAGGGTCGAAAGAGATATTGACGGGTTTCGGGATCTGATCAACGCGACGAAGGCTATATCAGGATGTGACGCGTCGGGCACGTCACCCAAAATCAACTTACCTTCGAGGTGCGGATTGACGTATGCTCAATATACCATAATGGTCTTAAAGGAGCGCTTGCATCCTTTCAGGACCCTTCCACGATGTATCGCGAAAGCCTCAGGAAAAATGTAGACACCTCAAGCAGAACATCAATAATAATGGACCAGGAGCTTGTTGGGATCGGAGATCATCACATCTCCGCGAAGATCAGAGAATTTCGAAGTGTTGAACGGTTCCAAGCGCCAAATCATCGTTTACAGTACACCTCGTCGAGCTTGACTCGTTTATGCTCGCTACCATCCGTGGGCGTCGGCCCCTCAGATGTGTCTCCGAGTGTTGCGCCTCCTCGATCCCCGGTTATAGCGGGATAAGTACCGCTAACTGCGCCTCGACTTCCCGACCCTTCATTCCTCCATCATGCCGACGAACTCCCTTCTCGCCTCGACGGCAGATGGACAATGCAGCTTTTCAGCCCGTCGAGGAGCAATACACCGATCCCACTCCTTCCACAGAAGGCGAAAAGCCATATCGCAATAACAAGCTACCAAAGGGTAGATTCACTGTGAAAGGTGATCGGCGGGAGACTAGGAAACGGGATGAGAACTCCGTGCTCGTCAATGCACAGAAGCTCGCCTCTCAGCTCAAGCAGAAGCGTTCCGAGAACAGGCTCAAGGAATCAGACGCCGAGCTGGAAGAGGAATCACGGGCAGAACCATCAGTCGAGAATGATTCGCTCCTCACCGCCAGACCTTCTCAACAATCCGACCCGCCCAAACTCGCCGACCTGCTGAAGAAATGTCCCGCTTACCCACCTCAGCACGAAGATTGGCAACCCGAGTATATTCAGCCTTACCAAAAGCTCTACATGTCGATCGCGAATTCGTTCACAGTGAGACAGCTTCGGAGGATGTTTCGGGAACTCGGTCTCAAGGCAACATCGAAAGATTACAGATCGGGACTCATCCCCAGGATTTTGGACTTTTGGGGTTGGAGCCCGCCTAGGACGCAAAAGGAACGAGATTCCGAAGAGACAGGCATGTATCTGAACGCTTGAATGGGCAGACTCTTACGAACAGCAGTATTTGATTTACCGGCTCCCGAGCTGTTTTTGTTTCTACGAGATACGGTGCTGGTACGGGGACTCGTTCTGAGCGGTATTCGGTTCTCGGTCGTGACCGGTGAAAACGGTCGGAGCGTGTTGAAGGCAGAAGGAGAAAGTCAGCTATTGGAGCAGTTGGAGACGACATTGAGGAAGCGTCGTGCGGTAGGTCAAGCGTGGCTGCTTCCAGATCTATCCAGCTGATCGCCCTACCGAAGGCAACGATTAGACTGGATGTCTCCCCCCCGGAGATGGGCGGCTTCCGACCTCCAGCCGGATTGCTCCAGGTCGTCTCGAATGTGACCGGTGCATATGTCGAAGCCGATTCGAAGACCGGCGTGAGTCTCGCTATCGTACTGAAACTTTGCGATTGACAATATCAGTATAACATCTTGGCCACGAAGGTATCGAACGCTGAACACGCGAGACGACTACTCCACATCGCCGCTATACGAGTCAGTATGCTATTACCACCTCTCGATATGCTGATCATGCGCCTCAGTCGCAAGTCCTCCCAGCGACTCGACCTGTGGCCGCACTCTCTCCAAGGCCATCCAACGAGCCAGCGCGCTTCACCTTCCTCCCCTTCCAGCCTTCTACCGCGACTCCCCTCCCATGGGACTCAATCAGCACCGCTATCAATACTCCGCTGTTTAGGCTGAAAAAGGTGGCCAGTTGGGCTGCAAAACCTGGACGGAGGGAGATCGACCATCGGGATGAGGCTATTGAAAAAGGATCATTGCTGGTCCTTCAAAATCCTGATGGTATCCAAGAACCACCCAGCCGCGAGTATATACCTCTGGAGGAGTACATCAATGGGTTACGAGCAACTAAAGAGGAAACATCTTCATCTTCATCCCGTACGATCACCACCGTGACGTGAGTACGTCCTTCTCACCTTCTGTTAAGGATTGACCACTTGGAATAGTTTCGGTCACCTGCTCAGTCATTCGGATGATCCGGATCATGCTTCCCCCCTCTCTTCGCCCATCACAGGTCAATGGCCATTGACCGACGCTCGTGACTTTTTCGCCTCGTCGAGTCGACCTGTCTTCGCGCCGGGGTAAGAAATGCTTGATTCACCTCCTGGCTTGATGCTGACTTTCACCAGCGCAACCCCCGCGATGGTTCACTTCGCTCTAACCGCCCCGCCCCGCCGAATCCGACGATTACGTTACCGTGCCGGCTCAGAATCGATCACATTTACCTACACCTATCCTGAGCCGAGGTCGAGCGAAACAGTCAATGACAGGGCGAGGAAGAGTACTAAGGGACAAATCAACGTGGAGGAGGGCAGGAAGCGGAGCTGGATGGAAGAGCTCGAGGGCATGTTGGATAAGATGGACGCGAACAAGGGGACGCCGCTGGGATTGGAGCCGAGCCGAGATGAGGCATCGTCGGGTGTGAAAAGCGAATCGGGCGAAAGGCGCGACGGGGAAGACAACGAGTCTCTTCTCAAAGAGAATCTCGCAGATATCGCTGCGGACGATAACCTGCAATCAACCGAAGCTTCCGCCTCGTTCGACCTCAGTGCGGAGCGAGCGGTAGTGGCTGAGGCAGAAATCATGGTGCCCGACCGGTGAGCAGTTCATCCCATCCCATACACTTCCGGCTGATCCGGTTGCAGACCGATCGACCTTCGCATCTCTTCCCGACTTACGGACAGAATCTCCCTGGAGCTTATTCCGGACAGCGTCACGGCATTCTTCGATTCGCTTCGAGAGGACCAGTCATACCTTGACCAACCGCTTCGTACTCCCGAGACTATCAGTCTGCTTTCGGTACCCCATATTTGGCGGCTCGAGCTGGACGAAGAGCAGCAGGTGATCGAGTCTCGTCCAGATGCGGAGGATGTCACCCTTCGAAGCGTCAGAGCTATCGACAAGTCGTTGGGCATTGACAAAGTGATGGCTTATACCGAGGTATGTGCTCCCTGAGGATACGCAAAGGAAGGGCTGATCAAGAGCTAGCTCGATTTCTTAGGCGAAACACTTCCCAAGGCGTTCTGGTGTGAACTGGCTAATATCTCTCGTGATGTTGGTCCGGACGCGGCATCGCTGAGAAATGACACTGGACTCTTCTTCTGATCGCGAGATACCTGAATTTACCCTATACCCAGCATGATGATTCCAACCTGGGGATTGGGTATGAAGAAGCATGACATGACGTCTGGCTGGGTTAGATTGCTCTCATCTTGTTGTACCTAGCCCATGTCAGCACTGAGGATGAATACCTTCCGGCGAGATCAACTCACTTGGGGATCACTTCTCGTAGGTACTCGATATGCTTGGCTTGAATAGTACGCTCCGTAACCTCGCTGTTTCCACCCCAATTACGTCTGTCCGAATCTTCGCCAAAGATGACGGTGTAAGGAGATAAGGTGTCGGGTGGAGATGACGAATCATTGGGTGGAGATGACGAATCATTGGGGAGGAGTAATGTGTTGGCGGCTGCGGGTAGACAGTCATTTCGTCAGCTGGACTGAAAGGGTGGACGGGTATTGAGAGGACGGACATAGGGTACAGTGGTCTGTTATGGTAACCCTTGCAGACGCTTTGGAGCGAGGTTGGAAGGTGTTGAAATCGCCAATCATAGGTGATTCTATCCCTGATCTTCGGTTAAGCATTCCTCACAGCGAGGTGAGGAGGGACGAACGACACCCAATCATGAAATGATTCCCAGCGCCGATACGCATGACCTCCTTCCCCCTATCCACATCATCAGCCGTTCATATGGCGGATTTTGACGTCATTATTCACTGATTGACAATCATGGCGATCTCCTCAATTATACACTCATTCCCGATCACTATTGGTCCGTCGAGTGCCAAGATCGCAGCTTTCGGATGAATGACCGTCCCGGAACCTATGGTGATCTCGCCTCGAAGGTCGGTATCTTGGCAGATTAGTGCTGTGGGATGAGCAGTGATCTTCGTCTGCCTAGAGCGATGATAAGCCGAATCGGGTTGATACAACAGACTTGAGCTCACGGAGCAACTGAGCGAGACATTCTATGCCATCGCCCTGTAGAGGGGTTGTGCAACTGGGAAACAAGGAAAGGGCAGTCGCGCAACTACAGTAGTTACCCGAATTTGGTTGGAGGCGGAAGCAAAACCACCACCTCCTTCCGCCACTCACAAGTCGTTGTTTTCGTCATACGAACTATTTCTTTAAAAACCCAAACAAAATGAGTTTCAACGATCTTGAGCGGGGAGAAGCATCTCAGCCCTTACTGCGAAGTTCTGCTCCAGGTATTTCTTTGGTGCCGGTTGATTTCGAGGGAAGCTGACGGAGAGTGACAGAGGACAAAGCCTTCACCTCGTTGAAAGACAGCGTCTCAATCCAGATCTTCAAGATTCAGAGCAATGTCCAAGGTATCCAACGGCTGGTGGATAAACTGGGGAGCAGCTCCGATGGACCGGCATTACGGACGAGCCTGTAAGTATCTACACTGCCTGGTCGTTGAAAGACGAGTGAAGACGCTGAGAAATCGCTTGGATAGACATAACTTGACGGAGGCAACGAGGGATATGGTTAAGAAGTCGACAGACGATGTGAAGAATCTCGCATCGTTTCCAACGGGACGACCTCATGTAGGTCTCCCCACTACGAGCTGCTATCAGCGTAGCGTCTCACAGGAGTCTTAGGCTTCCAGAAAACCTGTCCAGACCAAGCTCTCTCGTGAATTCACCACAGCCCTTACAGCATTTCAGCGTGTTCAGCGATTATCAGCGGAGAGACAACGGACGTCTGTGGAGACTCAGAAACGGAGGGTGGATCAGCTCGTTGAGGGGGAGGATGGGGCGTGAGTCGGGTTTCGAGCTTCCTTAAGGCTATACTGATGAGGTGGGTAGACCGGAGGAAGTGGGAAGTGCGGTAGAGTTGGAGCAGGTTCAATCACAACAGCAGGCTCAACAGTGCGTATGAGTCTATACGGTTTGAGATATGGTACATGCTAATTGATGGCAGGGTCACACCACAGGAACTAGAGTTTCAGGAGACGATGATAGCAGAACGAGAAGCGGAGATACGAGAGATCGAGACGGGGATACATGAGCTTAACGATATCTTCCGAGATCTGGGGACGATTGTAGAGCAGCAGGGAGGTCTTGTCGGTATATCACCTGATCAACATCGCTTGTGTACAGCTAATGTGGACGTAGACAACATCGAAAGCAATATCGTTTCTGTTGCGCAGAACACGTCGAGTGCGGCGGACGAGTTGACTACGGCACATGAGTATCAACGGAAAGCTGGACGGAGGATGGCGTGTTTGTTGGTAATCCTGATCATTGTGATCGCGGTTGTATTGCTAGCTGTGAGTTGGCGTGGTCGTATCGGGCAGCACGGGCTCACAAGGCGCAGATCTTATCTTAGCCCCGATGTGTTCAAGGATATTCTCTTACGTGCTGCGGGTCAACGCTGTTCCAGATAACGGAAGCAACTCCTCGGCACCATTCATACATGACTCTCGAAACATATCCATACGTCAGAACAATCACTTCTGCCCTCCCGATCTGGAATTTTTTGCCAGAGACTGCACAGACTGCACAGACTGAGTTCTCTCCCGTTCTCGCGATCAACGAGGCGAACGAGGCAACCTTCGTGCGCTTCGACGGAAGGCGGTTCGACAAGATGTTCGCTTTGGATTCGAACATCTGAGTCAGAAACTTCCAATCGGCGAGGGTGCATCGGACATGACTCTTTTCCGAATCATGAGAGATGGGGATAATCGCGTTCGCCGAAAGGATGGCTCCGAGGAAAAGAAACTCCTCAACCGTCTTCTTGAGGTATGGATCGTCCGTCCCAAACACCTTTCCATGTCGTTGACACTGACCTCATAATTCTTGCTCTTGCTCAGCTGTTGAGTGAAATCGATGCGACAAGTGAATTCCTCGTCACCGATGATCTTCGAGAGTTGGAAGTGACTTTGGTGTTGTGAGTCCTGTGATCGGACAGGTGTCCCACGATTCGGAGGATTGCTCCAGGTGTCGCAAGCGATCCGAATTTGGTAGCGAACTTTTTCTGATCGGTCGAAAGATCGCTCATCGGGCGAGACTCAAACGTCTCCGAGCGGTCCACGTGCTGGTCTCAGGTAGTGGGGTTGACAGGTCTTTCTTCATTTCCACCGAGTTGAATGTGCCTGATGGTGGCTCGATTTCTTGGCGATATAAATTCTTGGGGGTTTGGTATTGAGTATTGTCGAGTCAGGGAGACAACATCGCTATGTTTTCGGGCTGGTCATCAATTCATAGCGGGGGTTTGAAATACCTAGGGATGCATGTAACGACTGCATACCTTTTTTGGCAATGCTCTGGACAAAGGAAAGATGATTGTCAGCCATCCCATACTACTACGAGAAGAGGGGGAGTACGGGCGTAAAGGAAGGCCTCAATTTACCGTGGATGAATTGGCTTATAGACATGGTGACTTGCAATCAGAGCGTGGTATTTTTCGATCAAGGGAGCATGTCATGTTTGCGTCCTCCTGAAACAAAGGTTGGCTGCGTCTGCTCTAATACCTCTATGGTAAGATATTCTTGGAGATCACGATGCTTAGTCATCCCCCTTGTTGATGACCTAATCCCTGGCCCCGAAGATCTTCCGAAGCCATTCTTCCTATCTGATCTGACGTAAGGTGAGACGGAATGATTTACAAGCCGGACCTGGTGCCTTGATTCATATGGGGTTTCTAATATACCTCAAGGTCGTTCCCAACCTCATTCCCCAACCCCTTGGGTAAATGCTCAGCCGACTTTGCTCCCCAGTCATAATCTCTTCACTCCTTACTAAGCCCTTTATCCAACGGTCCATTATGTCTGGCGCTCAATACGGGAAACGAACAACGGCGCAAGAGTTATGCGATACCTTCCCTAACCAGATCAAGGGTAGGACAATCATCGTTACCGGTCCATCAATGGAAGGGATCGGGTATGCCACAGCTAGAGCACTAGCTTCGAAGGAGCCCAAGGAGCTCATCCTGGCTGGTCGGAGCGTCTCCAAGTGAGAACATTCCCCCCTGCTGTTCGGGGGTAGTAAGTCAACCAAAGCTGATATGTTGTTCCAGGCTCGAAGCAGCTGAGAAAGCTATACTCAATGACCTCCCCTCGGCAAATATCCGACTCCTCCAGATGGACCTAAGCGACTTGTCTTCAGTCCGAAAGGCAGCGAAGGAGATCAATTCCCTCCCTTCCCCAATCGATATCCTAATAAACAACGCTGCAGTCGTACGTAATCTTCACCTCTCTTGACCCAACCAATTTCCCCTCCTCGCCCTTCTTTTTCAGCTACTCGGTCGGTTGGTTGATGTGACTTGATTCGGATCAGATGGATACTCCATACCACGTCACTCCCGAAGGCCACGAACTTCAATTCGTATCAAATTACCTAGGTCCATGGTTGTTCACCAACTCGATCTTACCCAAGATCCTCTCCTCGACGAATAAGAGGTTAGTCATGGTCGCGAGTTCCGGACATGCGAATGGGGATATCAAGTGGGATGATCCGGCTTTCAAGAACGGGTATGACAAGAGAGCCGCTTAGTGAGTTGGTGACCCGAACGTTCTTTTTGATTCAGGCTGGATTGGTTACTGATGAGCTTGGGGTCTACTTAGTGGACAGGGGAAGACGGGTGATATCTTGTTTGCGAGGGAGTTGGCTAAGCGGTACGGGGCGAAGGGGTTGTTGGCTTTTTCGCTTGACGTGAGGAATCACCTCGACGATTTTGTGTCAAAAGGATAGTGCTTACCTCGCGATTTTTCGTAGCCTGGAGCGATATCCTCACCGTTACAGCAGCATTGGTCATTGGAAGAGAAGCTGGAGATCGGAAGGAAGTATGGTGAGCTCCGTCGTGCGAATCATGGGACACCATTAACTGACCTTGATTGATGTATAGGAGCATACCACGAGGATGGGAGTAAGAACGTGGATAGCGAACTATGGAAGACACCTGAACAGGGTGCATCGACGTGAGTTCTACTCCTTTACTGGTAAACAGGTTGAGGACTGGTGTCGACGAGAGTAGGCAAGTACGGGCAGCGCTAGATCCTAGTCTCACCGAGGAGAACGGCGCGTATTTCGATAACTGTCAGCCGAATGAGGAGGCTTGTAAGGATTATGCCAAGAACATGGTGAGAGAGCATATGTTTTGCTATGTCGTGCTTCATGCTGAAAAAATACTTTTAGGATAACGCAGGGAGGTTGTGGTCTTGGACCAATGAGTTGCTTGGCGAGAAGTTCCAGTGACCGCTGCTGGTGCTCCGTCACTTTTACTAGTGATTCAGCCAGGATACGGACGGCGGATTATAAGAAAGCAAGCAGTATGATCAATCGGTTGTTTCGGCTATGCTGTATGCATTGTTACTTCTACAAGAGCGACTTGAACCGCTCGATTGCCAGTCTGAGTGTCTCTATCTCCGTGTCGATCTTCGCCATCTACAATAAACTCATCAGTGGGCCTGCTTGCGTACACCAAGAGTCGACCTACCCTTTCCGTATTGGCTGATCGGACCTCCTCCTTCACCGTTGTCTCGTAGTTTGCTTGCCCAATAACCTTTCCCAGCTTCTCCTTGGTACCTTCCGCCAAGACCTGCTTCTTCTCAAGCTTGTCGATCTCGGAAGCGGCATCGACTTTGCCCTGCAGACAAAGCTTGATCAGCATAGTATCACGCGAATCGGTGGAAGCGACAAACCTGTACCGGGATATGGATTGTAATATCCGTTGTGACCACCTCAGTGCCGCATCCCTTCGGCACCTCCGAGTCATCTGAGATGAAACGACATGTCCCGCAGCCTTTCGTCAAAGCGACGATAATCGCTTCTTGAGTCTCGAGCATTTGACGGAGTTCGGGCTTCTTTGCCTGTATTATAACTTCGGTCGCAGGGTCAGCCAAATCCTGCCAAGTGGGCCGACGCTTACCGGTGATTTTGTCCTTGGTGGTTTTGCCGTTTGTCGGCAGGTTGTACGATGACGAGACGGACCGAGCGGATTTGATGCAATCAACAACGAGGTCGAAATCGGTTTCAGCCTGCAAGAAGTCTTGCTCAGGAATCTGCGGAACGTTACTATATGCCTGCAACATATCGCGGCGCTCACCTCCTCGGGAAACGATGACACCATTATTGACTCGCAGGAATCCTCTGGCCGTCGCGGTAATCGTTGCCAAAGATCCTCGGTAACATACGGCATGAATGGGTGTAAAAGCTTCAATCCGCCTTCGAGACATGTATACAAGGTGTTTTGCGCAGATTCCATCGCCGCTGACTCGACGTTTGTCTCGAATAACGGTTTCGTCGCTTCGATGAAGACGTCGCACAGGTCGTACAGAAAGAATGAATAGGCGGCCGTGGAAGCATCGGAGAACTCTCGTTCCTCAAGGTTGGCGGACACAGCGGCACTTGCAAGATTGAACTTGTGGAACAACCATTTCTCAACGATGCTTTCGCGACCTGTGGGCTAAGATGCGGTCAGATTGCATACTCGGGGGTCTTCAGTCACGTACAAGTGGGGAAACGTTAGGAATGAAGTTACTGTTCTGTCGAACGCCTTCCAGGTCGACCAAGCCCATCCGGAAAAGGCAGAATTTGGTCGCATTCCAGAGCTTGTTGCAGAATTTCCGGTAACCCTCAACACGGCCGATCTCCATATTGATGTCGCGGCCTGCGATGTTCGTCAGCGGAGCAAATGTTGACTCTGGTAGCATACCTCCAGAAGTGTAGTTGCACAAAGCGAATCGTAAAGCGTCTGTACCGCACTGTGGAATACCCTTCGGATACAGCTTCTTCTGCCCCTCCTCAGCTTTCAGGATCTCCTTCTCCGGTAGATTGCCCATTCGCAAGTCATTATGCAACTTTTGTAACTTCTGACCAGTGACGATATCTGTCGGATCGATGACATTGCCTAGCGATTTTGACATTTTCCGTCCGTAGGCGTCTCGCACCATTGGATGACAAAAAACCTCCTTGAAAGGCATCTTGCCGGTGAGCTGGTTTCCAAAGAAGGCCATCCGTGCGACCCAAAAGAAGAGGATATCCCAGCCGGTCTCTAAAATGGAATTTGGATAGAACAGCTCCATATCGCGTGTCTTGAGGGGTCGGACATTAGCAAGAACGTCAAGTCTCGTGGAGAGCTGACCTTCTCAGGCCACCCCATGGTCGAGAATGGCCACAGGCCTGAAGAGAACCAAGTATCCAGCACATCCTCGTCTTGCTCCAAGGAGTACTTCCTCCCTCCTGCACGCTTCTTGGCTTCGACATCCGCCTGCTCCAACGAGCGCGCGACGATCCAATTCTTATTGTGCGCCGTCTAGAGATCAGCTCTCAGCAAGACCTTCGTATACACTTACATCCGGTGCTTCCCCCTCGAACTTGAGCAAGTAAGCCGGACATCGATGTCCCCACCATAGTTGCCGGGAGATACACCAGTCCTGCATATTCTGCATCCATCGGATCCAATCCCCTGCCGATGTCTTCGGTCGGATATTGAGCTCGCCGTTCTCCGTGCGCTGGTTGACACTCAGCTTGATGCTGGACGACAATTGTAGCGACAAGCTGACCTTGAGGACCTCTTCAGCCATGGGCTTACAGCTGACCCACCATTGCGGCTTCATGACCTGCTCAACTACATCTCCAGAACGGCTGCGAGCGATCAAAGCGGTATTTTTCTGTGAGTTGCCGACTTACGAGCATATAGGTATTTGCATCTCATTATCCTTCTGCTCCACGTACAAACCCTTCTCTTTCAAAGCCTTGATGATCGCGTTCCTCACGTGGAGCCGTCTCATACCCTGATTTTCACTAATGTTAGTGAAGGCTGGACGGCAAAGCCGTGGGTCGTACCTTGAACTCTCCTGCATTCTCGTTATATGTCCCATCATCATTCATCAAGCTGATGAACTCCAGGCTATTCCGCGTCGCACACTCGAAATCATTCGGGTCATGAGCCGGTGTGATCTTGACCGCACCAGTACCAAATTCCATATCGACCGTGATGGCATCGGTGACAATGGGTATCCGGCGTCCAAGGAAGGGGTGAATGGCGGATTTGCCGTGAAGGTGTTTGTAGCGGGGATCGTCGGGATGGACGGCGATGGCGGTATCTCCAAGCATGGTCTCAGGTCGGGTGGTGGCGACGATAATCTTTTCGTCTGGGACATTTAAGCCAAAGTCGTCTTAGATACTACGGACCTGAATCTTCAAGGGGATAGGCGAAGGAAGTGATAACACCGAACTCGAATCTCTCTTTGGCGTCATATCCTTTCACATTCATCAATGTCCGTCCGGTAAGATGCATCTGATCGACCTGGATGCCATGCGTGAGCAGCGCAATCTGCCGCCGATGTATGGCTTACCTCTAAATTTGACAAGCTCGTATTCAAGTAGACACACCAGTTGACCAGTCTATTCGCTCGATATAATAAGCCCTTCTCGTGCATCAGGCAGAATGTCTCCCGAACGGCTTTGCTCAGTGTCTATCGTCTCCAGGTCAGCTCCCATCTGCGTTCCAAGATCTAAGCTGACATCGCTCATGGTGAAGGAAACACGATCCCAATCAAATGAACCCCCCAACCGTGTCATCTGAGCCGTAATCTTTTCTTGATATCTGGTCTCAAGTCAGCCAGGTGTCGAGGGTGAAGAACAGGAGCACAGACTGATCCTTCCATTCCCAAACCTTTTCCAAGAACTTATCTCTTCCGTAATGATGCCGTGAATGACCCTCCGTCTTGATCAACCGTTGCTCGACAACCGCCTGTGTCGCTATCCCCGCATGATCGTAGCCTGGCAAGAACAGCACCGTGTATCCCTGCATTCGCTTCCTACCGGGTCTTGATCAGATTCGACCAAAGTAGGCTGATGAAAAAAAATACCATCGTATCAGGGCATCCTCGAGCGAGACGGTAAGGGCATGTCCGATATGGAGATTTCCGGTAACATTAGGTGGAGGGAAGGTGATCGAGAATGTTCCCTTCGGTAAAGGCTCGCCGTTGGCTTGAAATACAGGCTTGAAGAAGCCCTTCTTCTGCCACCAGTCGTAATGTGCTGCCTCGACTACAATAGGATCATAGCCTGTCGTAGGGAGATTGCCGGAGACATCTGCCCAGTTGAGATTGTAAGCGACACGATATTATATGCGTTCAAGCTGCTCACCCTTCTTTTCGCCCTTCGGTGTCGGATTGACCCACTCCTCAGCAGGCGCTACCTCCTTTTTCTCCTTCTTTTCCTTCTCCTTCTTCGGGGCATTTGATATTGTTGCAGCGGGAGCCTTCACAGCTGCTTTGGCAAGCTTTTCCAGTCGTTTCGCTTCCTTCTTCACTACGAATCCACATTCGATCAGCTTCCACTGCGCTCTAGGTAGCTAAAAGCCTACCGCCTTTCTTTGACTGGCCCGGCACTTCATCTACACCGTCTCCGTCCTCGTCATGGTGAGTGTTTCCGTTCGTGACGGGCTCAAAGGATGACGGATTTGCCTGCTCGACCGGGAGTAGCTCCGAATGAGGTTTGGATTGTACTGATGACATGCTGAATTGAGAGCTCGATGCCAACAATTTGAAGCCAAAACTCGGACGGCAAGGCGATAGAAGCTGATGATGCTGAAGGTTTCGTGCTGCGTAATTTCTGCTTGGGGGAAGGAGATTGTAGAACCTGTTGAGTCGAGTGGAAATGGACCGCAGGTGCATACAACCCCAAGATCAAGGTGAGTTGAATGAGTCAGACGAGCTCACCGATTCGAAAATCTCGGACAAACTGCATTCTGAAACATGTTGATTGATAAGCTCCGCCGAAATCAATGACGTATGAATCAATGGGGACGCGGAGAAGCTCGCGCCCTCCGTGACCGGTATTGTTGTTGGCACGTAGTATAACAGCGGAATCCTAACGAGTTGGGTTAATAGAAGATCGACGAGGAGGTCACGATGATATCGGTGGGCTAACAAATCCTCTTTGTGGTGCCCTAGACCATGCTGATCTGTTCAGGCGTTCTTCATCTTCAACCAGAAAGGAGAGGTTAGTAGTCCCCTCTCTTTCACCTTGAAACCTGTGCTTAAAGGTGAATGCGCTCTAGGTCCTCATTTCAAGACTATTTCGAACCGACCTCAAGTCAGTCGATCATAGGCTTCCGAGCAGTCAAAATGCTCGTCGACGCCTACGTTGACTGTCTGAATTATAGACGCTCAATCTCCGACGTCTTCCGAATACAGGTCATCTCCAACCCTGACGTCCGCTCCCCTATCATCACCCTCGGCTCTACCTCTTTCTTCCATGTCCGAGTCAACAATGTCTACGTTGTTGGTGTAACGAAGTGTGTCAGAGCCCAGACCATCGCTCCTGATCCCTGATGTGTGGATGATAGGTCAAACGCATCTGCTGCACTGGTCTTTGAGTTCTTGTACCGCTTCGTCTCGATGTCTCGGAGTTATTTCGGCAAGCTTGATGAGGAGAGCGTGAAGAACAACTTTGTCCTCATATATGAGCTGCTTGACGGTATGTACCCCATATGATCTTTTGCATGGGTACTGATGGGTTCGTAGAGATTCTCGATTTCGGATATCCTCAGAATTCGGAAATAGATACGCTCAAGATGTACATCACCACCGAGAGCATCAAATCCGAGATGGCAGTGGTACGTATATCTTTTATGCAGCTGATGAAAGCTGAGCTGCGGTTGTTATGCAGAGGGAAGACTCGTCAAAGATCACGATACAAGCGACAGGAGCGACATCATGGCGGAGATCAGATGTCAAGTACCGGAAGAATGAGGCTTTTGTGGATGTGATTGAGACTGTCAACTTGCTGATGAGTAAGGAAGGTCAGTACATTCCCCGGCTTGATCAGTTCGCTTGATCGTCTTTCGATTAATGAACTGATCGTATCCATTCAGGGGCGGTGCTTCGAGCGGATGTGGATGGCCAGATCTTGATGCGAGCATACCTGAGCGGGACGCCGGAATGCAAATTTGGACTGAATGACAAGCTTGTGCTGCAAAAGCGGTACGTGCCCATCCCATCAGAACGTAATCCAGTTTGACATCTTTACAGAGGAGACACCCAACCCAAATCTGAGGGCGCTGTTGAACTCGATGACTGCCAGTTCCATCAATGCGTCCGTCTCGGCAAGTTCGACTCGGATCGTTCGATCAGCTTCATCCCTCCAGACGGCGAGTTCGAGCTCATGCGGTGAGTTGCAGTATGACTCACAAGATCAGGAAGCCAATATGGGTCACCTTTCAGGTATCGGTCAACTACAAACATCAACCTTCCCTTCCGGCTTCAAACCCATGTCACTGAACCGACCAAATCCCGCGTCGAGTATACCATCCACCTTCGAGCGAACTTCGATCCTAAACTCAACGCAAACAACGTGATTCTGAAGATACCTACACCGCTGAATACGACAAATGTGCAGAGCAAGGTTGGCATGGGGAAGGCTAAATACGTACCAGGGGAGAACAACATCATATGGAAGTGGGTAGATACCCCTCCTTTTCGAGTGATACTGACGTGTCGCCTCAGAATCCCACGAATACAGGGCGCTCAGGAATGTACCCTTACAGCAGAGGCGGAATTGGCGATCACTACCCATCGACAACCATGGTCCCGGCCACCTATCGAGGTGGATTTTTCAGGTATGTCCGCTTGTGATACCATACGTTGTCGCTGACGTCTGGTTAGTCGTCATGTTCACAGCTTCCGGTCTGCTGGTCAGGTTCTTGAAGGTGTTTGAGAAGAGCGGGTATCAATCGGTGAAATGGGTGCGATATCTGTCCAAAGCGAGCGGTTCCTACCAGATCAGAGTGAGTTCTTCAGTATTCGTTACGGTGAAACAAGCTGATAAAGTGTCGCAGTTCTGATGCATTGAATTCATGCTACATATCGATGTCGAAAAGGTAGTCTTGGAGTGAGACCAGAATCGATTCATATGGTCTGCGGTGCTCGGGTCTTATGGCCAGGTAGCGCGGGTTCGATAGCATTAGGGGGAGAGCAAAGGCATCGGCCGATTGGCTATTCGATTCCTCCTCGAAAGGGCAGAGTCTGAGAGGCTCAAGGCTTGTCTCCTGCAAGTTGTGATTGCCCGGCCTTTGTCGTTCCATGTCCAACCAACAGGTTCACTTCCTCAAGACTCGAAATTCGGCATCGTGCCTAATCGTATTTGACACGTTCGGATTCGGATGAATAGCATTCTTGCATCAGTCTTGCATGCATCTGTCAACTTTTTATCGACATCACCGCTACCTCGAATATCCATTGAAGGGTTCCCCTCACGCTGCTGCGGTATTCGTGTCGTACCCTCTCGGTCATGCCGACCCCACCTCCTCTCCTCCCATCACATTCGCAGGACCACATCCCTCAACTATCCTCCCCCGTCTTGCTCAACTCACCTCCACACAGTAACATCTCGTCAAATGGCTTCGTCAGTGGCAGGGGGAGCCCATCGCCTGCTTCATCGAATGGAGATTGGTCATCAAAGATGGAGAAGGGGGATGGTCTGGTCAGTCTGCAGTCTTGATCCAATGATTACGAACGCTCTTTGGCGATAATGCGAGCTAGCTGAAGGACAGCCAATGCTCTCCAGCCTCCTTCGTTATTCCACACCTGGAAGCGACCCTGCTGATTTGCGTCGTATAGCTCAGTATCGCTAGGAAGTCCGTCGAGATCACCCCGAACCTCCCCACGAACGGGAAGACCAGTCGCCGGAACCCTATCAGCGCAGCGACCATCAGTGCGTTCCTTGCATCCTTAATCGCTTGCTTATCGGGAGATCGGATGACTGACATCGGGTTGCAGTCCCTATATGGATAGCGTTGTCTTCCGCCGTCATTCTATACAACAGTACATCTCCGTCATCTTGTCGTCCGGGGAAAAGCTAATGATTCTAGAATACCTATACTCCACTCTGAAATTCCCATACGTGAGTGATTCCATTCAATGTGTTTGATACTGAAGTTTGCCATCATTACAGCCAATATTCATGTGAGCTGCCGAGTCTCAAGGCGGACCCTGTCAGACTGTCGAAGTTAGGACATGCAGCTGATTTGGGTCTCGATAGAACATCCTATCATTTGGGATGCGCGGTGAGTGGTGAAAGGCCTTATCAGCTGCTCCGCTGAGCCATCAACGTTCACCGCTGACCATGTCGCCCAGGCCATCGGAACGAGGGTGCTTCAAGCTACAACGAATCTCATGGATGGGTTGGATACGATCAACATGACTGTGCCTCATTCTTCCCCTATCATTCTCCCCGGATAGCTAATGAGGGTATTCAGTCCGAGGTCTACTTCAAATCTATCATCCCCATAGGCATACTATTTTCGGGATCGCTCATTCTGAGCAATACTGCGTATCTGTCGTTAGTGATCGAAAGCCTCGAAACCCTTGCGGTGCAAGTAGGCTTGTTGGTCCACTGACGCTTCGCCCGCAGATTGAGCGTATCTTTCATCCAGATGCTCAAGGTCGGTCCTCGTACCACCAATGTCGCATTCTGCTGACGCGGTGAATCCAGGCTTTCACACCGGTGGCTATCCTCCTGATCTCTGCGATCTTCAAGATCCAAGCGATGACCCAAAGATTGTTTATGATTGTCATCGTGAGTTCGTCATATCCTTACCGACTGGAGGATGTGCTCATCGGAAGCAGTTCATCTCGATGGGTTGCGCCTTAGGTCGGTTCTGCCGTCAACGGTAGAGCGGGATCTGCTGACACCTATGTGTTACAGCTGCGTACGGAGAGCTGCACTTTGAGATGTTTGGCTTTGTTTGTCAGGCAAGCGCGGTTGTGGTGAGCTTGGCCCTGAACTTCTGAGTGTAAGCAATGGAGTTGACGTAATCCTGAACAGTTCGAATCATCGTAAGCCGGTCAACACCGCACAAGATAACAGGCTGAATCGTAGCTAGACGATTGGTGATGATCCAAATCCTTCTTCAAGGTCTCAAAGTGAGATAACCAATGTACAAGCCGATCGATCTGATTCAGTCAGATGGACCCCCTTTGCTCGCTTCATTACTACGCTCCGGTAAGCCCCCTTTTTCAGGAAGCCTCCTTTTGATAGCGCCACTGATTGCATGCAGGTATGCGCGATCATTAACGCCTGTTTCCTTCCCTTCACCGAGGGCCTCGCTCCCTTCCGAGAGCTGACCCGGATCGGCCCATTGGTCATGCTGTCAAATGCGGGTGTTGCGTTCGGGCTGAATGTGGCGGCCGTCTTCCTGATTGGGGTCGCGGGAGGACTGGTATTAACTCTTGCCGGGGTGTTCAAGGTAAGCATCTGTTCCTCATATTGAGCCGAGAGCTCAAAATTCCCAGGACATCCTCTTGATCACTGCAAGTTGCCTATTCTTTGGAAGTGCTATAACGCCAATCCAAATATTTGGTAAGCGATGCTCAGATGCAATCGAGCGCGACTGACACATCTTCAGGATACTCATTGGCTTTGGGCGGACTCGTTGCATATAGAAACGCCTCTAGCAAGTGATCAATAGGTATTGAGAAGGTAGATGGAGAAGTTTGGTCACACGGCTATATATCTCATGTACAGGTACTTGTCCACTGACGATAACGGACTATCCTCAGATCTGCTGGCGAGATAAACCTGGCAGCTAATTCCGCCCTCACTTGACAATCATCCTTCCATTGCCCCGTATTACGCATTTCCACTGATACTTGACATTTGGCAGGATCCCTTTGGTAATGGTCATCTTTGTGGCCTCAGGCGACCATAGGCGAAGATTGTAGTCAGCAGATGCAAAGTTCCTTTGGTATTCTGGAGTCCCTCTCCTTTCTTCTTCTCATTAGGCCGTAGGAACTCGTTGCCCGCTGTCTGCCGATGGTCCTCCTGCCTTGTCGACTACACGTATGGCGTACTTGACGTCCTAGGCGACCGACCCTGCGTTCGTTTAAGTCAACAGGCAGTCTCACAAAGCCTCGGGAGGCCGTATGTGCTCAAGATGGCCGTCTGCTCAGCCACGCCAATCTCAACGCTCTACTCCACCTCGACGTGAGTATCCCTTTCTTCGATCGAAAGCAGCTAACAGGGGCTAGATCCTACATTTTCACTACCATCACCACTTCGACGTCAATCACCGTAAACCCGACTCCCGAGATCACCATGACCACCATCTCCTTTTGCCTACCAAGCTCAGCGAATCCAGTCCTTCTGGCCAACAGCCTGACAATATCTGGGGAGTTTATTACCGATGAGAGCAGCTCGCTCCCTTCACGAGATGTTCCTTCATGGCGAACATCTAGCCTCGTATCCTCAAATTTGACGACTCCTAGCGGGGACCAGGACTTAAGCTTCACCGCCAAGCCTGTACCATCAACAGTCACGAGCGCGTCATCTCCTATAGATCCTTCGAGGACCTCGACCTTTCTGTCGATCACCGCTGTAACAGTACTGAAAAACTCTTCGATCGCTTCCTCATTGACACCGTCCTCGACTCCAACCACTTCGCTCAAAGCATCTTCTCCAGCAGTCACCGAACCCTCTCGCACGACTAGTCAGGTCACTGAGGCGCCAACATCAATTCGGACAAATCCGTCACCGTCGCGAACGACACTTTCGAGCTCGACAGCGGGCTGGATCGGAAACTCACAGCTATCTCAGGTCCAATCGTGGACGATATTGACATTCGCAGAAACCCCTATTTTGACCCAGAATGTTACGGACAGGAGCTCGACTTCAATCCGATGTTCTAGCTTGACCTATGGTTCACCGCCATCCCAAAGTCCAACTTCCTCGGTTCTCGAGACGCTTTCGAGGCAGAGATCTTCATTTTCTTCAGCTAAAAGGGCGACTAGCACCTCGTATTTCCGCGCGCTAGCCGAACATCCTGCCAATTCCTCTTCTTCGCGTTTCTCACAAGGCTCAAACAGCCAATCGAGAGCTTCTCCGTCGGCTACCATGTTCAAAGACGTTAACAGCGAGGTCTACTCCACCACTTCACCAGTATCTATCCCATCAAACGTTGATACCGATAAGGCAGGTACGCTAAGTAGCAAACACACTTTGCCCTCTAAACGACGGCACGGTATCCGGGCAGATGGAGATTACGGCGATCATCACCGACCTTGCCTTTCCTGGACGAAGGTCGAGAGCTATATAACGTCTACCTCTACCGCTAGCAATTCCTGGATCACAACTGTTGTGACGAATTCATCGACTACACTGGTCGCGATACCCACTGCGACGCTGTATGAGAGCTGTAGCGCTGCCATTGCGCCTGAATCGAGTCCAGCGACGAGCAGTCTCAATGGCGTTTTGTCCAATTCCCAGACGTCTTTGGTAATGTCCAGCGATGGTGAGGCCATTAATGAAACTTGAATGGACAGGCCTGATCAGATACGACACAGTGATGCCGGCGTCGACGACCGACATCAGTAGCTACGACGGAATTGTCAATCTCCCGACAAGCTCATCGCTGCGAAAGTCGAGTAAGCTCTTCTCGGCCCTCCGAGGAAAGCTCAAAGCTTATCCTTCCATCAGCTAGCAGTGTTTCTAGCGCTGAGCTTGTGTCGGCACCTTTGAGCGGCCTCACCATGGCAGGCACACCACTCAGCTCTGCCGTCCCGGATCCCTACACTACTCCAGTTTTAACGACTTCCCTCACTACATCTACCCCTTCTGCCACATCTACGGTTTCGGTGTCTCTGACCACGGACGAAGCCACTTCTTCCGCCACGATCGTGCCCACCATTTCGAGCTCCAGCACTACTTCGGTAACCGCCCTGACCTATCTACTTCGCAAAGCCCCGTCATCTCGACCTCTTATACAAACCAAACACCAGCAAACCAATTCACTCCTTCCTACCCAGAACCCACCTCCACCTCCTCAAGTCCCACCTACAGCGCCGGATCCGCACATGTCGCTACCTCAAACAAGGCGCTTTCGGCCGGTGCAGCTGTCGGAGGCGTGTTCGGCGTCTTTTCGATCATCGCTGCGCTACTGCTCCTCGTGAGATGTGTCATGAGGCGGAAGCGAATGCAGCGTACAAGGGAGTTGAGGTCGAGTTGGTTCTATGGTGGCGATCTGGGGGAGCCGGGTGATGATGTTCGTCCGGAAAGGACAAGCGTTGCGGAGGTAAGCTTACCTGCTCCGTATCCGTTTTCCCTCGGCTGAATAAAATTTGGTTGCTGCAGACTGTACAGCAGCCCATCTCGCGATTCTCGGCTCCATCGATCGCCTCAATACGGATCACTCGCGCCGTCCCAGCCTTCCTGGCAGCACCTTTAAGTCACATCCGCAACGGTTCCGGTCGCTTCCCTCGGATAATGTCTGGTCTCCGTAACTCCGTCGCGCCAGTCAAACCGGTTTCATCATCCACCTCAAGGCCAGTCTGGAACCTGCCAAATGCCATTGTCCCGCCTCTGCCGTCTGACACGGGTCGACGGTCATCCTGTTTGCAACCGCCTCCAATGGAGGGATTTGATTCGCCTGCGGAGTATATCGATTCTCCACCACCGATGACATTCGCGCCAAAGATATTAACCCCACCACCTCGACTCGAGCTAACTCATCGCGCCTCGACGTTCAATTGGGCCGGTACCACACCAGCTCTACGATTATCCAAAGCTACCGATAGCGTTTACAGCCAACCAGAAACCGCACCTAGTTTCTACAGTCGTCACGACACTCAAACTATTTTCGATCTGCCAAGCGTACCTGTGGGACAAGCTTACACCGCTGCCGGACGAGTCTCGCCCCCAATCGAGGTCGCTTCATTCCCTCTCCCTCCTACATCATATCCGACAAAACCTCCCCGACTGCCTTCCCAGCCTGGATCGCGAAACCTCCTACCAATTCCGGAGGGAGATCAAGCGCACGCATCGAGCGTGTTTGAGTATAGCGACTTTGCAAGAAGTCGACACGGATCTATGGCTACGAACCGGAGTGGAGAGGCAGATCCGACTCGACAGACTAGGAACTGGTATGAGAAACCATTATGGGATGGTCAAAGCCTCGATCCTGGAGAGAGCATTTATGGTGAAGTGGAGAGGGAGTTTGGTACGCAAACGAGCAGGGAGAGATCTATGTGCGTCAAGAACGTGAGATGGGGGGATGAGGGGCTAGAGACAGCGCCTAAGCTGTTTTAGCCGATTACCCCTGCCAAGACTTGCCAATGTATGGCATATCATGTGAATAGCGGCAATGGGCATATGCATATGCATTTCAGTATGACAACAGTACAACGATGATGCTTGAAATGGGTAAATGATCATTAAGGGTCGTCGCAGAAAATGGATATCAGATGCTGAATAGTACTAACCTCAGGTGATCTCATGCTCCGTCATCATGATCTTCCTCGTCCGAAGCCATGGCGCTGTCTGTCTCGCCGATGCCGAAGACCGCATCCATCCTCCTTCTGCGCATTAGCTCGGCCTCACTCACATTCCCGACACTCTGCGGACCGAACGCTGCGGCTGCTAAAGCGGGACTAGCGGCTCGTGCACCAGCGACGGCAGCAGCGATGAGGCTATTTGTAGGTTTCGGCGCTGTTGCAGACCCGCCAGATGTGCGTCGGACAGAAGCTGGACCGTACAGTGCGGAAGGGTCGAAGGGTGGAACATTGGATTTGGCAGTTGGAGCGGCGGTCGAGCGACTACCGTTGAAGAAGGCGAACGCTCCTGATCCTTTCGGGATAGGCTCGGGTAGTGGAAGCGATTTGGTACCGAGTGGAGGGGTTCGGATCGTGACGGCTTCTCCCGATGAACCGGTCTCGTCGAAGTCGAACCTGGGTGCAGAGTTGTTTCGATGCAGGTCTAATGACTCCCTAGAGGGTCGGCGGGGAACAGGGGTAAATCGCGATGGCGGCATATTCTTCTTTTTCGTCTTGAGAGTGAAAGTTAGGACCCCCTCCTCCTCGTCTTCCTGGAGATCTGACGATACTGGTGCACCGAGATCCGCGCCGCCCAATGGTCGATCGGAAGGACTCTTCTTGTAATCCCTCACGGGCTTGACATGCGTAGATCGAGGCGGCATGAGGTGTCCTTCAGGTGACAGCAGTACTGGCGCATTCGGTCGGAAAGCAGCCTTCGCAGCTGCGTGAGCCGCCGCGACGTCCTCGACATCCTTCCGCTTCAGCGAGGCTTTCTCGAAAGATTCGTCGATCCAGTCCGCCATCTCGGTGAGAACCGAATCCACTTCCCGCATCAACGAGACCATCTGCATGAAACCGTGTCCCCATCCCTCGATGACACGGATTTGCACCCAGTCGTCATCGGTCTCGCGGAGGATGTGGTCGGGCACATCAGGTTTGTCGTTGTTACTCATACGCAAACCTTCCCCGTATTTGGCTGACTTGCCTTGAGAGGTTGTCTCGGCTTGAGCACGGCGAACACGTTTCGCTTCCCGAACCTTACCGGCGAATATGACGGTGTCATCGACGAAGGGGTCACATTCGCCGCAGATCAGGTAGACGGGAGGGAAGTGGGCCAAAAGGTGAGGAGGGGAGAGGATAGGTGAGATATAGTAGTCGGTCTCGAAGTCGGGATTCCGGCGGGGGCCTATGTATAAGATAGCCATGGCTCGCATCTGGCGATCAGCTGTGCTCATGACAAAGCTCGAAGCACTCACCATGCTAGGTGAGATGATCCTGTCCTGGAAATACCCTACACGGCTAGTCATGGTCAACCTGGTTCCTATTGGCGCTTTCTTCTGCTTCTTAACGGACTCCACCACCTCATCTTGCGACATCCCGGTGGGCTGAGGGGAAAGAGTCATTGGAGCGAGTTCGATTTGTCTCTCCTCGTGAGGGGTCTTGACCCGATCCTGGAGAGACTTGTCCGCATCTCTCCTTACATCCGGAATCACTGTTACATCATCATCCTCATCCTCGTCGTCACTGCTCGATGGCTCGGATACCGTCTCTTCCTCCGTCAATTCTGCCCTGTTGTCCGTCTCCGCCGCAAGCCAACCTGCTATCTTCGTGGACATCGTCCTAGGTAACGTCTGCATCCTTCCCGATACCGGGCTCTGTGGCTGACTCCGCGTCGCACGCGAGATGGTCTTCTGTCCGGTAGATGTCATCATCAAGGAAGGCAGCTTTTGGCTGAGAGCCTCGCCCCAGCTCTTTTGCCTGAATCGCCCCGACTGAGCCTTCTTAGGCTTCTTGACCACATCATCGACGACGCTGAGAGGTGACTTGTGTCGCATGTGATCTTTGCCTTTGACAATGCCGGGAATGTGCGTTTCGGACTGCTCGGTCCGTAATACGCGGAGGTTTATAGGGGACATCCAGGAGGTAAAGTTGAAATCAAGAGCAGGATAGGCGAGGATCATCGAGATTGGTCGAGGAATCGCGGTAGGATGCTCGAGGATACGGAGCATGATCGTGGTACAGATGTTTCCGCCACTACTTCAGTCAGTATGGAACATTTCAAACCTAGGGGTGCTTACGCAGAGTCGCCTGTGAGGACGATGCTCAGCTCGTTGCTCATGATTCCGATACATCGGCCGTGCGTTTCCATGAGCGTACGATACGCATCGAAGCCTTCCTCAATCGCCCAGGGATACGGATCTAATCATCAGGTTTAGCCTTTCCCCTTCTAGCATGGAGGATTTACTCACATTCAGGGGCTTTCCCGTAATCGACACTCAGTACCGGCTTTCCGGTTCGCTTTGCCCATCTGCTCAACCTCTCCTCGTGACACTCCGGTCCCATCGCGACGAAGCCTCCACCTGGAAAGTCCACAACCAGTTGGGTTGATTTCGCGAAGGCATCCGCCGTCCCGCTGAAGAACAGCATCGCCTTAACCGATGGTAGTGATGCGCGAGAGGAGGTGGATGGACGTGGAATGGTAAGATGTTGCTTGATTGGCAGGTTTGGGCGGTGGTGAGCAGTGAGCAGGCGGACCTATGTTGAAAGATCAGAATGAGATGAAGCCAAAAATGATAATAGCGCTTACATATGGGTTATTGGTCTTCTCCCAGGTGACACGAAGCATTTCAACCGTACAGAGCGCTCTGAATCTCCTCAACTGCGGGAACAGCCCAGGTCAGCGAGAATCTATACCTACGTTGCTTCGCTCCTTCAGACATCCACGGCTGAAGGAAGAAAGCATGCCAAGATCAAACTCACGACTTCGTCCCCTTCTGTCGCCCACAACAGGTAGTAGAAGGAGAAGAGCACGCTGCAGAGGTCCTTCAACCATTTCGGCCGTATCGTCATGGCCGATGCGAAGCCAGCGTCAAAAGCGGTATTGACGTAAGTTGCGCGGTAGTAAGAGCGGGAGTACTATGAGGACGGAATCCTCAGCAGGTATGGAAGGAATTCTCAAGAACGACTCACAAGACGGGCCAATGGTTCAGGTGCTGAACATTCTTATATCAGCGCTTGATAGCCCAAATGAGAACAAAGCTCACCCCCTAGACCAAACAGATCGTCGAGGTGTCTGATGGCATATGCGAATGTCAACGTGCCAAGGACCAGCTGATACGGTGTGAAGTGTCCTGTACTGTCGTCAGCTACCTGGTACCGTATTTTGCTACCCAGAACTTCGGGTTCGAACTATAGCAGGACACCTCACTCATTCGCTGATTCAGTCTCCCTATCCAGCTCATCCCATATCCGCCTTTCCCAGCGAACAACACACATATCTTCACCAACCACGATCTCCTCCCCCTCGATCTACCCACTCCTAATCGTCCACTCGGTAGAGGTCCAGCAGCTGTTGAGGTTCGGGCCGGTCGGGGTGCAGCTCCGTCGCCTTTGTATAGCCTCCATACCCAGAAGAAGAGGACGAGGAAGATCTGGGTCCGACGCAGGGTTGGCGAAGGTCGTCCGAGGACATGGTCGATCATAGTGAGTGTTGAAGAGGGTTAGAAGTGGCGAGAGAAGGACGAAAGGAGGCGATGAGGAGCTAACGGTGGGACGATAGTTTCTGGGATGGGACGCGCAGATCTTTGCTTGTTCGAGAAAGGAGACAGTTCTCCCTTCAAGCCGGTGACCGACGCGGCGTGAAGGTGATTGCGAGCCTAGGCGAAGTCATCGATGATCCGTCCGACCCAGAGAAGGTGATCAAAGCGGGGTGATCAGTGTACACAAGGATAATCCTCGGTCACAAGGTCGCCGTAACCGAATGGGAATACGCCTTGTAGCGGGCCGGAGCGGGAGTGCAGGTGCAACGAGGTCCGATGTTTGAGGATAGCCAAAATATCGAGCTAAATCAGAGAAGATTGAAGAGAAACCACGAGTCCGTGTCAGTCCCGAGAGATAGGTAAAAGTCGCGGTATACGACGCAATCGATTGAAGTGATCTGGATCTAAGCGGGGCTCGCTATATTGACCTTCCCCCGGATCCTAATTCGCCGGAAGAGGTGAGGCTCGCTATTGAATTCTATTCTGCCGGCGGGAAGTTCGGAAATCCAAAACCCCCTCGGTCTACTTTCTATCGACCGTACGATCCTATCATGAAGAAATCGAAACCACCTCGACATGTTGCTGTTGCATTGCTCTTCTGTGCGAGAACCCATCGGATACTGATGATCACGTCTCGGAAACATCCGGATTTATGGATCCGTGAGCTGCTCTAAGTGATGTACAACCAATCTGAGCTGATTTGCAAACTCGCTCCCCTTCGATGACCGTATCGGCTTGACGCTCTACTCATCCTCAGTTCCGAAAGGTGGTATCGAAGAAGGGGAAAGTTCCGGCCAGGCAGCAGTCAGAGAATCATGGGAAGAAGGTGGCTTTCGACTTCCGATCATTCCGATCTCAACACGGCTTATTGCGCTACTAAGCTGGAACACCTCAAACTCTTACTGCACCGCCTGATACTCAGCGGCTGTTGATGCTCTCGCTCGAACCCGGGCCGTCACAAAAGCGAGGAGCGGTATGGCATTTCCACGTCATAGCGGTCGAGGAGGAGGAACAGGTTGACCGGATTGCGGAATGGTCCGTCTCGTTTATTACTTATTGGCCAAGGTCGATGAGCTGAGTGTGAGTCCAGGCCGGAGAGTCATGAACGGCGACGACAATGGGTCACGCCCCATGAAGCGCTCGAAAGGATACATCAATGGTATCACGACAGCTCAGTACGGGATGAGCTCGAGGGAGATGCGATCATCCAGGATATGGAGCGGGAGGAAGCAAAATCATCCGGGAAGCAGGAGAAGAAAGGCGGAGCGATGGAGCTTGGGTTGCGGGCTTTCGCAGAGAGGTACGGGTGGGAGAGCCGGGGAGAGACGACATGATGTGATGAATCTTCGTGCAGCTTCATGTATTGCCCATCACTCATCGTCAGTCGAGGTCCGGGAATTTGTCTCGCTGGGTGATTTCAGACCTCAGCGTCATTGAGAGCGCGATGAATTCCCCCATCGGATTTTTGGCAAAAACATGTCGATCATTCCCAGTGTGCAGAGTATAACCTTTCGTCATTACGGTTTGGATCGTTACAACAGCCCTTTTTGGTGAGGGGGAAGGGGAGGTGGGGGAGGGGGGGGCGGTCCGGTAAAGGCGAGGGGCGTCAGAGATTATCTGATGCCAAAGACATTGTCTATTGAGCTATCCACTTTGACTCTGGATGTACGGCTTTCTGAGGTTTGATTCCTAGTATAAACTACTCCCCACTTCGTGGTTCTCCGTTCATCCCGCTAATGGATTGTCAGATGTGAGGTGATCGCTGACTCCCGAAAGTCAAGTTGCACTGCATGAGCGCAATCTCATGATCTACTTCTCTACTCCTTCACCTCCACCATGCTCGGTCTCAGATCATCCAGCTTGTTCGCCCCTAACAACCGCATAGCCAATAAAATCTCCGATTCCAATACTACGCGTCTCATTTAGCTTGATTCACTTTAGTGGTAGGAACCACTCACTTCCGACAGCATGCTCGACCCCTTCCACCCCCGCCACACTCTGCGCGAACAAGAAACCCCTGCCAACACCTACAGCTTTCGCTCCGAGACAAAGCGCTTTAACCACTTCCGTCCCTCTCGATATCCCACCATCAATATACAATTCGAACGGTCTCTCCTCCCTTCCTGTCGGATCGGGAGGTGTGAGTCGAGATGGATCAGTAAGAGCGGAGGATTGAAGACCTGTCGGACCACGGAATTGGGGTCGGAGGAGGTGTGGAGCGTTCTTACGGATCTCGAGCAGGACGTCGAGGGATGGTCGGGTGGTGTCGAGTTGCCGACCGCCGTGGTTTGAGATGAGGATCCCGGCGGCGCCTTTCTCGTAGGCTAGGAGGGCGTCCTGCGCGAGTCAGCATGTACAGAAACATCCTTGTATGGAAAGCCTACCTCGACGCATTGTACGCCCTTGACGATGACAGGCAGATCCGTCAAAGACTTTACCCATCTAATCACCTCAACTCAGCTTAATCCTGGTAGACACGTTCAGCCGACTCACGCAATATCGTCCCAGTCCAAATCCGGATCAACGCCCGCAAACATAGCCTGACTAACCCCCTTCGTATCTTCACTCTTCTCACTCACTCCACCAGCAGGACCCTCGAACTCCCCTTTCAACCTCAGATCCCTCTCCCGCTTCCCTCCGACCGGCGCATCGGCAGTCATGAAGATCGCGTCCATCTTCAGGTCGTTGACCTTCTTGATGAGGTCTGTGGCGACGGAACGGTCTCGATTGACGTAAAGCTGGAAGAAGAGGGGTTGGGAGGGTGAGCGCACGGCTGACATCTCTTCGAGGGAGCAGGAGGCGTTGGATGAGATCTGCAAGAGTCAGCGGGCCATCTACACCAAGCCCTGCAAATAGGATTACTGACAATCTGGACGATACCGGTGTTTGCTGCCCCTTTGGTAAGATTAATCTCGCCATCCGGATGTCCAAGCTTTGCCATTGCCCTGTCCTCATTAGTTTGACTCCTCAGGGGCAGGCAACATCCGCTCACGCTGGCGAGATGAATACAGGTATCTTGCTCTTCTGCCCGAGTATCGTCGTACTCGCGTCCGCCTGAGCGACCTTCCGTAAGATTCGTGGTCGAAAGTGGACCTTCTGGTATACCTCGCCGTTCTGCACCTTCGCTAGATTCGAGCTCAGCTCTCTGCTCGGCAACGTTTGCGACAGAAACACTCACTGATCTCATCATCTCCCGCTGAGGCGTAATAAGCCAATGCGACCTTCGATAACATCGGTTCGGCAAATCTCTGATCCTCCATCAGTACAAACCCCACCAATCCAAGCTCTGATCCCCGACAAACCTCGAAATCCTTCATATTCACCACAACCCCCAAACCTCTCTCCTTCATAGCCTCCCGTTCCTTCTCTATCGTCTCCTGCTCATCCTCCTCATCCTTACCAATCTTCAACCTCAACTCAGCCTTCTCCTCATCCGAACCCGAATCAACATCCAACGTCCCTATATGATGCACGTTAGGCGGGATGTTCTGTGGTTCAAGTTGATCTGATGGATGACGAGGAGCGAAGATGGGTGTGACATCTTTCGATTTGTTGGATTCAATTATCGAGCGACCTCCTGGATGATCGTCGAGCCATTCTGTCATGCTGCCAGATTTTACCACATTAGCCTTGTCGAGCTGAGGTGGGATTAGCTAGAGCGGGCTCACTTGTAGACGTCACCACGGATGACGACCCATACTTCTTCACTATCTTTATGATCGAGGACATCACGTATCGAGACTAACTCCCCTCCACCTTTTGATCGCTTGAAATCGGATTTGGATCGAGCGGCGTCGGGATTGTTGTTGGTGGAGTGGACTTTATCGGGGATCGAGTCTGCTGAGTCTAGGTGAAGTCGGTCACGGTTCAGGTAGAAGATCTATAGTTCTGTCAAAGCAGCAGGAGAGTACTGAAAAGATGAGAAGCCAACATACGGCCAGGGCTGTCGATAGGGCTGCTCCGGTCCTCCATGCGTAATTCTGATATCCAGGATTTGCGTAAGTCGAGCTAGAGGCGTATCGTCGTGAATGTGTCTGTCGTGCCGCTCCAGTGCCTGACCGTAAGGCTGCGGCGCACGAGGAGAGCGGACGAGCAGATGTCATGATGTTGCTCGTAAAGATATGTTACGACACACAACGGCTTAAAGAGACAAAATGGCGATCTATTGGAAGAAAGGTGTGCCTGTGGTGCCTAGCGGCAAAAAGCTCGTTCTGCTGCCAGATAGTCGAGGACTATCCATCGAACAGATACATGTCACGGATGATAAAGTCACATGCAGCTGGTCCCTTCCACTCGTCCCAGTTCCTTCAGTCCATAATCTTCCACTCATCCTCATTCCACTCACACGGCATACCGGCCGCTCGCGCCGATAGCTCGATCGGCATTCTACAAGATTCATTAGCTAAGGTCCTTTAGCTGAAGTCAATTCACCCCTAATGCCGCCATTGATGCCTCGACCAACGTCCGTCTCAGCTCGTCGACAGCCATACGAACCCTCGACTCCTCGTTCGACTCGATGAGCAAGTGCAACTTCGGCTCCGCCCCGATCTTCGGTTCCTCGCCAGGAGGGTAGAAGACACCTGCGAAGGGATCAGCAGCTGTTCTAACAACGAGGGTTTGGCTACTTACCCCTCATGGTGATGGACGCCCCGGAGATCTCGCACAGCAATGTCATCTGCTCCTTGTTCGTAGCCTTCCATCTCGCCTTTTGAGGATAATCGTTGATCGGGAACACCGCGTGCCAATCCGTTGCATCCGGGTCTTTCGTTCTCCTCGGTCCTTCCGCCACAGCGAGACCGAGCTTCTCCGCTTTGGTGAGCTCGATAGACTGAGTGAGACGAGCGACGACCTTCGCGAGCGCGGCGGCATCGACATGGCGACCTTCCGCTTTGGCTTTCTCGAGCGCTTCCACCGTTTGTCGTGGAAGCACAGCGCCGACATTCTTCCCAGCTGCAGCGTAGAGTGACGGATTGATCGCCTTGTCCGGAGCAGGTCCATTGATGATATCGACCTTGATCTCGGTGAACGTATAGTCTGCCTCCCCTTTGAGCGATGCCTCGGAGGGCTTGGTATCGTTCCCTTTCGGTTTGTACGGTATGACAGCTCCTTCTCGGGATGAAAGCGAAAGCGCCTCGGAAGTATCGCCATAGGTGACCTTCTCCGCGCGATCTTTCTCGTCTCGCTTACGCTCGAGCCGCTCCAGTCCCTTTCCGCTGAAGCCGCCTCCCGATGCCCTCGCTTTACCCGATTTGATTTTTGCAAGGAAGCCTAAAAGCCCGTCAGACCCGATGGGATGAGAAACGAGGCGAGACATACCATCAGACATGTCCTTCAGCTTGTCAGGGATGAAGGCTTTGCTCGCGTCGAGAGCTCGGACGATATCAACGGCAAACTTATCCTGATCGGGCGTAATGAAGGTGATACATGTGCCTTTATTTCCTGCTCGTCCTGTTCGGCCCGCTCGGTGTACGTAGTCTTCCATGTGGTTCGGCGCGTCGTAGTTCTATAAGACACTTCAGCACTGCTTTTCGCAAACTAGATAAAACACTCACCAAAACCAGCTTCAACTCCTTGACGTCCAGACCCCTTGCAGCGACTGAAGTCGCCACGATGATCGGCACATCACCATTCTTGAAGTTCTTGATCGCCTCGTCTCGGTCAACCTGCTCCTTCCCTCCATGCAGAGATGAGCAGATATATCCACGTTGCAACAGCTCTCGGAAGAGATCGTCTGCTGATTCCTGTCGATCGACGAAGATAAGTGTTCGGAAGTCCTCATCCTCCTCATCGGGTTTGTGCTGTTGTTGTTGCTCGGAGATGTCGCCAAGGATCTCCAATAACCGGTTAAACTTGGTATCCGCATCTCGAACCTCAACCCGCTGGTCAATCTCGGCCGCAACGACTGATCGTCCACCAACGGTGATCTCCAACGGCCGAACAAGGATCTTTCGAGCAAGACCTTCCATTGTTTTGGGGAAAGTGGCGGAGAAGAGGACTTTCTGAGCTTCGGGTCGAGTGTTGTTGATGATCTTCATGACTTGAGGCTCGAAACCCATATCGAACATCCGGTCGGCTTCGTCGAGAACCACGTAGGTACAACGTCGAACATTGGTAACTCGACCGTTGTTGGCAGTAAGGAGGTCGATCATCCGTCCAGGAGTGCAAACCACGATCTCTGCTCCCTTCTTCATCATGGCGATGTCCTCGCTGACTGACGAACCACCGACACAGCATGTGACCTGAGAAACGTATTAGCAAAATGCACCGACAACGTATAATGAGACTCACCCTCAGATTTAGCGCCGCCATGAAAGGCTTGCACTCCCTGTAGATCTGCATGGCTAGCTCTCGAGTAGGAGACATGACGATGGCAATAGGTCCTTCGCCGCCGCCTACAGGCCGTTGATCCTTGACATGCCGAAAGAGGGGAAGGAGGAAAGCAATGGTCTTGCCGGATCCTGTTTTGGCGATACCAATAACATCTCGGCCGGACATGATTGCTGGGATTGCTTGGGCTTGAATGGCTGTGGGAGTTGCCCATTCATTCCGTCTGATCACATCGAGACTACGGAGGTTCACTGATCAGCAGCTGTTCTCCATGGTTCGGGACAGAAACTCACCAGACAGTGGGCAGCCCGAATGCACCCCAATTCTTGACAGGTCTCGGCGCATCCTGCCCTCGGATCTTGATTCCGTCCATTTCCAGACGCAACAGCTCCGTCTCCTCCTCGTCCATTTCGAGCACCTCGACAGGAGCAGAGTAGAACGCCTTGCGGAAGGGCTCGTAATCGATCATACTGTGATCTGGAGTGGGAAGATCCTTCTTCCGCGACTTGCTGGCAGCCATTCTACAATCTTCGTCAATGATCCTGCTTCGGTATCGAAGAGAAAAACATACTGTAGTAGCGCTTCTGCCTTTGTCAATTCCTCCTCCGCCTTGTTCTTCAAGTCGGGTCCATCCTCATCGCCATGGTCCTGCTCCAGCAGACCCATCCGCTTCGCATCCGTCTGATTGACCTTCTTGACCGCGGCACCGATATCGTTCATATACGCATCAAGCGGATCCTCGTCATCCTCCATTTCAACGTCCTCTTTTTTCTCCTCCACTGGCTTGACATCAATTGTGACCTCGGCGTGACCGTTACCGTTGACCTGGCCATTGACTTCCGGCGTGATTTCCGGATTTATATCCTCCTCCATAGCCTCATCGCCGTCTGCTACAGCCAGATCATCCCCAATAGCATCCACCTGTGCCGCTTCTCCACTTTGCACCTCAGGATTCACTTCTGGCAACTCGAGCTTCTGCAGTTTCCGGTCGGATGCCTCCTCGTCATCCAAAGCGGTGATTGCCCGTTTCAGCGGTGTCGGAACCGTTCCATTCTTCACGGGCAAACCAATGCGGGAGAGACCGCCAAGGGAAAAAGCAGAGGGTTTAGCCGGAAGCGCGGCTACCCCATCGACCGTGTTTAGCTCTATCACCGAGCAATGGACTGGAGACTCACCCTTGCCGGTCGGTTGTACGCTGTTGAAGGTGGACTTCCTGTCAGCCGGTTCGGGCGTGGCGGACTTTGCCTTGCCATCTTTCAACTTGTCAAGTTCCCTTTGTTTCTTCCAAGCTTCTAACCTCTCCTTCTTCATCCGCTGCTTGTCCTCTTCCGTTTGTGGTCTAGGTGATCCGGTTGGTGAAGCTGAATGGAGACGGGGGATGGGGCGGGATGATGGAGGTTTTCTTTCCGGAGTTCGAGAGCGCCTGTCATCTCGAGATGGAGGTGAGCGGTCTCGACGTGATGATTCCCGATGACCGTTCGGTTGATCCCGCTCATCCCGCCGTCGGTCAACCTCGTACCGCTCTCTCTCCCTATATCTATCCTTATCCCCGTCTCGTCCCCTCTCCCTCTCCTTATCTGTATCTCGCTCCCTATCCCTATCCCGCTCTTTTTCCTGACCTCGTTCTCGCCCACCATCTCTGTCTAGCTCGCGTCCCCGGTCCCGATGTGGATGGTCATCATCATACTTCCCTGACCGCCGTTCGTCAGGCCGCCTAGAAGAGCTCGCATGAGACCTTTCGTACCTGGAAGGAGAAGGACTCCGATGAGAGCTCCGATGAGATGAGCGGCGCGGCTCAGGAGAACGAGAACGTCGAGGTGACCGGGGCATGGCGAGGCGGGAGCTAGAGGGGACTAAAGAAGAGGAGACGAGGAGTGGCAAGACTAGGTGAGGTAGAGAAAGCGGAAAGGACAGGAAGTCAACGGGCTCGACTGCCATTAGGGCGGAAAAGCCGAAAAGCCGGAGCAGTGGCGGAGCGATTTCTACAGTAGAGAGTCGAGTACTTCCAAACGCAAAATAATTCATGATACCCAGGCATCTTCTTCAACAAGATAGCAGATCGTATCAAGCTGACTGTAGGATCGAAGCAGTCATGTCCAGTACTTTGATTCTCCATGAGGCGGTAATATGCAACAGGAAAGGTGCTTCGTTGTGCGAGGAAATAGAGTGATCATCTTCGGAACGAGTGCAAGCGACCTTTATCTACTTCCATCCGATCATCGCACCTCGGAAGCGATATTTCAATGACGCTCATGGAGTCTGGCTCGAGTTGACATCAGCAGATCTTCGAAGCTGCTCTATGCATTACGGTCTTCGTGATCAAAATGTCCTGCAGGGTGTGTGTACATCTCACTCCCTTCTCCCATATTGGTATACCTATTTGAACTATACTATTGCGCTACTCAGTGTATCGAGCTGATGTAAAACCTGTTCTGACTGCCTCTGTTCAGCTTCGTGATCAGATCCCAGTTGTTCTCGAAGCGTCAGACCATTTCGGGCCGAGGTCACAAACCGGCGGAAGATCAAGACCACTGAACCCGTTGACCGCGAGCTTCCAGCCTCCCCTCGACATAGCGTTTGTGGGACTGCGTCGGAGCTGACTGATGTCGATCCTGGCGGATCCCATCTCTTCGTGCATGCAAGTCTCCCACCGATGGAATCTATACTGGAGACGCGGGCGATACCGGCGCAAGGCCAGTCCTGAGGATTGCCAATCTTTAAGGCTACAAAACAACCTCAACATTCGATACAAAGTCGTCTTGACCTCAAGCGGGGATGGGTGGTGTGCGTACCTTTTTTGGGTTCCATATATCGCATCGCGACTTCGATTGATTTGATCTGGTGAATACTCTCTCCTCCTATCTGCTTACCTAGGGACAGTGCTGATCCAGAAACATGGTATACGTCACGGAGTATAGCAAATCATACAATCATCTCACAGATCGACGCCAAACTGCGATCACCTACACGGCAGTCCATCATGCTAAACGTACGATAAAACTCCCCTCACGTGCACTAGATCCTTCAGTCCGCAAAGTAGTGCCTTTTGCGGGCTCAGGAGCAACTGGTAGCTGGGGCCTGCGACTCATTCACGCTCGCTGACCATCCCTTAGCTTACGACCTCTGAGGGTCAGCTGGGGGTCCAGTGAGGCATAGTGTGATGACGTCTTCCGGACCTCGCGCGATTGACGAAGAGTCTCTCGGTTGGGTTTCACTCTACAATCGCTGTCTAGATGAAGCTTGTGTCAAGTACCACCAATGTACCATTCAGCGCCTCTTAACGAGAATCTCGGTTCTTCAGCGAGACATCTGTTCGCACACTCCTCTCTACCTGTCACGGGATCGCTCCCGGCTTCCTTCCAGCTAAACTGAACGCCACTTGCATACAGTCGAACGCCTTTGTGGGTATCCTCCCTTATCGTGTCTCGTAGTGCAGTATGAGTACATGAAGATGCCACATACTGTAGACTGGTAAATTGCATGCGCGTCCCGCAGAAATGCAGGATTAATCCCGCCACGAGGTCACAGGCGACCGTTACGAGTACCGTACTCGTATCGTTAGCGTGCGTTCCCTCTCCGAACGCGTTCATGCTTCTCGTCTTCATTCGCATGAAGAGCACAACAGTTAACCTCGACTCGTGCATTTTCACTCTAACCCAAAACGTACCTCGTTCCTCGTAGAGCGACTCTGGAACGCCGCTCTCGCCATGGCATCTTCATCCAAGTTCACCCTACTCGAAACCACCCACTTAGCCTCTCAACCCCCTTCAACAGAAGTGACGATGCAGAACCTGATCGATACTTCCGAACGAATGGCCGAGGAAGCGAAAGAGATCATGCCGTATAGCTTTGATGAATGTACTTGGACCAAAGGATATCTCAGGCAATCGGTTTGGAGCTGTTTAGGTGAGCTGAGCTCACCGTTCCTTCCCTGTTTATGTTGTGTTGTATTATTTTGAGCCGATGGCGGTCGACTAGATTGTGGCGAGAAGGGGGTATGTTATGGTTGTTCGATATCATGTCATTCAGGTGACTTCCAACTTTGCCTGAGCGAAGATGGAAGGCTTATTCAATCGAGGGAAGAACATCGACTCGTGGAATTATGGGTGAGAAGATCATTCCGATGCGATTGCCCAACGACGTCAATGCCACCTACAACCTCAATAGGGAAACGACGGAGATGTACCCTCAACCCTCCAGATAGACAACCGCAACCACCCAACGAACAGACTGTGTATAATCAGAATTTCGGAGGAAGGTTTTGTCGATGTGGGAGGATGTATGACCCTGAGACGGAGAGTGAGGCGATGCTGAATTGCATGGGATGCGAGGTGGGTCCCATGTTGTGAGGTGAGTATAGAGGGTGGATCTGATTGGGACAGGACTGGTACCACGAGAGCTGCCTGAACCTTCGACCGCTGATACTTCCCAAGCAGGAGAATGGAGAAGACGATGGGGAGGACGAGGATGAGGCCGTTCTTATACCCTCGGATACGTACGATGGACTCATATGTGCGACTTGTGTACGGGAACATCCGTTACTTCGGGAAAGAACGGGGGAGGATGGATGGATGATGATCGAGCCCAGTGAGGGTGGACTAGGATGGAGGGTGGTTGGACGGAGAGAGTTGGTGGGGGGGGAAATCCAGGAAGTCATGAAAGCAGGGAAGCAGGAGGAAGAGGATATCGTCAAAGAGGAGGTCAAGGAGGAGAAGGCAGATGGCACAGGACTCCCCAACGGCCTGAAGCGATCGGCGGAGGAGGAAGAGACTGAAGAATCTGCAAAGAAGCCTCGACTTAACGGCTTGAAAGTGAAGGAAGAGACAGCGGGGGAGGCGCTGAAAGGGGCGGGAGATGTCTTCCTCGCATACGGTATCCGAGATCAGCTGAAAGCATCGCTCGATGTGAGTTGCACAAGCTTCTTTATGAGCCCTGCTTATTTGCTGCCCTTCAGCCGGAAATGATAGCTAGTCTGCCGTTCCCGCTCGAGGATGCCGAGATCTACGAACCGCCAAAAGACGATGATCGAGGTGAGGCTCGCTGTCCATGGCATCAATCCCCCCTATGGCTCGATTGGCTGAGTTGGCACACAGAGGAAACACTGGACGAAGTGACGAATCGTGTGGTCGGCTCCTTACCCAGAGTTCAAGCTATCGAAGCGCTGCATGGTTATCAGACCATGAAGTAAGTGCAACGTCAGCTGATCTCGCTGCAACATCTAACAATGGTTTAGGGACAAGCTGAAGACCATGCTCACCGCACATGCTCAAACCGGTCAGACCGTCAGCAAAGACGACATCGACTCGTTCTTCGCCGAGCTAAAGGAGCAGAGGCCGCACTGAACGAATCTAGCGCTCCATCATACTCAATAGTCACCGGCGGTTCGATCCCCCTTGTTGCATCTGTGACGACATGCTGGATCCGGTATAATCATATGCATGGTTGCGGTATGATCGCCGAGCACGCTACCTCCCCAAAGCTTCTTCTCGATCCATGACCTTCTGATCCAGCTTGATCAAGATAACTGTCCGTTGAGGGTATTGGTCCGTCCCGACTGTATGTGCGGTTACCCGAGCGGGCTATCCACGACTTAGCACCCTATAAGTAGTACACTGATACTTACCACATCCAGTCCATCTAATACACCTTCCACGATCCCCGCTGTGAAAGCCTCACAGGACAACTGTGACATATCCTTCGGTATCGAGATATGTTGTGTTAAAGGGGGTTGGTTCAGGGTCAACATGTCTGATCTCACCCCATCAGCAAATCGATCATATCACATCAGATGATTAACGTGAAGAGGTTAAACCGACATTCGTCCTCCCCCTCGACTGATCGTTCGAGACCATCTGCTGGACGACCGAAACAGTATCGATAGACTTGGGTGTGAACGAATTGGAGGATAGGGATGAGTCGGTGTTCTCGTTTGGGGTCCTCTTGAGTATCAGCTCGAGTCACCCTTACTTAGCGGAAACCCGAACCTTCCCTCCGAGCGTTTGACTGTTCCGTAGTTGTAGTAATGCTAATATCCGTAAACCCGCTTCATACCCAAGCGACGATAACCTACCACATATCGGCTCCTTTCCACAACTGGAAAAGTAAACTCACCGTCGTTCAAGGTCGGTAACAGTATCAACCCGACTTTGACTATACCCAACAATCTCCGCCAACAGAAAAGCGAAAGCTCCCAATCCAACTTCGTTCCCTCTCGTCTTATTCAGAGGTCTGTCGATGATGTTCGACGAACTCCCCTGAGAGATGGTAGCTAAACCGAAGAGCTGTTGTTGGATTGATGGTGGGTGTGGTTGGATTCGGGATTCACTTTTGGTCAAGGCTGGAGGGGTTGGGAGCGAAGAGGTGGTGTTTGGTGATGGGAGGGAGGTTGAGAGGGAAGTTAAAGAGTATCGTGAAGTGGAGGAAGGTGGGGTTGAGGCGTAGTACGAGTTTGTGTTCATAGCGAGGTCCGAGCTCAAGCTTTCGAGATTATGCGAAGAACGGCACAGTCTGATCAGATTCAGCACTCTGGCGAAGGAGTTTAACTTTTAACAGGAATATTCGGTGCGTCTTTACCTGAGTCTGAGAGGAAGATGGCGAGAAATCAGCATCGACTCTCACTAGCCGGTGTCGCGTGGTCGGAACCACTAGCGCGGAGCCAGATTTGTCACGCTGGAGTCGAGAGATGGGCGACTATGCTCCTGGCTAAAGGAGCTGATCTATGACCTCTCGAAGCAAAAGCTATATAGGGAGCAGGCTGCATACACCTGTGGGATATGCATACACGGAGATCCCAATGCATGAAATCTTGATATCGACCAAGTCTGGCTTGGCGCTGTTATGAGTATCAATCAATAAGGTTTTGGTGTATCCAGATAGCCGAGGATCCCAGCGGCACTATTCCCTGACCCCTTGATGTCGTCGATAAACTGGTCCTCAACCTTCCGAATCGTCTTTCGTTGTAGCATTATCTTTGCCGCGCTTCGCTTGCTCCTCTCAACACGCGTGAGACAAAGTCGCAGCACCACCCGGACGGAGAAGGTATCCTGTCCGGGCCAGCCATCGCCGTGCCGATTCGTCAACGCGACGTAGCGTCGTCTTTCCTGCTCATTCGACCATCCCCCTGATTTTCTTCCTTTCCTCGTTCCCGTGACAATCCTCGCCCACCATGGGGCAATCTCCATCCAAAGACAAGAAGATGGGTCGAACACGGTCAAAAGAGTTATCCGCATCCGACCTGGCTGACAACATGGCAAACACCACCATCTCATCCGGTGTTCAACCTCCTTCCCTCGTCCGTCCTGATGGACCATCCACACCTATCGCATCACCTGGTGCTTCACCATCCGTGGATGTCACTGGAGGGTTCAGTACACCCGTACGAGCTAGTGCGAGGAAAGGCTCGGTTCCGGTCAGGGGAAAGGACGATCGGAACGGGTCGATATCGGGGTTCCCTTCAGCCAATTTCGATGGTCAACCGGCTCGACCGTTCATCCAAACCCAAAACTCCTTGGACGGAACACCATTTCCAAGGTCTCTCCAATCTTCCCAGGCTATCAATACGGCTTCCACTCTCTCCGCACCTAGCGGATCATCCACCAACCTAGCCGCGCCCAACTCCCCTTCAATCCCAACGACAACCACCATCCTCGCTGCCTCTCCCAAAGGAAATTCCATCCGAAATTCCATCCTCGGCTCATCCCCTCCCCCTCCTTCCTCACTAGGCGCACCAGGTCGTCCACCCTCACCGGGAGTCGGATCACCATTCGACAGAAACCGAGATTCCACTCAATCGCTCACACCAGGCGCAGCACTGACCACGACCATCAGCCGATCGAGTACAGGAGGGCGTGATGGCGGTTCTCAGGTGTTGGATGTGGACAACATGATTGGGAGGTTATTGGAAGCTGGATACAGTGGGAAAGTGACGAAATCACCTCCGTTGAAGAATGCGGAGATTGCGAGTGTCTGTGCGGCTGCGAGGGAGGTCTTCTTGTCGCAACCGACTTTGATCGAACTGAGTCCGCCGGTCAAGATTGTTGGGGATGTCCACGGGCAGGTGAGTTGTCGCCTTCCTTCTTAAGATTCAGCCACTGATGTGTCCTAGTATGCCGACCTGATCCGGATGTTCGAGATGTGCGGTTTCCCACCTCAGGCAAATTACCTCTTCCTAGGAGACTACGTCGATCGAGGCAAACAATCCCTTGAGACCATCCTCCTCCTGTTATGTTACAAGATCAAGTTCCCCGAGAACTTCTTCCTCCTCCGAGGTAACCATGAATGCGCAAACGTCACGCGAGGTAAGCCTTTCCCCTATCCTTGTACCGATGTCAAGCTGAAACAGACAGTGTATGGCTTCTATGACGAATGCAAACGACGGACAAACATCAAGACGTGGAAGACGTTCATCGACGTATTCAACGCTTTACCTATCTCTTCCATCGTCGCGAGCAAGATCTTCTGTGTGCATGGGGGATTGAGCCCTAGTCTGAAGAGTATGGATGATATCCGGCGGATCCAACGGCCGACAGGTAGGCAGCTCTACTCTGGACATCTGCAAGTACTGATAGTCTGGGGCCAGACGTGCCGGACTACGGGTTGCTGAACGATTTAGTGTGGTCTGACCCGTCTGATACGGCGCTGGATTGGGAGGACAATGAGAGAGGGGTGTCATTCTGTTATGGGAAGAGCGTGATAAACGCCTTCTTAGCGACGCATGTGAGTGCAGCCACCTCAGCATATATCTTGTTCGGATGACTGATCAGTGATGTATAGGATATGGACCTGATCTGCCGAGCGCATATGGTTGTTGAGGACGGGTATGAGTTTTACAATGACCGAACGCTGGTCACTGTCTTTTCTGCGCCAAAGTGAGTACAACTCAAGTTTGCTTCTCGACTAAGCTGACGAGGACCACAGTTATTGCGGCGAGTTCGACGTATGTCCTGCCTGCTTGCCAGTTCACCGGAGATCGCTCACATTGATGGTTCCGTAGAACTTCGGCGCAGTCATGTCCGTCTCCGAAGACCTGCTATGCTCGTTCGAACTGCTCAAACCACTCGATGGAGCTGCATTGAAGAAGGAGATGACCAAGTCGAAGCGGAAAAGGTACCCGTCATCCTGAGAACTCAAAATCTCAAGCCGGCTGATTCGCTCCGAACAGTTTGCAGAATCACCAATCCCCACCTAACAATCCGATGGCTCAGAGTTTCTAGTTCTCAAAGCCTATCTCCCACACGCCTCTCAGCTCTATCGGACTGCTTTCCCGAAACACATCGTTCTACCCGACATCACTCATCCCCCTCCCTCCACCAATCTGGGCTTTGCGGCCGATTCCGGGACTTCCAAAAGTGTACGAATAATCTGGTTCACTAAGTTCAATGGTTGAAAGCAGAAAAGAGATGTACGTGGCGGAGACAAGGGTTGGCTTTCAGAGTCGTTATACTATCACACCAAGTTGTCATTTCTAGGTAAAGAGATGCATCCACTCCACCGAGATATTAGCTCACCGATTCCATCGTGGACGACTCAGTTGCGTCACATGACGTTCCAGAATAATCAATCAAGCATTCCGAATGTTTTCTCTCAGGCAACGATAGAATACATAATGATAACCCTTACCCCGCCGCCTGAGCAAATGCCATCTCGTTGATCGTCTCGACCTCGTGCTTGTGAGCAACCTTCGATCCCGTCGCGACCGACGAGCTAGGTTTTCGGCCGGCGTAGATCGGTACTTTGGTCTTGTGGTGTTCCGTCTCCTGAAGGGCAGTGATCAATCGAGGCTGAACGTAAGTCCAAGCACCGTTATTCAGCGGCTACGAAGGTGTTAGCCACGATTGCCTTGAGGATGGTATAAAAACGCTCACCTCTTCCTGAGCCCAGACGATATCCGCATTAGGATACTTGTCGAGATGTGGTGTCAACAGCTCATACGGCAGCGGGCTGAGTTGCTCCAATCGAGAGATCACCACATCATCGATTTTCTTGTCGTCCCTCTCCTTCGTGAGCTGGTAGTACACCTGACCAGTACAAAGAATATGTCTTCGGATCTTCTCAGGTCCAACGAGGGAGTCGGGGTGGGAGTCGGGTATGTACCGTTGGAATATCGTATCGTTGGTCATCTCGTCGAGGCGTGATCGGGCGAGAGGATGCCGCAAAAGGGATTTGGAGAAGAAGATGATAAGCTTGATGTCGACATTAGCTTCATCAGAAGAGGGACATGGTGGTCTTACAGGTTTTCGGAACTCCCGCTTGTTCTGCCGTCGGAGAACGTGGAAATAGTTTGCTGGTGTGCTGTGTCCCCGTCAGCTGAATCCAGACGGGTGAAGTGAGACATGACGCACGTAGGATAGACAACCTGCATGTTACAGTCCTGATGTTGGCGGTCAAGCTTCTCCGGCGAAGGGTAGATCCGTGGCTCATCATCGCACAATTGCAAGAACCGCTCTATCCGACCGGAAGAGTGCTCAGGACCCTGACCGTCGTAACCGTGGGGAAGTGACAGGACGAGCCCGGTTCTCTGTAGCCATTTGCGCTCACCAGCGGCGATAAACTGATCGATGATGCATTGAGCGTTGTTCCTGCGGTCTGAATCAGCTTTAAACGCCTGACAAGACATGGATAGCTCACGCGAAGTCCCCGAATTGCGCTTCCCAGATGGTCAAGCTGTTGGGCGAAACGAGCGAGTAGCCCAGCTCGAAGCCGAGCGTACCGTACTCCGACAAGTGCGAGTTGCACACGGTGAACGATCCCTGCTCGGAACCGAGGTGCTTCAAGGCAATGTAGGTGTCCTCATTTTCCTGATCGTGAACCACGGCATGTCTTTGCGAGAAGGTACCTCGCTCGACATCCTGGCCAGAAACGCGGACGTGTGTCCCTTCGAGGCAAAGAGCGCCGAAGGCAAGCGCCTCAGCGGTCGACCAGTCGATATTTTCGCCCTCAGAAACGGTCTTGCCCCTGTTCGAGATGATCCTCGCAAGGTTCCGGTGCGGTGTAAACCCGTCCGGGAAAGACGAGATGACATCTCCGATTCGCTTCAAAGTCCGCTCATCAGTCCCGGTCGGATGATGAGGTAAAATATTCTCGGCCAGCTCCTTCGGTGTCGGGAAGCCCTCCCACGAAGAGGATAGCCATTCTCTCGGTGACGGCTTGTAATCCTTCGACATGTCTTGAGCTTTCTCAAGCATCCCCCATACCCATTGCCGGTGATCATCAATCTCCTTCTCGCTAAAGGTACCCTCTTTGATTAGCATGTCGGTGTATAGCGTAAGGACGGTAGGCTGTTTCTGGATTGCCTTGTACATTGTTGGTTGGGTGAAACTCGGCTGATCCGTTTCATTATGGCCATATCGACGATAGCAGACGATATCAACGACAACGTCCTTCTTGAATGTCGCCCGCCAGTCCGCGGCAAGGCAGCACACGAAGTTAACCGCCTCGACATCGTCTCCGTTGACGTGGAAGATCGGCGCATCTATGGATTTGGCAATATCGGAGGGGTAAGGAGTGGATCGAGCGAATCGAGGATCGGTGGTGAATCCGATCTGATTGTTGACGATAAGGTGGATAGTACCGCCTGTCCCGTAGTTGGCGAGACTGTGCATTCCCATCGTCTCGTACACAACGCCCTGACCGGCAAAAGCGGCGTCACCATGCATCAAAACGCCCATCGCGGTGTTGGCCGTACCCTCATCCGCCTCGAGATGCTGGATAGCTCGTGTCTTGCCGAGCACGACAGGGTCTTCCGCTTCGAGATGAGAGGGATTTGCGACGAGCGAAAGTGAGACCTTTTTCCCGCTGGGTGTAGGTCGAACGTAGTTGGCTCCGAGATGGTACTTGACGTCACCGCCACCAGAATCGTCGGAAGGACCGGCAAACTCGTTGAGAATGGCTTCGATCGGCTTCCGGATGACATTGCCGAGCACGTTAAGTCGACCACGATGCGGCATACCGATGACGATCGATTTGACGCCAGCGTCAACGGCACGGTCGATGAGCGCTTTCATACCGGGAATGAGTGATTCGCAACCTTCGAGGCCAAATCGCTTCTCGTTTGGGTACTTGGACGCGATGAACTTCTCAAAGAGCTCGGACCACATTGTTCGGTCCAGGATCATACGCTTCTCCTCAGTCGTATACTTCCATTGAGTAGGGACCTCAACTCTCTCCCGGATCCAGTCACACTGTCCTCGATCGGTAATGTGTACATATTGCACACCGATATGCGAACCTGAACACATGAGCTCAAGTGTTAGCTGACTATCAGCAGCGACGCACAGTACATCCTCTTTAGCTCCTCAATGATCTGTCCCAGAGTCATCTTATTATCCTTCACCGCTCCGTCAAAGCGCGGCAGGATCCCTGTGATGTCGAACTCCTTGGTCAAATCTGCGTCCGTCCAGCTGTAGTAATCGAGCTTGAGCTCAGGAGGCACGCGTGAGTCGAGATCGGCATCAGCGATGTGGAGGGGGTCGAGATTGGCCATATGGTGACCACGCACTTGGTATGCTCGGATGAGGAGTTGAACCTATTATCACGTCAACCGGGCCATAACTATTGCAGACAGTAAATCCCTTACCTTCAAGTAGTCGGTGACGTCCCCTCCGCCTTTCACATCCATTTTCGGACTGCCGCCTGCTGGCACGGGCACAGCGCTAGCAGCACCGATGAATCCTGGAGGAGGCGCATAGGCGGACGAAGAAGGTAAACCACGATCGAGACCGTTAAAGTAGGCTGCCCATGAGACGTGGACTGATTTCGGGTCCTGCTTCCAATACCGGTACATCCTACGCGCATCAGCACATCCCGAATATGTTGGATAGGTTGCGGAACTCACTCCTCTGCGTAGTACGCGTTGCCCCCGTTCGCAAACATGTCATTGGCGCTGGGCGGTTGCACCTCGGTAGCGTAGTCTCGCTTGGGTTGAGCATGTTGCTGTGATCCGCTCGCCTTCGCTGGTACGCTACTGATTGCTCTGCAAGATCGAGGGATAGCGAGTAGAGGGCTTCGTAGGTGGCGGGGGAGTGTTCGGATCATATTGAGTGGAGGAATGTGGATGTTTGTCGAGCTAGTAAAAGGCTGAACGAGCCTTGACTAAAGCCTTCGACGTGCCAGATGATATGACGCTCGGGATATAATGATGAGAGCTTTCTGCTCTCGCTGATACACCCTTGACGAGTTGAAGGCCAGCTTCGAACACCGCTTGCAGTTCAGTCACTACTCGAGTACTGCTCAATGGCTAATCACGGATATGCTTGAGCGCCGATAGTCACGTGGCTCGGCTTTTTCGGTCGAACGTCGGGAAGCTCGCAGGGGCAAGCAGGCAGGCAGGGGAAGTTTGTCCTCACACATATATGGCCTGCATAACATAAATTCCTTTGTGCCGCAGAAAGCCATCAACCTTTGTCTCTGACCCCCCTACCTTGTGCATGTGTATGAACAAAGAAAGCTGCTTTCAGCCCACATCAGTCTCAAATTATCTTCTACTCGATATACAATCTGAATTGCTCAACCTTGGTTTGCAATGCCATCTGCTCCCACACTCCAACCTCACCAGGTCCAGGATGAAAGTCAAGCACCTCTTCTAAGGCAAGGTGACCATGCTGTAGGATATGGCACCATCGGTCCTGACCCAGATGGCCCATCGGCAGGTGAAGAAGCCATTCCAAACCCTCTAGAGCTCTCACAGAGGAAAGATGTCAGCAACACCGCTTTGGCATGTCTCTTGGCTCAGCACAGCTCAAGGTTAGTAAGGAAACACGCAATCAGTGCCCATTCTGAATAGTCTTTTAGCCGCTTTGGATGCCAAGTCTATAGCTTTGCCATGTACATCTATTGTGAGTGGGTCATATCAGCATGTATCCCTAGAATTAATGATCTTCAGTGGTTGAAGTCTACAAGGATACCATTGCACCTGCCTCCTTGGTTGGTCTTGCATACACAACCTCAGGTGCACTCTTTGCAGGATGGGTAGGAGGATTGGTGGACAGGATGACAAGGATGAGATTTGTTAGATTGGTTATTTCATTGCGCAAGGTAAGCGACTCAATCACCACAATCTTTGATGACAAACTAAGAATCATCCTACAGATCCTACAAGTGGCCAACTATTCTCTTTTCTTCAGTGAATCTGCCTTTGTATGGGATCCATTCCATGGCTGATAGTCATGCGGTCCTACTTGGACCATTGCGGGATGTAGCCTCTGAGGCTTTCCATGGCAAGGCATCGTACAATGCTATCATCAGTACTTGGGCAATCCTTGGCTTCACCCTGCTCAATGCAGGCTCACTTCATCTTGCCAATGTAGGGATGGATGTGGCTATTGAAAGAGACTGGAAAGTCTGCTTCCTCTTTTCCGAAAATTGTAAAGCTGATATCATGTTGCTAGGGTTACAGCCATTGCTGAAGGGGATGGCTTACTGCTCACAAAGCTGAATGCCTGGATGAGATCCGTGGATCTCATCTTTGATCTCTTCTCTCCAGTGAGTCACTGTGGTGTTCCCATATCAAAATTGACACTTGTATAGCTGTTTGTGTCACTCTTGACCCTCTCATTTGGCTATACAAAAGCACTCATCGGACTTGTGATCTTGGACGGTGTCACCCTTTTTGCTGAGTTCTGGTGGATTCAAGTGGTATACAACCGGTTCCCAGCATTGCATGTCCAGAAGAAGAAGCAGAGCAGTGGTCATACCAGCTCAGAGCATGGGGAATCTCAAGGAGGAAATCCAACTCAGAATGAAAGTTTTTGGAGTGATTGGATTGAATTTGCATCTATGCCTATCTTCTATGGCAGGTTTGCCTCATCAATAGGATCAGTGCTGACATGGTACATAGCTGCACTTGCTCAGGGATTGACATGGCTCACTACCCTTGACTTTGGTCAGTCCTCTGTCTGAAGCAGTACTTCCTTGTTCATACAGCTGACTATGATTCCAGGAGGTATTGGCGTCTCATACTACAAGATAGCCAGAGGGTGGGATGATGAGTTCCTTGCGGGTATCAGAGTACGTACAACATTGGCAACAAGTGGACTAACTGCTGACGACAATACAGATGTTGTGTATCACCTCCAGCTGTATTGGAACAGCTTCCATGCCATTTCTTGAGAGGTTCATTGCGCTACGCAAGACTGGTATTTCAGGCATCTCGTAAGGGCTCCCTGTAGGTTATTACGGTGAGCTGACTGGCTGCAATACAGCTGGTTGGGTATCTGCCTCCTTCCCACCGTCATCACCTTCTTCCTCCTTGATGCTCCCATTGGGACTCATGGACCTCTCTGGAGCTCTTCGGTGATGTTTGGAGGTGGGCTATCCATTTTCTGCTTCTATGGCTACACTGATCATTGCACAGGTATCATCCTGTCAAGGATTGGCAAGGTCTACTTTGACTTGGCTCAAGTAAGTCACTCATCCCTTCTCAGTCATGATCATCTTGTCCTAACCCGTTCTGCAGATCAAGCAGCTCCAGTTGACCTTTGAACATCATCCCAAGCAGAACCAGCTCACTGCTCTTCAGTTCTCCCTGATCTCTTTCTTTGGCATTCTGCAATATACCATGACCTTCATCTTCTCTGCTCCAGAGAGCTTCAAGTGGACCACATTGATCACTCTGCTCTCTGTTGTGCTGGCTGCTGTACTGTACATGACATACATAGCAAAGACAAGGAATATGTAGATTGTGTATCTGATTGACCATCATTTGACAATGCAGCTGAGGAGTGTTGTGTCACGGATCTAAATCGATTCAACATTATCCTCGCCGAACTTTGCCAACAAATTCTAAGTAACCATAACGATTCCCACAAATCGCTAGCGAGGTCCATGAATCACTCAATTGCCGACCAGAACCACTCAAACGACGACCACACTCATTCAATTGCCAACCACAGCCTGTCAATCTCCGACCTGTGACACCGAATGACATGCCACACCGCCATGAACGCCAGAATCGACGCGACGCGACGCGAATGAAGATCACCGAATGGCCGGACGCGCTCCGGGATATTACATCACATCGTTGTTGTAGCTTTAGCTTCTTCTTCATTCGCTATTCATATCTTTGCCTTAGAGTTGAATATGCAGTAGCCTGAGCCCCGCTAGACCACCATCGCCAGTCCCCGTGACAACATGGTCGAACCTTGTTTCAGAGTACAAGGTCGGGGAGAACTTACTGGTTGCTTGTTGCCGGCGACGTTCGGCGATGCTGTCCGAGCTTCGATTTACGATCGTGACAACTTCGTCTTCGATCCAATCCATTGTACTCACCCTTCCCCTCGCCTAAGACGAAACAACATTGAACTCGAATCCAGACAAGCCGAAGATAGGCCAGAAAAACGAGGTATAAGAGAGATGGGTTCGAGAGACGAGAACCAGCCATTCGAGATTGAAAGTCAACGATAGTCATTCATAGTTACCTAGCTTTGCCGTACTTGATCTAGCCCTTACACTATTTAGCCTAGCTACTCGACCGGCACTCGGCTCGGCTACACCCACGCATGTCCTCGGAGTTATTCAAGCTAAGTTTGAAAACGGTAGCTGTCATACTACTAAATGGTAACCGGCCAATTTAGGTAATCCTTAGGTCTTTGTAGCCCGCCTAACCCTTCAAGCAAAAGGTAGCAATGATTGGGAGCTTTACTGATGCTCCCAATCCCCTTATATAGGCGCCCCAATGTGAGGTAACTGTACCGATTTACGATCGTGACAGTCTAACCCCCTAATCCCCGGAGACGAAGTTCTCCTATCGTTGGACAACGTTCGCACCCGAAGACCAAGCAAGAAGTTGGATATCCGACATGCGGGTCCGTACGCCGTTGTCGAGCGAGTTGGAACCCATGCGTACCGACTACAACTCCCCGAGACCATGAAGATCCACGACGTCTTCCACATTTCCCTCCTTCGTCCATATCATGCTCCAACCTACCCCGGACACGCCACCACAGTGCCCGGACCAGTGGAAGTCGACAGCGAAGGAGAAGAACAGTTCGAGGTAGCCAATATCATCAACTCAAGGAACAACGCCCGTACTGGTCGGCTACAGTACCTGGTCGAATGGCTAGGGTACGAGGGGACCGACGAACATACGAGTTGGGAGCCGAAATCTAATGTTATTTCGGCTAAGGAGAAGATTGAGGAGTTTCACCTCCGCTATCCAGATAAGCCCTCGAGTGACATGCGCAAACGTCAACGAACGAGGCGAAACGCACCTAGCGCGACCTAAAGAAAAAATATAAATAAATAAATAAAATCGAGAAAACACTGCACGCAGCCTAGCACAACTGGAACCATATCACAAGCAGCTCAGCACAACGAGCGAAACGAGAAAGAGTTGCATCAAGCATGATACAACGACTTCAAAGTCTTCGGGGAGGAACCATCAACAAAATCCGCGCCAAAGGATGTCAATCGATGGACGGGAAGGGGCTATTTGCTCGCGAGGACGCTTCGCTATGAAGAAGGAGCCGACGGTCACGATCGTAAATCGTTGGTACAGTTACCTCACATTGGGGCGCCTATATAACCGGGATTGGAGCATCAGTCAAAGCTCCTCGTCATTGCTACCTTTTGCTTGAAGGGTTAGGCGGGCTACAAGACCTAAGATTACCTAAATTGGCCGGTTACCATTTAGCGTTATGACGGTAGCCTAACTTCGCCGAAGCCAAGTCAACCGTTGTCGGTTCCAGGAGCTGAGCGTTGGGCCATACTGCTGGTCGACGTAGCACCGTGAGAAAGTAGCACCGTGACATGTTGCATGGTAATTCTCTGTCATGACCTGTTCCAAGAGGGCCTCAATGATGAAAATCAAAGACAAGATGGACTGCATGTCAGGGACCACCTGTCGACTATAGTATTGGCTGTGCGATTTCCAAAGACACGTACTAAGGTTACCTTTCAAAGGTCAAGGTCTGCAACATTTGCCTGACTTGGTCGATTGCCGATAACTCAACGTCCTACAAACGTCTCTCGTGGAGACTTCACGGCTCCGCTTTGAATGAGAAAGTGAGACAGCTCAAAGGTGGAGCACCTCAAGCGGTGCCTCAGTATGAACTGAGGAGCCGATATGTCATTGGAAAATCAATGACACATCATTGAAAAATTGATGATGTGTAAAAGGGTGACTCAGTCCTTCCAATTTGCCGGCCCTGTATTAATCCCATGGCCTTGGCGTTTTAGAATTAAGGAGGCTTCAGGTGATATCCCTCCCTAATGGTCCCCATGCGAGATTAAAACACCTCCATCTTTGAGGTCCACTCCCAAATACAGTATTGCCCTTGGCTTGATCTACGCAGTATCCCTCGCCAACAAGTTGCCGCTCGGGACTGCCTCGTTGTATCACGACTTCTGATACCACCCAGAATCTGAAAGTCGAAATCGCTGAGACTAAGAGTCATGTCTCCCAAATCTGCACTGCACACCCCGCTAGGCGATGGCTACCCGGACGACGCTGACGCCGACGTGTCCATGGTACCGATCGAAGCTGGCGAACAGTCAGGGACAAATCAGCAGGCACTCGACACGGATAGCATACCTCTCCTCGGGCTGACCGAACAGGCGCGGACCGTGACGGAGATTGATAAATGGGCTTTGGCGTGCTTACTACTCCAACACGTCTCGAGGTTCGCTCTACCTCTCAATCCCGCTCGGGCTATAGTACCCGCTGATAATGCTTCAGTACCTTCAACGCGGCCTCGTACGACTTTGCAGCTTTCCTCTTCCGTTTGTCTCCTATCAGACAACCATTGACGGCTAGTTGACGTATGACCAGTGATCGAGGTGTACAAGGACACTCTCGTTCCAGCTTCTCTCGTTGGATTGTTCTCGAAATGTACCGGACTATTACTGTCAGGCTACATCGGAGGTCTCGTGGATAGGACGCCGAGGTTGAGCTTCGTGAGATACGCGATCGGGTTTGAGAAGGTATGGACTTCACCGATTTACGGGAAGGTATACTGAGCGGTGAAGAACAGGTCTTCCACGCTTCCAACTACGCTCTTTTCCTCAGTAAGGCTTCCCAGCTACCGGAGACTAAGCTAAAGGTATAACTTGCGCAGTCCTCTTCGGTCCACTCTGGCCATTTGCCAAAGGAGCATTTCATGGCCAGGGTCCAACATGGGCGATCATCAGTACATGGACCATCCTCGCTCTTACCGTCCTCTTTTCGAGCCTAATCGGTCTGGCAAAGACCGGTCTTATCGTAGCAGTGGAGCGGGACTGGTACGCTCCTCTCTTGCAACTTGTTATAGCCCAACATGCTGACTCAGGCAGGATTACCGCTATTGCGCAAGGGGATTCAGCACAGCTGACGATGCTCAATACCTACATGCGGCGAATCGATCTTCTGAGCAAACTTGGGGCACCAGTACGTCGTTGTTATAGAATGGGTCATTTGCTGATGCATCGTGAATGCAGCTTTTCGTATCCCTACTCACGACCACCACAGGCTACTCTACCGCAACGACCTGTCTCCTCAGCATGGCCTTATTCAGCTTCGCAACCGAATACTTCTGGATTCAGGTTGTCTTCAAGCGATTCCCAATCTTACAATACGAAGACAGAACGCCTCATGATGGACGACTCGACAGATGCGATCACAGCAAAGGCGGGGGGGGAAGTTGGAATGCATGGGCTAAGCAGGAGAAGGCGGATTGGATTGAGTTCTCACGTTTACCGATCTTTTACGGTATGTTGTTATGAGTCGCCCAGAAGTGGTTAAATTGATGGTTTCGTCAGGCTCGATCGCGATCGCTGTTATCTATATGACCACTCTGTCCTACGGTAGATCTTGTTCATATCGATCAAAAGGTGGTAGGCTGACCGGAAAGATGGAACGTTTATCGCTTACATCAAGGCAGCTCGAGGATGGGATGACGCCTTTATCGCGTCGATGCGTGTATGTGGGGACTTTCAGAGGTCGAAACACAGGCTGACTCGAAGTCGTTGTAGGGCGTTTGCGTAATCACTGGTCTGCTCGGCACCGCCGTCATGTCTCGGCTAGAGCAACTCATAGGCCTCGAACGAGCGGGAGCGTGGTCTATTTGGTGAGGAAGGAGTCTTCTGTACCGAATAGTCCCTCATGGTGTCCCCTGCAGGTTCGAAGTAGCATGCCTTGCCCCAGTTCTCATGGCCTTCTTCTACGGAACGGGATTGTATGGCGAGCATGGCGATCGCTGGAACTCGATCCTTCTGTTTGGCGGTATGCTCTCCATCTTTTATGTACTACCAAACTGAATCGGACCAGGTATCGCTCTCTCTCGTATCGGTCTATGGTCATTCGATCTATGCCAGGTATGTCACCTTTTTGAACTGTGGAGGTGCAGGTCCGTTGAGCTTGAGATCAGCTTAAAGAGCTCCAACTTGCACTGGACGATCATCCTCGCCGAAACCGAATCATGGCACTTCAGATCTCCCTGCAGAACCTATTCGACCTCCTGAAGTACGCTCTGACACTCGCCGCTTCGTCGCCTAGGGAATTCAAGTGGACTGCGCTGGTCAGCTGGTTGGCGGTAGTCTCGGGCGGATGTAGTTATGCTGTATATCTACGGTCTGTACGGGGACATCTCCTACATCCTGAATGGTTCAGAAAGGTTTGTTGAACCGATTGTGCTGCAACATGCCTCCTCAGGTGTACAGGGACAATAGAATGCATACAAGGCAGCACAACCGTCACAAAGCGATCGGAAACGGAACATGTCTATACCGTGCAATCGAAAGATGCAGTATGATCAGATCACAACCGCACACTGTCCGGCATCTTCCTCATCCTGAGCACTGTCAGCAAGGATTTTGCGCAACATACGCCGCCACTTACGCCTGCCTGACACCGAGATCACCGAGTACCTCCTCGGCACCACCAAGGATCGCATCAAATTTCTGCGTCCTCTGGAACTGCTCGATAAATTTCCCCATTCCCGTCCTGGTAAGAGCACGACCACCGAAGATCTGGACGGCGTCATCTGCGATCTCGCCTGCGAAGCGGGTAGACTGCATCTTGAGGAAGGCTATTTGACTAGTGGAGGACTTCAGCTGTATGCAACGCTGACGACAAGGTGAACCTACCCGGCAAGGTTGCGGGACTGCTCCTTATAGGTCTGAGGAGTCGCGACGTCAGCAATAATACCTCCTCAACATAAAGACTTACCATGTTGCACATCTGATATGTGACGTTCTCAAGCCACGCCTGGATCGCTTCGACTTTCGCCATCATCTGCGCAAGCTTGTATCGAATGACAGCCTGGGCGAGTAGGGGTTTGCCGAATACGTAACGCTGAGCACTCCACCTGCACATGATAAGCCTCGATGCGTTGCTGACAGGAAGATTGCGACTGACTTCATGCACTCCTCGACGATCGATCGAGAACCTCGAGCGCTGGCACAGCACATGACCCATCTGCAAGCAGTCAGAGATCTGATACTGTCAGTGAATACGAGAAAGCCCACCGCTCATGCTGTGTATGATCGTTAGCCGACCACCGCTGGAAGAGCATGTTCAGACCTACGTTGAAGTTGGACAAGATGACAAGCAGACCACCATCCTCGGGTCCCAGCATATTCTCAGCGGGAACTACGACATTGTCGAAGGTGATATAGGCTGTCCCGGCAGCGGTGGAGTAAGAAGTCTTGATCTGCTTGGTCTGGACATTCTCGGTACGAGGGACGAGGAAGGCAGTGAGGCCGCCGTCGGTCTTTAGAAATCAGCACTGGACCAGAGAGATATCGACGACATCCACCTTGGCTCCAACGGTCTATCATGATTGGTCAGTAATGATCTGCATGTCACGAGTAAGAAACTGACGAAGTAGTCCGAATGCATTCCCCCTGTGATCCACTTCTTGGTCCCGTTGATAGTCCTACACGATCATCAGCTCTGTCCATTAGGCAATATAGATTAGTCACACCAGCTCTTCCCATCCGCATTCTTGACAGCTGTCGTCCTCAGACCGGCAACATCCGACCCAGCGAATGCTTCAGAGATCGCGAGACAGATGGACTAAACCCCCCGAAATTCAGCCATCCCGTCACCTTCAAGCCGTAGACTGCTCACCTTCTGCCCGCTGAATACCTCCTCGAGGACCTTCGATCTCAACGGTTCCTTCGCGAAATTCATCACAGGTGGCAAGCCAATGACCATCCCCGAATTCAAACCATCTCCATAACCACGCGCACCCATCCTCGCTAGCTCCTGATTGATGACGAGTTCACTACGTCAAGGTCAGCTCAGCGGATCCGAAAACTACAACGAGACTGACTGGAAGTAATCGAACTCCTCGCCCTTGACGCAACCATCCATAAGCTTCCTGCCGTGCAGATGTTTCCCCGGCCCGAGTCGCATCGCATTCATTTCGACCTTGCTACGATCGATGTGTCAGCTCATGTCGAGAGCATGGTTAGTGTGACCCACGCCATAGCTTCGAGGACCTCCTTGCTGGCCCGCTTCCCATCTTCTTCGCGAGCCTGTGCATCGGGGTAGATGATCTCGTCGACGAACTTCCGAATGACTGTGGAGAAAAGCGGGGTCAGCATCTAATTCTAAGGTAGGTACGTCGCCAACATACCTGTCTGCAGAGCACGGTGAGACTCCTTGTAATAAGGACTCTTGAACTCCGGCGTCAACCAAGTCGGCTCGCCATACGGAACCTGCAATCAGAAAGGTATCAGCCATTCATTCGTCAAGCCAAGAATGGACACGAAGAAAGTAGGACTCACCAAAGATATATCGCCTGGCTTCTCCGTCCTGATCCGCTGCTCCTGACCCTCGATCTGACCGATCTTGAGACGGGCATACTGTGGGCGCTGAAGAATCTCGGAGCGGTGTCTACAAGCGGGCGGCGATTCAGGGCAAGCTACAGCGACTAAAAGGCTGTACGTACAAACCATAGAAGACGGTGGTCGCGTCGAGACCAGCTATGCGTGATCAGCAAGAGGTTCCCGTACTCGCCGGCCAAACGACGAGCTGAGAGAGCGGGACCAAAACGACTTACCGACCTCCGAATCGAGTAAGACACCGATCCCACCAGGATGTAGGTTTCCAAACTTGCTCAGATCGTATACGATCGAGTCGACAATGACCCAGAGATCACCGGATTTGTTGTGCTACATGATGAATCAGCTTGGATTCGATTTGACGGGTGAAGAGGCAGGGGAGGCGGAAGGCGGGGACGGGGACTGACCTTGGCGACTTCATCCTTTGTTAGGGGTTTCAGGGTTTGAGTCTGAGTGGCCATGGTGTAGATAGCTACGTTGATGGAGCTGGATGCTTAAAGGATTTAGACCTTGAAATGGATGGTAAGATAGATGGAGTGAGACAGGTGAGAGGCGAGAAATACGAACCCTTTGATTGGGCGATACACAGCAAAAACACGTCGACCGCTTATAGCTCTTTCCCGGTGAAGACAAATCGTCGATCCTTGGATTACGTAATATCAGCCACGCCCTATTGTTACCTTGCCATCCGCTTTCTTTGGATTCAAAAGGCATGAATTACGAAACATTACAACCCGGACCAAGCCGAACTACACCAACCAAGGCTCACTCCTCCCTCAACCTGTTTCACGAGATTTCACAGATCACATCTTCGCGATCAAACACGGTGTAACCCTCTCACTCCGCCTTTAGCCTTCCCCTCCTCCCTCGCCGAAAACACCTTGGAATCCTCTGAATTCATGGAGGTACGTACTGTGCTGGAGCACACTACGCTCCCCCTAGCTGGGTCTTACCCTCTTTCCGAGAAGCTGGGATTCATGTCGTGACTTACGCATACAGGCTAGGTCCGCAAGCGAGTCTAGCAGATTCCGTCAACGATTGCATCGACGCCTCATCATGGTGTCGGATCCATCTCCCCTCCATCCTGAAAGGTGATATCGACATCGAAGCCTTCGCTGTTGGCGGTCATTCAGCTGGGAGTTCGATATCCTCATTACTAGGGCACACACTCGAAACCCCCACTCCCCGAATTGTGGTAGATATCTACGGTCCGGTAGATTTCCTGACCATGCCACAACTCTCTTACCCCGTCCCACCGATCCATCCCATCGACTTCAGAGGAACAGGGAGTTACACCGAATCCTTCCTCATGGAACAGGTTCTTGACCGCGATCCAATGAACGCAATCATCGCAGCTCCTTTCGGTTGGGAACTAGATAACATCCCGGAATCCACGACTCAACACCGTTGCGCCGTCGGGCCCGAGCATTTCAGCTACACCGAGAGAGTGAGACTACAAACAAGACTTACATGGGGGAGCAAAGGTTAACCACGCGGACGGCTTTACGGCTGGACGACTACGCAACAAAGAGCGAGCAAGAGGATCGAGCGAGGCAATGGTCAGCTCATCATCTGCTTGACGAGAGGAGGAAAATCTATCCACCGACGGTGATCCTGCTTGGGACGGGGGATCAGGCGGTCCCAATTGAGCAGAGCAAGAGGTTTGCGGAAAAGTTGAGGAGTCTAGGGTACTTCGTCAGGGAATTTTATGAGGAAGGGGCGCCGCATGGGTTCGATCAGGCTTACACGGTAAGTCCCTATATCGCACATTTGACATTGAGATGAGCTGATGGTGAGGCAGGGCCCCGAGATGTGGGATGGGAGGAGTACATCGTGCCGGTCGTGAAGTTCGTCGAAGAGCACATAAGGGGTTGAGCCGGGAACATCGGTGGGAAGCAAAATACCGAGACGCAATTCGCAGACCAGACATCTGCGGCTTCTTCGATTTTACCATGCATCTCGATGCGACCTCAACGTACACCCAAACACTATTTAGCCACCATCCCGCCTCGTCATACAGCTCAATGTTCCCCTCGGTCAGCCTTGATCTACACCGATAGGGTATCCTTGGTCAGCCATGAAGCGTCAGATCTACAGAACGACTGACCGCCTCTTCGCTACCCGTATGCCCGGGCGAGTTGTGTTTCGCCGAATGGTGCTCGACACCTTTCGTCCCCTCTGGCGAATGATGATGCTTGTGAGTATCTGCGAGAGAAAGGTTGTCGGGGTAAATGAGGAGGAATTGAGTGAGTGATCGCAGAGGTTAAAATATAACAGGGGTGACACGGATTGGGATCGAAATATTCAGCTTTCAGGTTCTGTACGACGTGGCTGAGGGATTCCGAAATGAACGCACGTTCGACCGTCGCATGCTGCATCTCCGCAGTAGGTTTCCCAGAAGGTCCAGCTTGGTCGGCCTAAACCCAGTTCCAGAATCAGTGAGGATCACCTCCATCATGAAAGTGGACATACCTTTATCGCCGCCTCTGAATCAGACTACCAAGAATCAACCACCCAATCTCAGCTTCATTAACCCCCTCTGGAAATGGGATTAAAAGAGCGGGAAGGGGAGATGGAACCCACGGCAAGATGCTCATTCCATCCTGGAGCGTGTTCCTTGTAAGGTGCAGAGGAACCTTGTGTTCCTGAGAGGTTTCGTGCTTTCTCCTTGGCGATCGTCTGGATAGTGAAGAAGCCGGTTCGGACATGACCCGACGATGAAAGTCAAGAGAATAGACGGGTTCGGCGACGTAGATCGGAGGGTGGTCATGTAGGGTGTGAAGGTGAGATGATGGTGAAGCGTTGGCGGTAAATGAGTCAATTGAGGAGGGAAAGAAGAAGGATAAGGGGAAAGATAAATGGAAGAAGGGAGAGGTAAGAGGGAGGTCAAAGTGGTGGGGCAAGGAGGATTCAATCCGTTAATTCGATCACTTGTGTCATCTCTGGAGAGCTCACATCCGGATCACCACCGTGCATGTGTCCACTAGACCGCACCACCGAGCTTGAGCTCAAGAATCGGGCATTCGGGGTTGAGATCGGTCGTAAGGCGGGGAGGATGGACGATCGAATTCGAGGTCGAAGAACGGACATGGCGAGTGAAGCTTGTTGGCTAGCGAGATTATGTCTGCTTGACAAGAAGCACTGTGTAGTGCTGAGTTGGTAGATCAATATAATCATCCTCCACATATCTCGGGTCTTCTTTTGGCCGACAAAACCCGTGACGTCAAGCCAGAAGCACCGAACGAGGCGGGTCCGAAAAATTAAAATTTCTTGTGAGGAATCTTTTTTGGATGATATGCGTTGCATCTCACAGAGCCCACGCGGACGAATCGAAAGGTGAATAATGTAGCAGAGAGGATCGAAATCTATGTAGATGTATTATACAGACAACTACAATCCGAAGCGGGGCATTCTTCTTTGTCTTTGGGTTCACTCCCTATTCTTCATCGCTGTCCAGTTGCGCGTATGCTGTTCGTCCGCCTGTCTCGGATGGAGCCTCGCTCACCTCCGTCTCGGCTCGTTGGAAAGGAGCTCGCTGAGGTTGTAGAGGTGCGGACACAGAAGTATGTTGGTCGGGCGAGAGAGGAGCCATATCCATGCTAAGTCTCGGTAGACCGGCAGATGCAGGTGGATTGCCGAAGAAAATGGGCGAAGAGGAGTTACCGATGGAAGTGGAGTCGGCTAGGGTCATGACCGGTGCGACAGGAGCTGCTGTAGTCGGACTCATTCTGGGAGGTGGAGCAGTGTGTGCTGCAACTTGGGGGAACGATGGTGCTTGATTCAACGTAGAAGATGGTCTCCCCGTCGCTATCGGTGCTGGGGCGAAGGTGACGTTGCGTTGATCGCCATTTCCCTGCTTGTTGGAAGCGCTACTACCTGATCTAGAGCGAGAGCCGGAACTGCTAAACTTGGAGAATAGCTTCGATGCCGCTGAGGATGATTGACCTTGATTCTTGGTAAGAGTACCCGAGCCTCCAGCAAGGGGAGAAGGTAGACCTATGGATGGTCGGCGAGACGAGTCCGCTGACGGCACTCCCGAGTCATTGTTCGTGCTCGTACCATTGGGCGGCTCTTGAACCATCTTGCGTTGGTGCTCGTCATGATCAACAAGTGAGAGCCGCATCGCCTCCATGATCATGAGCTGAGTCGTCACTTCACTATCAGTAAAGTGTGGAACGCATGAAACACATCCGCGCACCTCTTCGAGATCCCGACCCCTGTTCGAGTTCCCTCGCCTCATTCTGCCCGACCGACTACCACCATCGGTCTCAGCCTCCCCAGCCGGGATCGACATGCTGAAATCGGCGGTTCCAGGTGCTCGAGAAGAGGTGAACCCGATAGGGATGAGTCGGTCACCCACCTAGAAGAGTACCTGTCAGTCACGACTCCGAAACCCTAGACTTGGATGCGGCTCGTTAGAGGAGCCGACACTGACTTGACGCATAACGATCCGTCTTGACGCTTTTTTCGCAGCAGCAGCTTTTACAGCGTTCAACTTCATCTCCCAATCCGGTCGAATCTCGTCTAAAAACAGCGGGAAAAGCCAGAGTCAGCGGGACAAGCTGAGTGACACCCGTCGGGATGTTTGGGCTTAGATCCCCCCGACTCACCAATCGTCACCACCTCCTTACTCTTCGCATTCACACTCTTTCTCCTCACCGTCTCCTGAGTCTTCGGTGCCATGCCTGGCCCGAAGTTCAATTCCGCATCTTCCGACCCAGAGCTAATCGCCTGACACAAGCTTGAAGCGTTCGCTTCTGGCGAGGTAGCTAGAGCAGATTGCGAGAGTGAAGCGATGGAAGGTAGCGGTCGTTCGTAAATCACCCCGAAATCCGTCTCCATACAGAATGGACAGCAGGCGGGTTCGGATTCGAGGTGGGTGATGGTCGCCTCGGATCGTCTGATTTGGACGAAGCATTCGGAACAGATAGGTTGTTGGCAGCATCTAGAGGTGTTTATATTGGGTGGGTAGTTCTGCCTCCACATCAGTGTCAGACGATATCGGTCGACCTTAGACTCACCAAGAAGCAGATCGGACATTCCGTCGCCCCGATATAAGCCTTCCTCTCCCTCCTCTCCCTCTCATCCTTCTCATCTTCCATTCGATTCAGCCTACTACGATTGATCCCAATCTTCTTCGCGACACTCCCCATCCCACTCCCGCCCAATCTCTCAGTCTTCATAGCCTCCGACACACTGTTCCCAACTCCATCTACGTAATCCTTCTCCCGGACTTCCGATAAGATCCGCGCGATATCCTCGACGCCATATTCATCCTCCCAATCTTCGAAACCTCGGTAGAAAGGCGCGAGCTTGCTATCCAGGATGAGGCGAGTGACGACGTTCTTCGAGTAGTCATGTGCTTGTGGATGGGATAGGGCATGTGGGTTTTGAGGGGAGAGATGTCCACCATGAGGGAGAAGAGGGGGAGTACCGGGTGGAGGTGGAGAAGGTGGTTGAGGTGGAGGAGTGAGTCCCGAGTGGAATGTCGAGCCAGCACCTGGATTGGGAGTGTACCCTCCTACAGGAATCGGTGCAGCAGGAGTAGTCGATGAGGTGGGTAGAGGTGCTGTAGGGGACTGCGTGGCTGACGGTAAGGAAGGATTTGATGGAGAAGTGGAGGTCGGTCCAGCGGGAGGAGGGGAGCCTGGTGATGTCGGGTGAGATGAAGCGTTACCCATTGTGTCCGCCGTGAGTGCTAGGCTATCAAAATGCTTGATAGTGATGAAGGATGGTGAGATTGCGGGAACGACGTAGAAGATTGTGCCTGCCAGATGCCGAGTTAGGAATCAGGTCTGCTGACGTTGTCTGATCTGCGGTTCAGGCCTGCTCCCTCCCCTTTGACGAACTGAAGTGTCAAGACGTATTCTCGAGGCCTTTCACGACGTATGTCGTCGTCTCACGCCTTATCCACCTCAGCTCTCGACGGTCGAAAGCTGATTACCGGCTGTCGTCACCTGTCGTCACCTAGGCTCGGGGATCCGGCCTAAGCCAGCTCGAAGATCGGATCCTCTTTGGTGGGACTTTGAACCGCCGAATGAGCGACCCCGATGATATGCAGGAGATGATGGTGTGATCGCGTGTAAAGGAATCCTTTCGTAGAAGTTTACGGATTGGTAGATGCCCAGGAGGTGATCCCGTCTCACACACAGCGCGTGGATGACGTTTACCCCGCTCAGAGGCCCTAATGTTAGCCGGACCGAGTGTGGCACCTTTCATAGGCGGAATGTGACGATGAGAATTGGAGGCTATATTGAGGGCGATTGACGGAGAACGCTGGGTGCAATGTTGACTCGATGGGCTTCAAAGTTGACCCGGCACATCTCTCAATCGTTTTGAGATTCCATAAATCGACGACTTTGGTGCAATGCTGACTTTCGGACTAGCTGGTCTCCGCTGATATCACCAGAATACTGATGAAACACACACAAACGCATGATTCCCCTGAATCCCTTGATTGCCTTTTGACGGGGTCCCTTCCCGAATACTTCACTTTTCATTCGATCTTTCAGTCTCACCGGATAGATCCTAACAGTCCCTCCTCGCATGTGATGTCACCTGGCATCCGGCTTTCTCTCGCTTCAAACCCACTCTCTCACCCTGAAACCTCTCACAGGTCATTCCGTCAACGATCCCTATTCGTCTCCCGATCCCTCTGGCGACGACACCGGGTCTACCTCTGGCTCATCTTCTACCTCCTCCTCCTCACCATTCTCCACGTCTCTCTCTATCCAGAATCACAGGTCGGTGCACTCATTCGAAGACAGATCGAGCTAGTACTGTCAGAAAGGGAAGAACCGGGCTGTCTCAACTGGGATCCGGCCGACGATGAGATTGACGACCCTCGGGGTTGTCTCAAAGCTTCGCAATACCGGCAGGTCTCGGAAGTGCTAGCGAGGGAGGAGAGGGGTGAACAGTACGTCCCGCTTCCATTAAACTCCTCATTCACTAGATATTGAGTATCGAGCACAGTAAAAGCTGGGACTCTATGCGTCCTCACAATATCGCGACCCTGCTCAACCTCTCGAGGTGCTTCCTCCCCGTCCGACATCATGACTACCGAAGTTGCCCACCAAAGCCGGCTATTATCAACGCTTATTGGTGGACGTCTAGGGCTCTGACTGGTGATTCGGCGGGTGAAACGATCTGGCAAGCTTCAATAGTATGTCCTACCCCTTCTTCGATGCGCGATGCTAAAGTCCCTTAGGTGAAGCAATATCCTGCGCTTGGGATACACCTTCTTGTCGTGGGTCCGTATGAGAACTTCATCACCGTGGCGGAGATGATGCCTGACGTCTAGTGAGTTCAGCTTCTTCATATTAGAGAAAGACGATGAACGATCTCCCATCGTGATCAGCCGCTTCATCGAGCTCATCGAAGTCGAGACTGTCTCGTGTGTCACTGACCCCCGATGTATCGCCAAAGAGCATTATCGACCACCCGAAGGAGCCGAAGATCTGAGTATTGGTGTACCAGATGAAGAAAGAGGTGTCATACCCATCTGGAAGATCATAACCTTCGATTACGTGAGTGATTCGGGTAGGACAAGGTTACTGACTTAGGTCAGTGGGGACCACGGCCGACCTATGTGTCGAATAACAAGTACTGGTGGAACGTCACTCACGATGGGGATTGGAGTTGGCAGCCGCTCGGACATAAGTGGATCGCTACGTAGGTTTACTTCCAACCGGTCGAGTTCCAGAGTCATGACCAGTTTAGACCGTGGCCGCACGTTCACACGGACCTCGTTCACCTTCCTTACTCCATGCAAGATCTCTGCTATGTTCATCCACTGAAATCGCCCGGTGAGCGGGATAACGCTGTCCTCGTGCTTGCCAAGCTATCCTGTGAGAGCACGTATTCCAATGAAGATCCCGCTGACTGCATATAGCTTACCTACACCATAGCCACCTGAATCCTCCCAGAGTATGGTCCGATCTTGCGAAAGATCCTAGCTTCGAAGTCATCTCCACCGCCGTGGTCGATAACGGTTTGCCCATACCAGAAGGACTCATCTCCCTAGGACCTCAGAGCGTGAAGCAGTACCAAGATCTCCTCGGCAGCGTAAAAGCCTTGATTGGGGTCGGACTCCCACATATCAGTCCGTCCGTGTACGCCGCATTATGCCAGGGAACACCCGTCGTGATCCCTTACCGACGAGAACGCACGGATGGTTGGTGGCTCATCGATGAGTTGTGAGGCCATTCTTTCCTCATAGGCAGTCCTGACTCAAATTGACGTTTCGACTTAGTGGCTCGCAGCACGGACCAGCCGCGGCGATCGGTCCGCCATACGTCTACTCATACGCTTTGAACAACGAGACGATGCTGAGAGAGATGATCCACCAAGCGATCGATACACCGATAGGCAGGTAGCAAGTCACGTCTCACTAGGACAGTCTCTTCTTATGGGCTGCTGACAGGCAGTATAGTATACCGGACGATATGCGAGAGGACTTCGTGATCAAGAAATTGAAAGAATACGTCGACCGAGATCTCAAGGCGATGTTCAACGAGGTAGTCGCGACGAACGGAGGCGAAGTACCGAGATTTGCCGCAGCACTCCGGGAGAGGTGCTATGCGCTGGATAGGTGTAAACCGCTTCTACCTGCCGGAAGGAGACCCAGTCGGCCTTGAGGTTGGCTTTGATTTCGACTGTGACGCACAGGAGTAGAAGCGGGTAGAAGGGGTACTCTGGATCCAGAGGTCTGACGTCGAGGAGTCATATCGTGTATACATATATGAATGCATCAGATAGGAGAGCCGTGGTAGCCATTCCATCAGCCACGTCACCGACATCCATGAGAGATGGTGGGCCGTGGCCGTGCCATATTGGCCACTTCTCCTTGCCTCTCGACAGGTTCAAGTTCTATTCATGGTTGACATTTTGACGAAAGTGATGATACGGTATGCAAAATCATCGTGAAAGCGCTGTTGGGCTTCAAAGGCGTGGTGCGGGTCATGGCTACCAAGAATGGGAAAGCGAGCTGAGCCTAACATTCGTCATGTGGAGCAATTTCTCGAGGTGAGCGGTAGGAAGGGGAGCCATTTCGCTGACCGACAGCAGAATGAATCTCAGTACGAGCTCCTCAGCAAAGCTGGAGGTATATCGTCTCTCATCTCATGATATTGCATCGCATATGCTTCCGGGAACCACTACTATGCACAGAATGATAATCTCTTCCTCATCCCTTCTTCTCCATCATACATTCCAGGCCTCGCTCGGAGGAACTACAGCACTGCCGCCCCTGGAACAACCTTCTCATCGACTCCCAAGCCCTTCCCAGACTGTTTCTTCCTCGCAGCCTTCCTCCTCCCCTCCGTAACCTCCATGATAGCCTCCGGAACGATCGCCTCGACATACTTCCATACCTCTCCCTTCTTATCCGCTTTCATATCTCCCCAAGGACGATCTTCCGCCAATCTCCAGCTCAAGACCTTATTCAGCTCTTTCTCAACTCTCCCGGCATCCAGTGGCGCGGATCGTGGCCGAGAGGTTATGTCGGTCGGTGGAGGAGTGGCTGGTTCAGCCGGAGACGAGGTGGATGGACGGGTATAAGTGGTTGTCAGAGTCGCCTTCCCTTTGCCTCCCTTGCCGAGAGTAAGAACCTTCCTCCCCCGATCCTGAACTGCTTCGACCTGTTTCCCTCCACCGAGAGTAGGAAAAGCTCCGCCGCCGGACTCGGCAGCTAGCCGAGCTAGTCGTTCCCTCTCTTCTTCGTCACGTCGTGTCTCCTCGAGGGCAAGTTGAGCATCGAGATCGTTTTGGAGGCGGAGGAGTAGTCGAGCAAGCTGCGCAGGGGAGAGGAGCGGGTTGTAGCATGATGGACAGGGGTGATGCGGTGCGTGAAGATGACACAGGATGAGACCGCAATGGGAGCAGTGCTGTGTGTAAGATGATAGCTCGTGAACTCGAGCTACGAAGACCGAGGTTTCAACCATGTACACTCAGCAGTAAAAAGCTTGAGACACAACCCACCTTGGCAGAAGCAATCCGGCACGATCTTCTCCTTATCCGAGCTAACCTTCCCCTCACCCGCCTGCAACCCCCTCAAATCACAAATGACCCCCTCCAACCTCTTCACCGCTTTACTCTTCGGTAAATCCCAGATCTTCTCCTTATCCTTCCCTTTCACCTTCCAACCATCTCCCAAACCTCCAGTATCAATCCTAGACTTCCCTTTCGCCTCTTGAACTTGTACCGTCACTGCACCTCCAGCCCGAACCGGCGCAGGTTGCCTGAAACTCGGACCTGTCCCAGTCGATGCGTTTGGTGTATGTGTTCCAGATCCAGGAGAGGCACTTCTTCCCCATCCTCCATTATCATCAGCTTCTCGGTTCTTCTGATAGAATTTTCCTGCGGGTCCGAAAGCCGCGTTCAGTCCTTCTTGGATGTTCGGGGCTGTTCCCCCCGGTGTCCCGCCCGACGGAGTACCAAGCTTGGATTTGGTTGGCTTAGTGTTTGGCTTCGTAGGACCGGAGTTGAGGGTGGATTTGGGAGTGGCCGTAGAGGATGAAGCGATGTTCGGGAAACGAAGGGCGAGGTAACGGTTCATATACGATTTCCCCTCAGTCGACGGGCCCAGGAAGTCCTATAGCACTTCCGAGTCAGTGAAGGGGCGACGTGACCAAGTAAAAGACCCACTTGGAGATGACTCCTGAGCTTGACTTCATTCTTGTACGCCTCGAGGTCGGGAAGGAGGGCTTCCTTGACCGTATCCTCATCTTCCAGAAGCTGATCAGCCAATGTCGATGATGGATGTGGGAATATAGGAAAGCCTTACCGAAGCCGAGAAGATCGGATAAATCCTTGAGGACCCATGCAGGCCTACTCATGGCTGATGATATCGTTCATATCAGAACTTTGTTGAACGTCCAAGTTCAAGTTTCAAGCTTTGAGTGTATGACGCGAATGATTTTCACCTCCACCTCGACTTGCTTTAAGGTGGCAATGGTTCTGACAGAGGGTTATCGGTTGTCTTGCTTGACCAAATGTACTTTTGAAACGGATTGAGCTTGATGACTAAGCGTACTGCACGGATTGTACGACCAATCGTGCAGCATATATCGACCATGTAATCAGATCAGCAAGACTAGATCCGCCTTGGCTCGTAAGCAGCTGCAGCAGGCCTTCTGCGCTTGATACACCTTGGCAGATTTATGACAAACATGAGCACGTCTATTTACCGCTCACATTCAGCAAAGCCTGCACATCGACTGATGTCAGCCGAGATTCCTGCGAATGGACAAGCTGCACTCACAAGACCTGCAATCCGAGATCATCGCACACCTCCTTCCAATCCGCCCTCGATTCACCCACGTCCACCCGCCGCCAAACTTCCCCCATAATCCTGGAAGCGGTCTCGTTATCGAAGCAACATTGGGTTCTGTGCGAAAGGACGCGTGAGCGTTTATCATCAAGCTCAACTCAAGGAAGCTCACTTGAAGCCCTCCAGCAGGGTAAGGAGCCATTGCCGAGATTGTCCATCAACGCACCATACGGCGATGATGGCCGGCCATGTCAAGCTAAATCGGTTAGCGAGATTACGTGCTTTTATCCGAGACTCACTCGATTGACATGCCGAGGAGAGCAGTTGAGGTCGAGCAATGTTTCAATACCTCCAATGCAGCGCTCTGCACTCGAATATCCTCTCTCGGGTACCGGAAAACTCACCGTAATAGCAAAATCTGGGGAATGTCAGGTATGATATACGGAGCGCTTATGAAGTCTCACCTTCATAGCATATGCATATGCCCGATTTCCGATCTGCACCCTTTCATGCTCCAGCGTACTGAGTTTAAGACTCTCGATCCAAGCATCGACATCGTTGTTCAGTTACCTCGCTTCAGCGACGAGCGGGTCCAACGGTTCGATCAAGGCTTGCAACATTGCGTCGTCGAACACGACATCTGCGAGAGAGAAAGCGTATCCCGCACTTCGATCTCAATGACAAGGGTAGCAGAGCTGGCCAGACGCGAGACGAGACAAGTCACCCGTGAGAAGAGGTGAACCATCACGCGAGACACTAAAGATCTATGGTCAGGGACGCAATCCTACATGTCAAAGTAAGTCTGGACCGACTCACTGCCGAATCGCTTCTCGACAGATTGCGCCGAGTACGTCAATCGACCGCCTTCAAACCACAGCTGTCCCAGTTATCGGAGATGAGTGTCGGTTCCTCACCCGTCGTCAGGCAGCCTGATCATTCGTGATCAGCGAGGTGTTAAGCAATAACAAAGTGGACCCACCGAAAGTCTCGTAGATGGCTAGGATATCCAACATCAGTCTGGCGGGAGAAAGTGTGATGCCTTCCACTAACTGCGTTAGCTGCGAGATCTTGAGCGTCGCCGCAGGTCCTCCTCGACTAAACCAGATTCAGCTTGCTTCCGATGCAATATCCGAGGTATTCACAGTGCAACCATACCCTTCGCCAAGTCGAAATTATTCCGCCAATCATCTCCTCGGAAAAAGATGTCAATCGTTGCCAGAGAAGTCACAGCCCCGAGCGCAGCATCCGACAGACCGCCTCCACCGTCCAACACCGCTCTCCTGACCAACTCCTTTTTGGTATCGCGAAGGTTTGAGGCATACTGGAATATTGCAGTGGGTTGAAGTGTACTGACTCCCGATCTGGCGAGAAGGTCGGCTTGGTGAACCGCTCCTATGCCGAGAAGGGAGACGCGAAGCGCATCAGCCGACGAATTCATACCTGGAATGGCAAAGTCAGCCGGATCTACTGGACGGACAGCTGTACGAGACGTACCGCGACGGGAGTCAAGTGCGAGTGGGAGGTTGATCGCCAACATCGGGTTGAGCTCGCTCGGAATGGCCATCATCAGTTCGGCAGCGTTGGCGCAATATTGCAAGATAAGACTCCGTTCTTCCGCGGTCGGGAACCAAGGTAACAAGACTGTCATGACATGAACAGTTCCCTTGCATCGGAAAGAGGAGGGACTCACAATCAGGCGTTGACAACAACGTTGCACCGCCACTCGCATCCCATTCTTGCTCCTTCCCCAGCAACTCCCCACTCTGAGTAGTCCCTTGCTCATCGAGATTGTCACGGCGTATGCGAAGAAAGGGTCGAGTGGATCCAGTACCGCGGAGTCGTATGTCCCGACGTAGCTTGAGTCCCAATTGAAGTCATCTGCTTCGAGTATGCCTCCTCCTGAATCCTCTGCCGGTCGAGCAGTCGCCACCAAACTGGCAGGCTCAGGACGCAAAGAGCTGTCTCATAAGCTCAAGCTCTTGGAAAGAATACCTTGCACAAAGCAAACTCACCTTATCGCGATACCCCAGGACCCGGACCCAGCCGCCATCGCCACACCCCGCTCTCCCACCAATCCTTCCGTCGGAGGGCTATCATCCCTACTCTCCTCCGAGCTACTTGTCCAAGTCTTCAACTCCTTGCTCCGTCCCTCAGCCTCTTCCTGCCGGACTGACAATCGATCCTCTCCATCCGGATAGCTACACTATTCGATAATCCTAATATCAGCTTACACATAACTTTCGGAAATGGGTATGAGGATGTTGTAGCGACTAACAGCCTTCTTAGCGATCCCACACCGCTTACAAACAGGTCTCCCCTCATCGCACTTGATCCTTCTAGTTCGACAACACAGGCATCCGGTTCGAGCCCTAGAACACTTCTGTCTTCGCTTCACTCCTGCTCGGTTTGACTTCTGCTGACTTTCGATTGGGGACGATCTCGCGCCGTGAGTTGGGTTGCGACTATGAGAGGGATATGGGACTTGACGGCGGTGTTGAGGCGGATGATATGAAGACTGGTGGTGCGAGGTCGGGGCGATGGTACGTGTGGAGGTCGGGTCAGAATCGTTGTAGCGGGAGGAAAGGTGATAAGATGAACGTGGATACGAGGGGTTTTACATCCCTGCATGTAGGTAGGATCAGCCAAAGCTCGGGGGAAATCGGACTCTGAGACATGTGTTCTTGCTCGACTGATTGAGAAGCTCAGTGATGCTTCACCTAGCTGCTTCATGCCCATTCCTACTTGACCATTCCTGAGCGGAGTGAGGCGGGATGGAGGGTACCGTCTGCTCATGCCAGGCAGCAGCCGCCATCCCGGGTGTCGCCAAACTTTGATGACACCAGGTTTTCTTTGCTACCTGTGGTCAGGAAGGGGCTCGAAGGCCTCGAAAGAAGTCTACAACAGGTTGTATGAAGTCGGGGAGAAGCGACTGAACACATCAAAGTGGCCAAGTTTTGGCGGATTCCGGCGGAGCAATTCGGAACCTCGTGTACGTAATCTTGGCTAGACCCCTCACGGGATATCACTCCGATGTTTTGGCCGCTCGTGTGGATGATCGAAACTCCGACTCTGGATCGTCTCGACTGGCTTGAGAAGAGGTACATAAGACATACCTAACGCCGCGGTTCATTCAGATGCGAAATGAGGCAAGGGGTGTGGGGGGCTGATTGATGTTTGACAGGCAAGGGGGAATATTTAGATAAGGAAAAGAAAAACACCACCGACCCGCGTCTACCGAAGGTTTCGGGAAGACAAGGAAGGGAAGATGGGTGACCCCGTATGATATGATTCCCTGTTCTTCGCCCCCTAACCCCTCATTCTGCCTTCTCTCTCAGAGCACCATCGTCGTCTCTCCGCTGCACTCTCGAACCCCGATCCTCGTTGCATTGCACCACCTCATGCCGGCTTCCCATCTTTCTTTTTATTCTTCCTTGGAGGAGTAACCACAGCTGCTTTCATCGTCAGCTTTCCTAGCCTTCCTCGCATCCCAGACTCAAAACACCAGGAAGTGCGCCAGAGCAAGGGGCGAAACGGACTCAAAAGAAAGTCTACTGACGCCGTCCGCTAACACCGTATCCGTACTTGAGCGCCTTTTTCTCAGCAGGTTTCAGGATCTAAGACCTGTCAGATCTGCCAGAACAGAGTAAGGAGGAACGCACTTGAAATGAGCACAGCAAAGTGTCATCGACACTCATCATCGCCCCAGCATTGTCAAACTGTCATTCGGATAAGCTTCTGTATGGTCTGTTGGTATTTCCGCTCACCTCGCCGCAATAATTGGGCGCCGAGAAGAGTGTGACCAGTTGCCGCTTCGCGAAGAACTCGTACCCATCCTCCACGACCTGGTCACACGAGTCAGCTTTCGCTCGCCGACTGGATCATTCCTACCCACCTGATGTGCCCTACATATCAAATCCATATCGTGCTTCTGCAGGAAGCGCGAAACGACGTCCGGTCCGAATGTGAATGAGACCCCTCGGTCGTTCTCGCTCCACCCCGTGATATCCTTGTCTGGATCTGACCATAGCAAGTCGCACAATAGGCCTACATATAGCATCAGTACCGGAATCTGGGGAAGACGCCAGCAAGGCTCGTCGCTAGACCAAGGGACTGACCGGTGTCGGGAACGTCCGTGGGTCGCATGACCCGTCGAATCTGCTCCATGCTTTGCAAATCAGGACTCTGTGCTCTTGTTAGCTGAGTCTGCCGAACCTTCCGCCAGAACCCACCAGGCCGCCGTGCATTGTGAATATCTTCTCGTCAATTATGGCAGCGATCGGGAGGCAATTGAAGCAATCCGTAAACGTTTTCCATAACTTGATATTATAGCGGCGTTTGCCTAAATCGAGCATCAGCGCCTGTCTCCACCCTAGGGATCTTCTGCTCACACTCGTCGTAGAAGCCGTAGATCCGGTTTATGGAAGCACACTCGTGATTTCCGCGAAGGATGAAGAAGTTCTCAGGGTATTTGATTTTGTATGCAAGGAGGAGACAGATCGTTTCGAGGGATTGTTTTCCTCGATCCACATAATCTCCCAAGAAAAGGTAGTTTGCTTCTGGAGGGAAACCGCCGTACTCAAAGAGTCGGAGGAGGTCGTAATATTGCCCATGTATATCACCTGGGAGAGATAAGCACAAGGATATCGAGAGGATCATTCTACTAACCGCATATCTTGATCGGTGCTTCGAGCTCAAGGAGGATAGGTTGTCCGATGAAGATTTCTCGCGCCTTCGTACACAGGTATTTTATCTCAAACTCATTCAGCTGTACTGCCTTTCCTGGCCGATTTCCTCGGACTGCCGACGTCGTCAGTTACCATCCCGCTCATCGGTTATAGATTCCCACCTTCCAGTAACCTGTCTATGACTGAGTCGAGGTCGATCTCAGTTATCGGGTCCGCCATGGTGGATGAGGGATTGTTGGTAGAGTTTAAGGAATGAGGAGGGCGATAGCTTCGGGAAACTTAGGCGGTAGAGAGGTGCAGAATATGCTGCAAGCCTTCCTGGGGTTAGCTTTTGCTCCCAACGGTCGTCATTTGCTGATCCCGGTTGATCGTCGATTCAACCCTTCCACCTCTTCGCGCTTAGCTGAGAAGCCGACAGTAATGCACAACCACCCCGAAGAGGTCTGTCCAGACCAGATAGGGAGGACGAAAATAACATACTCTCGTCCTAAGGAGATAAGACACTCACCCGTAACCGGGTTCCCTGTTCCCTCTGTTCCGGTCTTTGTAATTTGATCGTCCGGTCTGTACTACTTTCTCTTTCGTCACTGAGCGTGCCTTCGCGTAATCACAGCTTATCGTAAACCGGTCGAGTGGAAGATAGCGGATTGAGGGATTGAAGTTCTAGGGGAAAGGTTGGGGACGAGGAAGGGGGAAAACGGTAGGACGTGAATGCTGTCTGTGAGGGCGTCGTCCTCCCCGAGTATAGCCAGTGACCGCCGTGGAGACTGATGAAATGTCGAGGAGTGGGTCGCTTGTGTTGACCTGAAGAGGGGAGATGTGAAAGCAACAGAAAGGTATCAACCATCAATTAGCTGAGCTTCTCCCAACAACACCGCGTCTTCCTTTCCAGTCCGTCCTACCGCGCCGAACGCCGCCTCATATCCAAATGCGCTGACTGACTCACGAGCTGACACCAGCAGGGAACACCCGAGACCAGGTTCGTTATGATCGCAAGAAGAAAGGGATCAAAGGGTGATGCTAAGTGTGACGGGGTTGACGAGCGAGGAACAGTAACGGTTGGGAACGACTTGTGGCGGACAAAAGCCAGTAGGAAAAGAAAACGCCGCGGGTAATACCGATTCGCGGCGTCTGACGATCCTATTTCACCCGAGCAGCGTTTGGACACGCATGCATGCGCATTCGTTCACAGCCGAGGGGTGCATCAGACCCACGTCAACACATAGAAGACCATAGAACTGCTGAGTGAATCGCAGGACAAGGTGCCTTTCGCGGGATTGCCGTCGCGCTTGATTGCAACTCGGGGACAGTTTAACAGGCAACCATGGTACTTGAAAGCCATCTACATAGTTATATATTCACTGGAAACCCTTCACCTTATCTCCATCTACTCTGTGCACCTAAAGCTCAGCTTCTACACGGAAGAGCTCGGGTGTACCGAAGAGTTGGTTGTCGTCTGAACAGGAGGATTCGTCGTATTGCCAACCGCACCTTCGGCGCTGCCTCGTTCAGCGGGCATTTGCTGCAGTATACCTCAGCTTCATCGTCCATCGACGCTGAGCGGCCAAACTCACCTGGTCCAGCATCGCATCCAGCCTCTGGGCGCCTTGATTGACAACATTAGAGACCTGGGTGAAAGTGTTCTACCACAGTCAAATCCATCAACCTCGAATCCGCCGTAGAGCATGAAATATGACCTACCTGCACAGCCGAAGTGACCTGCTCAAACATTCCTTTCGCCTGAGTAGAAACATCCCCTCCAGCAACACCCGTCAGAGGTGTACTCTCGGTCGCCGGCGCCGCAGAGGTAGTCGAAGCAGTCGCATCAGAAGCAATCGTATCCAACCCAAACTCGCGCTTATGCTCCGCAATCAAACTTTCGGTAGACTCAGGCTTCGTCTCCCCAACCTGAACGCCCTATCTCAAGTAATCAGCTGAATACACACCTTTTTATCTCTTCCAGGGACTCACCTCAAGCTTCTCGACAACTTCTTGGACTTTGGCAACAGCTGCATCGGTGTATGGTCGGGTCGTAGCAGCCACCTTCTCGACATAAGGGCGAGCAGTCTGATCAACAGCGTCGAAGTACTATTCACCCATCCATCAGCTCTCTTCCGAAGCGCGACAGCGATATATCATTCGTATCGCTCTGGTTACAGAACCCAAGCTAGGAGTGTAGCTAAATGATGACGCTAGACTCACAGGCTTGGCCATCTCCCTAGCTTTATCAAGGATACTAGGCTCAGCAAGCTCGTCCAAAGCCTTCACCGGATCTTCCGAGCTGGTCCCTGATAGACTAGAGGTGGTACCGGTGGTCGCGCCTGCAGACGAGGAGATACCGGAAGTCGGGCTTGGTGCTGAAGGGGGATGGATCGTGGTTGTCGTGGTAGGAGCTAGGTCCTTTGCTGGAACTGCGGTAGCGGACATGATGTGATATTGTCAAGCTCTGAAGGGAAATGAAGCCTTAATCGAAAAGACAGGAGTCGAGTGATAGTAGTCTAATGGGAAAGTGGTAAAATGTTGACTGAAAGACAGGCCTACTCCATGTTGATTTGAGAAAGGCTCCGACCGGCGTGGCGGTTAGAGTGGAACTAGAGCATGACGTCGGGAGAATTACGGATCCTGCCACCAATCCCGAACTTAGCTTCGATTGCGCTCTTATTCTGAATATACTAATTGTTCACATGTCCGGTGCGAAAATGCATGCGTTGCAGAGCAGGACAAACGTATACAGAGAGGATGAGATGACTTCAAGTGATGACGGGCGGGTGTGATTGCGGCACAAAGAATGAATGCCGCTTTTCGATGGGGATGTAAGATGATCATGACGCAGGAGATTAGGGAAGAGATGAGGGAGTACCGATTTCTTCTTCAGGGGGAGTAGTCGATGTCATCTATCGGGGCCGGCAAAGGAGTCGAGGACGGCGCGAACGGCCAACGAGTCGCGACACGACCCGCCAGTGGTCCAGTGGACGGGAGAGCGCTCGAAGCTGTAGCCAAGCATCAGCTGTAGCAACGTTCCATGCATACGACTTACCCATTGAAGGTGCTCGCGGCGCAGAGGGTGTATGCTCCCATCTCACCCCAACCAAGCCAGTCGCCGACGTCCAGACCCTTGGGCAAGCGGACCATCTGGCGGACGCTGTCGATGGAATCGCAGGTGGGTCCCCAAACGCTGGCGTTCTCGGCATCGGTGAAACCGAGCTTGACGGAAAGATCGACGGGAAGATGAATATTCGGAGGAGGTGGGAAGGGTAAGATGACATTGGTGGAGGCGTGTGAGATGGTAAGGGGGTAAGGATGTACGATTTGGTGGTCGAACATGATGCAGTTGAAGGAGCCGTAAACACCGTCATTGATGTAGTCTGCGAGCGAGATGAGCTGACGATCAAGTATGAAAGGGTCAACGCACACATGACATCAGCACCCTCTCCCTCCTCGTGCGCTCCAACCTGTATAGACGTCCCAGCAGTCCCAGCAGATTCAGCGCGCCTTCTCGCGATGATATTGGTCGCCAAGGTGAACGCACTCGACACCATCAACCTTCCCGGCTCCGCAATGACCCTCACTCCGCTCTTGACCGGGAAGTACAGGTCCAGACTGTCACTGACAATCTGCGCCATCTCGTGGAAGGACTCCCTCTCGAAACCGCCCCCAATGTCAAGGAACTTGAAGTCGTATCCTACGGCCTGGGCCACGTCAAAGACCTTCTTCGCCCTCCATATGGCGTCCGCAAATAGAAGCGGGTCTTTGCATCCACTACCGACGTGAAAAGATACTCCGATGACATCGAGACCAAGCTGAGCTGCGGTCTGCAGCAGCCCGGGACAGCTGGCAAGCGGTGCGCCGAACTTGAGACCGAGACGGCAGAGAGATTTGCTATCATCGGTAAGGATACGAAGAACAAGCTTGGCGTTGGGATGGGTACGCTTGGTCTTGTACAGCTCATCGGCATTATCGAAAGTCATCATGTCGACTCCTTGCTGGGCAGCAGCACGGATGAAAGAAGCCGGCTTGCATGGGTTGGCGAAGATAATCCTATCCGGAGACGGGTTGGATGGCAGCGACAGCACCTGAGCGATCTCGGCGGTAGAAGCACAGTCAAAGGAGGTACCGAGAAGGGAGAAGAGGTGAAGGACAGGCGGAGCGGGGTTGCACTTGACAGCGTAAAAGATCTCGACACGAGAACCGATCGGCGAGGCACGCCATGTCTGTACGGCTTGGTAGATAGCGGACAGATCGGCGGCGAAGAAAGCGGAGTCATCGCCGGTGCCGGAAAGGTCGGAGATGGCTTTCTCGGTGATGATTTTCTGTACCAGCTCATGCACTGGTGTGTCGCGGACCGGTACAAGCGCCGATGAGTTTCTGTCGTAGGACCTAGGTGCTGAGGTAGGAGGCGGGGTTGGCAAGGAGTGCGAAGGGATGTACGGTCCGATTGCTTTGGGATCGACCACCCTGACTAGATCAAGGACAGTAGTCGGGGGAGTCACTGGGCCCGCTGAGCGAGAGTATGCTTGTCCTGCCTGGAAGGACGCGGTGTATCGCTGTGCGATGGTGGTCATTTTGGTAATTGAGTCTGAGAAAGTAGGGGAAGAGAGTAGAAGTCCGCCGTCTTAGGAGTACTGACCACCTGAGCGTAGCGATCAGCACTCTCCTCTTTTTCAACTTGCACGACGAAAAAACCTCACAGTCAGGGCACAACGTGGAGGAGACACGTCGGACACGAGAGAGGGGAGACGACGGCTAGGCGGTCGAGTGCCGCCAAAAACGAGACACCAATAAGACAGATTCGAAGGACGTGTTATGAAAGGGAAAAGAAAGGTAGAATGGATTTCATAGAACCGGGCAAACCGGGGCGTCATCCAGATTCCAGCGGACTTTTTCGCCACATGTAGGGGACAGAATGTGGTAGTTGCATTTTCCGGTGATATGCGGTTGACTACGCTGTTAGGCAGCTCCGGAATGTTACGGAGTTAGACATACAGGGCAAGCAAAGGGACTGGATGAAGATTAATGGAGGGGGAAGAAAGAGAGGGGAAAGGGGCTGGGGGACCAAGAGGGGGAGGAGATAGGGGCGGGTTCAAGGTCGCATGGTCTCGCTTGTCCCGTTCGTTTCGCCAGATGAACCAAGATATACCATTCTACTATAGGTCTCTTTCAGCAAAGATGTCCCTATACCGCTTCTCCCTCCTTAAGTCCCTGCAACGCCGCATGTGTCTTCAGCAATAACGCCCCTTCTAACGAGTATTTCCCTTGCGCTTTCTTTTCGTTATGATTCACTTCCAACAGTTTCCCTAAATAGCGTTTCAGCGAGATTTCCCTATTTGTAACTGATCTCAGCTCACCTGACATGACAACATCAAAGTTTTTCCTCGCCTCCGCATGATTGCCTCGCCAAGCATACAGGCGCCCGAGCTCGTAGTGACAGTGATAGACAATGTAGTGATCCAACTATTTACCCCCTTTAGCTATGGCGACATCGGTCTTCGGTGATTCACCTGCACATCCGGGCCATGCCGCAGTACCGCTTGGAAGTCCTTCTCCGCCGAGTGATCGAGCTCATCATCGGGGGGTTCTCCTGGTCTCCGCTCTTTGGCTGTTTCGACGGCATCCAGTGGCTAGAAGCAGCATTGGCTTCGCTACAACTTGATAACCGAACTGCGCACCTGGTACCGAGCGATAAACTGCACCATACCCCGTAAGAAGTAGCCCAAGCAGTAGTCTTCAAAAGAGGATGAGCAGGTTCCCTGAAAGATTGAGGGCGAACGTACCATCCCAGTACTCCTTCCCGTTCCCGTATGTTTCCGGAGTAGTATCATCCAGCTTCTTCAGCATCTTGTCTATCCTGGGTAGGTGTTTGCCGAGCAATTCCCTCCGCGGAGTATGGGAGAGGGCACCGAAGACATAGGCCAACTCGATGGCAGGAAGGAAGAGTCTATGTCCTTGCGATTCGAACTTTCGCGCTTTTCGTGAGGCGAGTTTCTGCTGGTCATCAGTATCTGCTCTTGTAAGGGATGAATATCCGGGCGAAATAGGGGTGAGGGAGGGCTAGGATGGGATGCTGGGGAGGGACGTGTGCGGAAAGGCAGAAAGGCGAGGGGGGTAAGGGCCGTGGAGAGGGAAGGGGAGGGGTGAGGAGGCTATACGAGGGAGAAGGCGGAAAAAAGGCGATTGATAGACGTTTAATAGGGGTCCGAGCCAAAAGAGGTGAGCAGGAGAAACCGCGGGCCGGGGAGAGGGCGAAACGTAGGTCGGGAGAGGGCGAAAGAAGGGAGCGAATGAAAGAGGAAAGGATTACAGCTCACCTCAATAGGCAGGGACTTCCCGGCAATCTTCTTGGTGAGCTTCGGGATCTGCTTCAATATCCGATCGGCCTCATCCAGCTTGGCCTCAGGGTCTCCATCTTCCGCCAGCTCAATGATGCATGTAGCTGCGGCACTGTAGCACATGTCAGCTGTTTCCTGAGTTGTAGTGAGGGCGACAACTCACTATGCGAACACCGCCCGACTCCAGTTCGACTCCTCTTTCAAGATGGTAAAGCAATCCAGGGATCCCTTCCAGTTTGCAAGCATGAGGTAGTTGACGGCATAGTCCCACTGGATGTACGTCAGTCAAGTTGAAACGAAGAAAACCCAACTCACCAAGCACATATGTTGCAGTTGCACGTATTCCAGCTTCAGGTCTAATGCTCGCTGCAGGCTTTCTGGAAAAGGGCTAAGTCCCGCGCCGCTTGATGGATTTCTAGCTGCTCACTGTTGGACAGCTCTGGTTCGCATTGCGATGTATGCAGTCGAGCCTGGAAGTACAAGAAGAATACGCCGTCGGGATATCTGAGCGGCATAAGATAATGCCCGTATAAACTGACGGCAAACTCACCTTTTCATGTTGTATGCCAAGATGTTGCGCGCCGCTCCGATGTCAACTCCATCCACAGGCCTACACCCCTGTCAGCATGTTTGGAACCGCTCTCAATGTGGAGATTCGCTCACATGAGTACCGCAAGGACAAGATGGAAAGTCAACAGGATCATATCGCAAACAGGTCTCCGGATCCCCTCGTTCTTCTCGTCGACCTCGGGTTTTTGGGAATTCTGCGTCCATCCGCCGGCTTGCATCAGGGCCGACAGCGCGAGTTTTCGATCACCAGCGTAGCCGAAAACCTCAGCAATCTAGATCATTGTCAGTGCTTGCATGGGGAGTTCATGCTGAACCCGCCTTGAGGACTTTGCCTGGTAACAGACTGAGCATGAGAGAGCTTGTACCGGTACCAAGCAAAACACCCTGATACAGCTGGTTAGGGGGTTTCCACACAAGGTGAGTAGCGTACCGATCGGAAGTCCATATCGATGTCCTCGTCAAAACCATGTCGATCTGCCTCATCCAGATATTGCTGCAACGTCCGGTATATCCCATGAGCAGTCCGCATATTCAGTCTGTCCTCCTATCAGCCATACATCACAGGTTTATTGAAGGAACTCACGCTTCCCGAACCAAACCCAGCCAATCACCACCGCTAACGATCGCCAACATCGCCTTCATCAAAGACATCTCCGCATACACCAATTCCGCATGTCTCTCGAGCACCGTCATCGCCTTCACCCGCTGTACACCTGCACCCGCCCGCACGAGTCCACCTATTCGGGAGATCATCCCGTCCGATGCTTTGCGTAACGCTGAGGCGGTGATGGAGGTGGCTTTGCAGATCTCGAGTGCGTTGGCGAGATCCTCCGAGTCGAATGTCATCATACCCTACATGCAGGCTTCAGCTTGAATGCACCGGAAAAGAAGCAGACCGACCTTTAAGGCATTGATGATTCCATGCCCACTGATCAAGTACAGATGATTCCCATCCGGATCTTCATCAAAGCACATATCCTCCGCATCCTTCATGTGACTCGTAAGGAAGAGAGTCAACACCTGCCTGCAGATCTCTAGGTCGTGCGCCAAGACCGCGGCTTGATCCACAACCAGCGCATCACCCTTGTTCCGAGCTGCTCGCTTTCGCACCCGAGTCTCGGAGACTACTGGTTTGTTCCGGTGGATCGTAGATCGCCCTGTACCGGAGACGTCCGCGTTGGTAGCAGATGCTCCCTTCACCACGTCGGTAGCAGCCAGTGTTGGATTAGTCATTTCGCCAGTTGTATCACTGTTGGCAGCCGGTATACCATTCTCAATCGTCTTGACGTTTGCCGTGGGAGATGGAAACTTTGTAACGGCTTCTTCAGTGCCATTTCTGTTGACCGCTGTGCCAACATGACCGTTGACAGGCTTTGAGACCGCTTCGTCGACGTGCTCATCCTCCTCTTCCACCTCACTCAGTCCCCCTTCAGGCGTCAAGAAAGCCCCCTCATCCTCCTCACTTTCCGCTCCATCCGCACCATCCTCGTCCCACTGAGAGTACATGCTGGTCGGCCTGTCTTTCGTTGATGGTGCTCCGTTTACTGCGGCCGATGGCACATGTCTCGGTGAAGCCAAAACTCCTGCGGCTGAAGTTGGCTGTCTCGGCGGACCAGGTACAGTCGACGCAACAGGAGAAGTCGACTCAGGCGAGTCAGTAATCCCGTTTGGTTTGGTTTCGATCTGCAGGTTCTGCATTCCTCCTCTTGTACCGTTGACGTCCGGTGGAGCTCCCTTGCCTGACATACCGGAGTATGATCTAATGACTGAAGGTCGGGTTTCATCATGTGACGTCGTGGAAGCACGGGACGAAGAGGTCGTCGAGGTGTTTAAGTGAGCTGCAGGCTGAGCGGGAGAAGGTGTACCATCTTTGGTGCCGGAGGCATGACTGGAGAGGGAGGAAGAGGAGAAGCGGGAGGATAGGCTCTTCTTGACTCTATGCCTGGGTACCGATCAGGTCATGGGAAGCACCAGACCAGGGTGAAGAGGACGAACCCTAATGATACTTTCCGCTTGGCCTTTCCATCTCTCCCACCTTCGACACCGGAACCTGCCTCGCTAGCTTCCCTACTGCTTGGCAGCGTGTCTCCATGTATATCAAGGCTTTTGTTGGAATGAATATCGTTCGAAGATTTCTTCCCCAACAAGGACGATTTCCGCAAGACGGACATGGTCGCCGATCGGAAGGAGGGAAGTCGCGTCTACCCGTCGATATTGAAACCAAACAGCGAGATATCGGAAAACCGAGGACCTGACCTATTGTTGACTATTAGGATAAAGGAGTATTGATGACCTGAATGTTCAATGTCGGAAAGGGAGTCGGCCTAGGTAGACCGCAAGAAACGAGAGGCGCGGCAAGCAGCGTCATATGGCTCCTCGGCTTCGGTCTTCTCGGGGTATCTGATTTGGTAACGTCATTCCCCTACTTCTGGGACACCCCCCTTTATGGGACACCTCTTACATATCGATCAATATTCATCTCCGAAGCTGTCTAGACCATGCACGTCATAGTCTAAAAGCCCCAGGACGGTGT